>Ga0315322_10004094_pt1 | contig 11233 bp, 35 predicted proteins | sample M110021515metaG_FD_203461 | JGI IMG/M metagenome (GOLD analysis project Ga0315322, IMG submission 203461) | Ammonia-oxidizing marine archaeal communities from Monterey Bay, California, United States - M1 100m 21515 | ecosystem: Environmental > Aquatic > Marine > Intertidal zone | place: USA... | reverse complement strand
ATGAAACCGATGGGCTGTGCAATTCCGATTCTGTGAAGAAGTATAGCGAGGCAAAGCCACTTTGTCGCTTGCATTATTATATGGACAGGTGCGCTCAGCTTGAAGAAGAAATCGAAGAACTGCTTAGTGAAGATATGGAATGCGTAGACTGCGACGCAAGCGAGGAACCCTCAAAAAAAAAGTCTTAGAGCCGTGTCAATGCGGGTGCCACTCACCCAAATATGGATACGGCTGGGAAGAAGCGTCGGAAGAATTTTATGTTGTCTGGGGAAAGCCATCCTCCGAGCCACCGAAAGATAACGAACAAGGCTATACAATCTCGGTAGGGGAAACCTTTTGCAATGCCTGTCATACAAAACCGTCCAGCGGCGGCTCGAATGGTTGCAAGCGGCACAGGGTTCAAACTTGTGGCAGCTACAATGGGTGCTGGAAGCTAATCAGGAAAGCTGATGGCTCGCATGGAAAAGCGATACCCTATGCAAACTATGGTCAGTGGATTGGTCCTTGCATGAACTGCGGTCGGTCTTAAATTTATTTAAATAAAACTTAAAAAACACTTGACATCTATCTCAATATTTGGTATAAAATACCTGCGGGGCGGGTTGCCCCTTGGAGAAAAGATGTTCCCGAAGCAAGTTGGTGATAAAGTTATCCATCGCTATCCTCCCTTCCTTTACCAAGGTGTCAAGGGCGAGGTCATTAAAGCTATCAAGGGTCAACCCTTGTTCATTGTCCGCTGGGATGATGGTCATGCTCGGTGGTCAAGACTTCATTCAATGGATATGTTAGAAAAGGTGGCGTAATGAGCGATTTCAATCTGTTTTACGGTGAGCGTGTCAAGTACAAGGGCAAGCATCCTCTCTTGAAAGACCAAGAGGGCAAGGTTGTCGGTGGCGATGAACACAACTTTATCGTCAAGTGGGATAACCTTGAGGTCTTGAGAGAGCACAGTGCTTACGACTGCTTGTGGCTTGCGGTTGACAGGGGTCAGTCGGAACACAGCCAGAAGTGGCTTCAATTGAATTCGGAGGGTTGAGATGTTTTATAAAGTTGTGATGTACGAATGTTATGATGGCAAGGTGAGGCTCGGCTATAAAGCAGATGCCCCAGAGAAGCCACGGAAAGATAAGATTAAAAAGGAGAAGGCTCATGGCGTCGAATAGTATAAAGGTCGGGGCACTTGTTCGTTCCAAGATAACAAAGTCGTCATACGACAAGATTGGCGTCGTTGTAAGCACATTCTCCATTGCCAACAATGATAGTTCACCATTTTATATTATCAACTGGCAAGATGGCTCTGAGATGACAGCGCCCAAATCATATTTTTATAATGCAGTGGAAGTGCTAGCGTGAAGTTTAAAGCAGGGGACTTGGTTCGGGCAAATGAAAACCACCAAGCCCATGGCGATATTGGTTGGCAGGAACAATATAATGTTGGCATTGTAATCGCAGCCAACATCGCCATGTGGGATAAGAGAACAGCGCCCGAGGGTGTTGAAGTATATTGGCAAGGGCTGCAAGATATCGAGACTGTTTTCTCTGATGAGATTGAATTAATTAAAGAAAAAACTTGACAAACCCTCTCGCATTTGGTATATTATAGAAGTGATGGGGGCAGTGAGTCCCGTGCGTGACGAAAGCAGGAAGGCTGCGAAGTCTCTTGATTCTAGCGACGAAAGCGTTACAGACTCACTTGCCCCCATCACGCTAATTTTTAAGAGGTGTGTAGATGAGCCAGAAACAAATAAAAATTAAAGCAAGCAAAGTGGCTTGCCGACGAACAAAAAATAGAATCCGTGAGCATGGGCACGACTTTATTCTTGTGCGTCAAAGCGGGACAGAGTTGCTGCTGCGGGCGGTCAGCCGCAATGCTTCGAATGGTCTCGGCGGCAAAGAGAACTGGTTTGGGTGGTTGCCCATTAGAGAAGTGGAAGTCATCTCGGAAAATTAATCAACAAGGGGATATAGATATTATGCAGCGACCTCTCAATGTTGGCTCTATGGTTACTCACCTAGACTGTCCCACCCTAAAAGGCGTAAAGGGAAAGGTTGTCGGTGCCTACAGGCAGCGCACTCGACTGCTGGTCAAGTGGGAGAACGGCGTGGTCAGAGAACACTGCTACAAGGCACTGAGTCGATGCCAAAAAGTTTAAACTATTTTCAAAAAACGCTTGACTTTCCCTCTCGATTATGGGATACTGTATATGTGGTTGGGAGTTAAGGAGAAAGTTATGAAAGTTGGAAATCTAGTTCAGTGGGTTGAAAATCGACCAGGGTTCCCAAAGCGTCAGGGTGTTGTCACTCATACATTTTGCTTTCCAGGCGGTCCAAAGGCTGGTCAGGTTGCGAGTCATCGTGTTCATTGGGTAAGCAAGCACACGGGCAAACTGGTGTGCAACACTTTTCGCCCCAGTGAACTGACGGTGCTCGTATGAGCGTTGGCGATTTGGTCAAGCTGCCAAGCGGTCGGTTCTGGTGGAACGGAAGAGCGGGTATCATTTCCGAGACTCGAAACAGCCAGTTCATGGACTGCATGGGCGAGTGGACCACAAAGAAAGAATGCAGGGTAGACTTCGGTGACGGATTTATCTGGTATCACTCAGCGAATATGGAGTTGCTAAATGCAGGTCGGTGATTTTGTTAAAACAGTCGAGGGCTGGTCTGCAATAGGTTATTACGGTGTTGTGATTGGCATGGAAGCTTCTTCCAGCCACGCCCATGTTCTTCTAACCAAGGCAACAACCTTGGGAGAGAAGACCCACTGGTTCCCAGTTCAAAAGATAGAGGTGATTAATGCAGGTCGGTGACTTGGTAAAAGTTCAAACAAAGTATGAGGGCATGAAGCTCGGCATCATTACAGAACAACACTTCAGCCCACTTGGCAGAGAGTGGTATGTGAAGAGGCTCGATAGCCAGCGCTACACGCTTGCTCAATCCTGCGATATTGAGGTGGTGTCCAGTGCAAGTCGGTGATTTGATTAAACATAAGCATGGAGTGATGCTGGGCAGTGGCGTTGTCCTCGCAATCAGTCCGCCAGATAGAATGACAAATCACGAAAGAGCAGACACTCTGTGGACTTCCCACGGTCGCACCATAAGGGTGTCAGTAACGACTATGTTTATGGAGGTAGTCAGTGAAAGTCGGTGATTTGGTAAGAAATAAAAACTTAGTTCCCGAAAACCAAGAAGTTGGTATTATATTGCGCTGGCACACTTTCGACCCTGAGACGAACCCTTATACATGCCCGATTGTTAAATGGATAGGCGGTACGACAGGTTCGATTCAGGAGAGTATTTTGGAGGTGGTAAGTGCAGGTCGGTGATTTGGTAAAGTTTGTGACGCCCGCAGCTTTTACAGGAGCAAAGCGAGAATACACTGCGGGAGCACAGCGGGAATACGCCAACTCGGGAATAGTGACTGAGGTTTCTGAATCGACTTGGCTTGGAAAAGTGCAGCCAAGTGTTGCGAAGGTTTACTGGTCCGACGGTCGTCAAACTAGGGAGCATTTTTGTTATCTTGAAAGACTCACACATGAAAGTAAGTAATGGTAGAATCAGTTTTAGTTGTTAGCATCTTCTTCGGCGCTTGCTATGTTGTCGGCTACATTTTTTATGGATAAAGTTCTTGACTTCCTCCTCTCTCTTTGCTATAGTCTAAGAGTGGTTAGGGAAGAAAGGAAAAGTTATGAAAATTGGTAATTTGGTAAGAGCAATAGGTTTTGACATGAGCAGACTCTTTGTAGTCTTGGAGACTCGCAGCGAGCGAGGTTATGAGGAGTTGCGACTGCACTGTTCGGAGAATCCTTTCCTTGAGCAAACTTGGAGCAATGCTGACTTCTTTGAGGTGGTGCAATGAAAGTCGGTGATTTAGTAAGACTTCCAGCGGGAACTAGTCGGCACTGGGACTTGAGTTCCCCGATTGGTCTGTTGGTGGAGAAGCTACCCAGAGAGGATAAACTAGAGTATGACTGGAAAGTCCTAGTTGACGGGCAGTACATTGAATTCGGTAGGCAGATTGAAGAAAGCTCGACGCTGGTAAGCCATGCGTGATTTATTGCGAGAGCTTTTTCATCCAGACTCACAGCTTTGGTGGTGGGTACTGGGCTTTGGCGTGACAATGTGGCTTCACGCTCAGTTTTTTAGGAAGGATGACGAATGAACATCGGTGATTTAGTTAATGTTCGACAAGAAATAGGATGCTGGACGCCTCGACGATATAGAGAGCGTGGCGTGGGGCTGATTGTTGGTATCATGCCCACAGCACCAGTTGATATTGGCACAGCCATGGATGTAAACCTTGGTGACAGTGTTATGGTTGCTTTACCCTCGGGTACAGAAACATTTAATGAACACAGCGTAGAGGTTATCAGTGAACATCGGTGATTTAGTTAAACCTAATTATGAAACAGATGCAGTTGCCATAGTTCTCACGACGCCAGCAGTCGTGGACGGCTTCGGTGACGACGCAGTAGTCACTCTTAAGTGGCTTGGTCGGTGGACAAACCAGCCAGAAGACTATTATTCTACTCGATATCTTGAGGTGGTGTCCAGTGCAAACCGTTGACCTTCACGGCATCAAGCATGTGGAAGTATCTGATATTATTATTGAATGTTGCATGACATACGACATTCCTTTTATTGTTATAACTGGGCAGTCACCCGAAATGAAAAGAATTGTTCGGCGAGTGGCGAATGATTATAATTTAAAAGTTAGAGATTCTGTTAACAACCCAGGTCGGGTTGTGGTAGGATAGCGCAAAGATAAAACAAGGGAGTAGTAGAATTTATTTCAGCAAGGAGAAAAACTATGTTTAAGAAAAATTCTATTATTATTGCCTCAATTGTATTTGGCGCATCTTTTGCCTGTGCTCAAGAAAAAGTGAACACAGATAATGCAGCGGATGCTCAAGTGCAGACTGAGACAGAAAAGACTACTACGACCGCAACAACCCCAGCAGCAAAGACGACAGTCACAACTGATGGAAAGAAGAAGGTTGACACAAAGACCTCGAAGACGGCAGCTACTGTCACGACCGACAGCAACACAACGACGACGACTGAGGCAGATGCCCCAAGCGGAGACACTGTGAACACTGAAGAGACTGGCAACACAACAACAACCAACGGTCAAAGTACCGATAAATAAGTAAGTGCTGCTCCCTTGTTTTATTTTTTGTTTTTATTATGTTTGGAAGATAGATGAAAGTCGGAGATTTGGTTCAAATTCAGAAGTGGTGCAAGAACAAAGGTGCCCTCGCTGTCATAGTCGCTGTGGCACCGTGGGCAAATGAAGTTTCCATCAAGTATCTGGACCCAGCACAGGCAGCGGGCTGCGGCGGCAGAGCTATGACCGCCAATTTAATTTTATTGAGTGAGGGTGCATGAAAAGTATTGACCTATATGGTGATGGTATTGGCGAGGTGGGGTATGTCTCACACATGGGAACTGACCTGACTGTTGTGAACTCAGCAAGGGTGTCGTTCGGCGTCGAAAAAGAGAATCTTGACTTGCAAGATGTCAAGTTGATTAAGTATTTAATTCGACACAAGCACACCAGCACTCTTGAGCACAATTTAATTACATTTCGCTTTAAGGTACCGCTGTTTATCAGGAGCCAGCATCATCGGCATCGAACTTGGAGCTACAATGAAATCTCCAGACGCTATACTGATGTTGGTATTGAATTTTATGAGCCTGAAGGCTTCCGCACACAACACAAGAGCAATCGTCAAGCGAGCAGCGATGAGATTATTAACCCATCTCTTGGCGGAGCAAAGAAGTCTCTACTGCCAGTCAACTTGAGAACGGCAGTAGAATCAGTTCGTGAGCACCACAGTACCTCGCTTTGCCTTTTCAATCAACTGATTGAGGCTGGCGTGTGTCGAGAGCAGGCGAGAGGTGTGCTGCCACAGAACCTTTACACTGAATATTATGGTACGACCAATTTAAATAATTTAATGAAGTTTATCAGCTTGCGCCTGCACGACGGCGCTCAATGGGAAATCCAACAGGTGGCGAAAGCCTGCTTGGCGATTGCAAAAGATTTATTTCCAGTGACCGTAGAAGCCTACGAAGAGATAAATAATTTTTAAGGAGAAGGGATGAGAGTTGGAAGTCTTGTTCAGTATATGAGCAGAGTTGTGTTGGTCACAAAGGTTGGAAGTGTTTGGATACATGGCATCGAGCTTGGTGAGGACTATGTTAGCAAGTATAAAATCAGCGCACTCAGCGGAGTAATAAGCGAATGAAAGTCGGAGATTTAGTGATTCGCATAGTGCGACTCCCCCATCAAAATAACATGGATGTGTCTGCACAGATATCCCGAGATTCACTCGGACCAGGAATTGTCTTAGCGAAAAAGATGATGGGCGAGCCCAAGCACCCGTGTATCGAGATTTACTATCCCAAGAAGTGTATCAGGACAACGATTGCCGAGTCTCTGGTGGAGGTGATTTCATGATAATCATTACAAAGGCTGTTGTTTTGTTGGCTATCGTTATTATGTTAATTCTCGGAGGCACAGTGGCATACGCATTCATTGCCGATAAATATAATGGAGAATAATTAAAAAAAATCAAATAGTGCTTGACTTATGGTGATGTACATGGTACAAATAGATATAAGATAGAGAAGGAGGTCAAGATGACCAAGAAGATTAAAGTTGGAGATAAAGTTTACTACCGAGCACCACGAATTGCAGACCGCAAGAAGGGCTCCGAACCAGAGTTCACAGTTGTGGAACTTTATGATGGTGGTCGAATGGCTAATGTCCGACATGACAAAGGTTATATCTTCAAAGGTTACATCGTAGCTAACATGACAAAGTACGAAGGATAAATAAATGATTAAGTCAAAAGCAGAGATGGCTCCCCGTGGTTATGAAATCGACCTAACAGGTCCAGACGGGAATGCCTATGCCCTCATGGCACACGCAAACAATCTTGGCAGGCAGCTTGGCTATTCCAAGGGTCGCATTGACGCCATCATTAAAGTGATGATGCTAACTAATTATGAAGGACTGCTTCACACATTTGATGTTGAGTTTGGTCACCTTGTAACAATGTACAGGTAGGTGGTTAGTATAGATGAGAGAGTGCCAGTATTGCCATGGCTTCGGCTATGTCCAAATGTATTGTACTACGGTTGTACGAGTGTATTGTGACTGCTCTGCTGGTGATGCGAGAATGGAAGAAATAAGAAAAGCTTTGGAAGAAGAGGGGCTCGACCCTGACTCCCCATCATATAGGTGGACAAGGCGAAGTGATATCATGAGGCTGTTAAAGGGAGAAGAGCAGAATGGCACTAACAGTTGAACAGCGCCAAGAGATTGGGCGCAAGGTTCGTGAAGACAACGCAGGTTACAAGGAAGCAGATACTTGCAAAACATTTGGGTTGCAGCAGGTTGGAGGCTCACGCACGAAAGTCGACGGCACCCATCCAGATGGCAGCAACTGGAGTATCAAGAACAGCAAGAGCAAGAGCACACAGGTTCACCTAACCAGTCAAGAGAAGTTCATCCGAGACTTTGAGCTTGAAGCTGCCGAGTCCGAGTTCGTTCGAAAGTTCTTTGGCAACACAGAATACAAAGACATGCCAAGGCACAGATATACAGCAGAAGAAATTAATCCTGTGGCTGTTGAGTGCTTCAAAGAGTTTTTGGTCGAGAACAGAGAAGATTTAATTCGTTATTTTATCTCAGGTGCCTCAGATATTACAAACTTTGTTTATAACGACAAGCATATCACATTTGAAGACATCATGGAACAAGTGGGACAGTCCTACTGGGTGATGAACCCAACAGCTATTCATTTGCGTGGAGCACACGGTAAGACCTTGTTTCACATTCAGATGAAGGGCTCAGGCAACAAAGCCAAGATGGGATACCACGGTGTCTTGTGCCATATTCACGAGCGCCTGTTTTTGAATCGTGGTGGAAATGGTTAATTTAATATTCTTTCTCTCTGTTGTATCATTATGCACAACATCATTAATTCTTTTCAAGCTTTTCCAGATGGAGCGAGATATGGTAAGGGCTAAACTACACAATCAAGTAACCCAAGAGATACCTCTTAGAAGAATAAGTCGAGGATAGCAATGAATAAACAATTTATATTGAACTCAAAAGTAAAAGCTTACCAACAGTTGATACCTGAAAAGGTTGAGTTCAATGGAAAAGAAAGAGTATTATCAGAAGAAGATAAGATGGCAATCGGTCGAGCAGTCTGGTTTGTAATTAAAAAGGGCTGGGGTCGAACCACCACAGTTCAAAAGGTTTCAGGCTCATTTGATAATGTGCCGACATCTGTAATCGACAGAGGGTTGACAGCCACCTTCCCAGAAAACTTCTTTCAGCATTGGCAGCAAGCAAAGAACAAACAAACGGCACAAGACTTGTGGTAGAGAAATGAGCAACAATAAAACCTGCACCAGGTGTGGCGAAGAAAAGCCAGCAACACTGGAGTACTTCCATAAGAGGAGTGAAAACGGCATTCGCTCTGATTGTAAGGTGTGCGCCAATCAGGCGGGTGCGGCTTACTACGAAGCAAACAAGGAGAAGAAGAAAGCCTACCGAGAAGCAAATAGGGAGGCTATTCTTAAACAAAGGAAAGCCTACCGAGAAGCAAATAGGGAGGCTATTCTTGAACAACGCTATGCCCACTACCGCACACCAAAGGGAAAGTTCATCAAGATAAAAATGAAGGCAAAGGAAAGAGGCATAAACTTCTCCTTGCCTCTTGAACTATATGAAACTCAACTATGGGGCAAACCTTGTCATTACTGTGGGTGTAAGATAGAAATAACTGGTCTGGACAGGAAGGACAGCAGCAAGGGCTATTCACGAGACAATGTTGTTCCTTGTTGTCGGCGCTGCAACTCCCAGAAGCAAAACAAACCATACGAGCAGTTCATTCAAGAGCAAAAGGAAAAAGATGAACAAGTTTGAGCACAACGACGACGGCACCACAACAATCTTTATCGAGAGCGAGAAGCACGGCAATAAAGAAGTTTTGATTGATACCGAAGACTGGGATAGAGTGAAGGGCTACAGGTGGAACTTAAACAAGAATGTCAGAGCCAAAGCCAAAGATGTTTTCTATGTTGTGTCTACTTCTAATGCGGCAATTGAGGATTTCAAGAGGAATGTGAAGTTTCATAGAGTTATCATGGGTTGTCATGATGAAAGAGTGGTTGACCATATAAATGGTCTTACCTTGGATAATCGAAAGGTCAACCTTCGCATCACAACAAGGCAAGAGAATAAGTGGAACAGGGGAAAGCCTTCCAACGGTAAGAATAAATACATTGGTATCGTCAAGAGTTCTCGCAGATGGGGCGCAAGGATTGGTGCAGGCAGGGGTCAGCATCGTTGGCTTGGGTCTTTTGACACACCAGAAGAGGCTGCAATTGCAAGAGACCGAGAGGTCGTGAGGTCAAGAACAATTGTCAACCCCGAGAATCAACTAAACTTTCCCGAACGCCTTGAAGAATATCTTTCCGAGGACAATAATAAATAATGTTTAAAAAAGGTGACTTGGTTAGAAGAACACATCATCGATACTCTCATATGGTAGGAGTGGTGGTAAGTGTTGTCCAGAATGAAATGAAACGCTCTTCAAGACATAAGAACTCACCTCATATAACAATAATGGTTAACTGGACACAACCAACTTATATAAGTGAACCAGAACCCTACTGGGTGGAGGACTTGGAAGTAATCTCCAAGGCAAAATAAATCACAAAAGTGTTGACTTTACATAACATCGCTGCTATAGTTATCAAGTTGATGGGGGGATTGGCTCTTCACCAACAAAGTAATAAAGCCCGTGACAAGGGCAAGGAGAATCAATGTGCCAGTTAGAAAGAAAAGATTAAAGTGGAAAAACCACCCTAGAAAGTTAGCTTTAGTTGACATCATCACTGCATGGGCTCACAACCGTGGTATCCATACAGTAGCAGAACTCTACAATCGAAGAACAGAACTAACAAAGGCGACCTGTGCTGCGATGCTTGCCATCGACCCACAAGTCACACCCATCAACTTTAAAGCCATCGGACAACAAGTTGGCTGGGCAGTCGACATCCAAACTGATGCAAAGCTGCTTCACACTCACCCGTCAGGATTAAAATCCAAAAGTGGATACCAAGCGCTATTGTCGCTTAAGGGAATAATATAATGGATGGACTTTATCATAAAGATATCGGCTTCCCAAATGTAAAGATGCCCGAGGGCACATATAAATTAAATTACTCAAGACATGCTCAACGAGCAGCTAAAGACGATAGGTATGGAGAAGCTAAACAACTTCCTTCTCATATCGATATGTCTCAGGTAGAACTAATTGAAGCCGAGGTCATAAATAATAAAGTTAATAAAGTAGTAGTAAGGAAAGACTATAATAAAACCTTAGACCTTGTTATTGTATTTATGCCTCAAACTCCAGATAACTTTGTTAAGACTGTTTGGTTTAATGAAAAGATAGATAAGCATAAGACCTTAAGAAGAGACAGGTATAACAAGCCTTAAGAAAATACCCCCACTTTCTAAGCTTTACTAGTGATAAACCTTGTATACACATAATATAAAGTAAATAAAGTGGGTAGGGTCGTGTGTCGAATACGCCCTTAAGGTCTGGAGGGGTAGTTTGGTTATAGAATATGCTTTGCAGGGGCTGTAGGGCTATGTCCCTAACACACACTAAATAACACCGTCAACCACTTTATTACATTTTATTTTGTCAAGAGCATCATTTTTCACTTGACAACAACTCAAAACTATGCATACAGAGCCTGTGATTATACCCCCTCCCCAAGGACGACCAAAAAAAGTAAAGAAACTACTTGACATCACCCCTCACTAGTGGTATATTATACATGTTGGTGGGGGGGCTTGTTTGCTTCCCGTTGAAAAGGAGTTTGATATGCCAAACGGTGATTTAGTTGAGTGGGTATTGCCGCTCCCCAATCCTATGAATGAACAAGAGTTCTTGCATTGGGAAAGCGTTAACCGTCCCCAAGACTGTGTGTTCTTAGAAGAACATGAGCCAGTCAACCCCCAAGAAGGGCGAGCCGAGTTGTGGCGAGTCGTCTATGTTCAAGGAGATAATGAGTGGGCTAGCCAACTACTTTAAAAAAAGTTGAGAAAGTACTTGACTTTCGTGCTCGCATATGGTCTAATGTATATGTGATTGGGGTTGTGGTGACCCTTGCGTTAATGAGAGAATGGAGATAGAGA
>Ga0315322_10004092_pt1 | contig 11235 bp, 14 predicted proteins | sample M110021515metaG_FD_203461 | JGI IMG/M metagenome (GOLD analysis project Ga0315322, IMG submission 203461) | Ammonia-oxidizing marine archaeal communities from Monterey Bay, California, United States - M1 100m 21515 | ecosystem: Environmental > Aquatic > Marine > Intertidal zone | place: USA... | reverse complement strand
AACCTGCAAAAATTGATAAAGCTATTGATATATACCATGCATAATCATAAGAACCGTATAAATCATGGAACACACCACCTAAATAAGCTCCTAAAAAAGATCCTACTTGGTGACTTAAGAAAACTATCCCATACAATAAACCAATATATTTAGTACCAAAAATAAATCCAACTAAGCCCATTGTTGGTGGAACAGTTGAAAGCCATAAAAAGCCAAAAGCAATCCCAAACCCAACTGCAATAATTGGACTTGGTGGTAGAAAAATAAATACAGCTATCACCAAACCTCTAGCTAAATAAATCGTACTCAGGATTAATTTTTTACTGAGTTTTTGAGCTAAATATCCAGATGTTAATGTGCCAGCAATATTAAATAGACCTATCATAGATAAAATTGTTACCGTGCACCACTCAGGTAAACCTCTATCATTAATATAAATTGGAATATGTGTTGCAACTAAAGCAATATGCCAACCACAAACAAAAAAACCTAATGTTAAATAGATAAAACTTTTACTTTTAAAAGCTTCAGTTAATGCTTCACTTGCTGTTTGCTTATCATCAACAATGCCACCGACAACATCTTTTGGGGTGGTTAAATAAAAAGCTAATATTAAACCACCAAAAATAAAAGCTGCAAACACTAAAAGTGTACTTTCCCAACCAAATTCAACAAGTGCGTATCTTGTAAATACAGGCGATACAAAATAGCCAAATGAACCTGCGGCGGTAACTATACCTATAGCAGCAGTTCTGTTGGATTGAGGGAAATGCTTTGCAACTACTGAAACTGGAATACTAATTGCTGTTCCACCTAATGCAATACCTATAAGAACACCTATACCGGTAACAAAATAAAGCCCAGTGTTATATTCTGAGACCAACATTAAAACACCTAGTAAGTAAAAAATAAAACCAATAAATACTGCGATGTGCCCACCATACTTATCAGTAATTACACCAAACCAAGGAGCAAAAGCTCCCCACAAAAACATTTGAAGACCTAAAGCAAAGCCGAATTGTGAAAGAGTTATTCCAAGATCGGTTGAAAAATCAAAATAAAACATTCCAAATGTTTGCCTGATACCAAGTGAAATTATGACAATTAAACAGGCTGAAATTAAAGTGATTAAAACTGTTTTATTTTTGATAAATTTTTCAGAAGACATCTGAAGATTACTTTAAATGTTTAAGTGATTGCTTAATATCAGCGATAAGGTCGCTAGGATCTTCAAGTCCAATATGCAATCTAACGATATGCTCATTTTTTTCTAATTTTAGGTAACTTCTATTTCCTTGTTCTCTTACATTTTGGTGCAATGCCAAACTTTCAAATCCTCCCCAGCTATAACCGTGTCCAAATAATTTTAAATTATTTACAAATTTAACAACTGATTTTTCACTTTTAGCTTTAATTCTTAAACCCATCAAACCTGATGCACCTGAATAATATTTTTTCCACATTCTAAAATTGTAAGATTCTTTTTTGTATGGATACAATAATTTTATATTCTTAAATTTAGATAAAAACTCAGCTATTTTTTTTGCATTTTGCCTATGTCGATCTAATCTAACATCTAAAGTTCTCAATCCTCTTGTAATCAAATAAGCGTCATCAGGCCCTAACCTTAGACCAGTAACTCTATCTGCTGTTTTGACTTTTGGAAATACTTTTTTGTTAACAGCTAATGATCCACCCATTACATCAGAATGACCAGAATAATATTTTGTTGCTGAAACAATTGACATATCAAAACCTAGCTTAATAGGTTTTAAAAAATATGGAGTTCCCCAAGTATTATCAATTGCAGTTAAAATTTTATTCTTTTTTGCTATAGATATAATTTTACCCAGATCTTGAAAGTCAAATGTATTACTTCCTGGATTTTCTACAAAAATTAATTTAGTTTTTTTTGTAATAGCTTTTTCTAACGTCTTAAGATCATGTGGATCGTAAAATGTAGTTTTAATATTAAATTCTTTTAAAAAGTCTTGTGATAGAATTCTCGTTGGACTGTAAACTGGATCAGCTACTATAATTTCATCACCAGGTCTAGTAACACTAAAAATTGCAAGAAACACAGCTCCAAATCCAGTTGGTGTTAAAAAAGTAAAATAACTTTCTTCTAATTTAGATAAAATTTGCTGCAGTATATGAGTAGTTGAAGTTCCCTGTCTTCCATAATCAAAATGTCCATCAGTAGGGTTTTTTTTTGCTTTGTCTTGAGTTTTTCTTATATCTTGCATCGATTTGAAAATAATCGTTGAAGCTCGTACAATTGGTGGATTAACAGACTGATTATGAAAGTCTTTTGCAGTATGTTTTAAAAAAGTTTTAAAAGAATTGCTCATAAAAAAATTTGATATGTTTATAAGACAATGCTATATCCCACCCATAATTTCAATTAAATTATAACTAAAGGTAAAAATGGGTTATCCAAAAAAACATAGAGGCCGTAGAAAACAGGGCTCAAAAAAAAGAAGAGCTAAGAGAAAAAATAAAAAGAAGTAATCTCCAATGGAGCAAATAAATAAAGCAAAATCCATTAGCATCTGGATATTTATTGTTCCCTTTATTGCAATAAATACTTGTCTATTACTAATTACTCAATTTCACGATTTATTCCCCAATCAAGAAGATGTGATTGGCAAAACTTTTCCTTATTTTGATGGTGGCGCCTCAATCAGCAGAACAGCTAGACCTTACCCAACCTGGTTAATTTTTAAACCAGCAATGTTTTTAACATCTTATTTTTTAATAAAATATTGGATTTATAACAAAAAAATTATTGAATATTTTGATACTAATCACAAATATAAAAATAAGGTATTATTTTTTGGAATAGCTTCAGCTATAGCATTAACAATTCACTCAATATTTCTTGGAATAAAATTTGATAATGATTTCTATAAACTATTTAGACGTATTATAATGCTCACATTTATAATTTTTGAAATTGTTGCACAAGCATATTTGGTCTCAACATTATATTCATTTAAAGAAAAATTAGAAAATTATATTAATAAATTTTATCTTAAACTTAAGATTGCTTTAGTTATAACTTTAATTGTTGTCGCCATTATTAGTGTTCCAATCATAAGTTTGCCAGGAAATGAGGTATTTGGTTTTAACCTTAAATTTTTTAAACATGCTCTTGAGTGGGACTATTTTATAGGCGTTATATCATTTTATTTATTAACATTCTTAATGTGGAAAAGATAAATATCAATTCTTTATCCACCCACCACCAAGAACTTTATGTCCATGTTGATCTTTACTGTAAAAAACACATGCTTGACCAGGTGAAATTCCATCTTCAGGAACAACTAGGTTAACATGAGCTGTACTATTTTCTTTTAAATCTACTTTTGCTTCAAGAAGACTGCCAGTAGATCTTACTTTTACAAATATATTTTGATCAAAATCTTTTTTGTCCGTTAATAAATTTAAATCTTTGAGTGATATTTCTTTTTTTCCAAGGTTTTCTTTTGGACCGACTATAATTTCATTATTATCTGAATTTATTTTGATAACATATAATGGTTTCTCATCTGAAACTTTAATCCCTTTTCGTTGTCCAATTGTAAAATTAATAATTCCATCATGAACACCTATTACTTTTCCATCTAAATTCTTAATATTCCCTTTTTGAAAAGAGTCTGGTCTGAATTTTCTTATCACTGAAGCATAATCTCCATTAGGTACAAAACAGATATCTTGGCTATCAGGCTTATCAGCAACATTTAAATCTAATTGTTTGGCAATTTCTCGTGTTTTATCTTTCAACATTCCACCTAATGGAAATCTTAGATAATCTAATTGTTCTCGAGTTGTATTAAATAAAAAATAACTTTGGTCTCTGTTCTCATCAATTGCCCTGTACATGTTGTTGGTATTATTTGATGTAATATTTTTTACATAGTGTCCTGTAACCAATGCGTCAGCATTTAGATCTTTTGAAACTTCAAATAAATCTTTAAACTTCACTGTTTGATTACATTGAACACATGGTATTGGTGTTTCACCTTTTAAATAACTATCAACAAAGTTGTCTATAACACCTTGTTTAAACTTATCTTGATAGTATAAAATCTTATGTTCAATCCCTAATTTATTTGCAACACGTTTTGCATCCATTATATCTTGTCCAGAACAACATTGTTTAGATTTAACAACTTCTTTTCCATCATCATAAAGTTTTAATGTAATGCCTATAACTTTGTAACCTTCATTTTTCATAATTCCGGCTACAGTTGAAGAGTCCACTCCCCCAGACATAGCGACTACTACCATAGTATCCTCAGGCTTTTTATCAATTCCGATAGAGTTTAATTCTTTATTCATAAGGTGGTATTTATACTTATTTACAATATAAATTAAATTAAATGATTTTAGATTACGAACCAGGTGACAAAGTCACTAATCCAAACAATAAAGACTGGGGTATAGGACAGGTTCAATCCGTAATTAATGATAAAGTAACAGTCAATTTTGAAAATGCTGGAAAAAAAGTAATCAATGCTAAAAATATAGAATTAAAACGAATTAAACAATTTTAAAATGGAAATTAAAATAATAGTAGAAAAACTGATAGATCCTTTTTTAAAAGCTGGAGACTTATCAATTTCTCTCAGAGAAAAAGGATTAAAAAAAGAAATTAAATCTGACAATACACCCGTAAGCAATGGTGATCTTGAAGTAAATAAATTTATCACAAAAAAAATATCTGAAATCACACCTGATATACCAATTGTATCAGAAGAAACTTCCGATAATAAAAACAATACTCAACTAAAAGATTTTTGGTTAATTGATCCTATTGATGGGACTTACGACTATATTAATAACTTAGATGAATTCACTATTAATGCTGGCTTAATTATCAACAATAAGCCAGCCGCAGGGTTAATTTATGCACCTGCTAAAAAAAGAATGTTTTATTCTTATAGTGAGGGTAATGCTTTTGAATTAAGTGATGGAAAAACTACAAAGTTAAATGAAAAAGAAAATATAATTAGGCCAATTAAATTTATTTCTTATTCAAACAAGATTAAACCTGAAATTAAAAAAATCTATCAAGATATTGGTGTTGTTGAAAATGTGAAAATGAAAAGTTCACTCAAGTTTTGTGTGGTAGCAGCCAGTGAATATGATGGATATGTGGCAGAACCAAGAGCATACGAGTGGGATATTGCAGCAGGACATGCAATATTAATACATTCGGGTGGAACTGTTTCAGACTTTAATGGTAACGAAATATTATATGGAAAAAAAGGTTTAAAAAATCCGAGCATAATTTTAAAAAGTAAAAATATACTATAATGGATGAACAATTAAGAATTATACTTATTATAATAGTTTCAGTTTCAATTTTTGGATTATTAGTTTTTGTATTTGTTAAAAACTATGTAAGACAAAAAATTAACAATTTAGTTAAAAAAGAAAAAAATAAAAAAACTAAAGAAGATTAATTATTTTAAGATATTCATCTTTTTCTATATCCATTACTTTTTTTGAGGTCTCAAAATCAAAGCCATTTCTTGCTAATAAAGATATATCTTTCTTATAAAATAATGTTCTATTATCTTCAGCTCTTGCGGGTCCTATTCTTTTTTTCTTACAAATTTTTATTGCTGAAAAAAAATCTTGATCAGCATTACCTTCTTTAATCTTTTCAACTGTATCTTTAATAAATTCATCATGAATTCCTTTTCCTATCAAATAATTTCTAATTTTGTTAATAGAATTTCCTCTTTGAATCATACTTTTTGCTTTGCTCTCAGAATAAAATTGATCATTTATAAATTTACTTTTTTCTAGGTCTGATAGGACAATATCAATCAATTTATTAACATCTTTTTTTTTCACATCAGAAGAGGATAGTTTCATATATTTCTTCAACAAATAAGTTTTTAACTGCTGTTTTGAAGGTGCGTATTTTTCAACATAGGCAAATGCAAAATTTCTCATTTCTTCTACAGTTACTTGCAGTGTTTTCTTTCTATTTCTTATAGGAATCATGGTTAGATTTTATATAATATATTTAAATGATCGAACAAATTTATACTTATTTTACTATTGAGACACTTTATATGTGGGTCAACATAGGAGTGCTACCATTTTGGTTTATATTAATTTTTTTTTCTCAGTCTCATCTAGGAAGAATCTTTGTAGCTTCAATATTTCCAATATTTGTTCTAGGTGGCGTTTATATTTTTGTTTTATATAAATCCTATTTAATTGGATATGATTTTGATGGTAATTTTACATTATACTTAGGATTAGATGAGCTCTCCAGACTATTCGAAGATCATTTATATTTAATGCTTTTTTGGACGCACTTTGTTGCAATGAATCTTTTTGTGGGTGGGTGGATAGTTAAAGACTCTCAAAAGTTTAACATAAACAAAATCTTAGTAGCCATCCCATTGATTATTACTTATTTAATTGGACCAATTGGTTTATTCTTCTATTGGATTATAAGAATTTTCTACGCAAAAAGAATGAATCTATATGAGTAATCACATAGATTTTTATTTTGATGTAATCAGCCCCTACTCATACATAGCTCATAAAAAAATACAAAAAATTAAAGAAAATCAAAAAATTATTTTTAATTATAAGCCAATTTTGTTAGGCGGTCTTCATAATTTAGCAGGAATAAGTGCTCCGGCTTTCAATAAATATAAAATGAAAAATATGCAGAGTGATTGTGAGTTAGTTTCAAAAAAAAATAATATTTCCTTTTCGTGGAATTCAAAGTTTCCAATTAATTCACTTTCAATAATGCGTGGGTATTTATCTGTTAATGATAATCTAAAAGAAGAATATATAAATTTATTTTTTAATGCTTATTGGAAAGATAATTTGGATTTATCATTAGAAAAAGAATTTTCAAAATTATTAAAAATTCTAAAAGTAGATAGCAAAATTTTTTTTAAGAAAATTAAAGAAAATTTAATAAAAGATGATTTAAAAAAATTAACAAGTAATGCTTTTAAAAAAGAAGTATTTGGTGCTCCAACTTTCATTGTGAATAATAAAATTTTCTGGGGACAAGATCGTATTGAATATGCTGTTGAAGAATTAGGTTAAATTAAATTATTTTAAATTTACTCTGACTGATTGCACCAAAACCACCTTTTATATGTGATATTTTTTTATATCCCATATTTTGTAAAGCTTTTACTGCAAGAGCAGACCTTACGCCTCCAGCACAAAATAACACCATTTCCTTATTTTGATCTAAAATATCTTCTTGAAATAAAGCACTGTTAGGATCTAAATAAATTTCTAACATACCTCTTGAGATGTGAATTGAATTTTCAACTTTACCAGTGTTTTCTAATTCATGGGTTTCTCTTATATCGATTAAATTACAATTATTATCTTTAACCATCTTTAAGGCTTCGTCTACATTGATTGTTTTAATTTCTAGCATTGCATCTGATACTAATGTTTTCAATGATTTAATTGGCATAATATTGTAAAATTTAATTACTTTAATATACAATAATTTCAATTAAAAAAATCAATAATGATATTAAAAAAGATATTAAAAAAGATATTAATCATACTAAATAGATTTAGTGGATATGAAATAATTGATCAAAATGAATTTTCATTTCCTTCATTAAACAATAAAAGATTTAACGACTTAAGTGCTCTTAATGAAAAATCTATAGTATTACCGTTAGGTGAGGTTTCAATAACTAGAAAAGTAAAATCTTTAGGAATTATAGTTAGAACAAATTCAAATATTCATATTTCTGACCAAAATAAAAAAAGAATTTTTAATCGTAATAAAGTTGACTATATTGAAAAATCTTTACAATCATTGGTAATTTCGATCAAATCATTTAAAAAAAAATTCAAAAACTTTAAAATAAATTTAACAATTGTAGACCAGAGTAATGATGAAGTTGTTTTAAAAAAATTTAATGAAATTTTTCTAGAATTAGATTTTAAAGTTGAAATTATACGATTTAATAAAAATGAATATAAAGATGAAATTTATTTAGATTACAATAAAGATGTATTTGGAAATCTCAGTAGCTTATTAAAATGTTTTAATATTGCAAAAAATAATGCTGATGATTTAACTTTATTTCTAGAAGATGATTATTTGCACAAAGAGTCATTGATTGAGGAAATGATTTTGACCTATGAAAGAGTATCGTCGCAAATAAAAAAAGAGTTACTTTTAGTTCCTGCAGATTATCCATACCTTTATATGAGTGAAAGGTTAACAAACATTCTGGCTGGTAGCCACAGACATTGGCAAACCTTAGATAAAATTTTATGTAGTTTTATGACAAGTAAAGAAATTATTAATCTTTATTGGGATAATTTTTTATTAACATGTCAAAATCATAATAATCCTATTGAAAAACACCTCAATGAGATTTGTAAGCAAGAAATATGCTTATCACCAATTCCATCTCTTTCGATTCATATGGCAAATTCAAATTCAATATTTGGCATTCCACCTTACATTGATATTAAAAAAGAATGGTCAAAATGATTAATTTTTAATTCGATAACCATTAATGTTGTCAGATTTAATTGACTCCTTATCTGAATGAGGATTGTTGATTAAATTAACAATAACTGATTTTTTTTTTTTAGTCGTAAAGCAGAACCAAACCCCCGGAGGAACTAATAAAATATTATGTTTATTTTTACTCAAAGTTATATCTTCTTCTACTTTAAGACTTCGTGAGTTTTTTCTTCCATCAATTAATTTAAAATTAACTTCTCCGTAAGCTACTGAAAAAAGACAATAATTTTTTTTATGTTGTATCCAGCCTTTTTTTTGGTTTTGCTTTATTTCATTAAAATAAATTTCACCAAACGACTTAAAAAAATTACTTTTCTTTGAGACAAATTTTAATAAATCCCCTTTGGAATTTTTAAATACTTTTTGCTCAATTCTTTTAACTCCACTTATTTTCATTCATATATCCAAGTATTTGATCTTTTGTTACTTTGTATGGATCTTTTTTTTCTTTAAAAACATTTTTGTACCATTCCGTAGTAATTTGAACTCCTTTTTTTACAGAATAAGTAGGATACCAATTTAAATTTTTTTTAGCTTTTTTAATATCTAGTTGTAAATTTTTTTGTTCGTAGAACTTAACTTTTTTATTATATCTGATTTTTCCACTGCCCCAAAAAAAAATCATATAATCAATAATTTCTCTCACACTTTTAATAGAATTATTTTTTGTACCAAAGTTCCATGCATCAGAATATTTTTTAGGTTGATTAAACTGCCTTTTAGCTAAGATTAAATAACCTCTAAGAGGTTCTAAAACATGTTGCCAAGGTCTGTTAAATTTTGGATTTCTTAAATAAATTGATTTGCCACTTAATAATGATCTAATTCCATCGGGTATCAATCTATTAGCAGACCAATCACCTCCACCTATAACATTTCCAGCTCTTGCACTTGAAATTCCACATTTTCTTTTATCTCTAAAAAAACTTTCTCTGTAAGCTCTAATTATTAACTCTGATGAAGATTTTGAAGCACTATAAGGATCTATTCCACCAAGAGTATCACTTTCTTTATATCTCGTAAGCTTGCCAACATTTTCATAACATTTATCTGATGTAATCATTACAACTGATTTAATAAATTTATAATTTTTTGATGCCTCTAATATATTTAAAGTTCCACCAACATTTACATCAATCGTTTTATGTGGTTTTAAATATGATTCTATAATCAAAGGCTGTGCAGCTAAATGAAAAATTATTGAGGGTTTTGATTTAAATATAAAACTATCAAGCTTCTTTTTGTCTCTTATGTCAAAAATTCCTAATTTAATTTTTTTTTCAAGTTTTAACTTATAAAATAAGTTTTTATTTTGATTTGGACTATATCCAGTTCCATAAACTCTTGCACCCATTATTAAAAGCCAACAGCATAACCATGAACCCTTAAATCCTGTAGCACCTGTAACTAAAATTTTTTTATTTTTATAAAAACTATTTATTTTTTCCATATTGGTCCTTTGTCATTTAAAATTTTTTCTAGGTCCATTTTATCTCTTAACGTATCCATGCATTTCCAAAAATCTTCATGCTTATAAGCTCTAAGGTTTTTATCTCTAAAAAGTTTTGTCATAGGCTCTTTTTCAAATAAAGTTGCATCATTATCGATATAATTAAAAACATTTGAGTTCAATACAAAATAACCTCCATTAATCCAGCCAGCACTAGCTTGGGGTTTTTCATCAAATTTTATTACTTCATCACCATCAATTTCCAACTCGCCAAATCTTACTGGCGGATGAACTGCTGTAACAGTTGCAATTTTATTATGTGAAGAATGAAATTGTAATAATTTTCTCAAATCAACTGAGCATAGTCCATCTCCATAGGTCATAAAAAAATTCTCTTCTTTATTAAAATAAGATTTCAATCTCAAAATTCTTCCACCAGTCATTGTATTTTCACCTGTGTCGACTATTTCTAAATTCTTAAATTCTTTAGAATCCTTATAATAATCAATGATGATATTCTTTTTATATCCAGCTGCTATTATAAAGTCATCATAACCAAATGATTGATAAAAATTCATTATATGACTAAGAATTGGTTTATTACCAACTTGAACCATTGGTTTTGGAATTTTATCTGTATACTCAGCTAATCTAGTTCCATAACCTCCAGCTAAAATTATTGTTTTCATATTTTTGATATAATAATGTGTATATCTTAAAAATAACTTTCCTCATAATTAAAATCTTTAATATAAAGTGACAATAATGATTAAAGAAAAAACTAAAGCTCCTAATTTTAAACTTCCATCAACTTCAAAATATGACTATTCATTAAAAGACTCGATTGGTAAGTATGTTGTTATTTATTTCTATCCAAAAGATGACACTCCAGGATGTACTATTGAAACTAATGATTTTAACAAATTACTTCTCAAGTTTAAAAAATTAGAATGTGAAGTGTATGGAATATCTAAGGATAATTTAAAAAGTCACGACAAATTCAGAGATAAATATAAGATAAAATTTGATTTATTAGCTGATGAAGAGCTAACAGTGCTTAAAAAATATAAAGTATGGGGTAAAAAAAAGTTTATGGGCAGAGAGTTTATGGGTGTCCTTAGAACTACATTTTTAATAGATAAAAAGGGAAAAATTATCAAGATTTGGGATAACGTTAAAGTTAAAGATCACGCCAAAGAAGTTTTAGAAACCCTTAAAAATCTTT
>Ga0315322_10004090_pt1 | contig 11235 bp, 8 predicted proteins | sample M110021515metaG_FD_203461 | JGI IMG/M metagenome (GOLD analysis project Ga0315322, IMG submission 203461) | Ammonia-oxidizing marine archaeal communities from Monterey Bay, California, United States - M1 100m 21515 | ecosystem: Environmental > Aquatic > Marine > Intertidal zone | place: USA... | reverse complement strand
GAGGAAGTTGATCCAGGCTGCATCGAGTGGCTGATTCGACTCAACTTCGAGTTGCGCTTCAGTTCCCTCGATTGCTCGAAGATCACCCTGCCACTCAACAACCTGATCAGGCTGGCCGGTGTATTCTGGAAAAACATATCGTACTTTTTTTACTAAGAGTGAAGGAGCATCGACTACTGTTACATCAAAAGGCTCCGCCCGTGCATCACCAGCCTCAAGTGTTACTCGTACTGACCGGGCAAGCCCTATACCACTTGAAGGGAGCCTTACCCAATGCAACTCACTGTCTGGCTGCCTCCGAAGGCTCGCCTTCCATGGCTTCACCTCTGGATCACGTTTCCCGTTTTCGAGTAATGAAGCCACGGTCACAAAAGGGATTTCATCGTCTCTCAAATGGCTTATCTCTGCTGACACAACGATTTGCCGACCCCGAATGAGTTCAACATTGCCTTTGTGCCATTGAAGGTGCTGCCTGTCATCAAACATGGAGTTGCCAGGGGGCAACGTATTCGGGGCATTCTCTTCGCCAGAAACCGTAGCCCAATAACACTCAATGTCCTGAATAAAAACACGAGAAGGCGCCGCCCAGCCAGACCAGGGGGCAAAGAGTCTTGCCGCTGTTACGAATGGATTCTTCGGAGACAGCAACGCGTAAAGCGTACCTGCAAAAACAAGACACGCGAGGATGGTTGCTAGAGAAATAAGGTGCTGTTGATCGATGGCTGCATCCGCCGGGATGGCTGTCATCTGGCTCGCTGCTCTTTTATCAAGCGAGCGTGTTATGAGATCTTTGTGCGGATCAGTTCCATCCGGGTTTACAAGAACCGCATTGACTAAGTCATTATGTAGTTCTGGGAACTCTCGCTCGATTGATCTCGCCGAGTATAGAACATTCACTCGATACCGGAGAATTGGCACAAGTGATTTCAACGCGAGTAATCCAACCCCAAAAAGACCAACAAGTAGCCACGTCCATCGAAGCCAGGTAGGCATTCCGCCAGTTATCAACCAATGCTCGAGAATAACACCGAAGAGTAACCAACCAAATCCTGCGATGGCCGTCGTCAGAAAAAAAGTTGCAACCGCCATACTTTTGTAATTTGAACTCGTTTCGGCAAGCCGTTTATCAAGATATTTCGCGGCCCGCGAACGGTTCGCCCCCTGCCAATCATGCAGCACTAACTCAGAGTCAGCTTGGTTGCCTGCTATTGCCATGGGATGTCTCACTTTGCTTCAAACACCATCCACTCCGTAAGGAGCGGGCATATCCGGTGCCCCAAATCCACCTGCCTTTTGACTCGTCTATTTCTTGCCACAGGCATGGAACACGTTGACGTCACTAGAATAACTCTCCTATTGTACGACTCACAGCTGAAAAAAACCCCTTATTGTAGAAATGGGCCTAATTTCAAGATGCTTCCTGACGCAGAGAGTTTTCGACGACTGGTTGACGGAAGGGCCACTGGTCTCGTTGCCACCCTTGGTCGGACTGGTCTCTCTGTAATTGAACTTCCGTATGCGGCTCTCGTTCGGTTGCGGAATTATGGCTACGACCACGACCTTGTCACCGTGAATCGTGCATCCGCACCTGTTATTTCTGTCGGAAATCTCACCCTTGGTGGAACTGGCAAAACACCACTTGTTGCATGGCTGGCGCAATGGTTCGCTCAACACAACAAAAAACCTGCCATCATCAGTCGTGGCTACAAAGCCGAAAAGGGACAACTCAGCGACGAAGCAGCAGAATTAAAAATTCTCTTACCAACTGTTCCTCACTTTGCAAACAAGCGAAGAACTATTGCAGCAGAGGATGCCGTTACAAAAGGTTCGGATGTCTTGCTCCTCGATGATGGATTCCAGCATCGACAAATCAAACGTGATATTAATTTGGTCACAATTGATGCAACTGATCCGTTCGGCTGTAATCGTCTTTTCCCCCGTGGGCTCCTTCGCGAACCACTTGAAGGATTGAATCGAGCAGACGCTTTGATTCTGACACGAACGGACCAGGTCTCAACAAAGACAAGAAATGAGATTCGAGAACGATGCTTTCAGTTCGTGGGATCACAGAATAAACCATGGATTGAAACAGAACACAAACCGTTAAATCTTCGGTTCATTGACGGTTCCGTACAGCCTCTAAAAACACTTCAACACAAACGCACACTAGCATTATCAGCAATTGGGAATCCAGCCGCTTTTCATACCACTCTGAAGACACTCGGACAGGAACCAGTTGCCACCCTCACCTTCCCTGATCATCACACGTACACCGCCGATGACATCCACCACATTTCAGAAGAGGCTGAAGCCGTGGGTGCTGAAATCGTCGTGACAACACTGAAGGATCTCGTCAAACTTCCTGAAGTAGGCTTTCGTGATAGACCGCTTTGCGCGCTCGAGATTGGCATACAATTCCAGTCGGGACTTCAAGACCTTGAAACCATGCTGGAGAAGATTCCGTAACAGCCCGGAAAGAAAGTGTTGCAACACATTTTCTGCGAGGAACTACTTTTTCTTTTTCTCATTGTGGAGAGTATGACGACGAAGTCGTGAAGAATACTTCTTCAGATGAAGTTTTTCTCCGCCGGACTTACGACGCAACGTATAGTTCACGTCACCGGTCTCTTCACACACAAGGTGAATCACTTCCAGCTTTTTTTTACTCTTGGCCATTCAATCAGATCTCAAAAAGGTCAAACAACGGCGACACTTCGCAAGAGAGTCTCGCCCAAGCCTCTTAAAATAGAGGCTTCGTAACGCCTTCGCAAGCGGTGGCAGTAGTAACCGGGTTGAAAAAGGTCACATCTGACTAATCCTATGGAGCCTCTACCACGTCACGGTCGATGCTTAAAAAGGCTGTTTCTTACTAAAAACATGGCACTTCTCCTCCAAGAGGCGTACCATCCACTGATCGGCACTCTCCCAAGACATAGGTCTGGCACCATCAAACGTAATGGCGAGCACAAAACCACCCTACGAAGAAGATTCGTCGAAAAAGCATCGCATGGATTCTGCAACTGCGGGGAATCGTTGTGAAGGAACCGGGTGGGCGGAAAAAGTCACTGCAAGCAATAGCGTGCGGTCTGTCTATCTCAGCCTTACGACACATCTCATCGTTGCAATAATTCTAACGCTCTGGGCTATATCCCCTGAGAGCCAGTCGAGTCGCTTATCCCCAGTCATCATTGATTTTGGCACAGAGTCCGAGCAGGAATGGGGAGAGACTAATGGGGACGATAACACTGCAACTCTACTTACAGAGGCCGATGAAAAAGATGATCCTCTCGAAACGTCAGAAGAACGCTCTGATTCAAGTGAAGAAGAAGTCACAGCTCCTGATGAAAACCAGACAAATCAACAGATGCAAACAGCAGACCCTAACAAGGAAATGGCTCCTGACAGTCCTGTTTCTGAAAAAACTGCTACGAAAGCACAGCCCAGCCTCAGACAGGTGAAGCCCAAAGAGCAGCAGGATAACAAAAACAACGACATGCAGAGGGGTGGCGGCAGCAGGGCAACTGCTTCAAGTGCGGATGCCAAAGTTGCTCTATCACAACGTTCGGGGGCCGCACGAGGAGAAACAGCACGTGCTCGTGGTGGTTCACCAGCGAGTGAGGCCGCAATTGAACGTGGACTTTTGTGGCTTGCACGGCATCAAGCAGCAAATGGCGCCTGGTTGTTTGAACATCCCCACTGTATCGACCCCTTTGGACGCCCTTCGCAACAGTGTCTGTGTCGAACCAAGGGGTATATAGAAGGCCATACCAAAGCAAGTACATCCATTGCTCTCCTGCCGTTCCTTGGGGCTGGAAATACACATTTAGATGGTCCCTACAAAGAAGTCGTTTACCGAGGTCTTGAGCAACTCAAGACAATACTCGACATCGAACTAAAAGAACTTCATCCCGACAATCCTAACTTTGTCTCCACTTTCTCTGGAGATCTTTATGGGTATGGGCTCACAACCCTTGTCATGGCGGAAGCCTTTGGCATGACTGGTGACCCCGACCTAGAACGTTACGTGAACGCACTGACTGTGTTCCTTGCACGGCACCAACACCCACTTGGCGGGTGGCGTTACGAACTCGGTCAGCCAGGAGATATCACGGTTACCGGATGGCAGGTAGTCGCACTCAAGAGCAGCCAACTCGCCGGGGCGGCAGTTCATTCTGATATCTTTCGTCAAGCAGATAAATTTCTTGATAGCCTCACACCACCTGCCCCCCTGAGTCGTCCAGGGCGGACTCAAGTTGTTGCGAACAAGGTCGGCGGTATGAACCGTGATCCAACTCGCTACCATTACCTCGCTTCGTTTGCGAACTCTACAACTCGAGAACCAGGAGAATGTACGTCTGCGGTTGGCCTACTCTGCCGACTCTATACAGGGTGGAGTAGTAATGACCCGAGTCTTCTTAAAGGGGTCAACCAACTCCTCAAATCAAATACGCATCCTGCACTGCTACTGTATAGAAACTTTTACCTCGCGCAAATTTTGCTTCATATTGACCATCCTGCATGGGAGCAATGGAACCGGCGAAACCGAGACTATCTTGTACGGATGCAGGTCACTGAAACAACGAGAATGAATCAGCGAAATCCCGCGTTTGGTAGTCCTCCCTGTGAAATTGGCAGTTGGTACCTAACCAACCCCAATGGCACTACTAAAAATGCTATTCGTGACCGCCACCTTGCCCCCGCCGGTAGACTCGCACACACGGCACTTGCCATTCTTACGCTTGAGGTCTATTACCGATTACTGCCGATTTACAAACCGGTAGCAATTGAATAACCATACCCAAAGCCAAAAACTTCATGCGATTACAAACATTCTTTTGGCTCGCTACAGCTCTAGCAGTCGCATTCTCTGCCATTAATTGGCTAGGACTTGCCGGCTGGCTGGCTACGCTCGTTATATTCGGCAGCCTTGCCATGCACATCGCGGGAAATGCAATTGGCACCCGTATGCGAGAGGCAACGGATCGTGATCTTTCGCGTACTCATCAACGAACATCTGTCATCAATGTTCCGGCTCCTTCCCCATCTCATCTCGAACGGCACTCACGAACAGGTTGGCTTTTACCAATATCGGTGAGTATTGGCGGATTGATTGGAGGAGTATCAGGCGCAATCGCCTTGTCTCTCATGACATCCTCATCTTTTGCAGGAACACTCCTGGGAGGCCTCTCTTCAGCGGTGCTTGGTGGTATCTTCGGCTTTCTGATTGCTAGCTTTGTTGACATCTTGAGGACGTCTATACGCGAATCTCTTGATGCGGAACGCCGAAGTACAGAAGATCACCAAAAATAGAGCCTAACAGGTTGTTTCCTGCTCAATTAGGCCGGCTTCAGAGCATTCCGTACGTCTCGCCGGGGAAGTCCATGAACGCCGTGGAAACGACACGAATACCGTGGTAAGGTAAAAATCCTACTTTTTGGAAAATAACGAAGGAAGTCACAAGTTATGTCAAAACCTCACCGAACAATCAAAAAAGCGAATCATGGTTCAAGGCCAGCGAACAGTAAGGCAAGAAAAGCAAAACGAAAGCACATCAAGACGTAACAACCGAGACCTATCCTCGATTGCAATAATGACCGTTGTTCTACACAACTAGTTACTTCCACGACGACCATTTCTGGAGCAGCCTTCCGTGCCCCCTCGCGACTATATCATTCATCCGAACGAATATGACCTCAGTGCTGTCATTGCTGATATTGAGGAAATTCGCCGATACAATCAGCAACGTTTTGAAATGGAGCAGTTAACGGCAATTGTTCATGAGGACAAGGATCGCGGTCTATGTGTTGGATATAAAGACACGACAGCAGATGAATTCTGGGCACGGGGGCATTTTCCGAATGTTCCGTTGATGCCTGGAGTCATTATGTGCGAGGCAGCTGCACAACTCTCTAGCTACTTCTCTCAGAAACACCAATTGCTTGAAGCGGAAATGATTGGCTTTGGTGGCTTGGAAGATGTCCGGTTTCGAGAGCCCGTGCGGCCAGGCGAACGGCTCGTTATTGCTGTGGAGCGGGTGCGGGTACGGCCCAAGGCGATGATTGTTTGCCGGTTTCAGGGACTAGTCGATTCGAATATTGTTGTGGACGGTGTGATCAAAGGCGTTCCTCTACCGGTTGATTTCCTTGCCGCCAACCAGATCACATCAACGTCCTGACTCCCCGGGCTCTTTCCTACTCATTGCCATGCCGCGGCGCCATCCCAAAAAGCCACCAAAAGACCTCGATCTTTCACGGAATTTGCGAATCCTAGCTGACTTGGAATCCCCTCTTGATCCGACAACACTCTTCTGTCGGTCGGGTCCTGTTGAATTGGAAGTTGGTACAGGAAAAGGGATGTTTTTAACTTCCGCTACTTCAGCAAACCCGGATCGAAATTTTTTAGGTATCGAGGTAAGCGCTGGCTACGCCAGAATGGCTGCCTCTCGATTAGCCTCATCTGATACATCGAATGGTGTTGTTATTCACGGCGATGCCATGCACCTGGTCCGACATTCCCTCCCCAACGCATCGTTATCGGGGGTCCATGTTTATTTCCCGGACCCGTGGTGGAAAGCCCGGCATCGGAAGCGCAGAATCTTAAATCCAGAATTTCTGGAACATGCTGGTCGGATCATGCAATCTGGGTCACAACTTCACATCTGGACTGATGTTGAAGAGTATTTCCATGAAGCTACGAGAACTGTTGATGACACTTCGCTATTCAGCAAACAGTCCGATGAATCTCCAGGCGGACCGGAAACCACATACCGAACTCATTTCGAGCGACGCACGCGACTTGCAGGCGCTCCCGTATGGAGAGCGATTTTTGAACGTAACGAAACACCATCTCAGAAAAATCGCCTTCCAGCAAAATGCCTCGGCTGATCAATTTTATTTGTAGAATGCACTACAAATTTTTCTTAGATTGCGGAAGACTTACTCACCGTCTGAGGACACTCGTTGCACGAGAAGGCGGTCAATCCGCCGGCCATCCATATCGACAACCTCGATTAATAATCCGTTCCATCGAAAGGCATCGCCGACTGAGGGAATTTTTTCGAGTTCATCGAGGACGAGGCCGGAAACAGTCGAGTAATCCCGTGATCCCCCAGGATCAGGAAGTGCCATTCGACCAAAAAGGTCATCCACTGCAAGACTACCGTCAACAAGCCATGATCCATCTTCTCTCTGAACAAATTCACTATTTCGGTCATGATCATGTTCATCTCGAATTTCCCCGACAAGCTCTTCCATGACATCTTCAAGAGTCACTAACCCCTCGGTGCCACCATATTCATCCAAGACTATCGCTAACTGATTTCGTTCCTTTTGAAAAAGTTCAAGCAGGCGATCAAGTGGCATGGTCTCAGGAACAAAAAGGGCTTTGTGCATCATCTTCCTCAACTCGATTGGCCACCCCATCCAATTCTGTCGAAGGACATCACGAATCGAAACATAACCAAGAATTTGGTCCAGAGATCCTTCGTAAACAGGCAGTCTTGAGTAACCTGCCATTGCAATAGCTCCCAAAACTTCATCTCCTGGCGTATCGATATCGATAGCATCAAGATCAATCCGGGGTCGCATGATATCCCGCACCGTTCGCTCGCCTAATCGCAGTGCTTCTGCCGCAACCGCCTGCTCAACCGCTTCGAGAACACCCTCTGCTCTACCCGCCTCCAAAAGATGTTCAATGTCGTCGACAGAGACACTTGGCTCATCTTGCTTGTGGGCCCGAAGCATAAACAAAACAGCTGATGTCGAAACTCCCATAAGCCATACAAGGGGACGTGTTACAGAAGCAAAGACCTGCATAATTGGAGCTACGAAGCGGGCAACATCTTCAGCACGGCGCAACGCCAACCGCTTTGGAACAAGTTCTCCAAAAAGCAACGTGCAGAAAGAGAGTAATACTACAAATGTAGTCAAAGCGACTGACTCCGCGACGGGCTGAATTGCTGGCGGCCCGTTCGCAGCCAACCAGTTCGCTATAGTACTTACTACCTGACTGCCACCATAAGCGGCAGCAAGAGTTCCAACTAGCGTGATACCAATCTGAACAGTCGGCAAGAATTTATCTGGACTGCTCGCAAGATCAAGCGCTTTCTGTGCTGCTTTGTCACCGTGTTCAGCAAGTCGCCGCAATCGTCCTTTTCGACTCGCGACAATCGCCATTTCCGCACCCGAGAAAAAACCGTTCGCCAGAATTAGAACGAAAACGATCAGTATTTGTTCGACCATCGTTAGGTTAGTTTCGCGATTCTGGGGTTAGTGGCGGTTGGCTTTGTGAAGTCATTTCGTCACGGCTTATTACTACTAAATCATCTCGATGTATCACTTCGTCACACGCGCAAACACCGAGAATCTCTAAAACCCTGTCAGTCTTAAGGCCTCGTATTCGCTCAAGATCGTCTAAACCATAGTTCACAAGCCCACGCGCAAAACAGTTGCCGTCAGTTGATTCAAGTGTCACAACATCACCAACGACAAAATCTCCAGATACAGCCAATACGCCAGCCGGCAATAGACTACTGCCTCGCTCCAGAACCGCCTGCCGTGCACCCGCATCGACAACAAGTTTACCCGAAACGGATGCAGACCATCCTAACCAACGTTTCTTCGCAGGCATCAGATCATTCTTGCCGAGAAAAAAAGTACCTACATCGTGCCCCTGCACAAATTCTTGAAGAATGGATTCTTGTCTGCCAGAGCCGATAAAGCAGTGAATCCCCACTTCATTTACTGTCTTCGCGGCCTTCAACTTGCTGGCCATACCGCCCTTTGAGATACCTCCGGAACAATCATGCACCATCGACTCAATAGTTGAATCTATTTCACATACAGTCGATATCCGCCGTGCCTCTGGATTCTTTGGGTCCTGATCAAACAGTCCCTCTACATCCGAGAGCAACACTAGAGCATCTGCACCCAGAAGGGTTGCAACTAATGCGGCTAACTGGTCGTTATCACCAAAAGTTGTCTGAAGTTCAGCGGTACTTACCGAATCATTCTCATTAATGATCGGAATTGCACCATACTTGAGGAGAGACCGAAGTGTATTTCGGATATTTAAATATCGACCCCTGTCATGCATGTCATCCGCAACCAGAAGCAACTGCGCCACATGCCTGCCAAAACTTCTCAGCGATCGCTCATATGCCTCTGTCAAACAACTTTGGCCAACCGCAGCAACCGCCTGCAATTCAGGGAGCGCACATGGGCGAGCACTCAGGCCAAGGCGGCCCATTCCAGCTCCGACTGCTCCAGAGCTCACAACAACTATTTTTTTTCCACCTGCTAGAAGTTCATGGCATTGCCGTCCAATCTTTTCAACACGTTCAATGTCGAGAAGCCCCTCCTCGGTCGTCAGGACACGCGAACCGATCTTCACCACCACAAGTTGCGCGGACTGCACAGCCTCCTGTCTTTGTGGATCGATCATAACTTGAAAAATGGGTGAACTGGTCAAAAAGTAATTAACTACACAAACACGAAAACCATTACTGTGGATTCTTAAACGCTCTACGGTTATTGGCCACAGACCTCTTTCCTATCAACTTTCCCTTGTAACGAATCATCCACTGGATGAAAGCGTTCAAACGGTACGTCACACCACTTATTCAAACGTCATTATGCACATTAATTAGAGATGCCTCACTTCGAGTAGTTGAATCGGAACCGAACCGAGACGTATCGTTCCGGCTAGCCGCCACTCTCTCTATATAGGCCGCATCAATATCACCTGTTACGTACTTACCATCAAAAACTGAACATTCGAAGGTTGCAATCTTTCGATTCCCAGCCTTTGAACACTCGACTAAATCGTCTAGATCTTGATACACAAGCCAATCTGCATTAATGACTTCAGCGACTTCCTCGTCCGTACGATTGAAAGCCACAAGTTCCTCAGAAGTCGGCATGTCTATTCCGTAAACATTTGGGAAGCGCACCGCTGGAGCTGCAGAACAGAAATACACTTTCCGTGCACCTGCGTCACGCGCCATCCCAATGATTTGCGAACACGTAGTTCCTCGAACGATCGAGTCATCAACGAGGCAGACTACTTTATCTTTGAACTCCAATGATACCGGACTCAGTTTTTGCCTAACACTTTTTTTCCGAACCGCTTGCCCCGGCATGATGAAGGTACGCCCTATATAACGATTCTTAATAAAACCTTCCCGATAGGGCACTCCAAGACTTTCCGCAAGTGACATCGCAGATGTCCGACCGGAATCCGGGATGGGCATAACGACGTCGATATCATGATCAGGACGATTACGTCTTATTTTTTCTGCTAGTTTTGTCCCCATACGAAGCCTTGTTTTGTAAACCGACACTTCATCAACAATTGAGTCGGGCCTCGCGAGATACACATGCTCAAAAATACAAGGCGAGAGTATCGCATTGTCAGAGCATTGACGCACATGGCAGTTGTTTTGTGTATCGAAAAAGACTGCTTCGCCAGGAGCCACATCTCGTTCAATTTTGAAGCCTTGAGAAACCAGAGCCACTGACTCTGATGCAACCATAAAGTCCTGGCCACCGCCTTCATTTTTTTTCGAGCCGAAAATCAACGGTCTAATTCCGAAGGGGTCCCGAAAACCAACTATCCCATAACCCGTGATCATTGCGACCACTGCATATGCTCCTCGACAACGATTATGAACACTACGAACGGCTTCAAACACACCCTCTGGCGTAAGCTTTTGCTGGCCAACCTTATGCAATTCATGCGCAAACACATTCAGAATTACTTCACTGTCACTTGATGTATTGATATGTCTCAGGTCGGACCTGTATAGCTCTTCTTCTAACTCATCGGAATTCGTGAGATTGCCGTTATGAGCCAGCGCAATCCCATACGGCGAATTGACATAAAACGGTTGAGACTCAGCGGAGCTGTTGCAGCCAGCAGTTGGGTATCGCACATGACCAATACCCATAGGGCCGACAAGCCGACGCATGTGGTCTTGGCGAAAAACGTCGGAGACCATCCCATTCGATTTTCGCAACGACACTCTGTCTTCTGCACAGGTCATGATACCAGCGGCATCTTGCCCTCGATGCTGAAGCACTGTTAAGGCATCATAAAGATTTTGATTCACATCTTCATGAGCAACTATCCCAACAATACCGCACATGTGTTTCTCGCGCTGTGAACTAGATATTCCTCAACCGCAATCAATTGCACTACTATCGATTCTTCTGACAATTCAGGACCATCGCGACAAAT
>Ga0315322_10004089_pt1 | contig 11238 bp, 14 predicted proteins | sample M110021515metaG_FD_203461 | JGI IMG/M metagenome (GOLD analysis project Ga0315322, IMG submission 203461) | Ammonia-oxidizing marine archaeal communities from Monterey Bay, California, United States - M1 100m 21515 | ecosystem: Environmental > Aquatic > Marine > Intertidal zone | place: USA... | reverse complement strand
ATTAAGATTAATTGCAATGAAGTACAATTGGAATCTTCCACGCGTGCGTGAATCTTGATTTTTTTAATAAACTTTAAAAAAATAGCTTGAATTATAATTTTAAATTATAATTCATCCATTTTGATGTCTTGCAATGGCTTTGTGTATGTTATCTATTCTTAATTGGATATCTCTATCAAGTTCTACTTGTAATGCATTAATTAATCCATTAACTAATGAATTCATTCTAGTATCATCTTGAATTTGCCACTCATCTAGAACATATAATATCGTACAATGTCGTGCAAGATTACTTCGTTCTAAGCTGAGAAAATCAATTTCTCCAATCATTTTATAAATTGGATACATTGCTTCACAATCTCTAATTTGATGTTGAAATATTTGTATTGTACTTGATGGTGTGACTGCTTGAATTGATAAACTTGTAGCTCTTGCTATCGTATTACATTCTTTTACTTTGACTGCTTTTTCAGCAAAAGTAAATGAATCATTAGAGCGAGCTTCTTTTTTACATTCATTTTCTATATCTAGAATTTTTTGTTCTTCTATTGTAATGGCACTTACATTTGGAATGCTGAAAGTTACTAAAATTACAAAAACAACAAAAAACATAGATCTAATTTGTTTGTTTTTACTTAGAGTCATTGGGATTTTTTGTTCTATATCTTATTTGACATTGAGGTGTACAGTGCAACTAAACTCTGAAAATTAACCGCACTGTATTCTTTTTTTGATGTTTAGAATGAAATGAAAAATTATTTTCTTAAATTAGATGACACTGTTATGCTGGTGTGTAATCTTTTGCTTGGCCTGCTACACCCTTGGCTTGTGCATCTGCTTTTTGCAAAATTTGTTCTTTTGTCTCATCTGTCATGAAACCTGATTCAATTGATACTGAACGTGCAGATTGTGCTGCCTTTGTAAGTATTTGTGTAACGTTATCTGCTGTAATGTAACCTGCTTCAATTGATAGTGACACAGCTTCTTGATGGAATTGTGCAAATGTTTCTCTAGTTTTCTCAACATCTACTACCATTTCTTCTTCAGTGTATTTCAGACCTTCTTCGACTGCTGAATAAAGTGAAATTCCTGCTTCTACTGGTTTGATGTCTAGTTTACCTAAAATTGCTGCTAATTTTTCATTAATTGCTTCACCTTTTTTAGCTGGTGTGGTCTCTTTTGCAATCCAAATTGTTCCTTGATCAATTTTTGTTGGGATTCCTGCATCTTTGAATTCTGTTAGCATTGGCCCTGGTGCGATTCCTGTGTTCTTCTCTGGTACTACAATATCGATACTTGCAATATCTCCACTACGTGCACCCATCATGACTTTATTTTTGCCTAATAATACATTGAGTTTGAATGGAGACATGTTTGTAAATATGAACATGATTTGTCCTTTTAGTTCTCCGGAGAAATCTTTCATTCCTGGAATGTCTAATGTTTCAAGTGCTTTTTTTGCAACTCTGTCTTTTACACATACAAATTCTACTTCACCTTTCAAAGTTTTTCTTAATGGTAAAATTTGTGTAGAACGAACTTTTTTCATTTTAATTATTGAAATTGTTTTGTATTTTTTTGGTAATTCTATTAGTTGTTGATACATTTCCGTTTTTCTTTTTGGGAATGTTGTTCTATTCTCATGCATATTTCTTCTTAATCTCCTGTACTTGTTTAACTGGTTTACCCATCGTAGTTTTTATCAAAACTTTTCTAATGTTCTTTTCACCGTTTGGTAATTTTTTCTCTATTGCACTTAAGACTGTAAATGCGTTAATTGCTAAATCTGAATCTTCCATGGATTCATCTCCAATTTTACATGAAATTGATAATGATGCTCTTGTTCTAACTTTAATTGATGTTCTAAATCTTGCTAAGAATGCATCAATAGGTGCATTAAATGGAACTGGTGTTGGCATTTTTCCTCTAGGACCTAAAAGTTGACCTAGTGCTTTACCAACTGTTGGCATAATTTGTGTGTCTGCTAAAAAGAAATCATATTTGTTAATGAATTTTCTAGATTCTCTTTTGTTAGCTTCATACTTTGTTAATTCGTCATTTCCAATCACTGAATCTGCTTTAGCTGCTTTTGCTTTTTGATTCATATCTCCTGTAGCAATTACACATACTGTTGCAGGTGAACTAGTTTTTGGAAGTTGAACTACTTCATTAATTGCAAATCCTTTTTTCACATCAATATCTTTGAAATTAATAATTAATTCTATAGATTGTTTAAATTTCCTTTTTTTGGTCTCTTCTTTGGCTTTTTTTATCACTTCTGCCAATTGTGCTTCTGTAATCATTACGAACAAATTTCAGAAAACCTACTTAAAATCGTTTAGAGATTAGGTTTTTTGCCCATCTTTAATTTTAAAAAATTCTGTTTTTTATACCCGATAATTGTAATTTATAAGCAAATTTTTGTGAAAACTTAGATATATTAAATGAGAAACAACGATTTCTAGTATATTGCATCGCTTTGATGACTTAGATATGAAATTACTTTATGAATTAACAAAGGATGGATCTATTTCTGTTCCTACATTATCTAAAAAACTTGGAATTAATGCTTCTGTTCTGTATAGTAGAATTAAGAGATTATTGAAGAAAAAATTAATTAAAAAATTTACTGTTGAAATCGATCAATCTCTCTTGGGCATTGGAGTAAAGGCCTCTGTTGGAATTAATCGAGATCCAAAATTAAAAGAAGAAATTCATAAAAAATTCATGGAAACATCTGAGGTTGTTTCAATTTCTGAGGTTACGGGTAGGTTTGATATTATGATTAAAGTCTATGCAAAAAATCTTGAAGCACTACATGCTGTAGTAATTGAAAAAATTGGAAAAATAGAAGGTATTCAAAATACTGAAACCTTTGTAGAATTACAAAAAACGGATAAAGATCCTGTTTATCTTATTGAATAATTATTGGAATTTTTGATCCCATTTACCTTCATTGATTTCTGCAGTAGCTTCTTTAGGTGTTTTTCCTTCTACTTTAATTCCTAATGCTACACATGTACCAATAATGGTTTTTGCAACTGATTTTAATGATGATGCATAAGATTTTTCGAGTTTTGTATTTGCAACTTTGACAATTGAATCCATTGTTACGTCTCCTACCCATTCAGTACCTGAAGTACTAGAGCCTTTTTGGAGTCCTGCTTCTTTTAAGATTAGTGCTGCAGCTGAAGGAATGCCAATCTCAATTTCATATTTTTTTGTATCTGTGTCGACTATTACAGTTACGGGAACTTTCATTCCTTCGAAATCTTTAGTTTTCTCATTAATTGATGCGATAACTTCCATGATGTTAACGCCTAGAGGGCCTAGTGCTGGACCTAATGGTGGACCTGCTGATGCTCCTCCTCCTGTTACAAGTGATGATACTTTTTGTTCTCCCATTATCTAATCAACTCAAAATGAAAATTTAATCCTTCCTAATCCCCACTGGACATCTTTAGGTAATTAGCATCTACTGTTACTGGTAATTGATATGATGCATCTAGTAACACAACTGTTGCTTCTTCTTTATCAGGATCAATTCTAGTAATTGTTGCTTTCATTCCTTTGAATGGACCGCCGGTAATCTCGACAATATCATCTACTGCCAATTGTGAAACTGTTGATTTCTTAACTAGATATCCTTCAATATCTTTGAATTCTAATTCTCCTCTTAGTTGACCTCTGATATGTCTCACGCCTTCAACTGCCATGTATGCGTCACTAGGATTAATTGCCTCAATTACGACATATCCTTTTAGATCACTTACCCAAAATACTGATTGAATGTTAATTTGATTAGCATTTGCTTTAGCTTCTAATAATCTCATGACCACCTTTTCTTGTCCACCTGTGGTTCTAATTGCAAATAAGTGTGATTTTATTTCTTCAGACAATTTTATCGACCAAATGTAACTACCGAAAATACGAATTGAATTATAAATCCAATAGTACCAACTCCTAAAATTCCAGTTAATACTAATCTCAAATGCTGTGTATATTCATCCTTATCTGGCTTCTTAGCCATCTTCATAGTATTAGACATATTTTTCAAAGTCTGTTTCGGGTTCATTGGTGGAAATTAATAAGGTGTCCTTATATTCCTTATCTCATGGAACTCTTAGTTGCTTATCGAGATGATCCTGCTGGTTACAATATGGCACACTATCTTTCACGAGAAATGACTTTGGATGGTGATGTTTTTCGTGGAAAATATTATGATTTAATCATTATATCGACTCCTACTATTTCTGCTGATTGGCTTGAAGAAAAATATGATTATGATGGTTTTGTATTTCTTTCAAAACATGCTGCAGAATCTGGTGTACTTGCATTAACTTGTCATAGTACTGGAAATTTTTCTGAAGCAAAATTTGGTGGTAATAATAGACAAGTTGCTATACCTCATCCTAATCTTCAAAAACAATATCTTCAAACATTACAAAAACATCAATCTGATTTTTCAGAATTTCAAATAACTATTGAAGCAACTCATCATGGTCCTACGGCATTAACTAAACCCTCAATTTTCATTGAAATTGGCACAACTGAAAAACAATGGACTGATACCTCCTTGTGCATCTCTATTGCAAAATTAGTTCATCAGGTTTTTGTTATTACTTTACCTGAAAATCCTGTGGCAATTTGTTTTGGAGGTACTCATTATTCTTCAAAATTTACTAATGAATTACTAGAAGGAAAATATGCTCTTGGTACAGTAATGCCAAAACACTCTTTGGATGATCTTGATGAAGAATTATTTTCTCATATAATTTTACAAAATAAAATGGCAAAATTTGCTTTTTTAGATTGGCGTGGATTGGGAACAAATAAACAAAAAATTCTTGATTTGTTAAAATCTACATCTCTTGAGATAATTAAATTATGAATCTTGAACAAAAAGTTTACAAAAAATTATTGAATGTTCCAAAAGGTCAGATTACAACTTATGGTGATTTAGCAAAAGCAGTTGGATTAAAAAATGGTCAAAGAGTGATTGGAAGTATTATGAACAAGAATCCTTATCCTGTTTTGGTCCCTTGCCATCGAGTTGTAATGTCTACTGGTAAAATTGGTGGATATGCTTATGGTGAACATGTTAAAATGAAAATGCTTTCTGATGAGGGTATACAAATTATCAATGGTAAAATTGAAAATTTTGATAAAAAATTATTCAGATTCTAATCTTGTCTTTTAGTTTTAATTTCGTCCATTAAAGTTCTCAAATGGGCTTTATTTCTAACTGTATTTCCGCCTACCTTTTTGTATAATGTCCAAAATTCTGGATTAGTCAAATCTTTTCTATCTTTTGCAATTTTTAATAATCTTCTTAGTGAACGTACTTTTGCAACATATACTGTTTTTTTACCTACTCTTGCACCTTTTGCTCCTTGTTTGGAACCTTGTCCTGTACCTCTTTTGTTTCTTTGATTAAGTTTAGTTTGTGCTCTACCTCTTGATGTTCCTGTAAATGATTTAATTTGAATTGTATTTGCAGTGATTAAACTTCTAATGTTTTCTCTAGTAATTGCATCTGCAATATCATCTAGATGATCTGTATCAAATTTGATTCTATGAATTCCTACACCTGTAACTCTGGAAGCGAGTCTTTTTTTATCTTTAAGATTTATTGGCAATTACACTCACTCTTGCATTAAATATTTTAAATTTGTTTTCAACTGCTTTAAGGACAATTTCTTTTCTCTTTTTAGTACCTACTCCATGTCCTAATCTGACTCCGTCTTTTTTTGGATCCAATTTTTCTAAATCAGTAATATTATGAACTAAATTATCTGTAAATCCTGAAGGGTGTAGTCCTTTTGCATCTCTAGGTCCACCATATCCTACTTTAACTAAACCTGGACGACCTCTACTTTTTTGTTTTCTTTGATGATGATCTATTCCTTTTGGTTTTCTCCAATTAGTTTGAAGTCTAACATAACGCCAACTTTCTGGTCTAACGAAATCAGGATTGTTTGCTTTTACTTCCTGTCTCTTCTCGATCTTTTCCTTATTGATTGGCATGGAAATTAGTCTTGAATTTTGGAATAAATACGTTCCTCGACTTGAAAATATTCAAGATGGAAAAGAGATAATAAGGAAAATCGAAGCGGATCTAAATATCTTATGACCCCTAGATGTGCTCAAACCCAGAATAGGAGAATAGAATATTGACAGAATTACTGGGTAGATCTACTACTGAACAATTTTTAGCACAATTAACTGCTTTTGGAATAAATCCTTCTAAAGTCCATAGAAATTTGCTTACTGATGAAATGGTTGCTATTTCTGTTGATAGAAAAGAAGGTGTTGTAAACTCTACTGGTTCTCTTTCAGTTGATACTGGAAAATACACTGGTCGTTCACCTGATGATAGATTCATTGTATATGATGATAAAACTCATGATACTATTGATTGGGGAAAAATTAATCATCAATTCCCAAGTGGTAAATTTGAAAAACTTTTTGAAAAGATGAAAAACTTTGTTGATAACAAGGAACTTTTTGTTTTTGATGGTTTTGTAGGAGCTGATCCTGAAACTCGTTTGCCTATTAGAGTAATTAATGATCATGTTTGGCAAAGTATGTTTTCAAGTAATTTGTTTATTCGACCTACAGATGAAGAATTAGAAAAGCATGAACCTGAATTTACTATTTTGTGCATTAATGATTTCTTAGCTGATCCTGAAATTGATGGAACTAGAACGGATGTTTTCATTTTAATTGATTTAACTAGAAAAATTGTTTTGATTGGTGGAACTGAATATGCAGGTGAAATGAAAAAATCCATGTTTGGTGTAATGAATTTCTTATTGCCAGACAGAAATATTTTCCCAATGCATTGCTCTGCAAATATTGGTGAAAAAGGAGACACTGCATTATTCTTTGGATTATCTGGCACTGGTAAAACAACTCTTTCTGCAGATCCTAATAGAAAATTAATTGGTGATGATGAACATGGGTGGTCTGATAATGGAACATTTAATTTTGAAGGTGGGTGCTATGCAAAATGCATTAATCTTAGTCAAGAAGCAGAACCTGAAATTTGGAATGCAATTAAACCTGGTGCACTTTTAGAAAATGTTGTTTTAAATGATAATATTCCAGATTATGATGATAATTCATTAACTGAAAATACTCGTGTTGGGTATCCATTAGATTTCATTCCAGGTGCAGTAATTCCTAGTGTTGGTGGAAATCCCCGTATTATTGTATTTTTAACTGCAGATGCTTTGGGTGTCTTACCACCTGTTTCTAGATTAACAAAAGAAGGAGCAATGTATCATTTTATGTCTGGTTATACTAGTAAATTAGCAGGAACTGAAAGAGGAATTAAAGAACCAAAATCTGTCTTTTCTCAGTGTTTTGGAGCCCCATTCATGCCTAGACCCGCTTCAGTTTATGCAAAACTTCTTGGTGAAAAAATTAATCAACATAATACCATTGTTTACCTTGTTAATACTGGATGGTCCGGTGGACCATATGGTGTTGGAAAAAGAATTAAGATCAAGTACAGTCGTGCAATGGTTACTGCAGCAATTTCTGGTGCCCTTGATATTGTAAAATATCGTCATGATGACTTACTTAATCTTGATATTCCGACAGAAGTTGAAGACGTTCCATCTGAAATTTTAGATCCAAAACATACTTGGGTTGATAAAGACTCCTATGATCTTTCTGCAAGAAAATTAGCTCAAATGTTTGTTGAAAATTTTAAGAAATTTGAAAATGTTTCAACTGACATTATTGAAGCAGGACCCAAATATTCTGCTTAGATTATTTTCTAATTAATAATCCAATAATTCCAACAATTGCAATAATTGAAACAATTAGTATAATTTGTTTTTCTGGAATATTCCTTAATTCAATTTTTTCAATTTTTTCTGAAATTGAATTAATTTTAATTATATTAAATGCATCATAGGTATCTCCATCTACTTTTATTTTAGATTCTATCCAATATTCGCCATTTTCATAAATTTCTAATGATGACTTCTTATCTGGTGTTGCAGTTACTGTATCTGTATTCCCACTTTTGCTATTTGTAATTGTAATCTTTGCAAAACTCCATTTATTTGGATGATTTATTTCAAAAAATAATTTTTCATTTTCTTGATATGTAACTATTGAACCTTCTGTATAATGAATTATAACTGGAATTGTATATTGTATTTTTTCATGATTGATGAATATTTTTGCTTCATACTCTCCATATTTTTTTTCAACTACCAGTAATTCCATTTGTAAATTATTATTTCTAATTTCATGTTTAAATTCTATGAATTCTGGACCTTCAAATTTAATATCAATTTCTCCTAATTCTCCTTCTATCAATTTTAATTCCAGTTGTTTTTCTACTGAAGTTTTATCTGGTGATAAATTAATGACAAGATTAGGTGGATTAATAATTAATTTTGCATTGTATGCATTTTCAATATCTAATCTTCCTGAACCTGATTCATGAAATGAAAATTTTTGTCCATAGGCGTCAGAAACTGGCTTTACTGTTGTGAGTAAGAGTGATTTGATTTCATGATTTTGTAATTCTGGATTTTTTTGCAGTAATAGTGCAGCAGCGCCGCTAACATGTGGTGCTGCAAAACTAGTTCCACTAGTAAAGTTGTAAATTCCATTATTTTGTGTACTGTTGATATAAGCTCCTGGTGCTACCATGTCTGGTTTAATGTAAAATGGTGAAACTGGACCTCTTGAACTAAAATGTGCTATGAAATCTGGATTATAAAATAAATGCATTATTCCTTCATTTTCATTATTAATCATTTCAATTATTTCTAGTCCTTCTTCTCGATCCATTGAAACTACTGGAATTTGTGGAATGTATCCTGGTTCTGAGAATTCATGAATTAATTCACCTAAAAAAATCCCTGGTTCATTGTTGTAGACAATTAATCCTTTGGCTCCTGCATTTGCTACATTCATTTCTTTAATTGAAAAAAATAATAACTCTCCTTCAACATCACTTCCTCTTTCTACAATTACTAATGCATCTCTAACATCAACATCTTTCAAATCATTAATTTTTCCATACCCTCCAAAAATTATTTTCCCAATTATTGGTTCATTTGTTTTTGATGACCCTACCATTGGAATTACTGTAAATTGTTTTTCATCTATTTCTAATGTTGCAATTAAACTTGAAGTCATATTGTTGTAAGTTGCACCCACTGTAACTGATTCAAAATTCCTTCCTGGACTGCCAATTGTTTTTAATTCTGGTCCATCGTTTCCTGCAGCTGTTACTACAAATATTCCACTATCTAATGCAATATTTACTGCATCATCTATTTTTGAATTGGTTTTATTTACTCCTAAACTAATATTGATTATATCTGCTTTATCTTCAATTGCTTTTTTGATGGCATCTTTGATTAATTCTGATGATACTCCTTCTCCATCTTCTGATACTTTGTAAGCTAAAATTTTTGCTTTCGGTGCTACACCTAACACGTTTCCATCTGCTGCAATAATTCCTGCAACTTTAGTACCATGCCCATTAGTGTCTATTGGTAGTTGATCTTCTTGAATGAAATTGTACCCTCCAATGACTTTCCCTTCTGGACCCCATCCGAATAAATCTGGATGATTGAAGTCTACACCAGTATCTATTACAGCTATTTTAATTCCAGTTCCGTCTATTCCATCCATTCTTGGAATTTCAGAACCAATGTAGGGTACACTATTTCCAATGTATTTTTTAATTTCATTTTCAGGTTGGAGTGATTCTAATACAATAAAACTTGATAAGAAAATTACTGTAATGGAAAAAATTAGTAATGTTCTCATGAATTTTTTAGTTTTTTAACAAGTAAAAATGAATTGCTTACTAAAGCAATAAATGGAATAAAAATTCAAATTACTTTATGGGAAAATACACACTTCCTGAAATGCCATATGCTTATGATGCTTTGGAACCTCACATTGATGCAAAAACAATGGAGATTCATCATACAAAACATCATCAAACATACACTGACAAATTAAATGCAGCACTTGAAACATGTCCAACTGAAATTCAAGAAAAAGATATCCTTGATATCTTATCTGATATTAATTCAGTACCTGAGGATAAAAGAGGTGCAATTAATTTCAACGGTGGTGGTTATGACAACCATAGGTTATTTTGGAATAGCATGAAACAAAATGGCGGTGGAGAACCTGGAGGATCAATTGCAGATGCAATCAAAGATTCTTTTGGAAGCTTTGCTGACTTTAAAGAGAAGTTCACATCTACTACTGCAGTAATTCAAGGTAGTGGTTGGGGATGGTTAGTATACAATCCTTCAACATCCAAAGTTGAATACAAATCAATGCCAAATCAAACTAGTCCTAGAACAGAGGGATTAGTACCATTATTGGGTTGTGATGTTTGGGAACACGCATACTATCTAAACTATCAAAACAAAAGACCCGTCTACATTGCAGCATGGTGGAATGTAGTAAACTGGGATGAAGTAGAAGATAGATTCTCTAAAGCAAAATAAAGTTAGATCTTTATTTTTTATTTATTTTTTATTTTTTAAATTCATTTGATGAATGAATTTATAACCATCTGAACATGATTTGTTGTAAATGAGTGAACAACAGGCTGAACAAATGATGCAACAGATGCAAATGCTTGAAACATACTTTTCTGATTTATCTCAAAGGGAAGGAACTTTTGTAAGTATTTTGAGGGAAGCTACTGCTGCTATTGAATCAATTAAATCACTTGGTACTCAACCTGATTCTGATACTTTAGTTCCTCTTGGAATGGGTGCTTACATTCCAACAAAAATTTCATCCAATAACAAAATTGTTGTAAATATTGGTGCCGGTGTTGCAGTTGAAAAAGACTTTCCTGCCGCAATAAATTATTTTGAAGCTAGAATAAAAGAAATTGAAATTGCTTTACAAGACACTGCTGCTAAAAAACAAGATGCATCAAATAGACTAGAACAAGGCAAAGCACAAATTAATCAGCTAATGCAATCCCAACAACCGCCAAATTTGGGATAGAATAATGTTTGATAGTCTTCGTAAGGCGTTTTCTAATGTAGCCCAAAGTCTTGGTGAAAAAGAACTTAATGAAAAAGATATTGAAGATATTATTTTTGAACTTGAAATTTCTCTTTTGGAATCTGATGTAGCTGGTGAAGTGATTGATTCTATTAAATCTGATTTGAAAGAAAAATTAATTGGTTCTAAAGTTGATAAAAATGAAATTGAAAAATTTGT
>Ga0315322_10004088_pt1 | contig 11239 bp, 10 predicted proteins | sample M110021515metaG_FD_203461 | JGI IMG/M metagenome (GOLD analysis project Ga0315322, IMG submission 203461) | Ammonia-oxidizing marine archaeal communities from Monterey Bay, California, United States - M1 100m 21515 | ecosystem: Environmental > Aquatic > Marine > Intertidal zone | place: USA... | reverse complement strand
CTTCACAAAACCCGTAATCAATCTTTGCTCGTATTGTTGACAGGGGCATCGACCCCGCAATGCTTTTCTCGCGTCGCGACATTTCGGCCCCACCTAGTCTGCCTGCCAACTGAATTTTGACGCCTTTCGCACCGGCATCCATCGTGGACTCAATTGTTCGTTTCAATGTCCTTCGAAAGGCAGCCCGCTTCACCAACTGATCTGCAATATCTTCTGCGACAAGTTGCGCCTGAATTTCAGGTCGCGTAATCTCTTCAACCTTCAGGTTCACTCTTCGACCAAGCAGCTCCTGTAACTCATCTTGCAAACGGTCAACCTCTTGGCCCTTTCGGCCAATGATCACACCGGGACGAGCAGAATGAAGAATGACCTTCACTTCGTCCCGTGTTCGCTCTATCTCGACCTTCGCAATAGCTGCTGAACGATACTTTTTCTTCATGAAGCGACGAACTTTAAAGTCTTCGAGCAGCAAGCCTCGAAACTCTTTCTTGGGCGCATACCAACGGCTCTTCCACGGCTCGGTAATGCCGGTACGGAATCCAGTTGGATTTACTTTTTGACCCATTTTCTTTTCCCTTTTGTGTTTTCCGAGTAACCAGTCAACGACCGTGGCTATTCCTCAGTTCCTGCTTCACCAGAAGTTTGGCTGCCGTCGGAACTTGCCACGGCGACCGTATCGAGTGAAACCTTAATGTGTGACATCCTTTTCTTGATTTCGTAGGCCATACCACGCGCTCTTGGCTGATACCGCTTAAACATCGGCCCGCCATCGATTCGTGCATCGACCACGACAAGATCATCGACACCAGGAGCCTGCTGATGCTCAGCATTCCCAAGTGCACTTTTAATAACTTTCTCCAACATCCGCGCACCACGGTGTGGCTGGAAACGCAGGATATCCAATGCCTCGTCTGCAAACTTGCCGCGAACAAGGCTGGCAAGATGCCGCACCTTACGGGCACTGATCCGGGCATATTTGTGCGTTGCTGTATAGGCCATGAATACCTCGTTACTTTCCCTTCCCGCCATGACCCCGAAAGGTACGGCTGGGTGAAAACTCTCCAAGCTTGTGACCAACCATGTCCTCTGTCACAAACACCTTCAGGTGCTGCTTACCATTATGAACCATGAAGGTCAGCCCAATAAATTCGGGCACAATCGTACAAGCACGTGACCATGTCTTGATCGGGTCACGATCACCACCAGACAGTTGCTTCTCGACTTTTTCATAAAGCCGAGGATCAACGAATGGTCCTTTTTTCGAACTGCGTCCCATGATCTACCTTCCAGTTGCCTGATTCACACCTACGTGTCGCTTTTTTGTCTATTCTTGAAAATTGTTTTCTACTTCACCCGAATCTGCCCGTACCGCTTACTCTTTCGGCGACGGATAATTGATGCGCCTGATGGCTTTCGAGGCTTTCTCGTTCCGCCACCCTTCGCACTTTTGCCTGTGGGGCTGACAGGATGACGACCACCTTTTGTTCTTCCCTCACCACCACCATGCGGATGATCAATCGGGTTCATTGCTGTGCCACGGACATGAGGTCGCCTGCCGAGCCAACGGCTTCGACCAGCTTTCCCGAGCCGAACATTCATATGCTCTGAGTTTCCGATAGCCCCGATAGTTGCACGGCAGGCGGCCGGAACACGACGAATTTCGCCGGAAGGCAAGGAAATCTGAGCCCACCCTGCTTCGCGAGCCATAAGCGTGGCTGATGTTCCTGCCGACCTACAAAGCCGACCACCGCGACCAGGTTGAAGTTCGATGTTGTGGATTGTGGTGCTCAGAGGAATTGCCGATAAAGGCAACGAATTGCCAACTTCAGGACTTGCATCCGCGCCACTCACGACCGTACTACCAACTTCAAGCCCATCAGGGGACAGAATAAATCGCTTCTCGCCATCGACATAGTTAATAAGGGCTATGCGGCATGTTCGATTTGGATCGTATTGGACAGAATCAACTTTGCCAGGGATACCATCTTTGTTGCGACGAAAATCAATAAGACGGTAGTGCTGCATATGGCCACCACCGCGATGACGCGATGTAATTTTCCCTTGATTATTACGGCCACCAGTTTTTTTCTTTCGTACTCGCAAGTTTTTAGGAACATCTGCACCAGGGGTCAATTCAGCAAAGTCCGACACACTCGCGGTGCGGCGTCCGGCACTTGTCGGCTTGTAAATTCGAATTCCCATTAGTCAGTACTTCCCGTCGCTATGTTTTTTCAACCTGTACACAAAATTGTTGTGGCAAAACCTAGAAGAGCGTAATCTTGTCCTCTGCATTAAGCGTCACAATTGCTTTTTTCCATGGCTTTGTGCTCCCTCGCCGCATCCGACTGCGACGCATCTTCCCAAGCCTATTCTGCACCGCTACCTTGCTGACTCGCACTTGAAACAGCTCTTCGATTGCGTGGCGAACGTCCGCCTTACTTGCAGCTGTCGCAACTTCAAACGCATACGCATTGTTGCGATTCGCACGATGCATACCCTTCTCCGTCACCAACGGCCGAATAATGACCTGATGGGGGGCGAGATTAGGATTCAGTTTTGGTGCTGGGGGGATAGGAACCGCCATGAGCTACGCTTCTCCTTCTTGCTTGCCTTGAGACGCCGCGCGACTCCGAGCAGAAGCTTTCGCACTCTTGCGGCCACCTTGCTTGCGAGCTGACCTGGTTCGGCTGCTCTCACGAAGTCGTTTGGTCTCTTCCCGAAACGCATCTATTGCCGCAGTAGTCATCACAATCGCTCTCGGCTGGAGGATTGACAGGGCGTTTAGTTCAGCAACCGGCGAGACAGTGACGCCCTGTATGTTTCGTGCGCTCTTCCAAAGATTACCGTTATGGGCATCCGAAGAAACCAAGACGGTTTTGCCGGCCATGCCTAGCGAATTGAGCGTCGCAACCATTGACTTTGTTTTGGGTGAGTCAAAATCAAGGCTCTCAACGAGTGTTACCTCTTGATCTGCGAGACGAGCCGCTAACGCCATTCGGGTTGCTGACTGAAGCGCTTTTCGCGGCATTCTCCAACTAAAATCTCGCGGGCGTTTTGCAAATATATGCCCACCACCACGACGAACACCACTTCTTTTCGAACCAGCACGGGCATTTCCGGTACCCTTCTGGCGATACATTTTTTTTGTCGTTCCGGAAACCTCTCCACGACTCTTTGTACGAAATGTGCCTTGTCGCAGATTAGCTTGATACATCACAACCGCGTCGTGCAACAATTGCTTGTTGATTTTGGGAGACAACTCTGACGGGTCGATCTCGTACTCACCAACTTGTTTTCCGTCTGCGTTATAGACAGTGAGGTTCATTTTGCACCCTTCTTCTTCATAGTGGGAGTTCCAACACCACCCGAACGCTTAACTTTGTTGGTTTGCCGTACAACGACATAACCGCCATTCGGCCCAGGCACTGCGCCACGCACCACCAGAAGATTCCGATCGTTGTCGATATCTACAAGACGAAGATTTCTCATCGTGGACCGCTCATTCCCAAAGCGTCCAGCCATCTTCTTTCCCTTGAAGAGACGACCCGGGGACTGGCACATTCCAGTACCACCCTGATGCCGATGCACTTTCTTCACGCCATGACTTGCTCGCTGCCCACTAAAGCCATGACGCTTCATAACACCGGCGGTTCCCCGGCCTTTTGATACGCCGATCACATCAACGGCATCACATCCTTCAAATACTGCAACTGTAATTTTTTGGCCCACACGAGCCTTTGTTTCGCCACGAAACTCTCTAACAAAACGCTGCGGCTCACAGTCAGCCTTGGCCGGCATTTCGACCCCGGCATGACTTCGTTTCTTCGCACGCTTACTATCGAGTTTGACAACCTGACCACGCACAGAACGACTTGCTAGACGGCGGGGCTTATCTCTGTAACCCACCTGAATGGCATCGTAGCCATCTCGATCCGCAGAACGGGAAAGGAGCACTGTGCAGGGGCCTGCCTCGATAACAGTTACCGGAACAACTGTGCCGTCGTCATCAAAAATTTGGGTCATCCCAACCTTGCGTCCCAGAAGACCCTTCCGCCCCATTTCTGCAGGCTCAGGTGCCGTAGCAACCGCTGACGCGTCGCTATCCGACTGGCTTTCAGGCGTTTCGTCTTTTTGATCTTCTACAGCCATATTTTATTTCGCTAATAGATGCTTCGTCAGCCAAAGCTAACAAAGCCTCTTCCGTCACACCTGAAGCCTCTTAGCTGCGGGAGAAGTCGTTTCCCTTCGACCCTTACCCGCGAAGCCTTCCAAGCATGAACTGTGCGCTCCTAGTTTGCGTTTTCTTTACCCTTGAAACCCGCAGGTTTCACTCTCATTCTTCAACCTCGACGAGTTACGCCGACGAGGCCTTAATCTTGATATCTACACCAGCTGGGAGGCTCAGTTTATTAAGAGCCTCAATCGTCTTGGCCGTGGCCTGTACAATATCTACAACCCGCTTATGCGTTCGAATTTCATACTGCTGGCGGGCCTTCTTATCGACATGTGGGCCCGAAAGCACCGTGTATCGTTCAATTCGTGTTGGAAGTGGTATTGGTCCGTGTACCTCGGAATTTGTTCGCTTGGCCGTATCAACGATCTCGGCAGCACTCTGGTCGAGCACCGCATGGTCATACGCTTCCATACGAATGCGAATTATTTCCTGCGTCGGCGCAGCCACGGCAAAACTCCAATTCCACTTTCTCTAAACAATGTCATGACAACTGCTCTGTAAACGCCACTCCGATACCCACTGAAATGTGAGCGAATGACGTCGACAGGACTGTCGCCGAGACTAAAAAAAGCCGTCGAAACGGCAAACTCCACTTCAGCCAAGCCCAATGAGGAACCGGGGGCCGAATGTGGAGGAACCTCGAAATGTAAGACCGCAGGGTAGAGATGTCAACACACCGGCCTGTTTTTCGGAGTATTCTGTGCACCGCCGGTCCATCTGGTCAGACAAACGACTCAGCTGTTTCCGCAGAAGCCGGCCCATACTTCAGTGGAGCCATTGTGAAGCTTGCCCTGCCCTGACTAACACTCCGAACGGCCGCTGAGTAACCGAACATCTCGGCAAGTGGGGCTTCGGCGGTCAGAACGTTCATGCCGCTTCGTATTTCAGTCGCTGTAATAATGGCTCGACGCTGCTGCAAATCATTTATAACATCACCCAAATGCTCTTCCGGCACACTCACCTCAATCCGCATGACAGGCTCCAAAAGGACTGTTCCAGCCGCTTCGAGCATCCGTTCAATACCGTCAGCAGCGGCGATTCGAATGGCGACATCTGTCGGGAGTGGCTCAGGAACAGACGTTTCGCGCACTACAATCCGCACGCCCCAGAGCGGACATCCTTTCAGGCCCCCTCTCTCAGCACTCTCTCGCACAGATTCAGTCATTATTCGAGCGACTTCAGCAAGCTGCTCAGACTCGGGAAACCAGCCCTGCTCGACAGTCACGCCAGACTGCTCGCCTGTCGGTTCAGCAGCGAGAGCAACCGTGGCCTCAAGCGTCTGCCCAGCCACCTGGCGATTCGATTCACCCTGCACTTCTACTGATTTTGCGAGCGTTTCTTTGTAGCTCACCCGAGGCTTATGCACCCGACAATGCAGGTTAAATTCTCGTTCGAGCCGATGACGGATGACCTCGAGATGCAGTTCACCCATTCCAGATATCAGTGTTTGCCCAGTTTCTTCACTCTCAATCGCCCGAAACGTAGGATCTTGTCGCTTCATCATTTCAAGTGTCTCGGAGAGTTTTTTTCTCTCAAGACTTGTCTCTGGCTCAATCGCCATTGAAATAACTGTTTCTGGAAATTCAATTGACTCCAGCACAACTGGGGCCTGAGCATCACAAAGCGTGTCGCCTGTTACGCTTTGACGTGGGCCAATGACCCCTATGATGTCACCCGCTGAACAGGACGACACCTGCTCCCGACGATCAGCCTGAACGTGCCATAATTGCGCGATATTTTCTTTCTTCTGCCGCTCAGGATTCCACGCCCTGCTTCCAGCCTTCAGTGTCCCGGAGTACACCCGGACAAATGCAATATCCCCATGCTTTTCAGCAAGAATCTTAAAAACCAATCCGCAGAAAGGGGCCTCCGGGTCGGGAGGCCGCTGTATTGTGACGGGCTCTTTCTTCTTTGGATCAAGCCCCTCCACGGGAGGCACATCCACTGGACTCGGCAGGTACCAGGTAACCGCATCAAGTACAGGCTGGACGCCAATGCAATCAAGTGCGGACCCAGCCAGGACAGGTATTACCTTGCGTTGAAGCGTGGCTTTGCGGACAGTCGCTCGCATCAGATCAACTGGTATCGCTGCCTCGGCAATTGCGAGTTCAGCTAGCTCATCAGAATAATCAAACAAGGTCGAAACAAGCTGCTCCCTCCACTTGGCAGCTTCAGCTTCAAGCTCTGCCGGAATGCTTCTTCGTATTGGCTCAACAGCCGCGGCTGCACCACTAAGTACATCATCCTTGGGCGGAAACGTGACTGCTTCCATCGTAATTAAATCAATCACCCCTCGGAATGGATCAGCCACGTGCGGTGGACCGATTCCCACAGGGATTTGCAACAAAAGTGGTTCGGCCTTAAGACGCTCACGAATCTGATCGATTGTACCAAAAAAACTTGCCCCTTCTCGATCAAGCTTATTGACGAGCACCATTCGTGGCACCGCATATCGGTCTGCCTGCCGCCAAACAGTTTCACTTTGTGCCTCAACTCCTTCGCGCGCTGAAAGCACAACAACTGCACCGTCGAGAACACGAAGGCTCCGCTCAACCTCAGCAGTGAAATCCACATGGCCAGGCGTATCAATCAAATTCACAACGGTATCTCGCCACGGAAAAGAAACAGCAGCAGAGTAGATGGTAATACCCCGCTCTTGTTCTTCTGGATCAAAGTCTGTCACGGTTGTGCCGTGATCCACATCTCCTAACCTGTGGATTGCTTTCGTAAAAAAAAGCATTCGCTCAGTAAGAGTTGTCTTGCCGGCATCAATATGAGCAATGATGCCTATATTCCGGATCTTCTGGATCGATTTACTAGGGACACGAGGCATATGAATGACGTGTTTGCTTGCTAGAGGTAATGAATGGGAGCTATGAAAAACAGAACACTTTGAGCCGGTCGGTTAAACTACGTTTCGCAGTTGAAAAGCCATCTATTTATTTCCCAAAGCAGTGCCCAAAGTAAGGAGAAAGGGAGTCACACTGTGACAAGTCTAACTACCTAAGCCAAACCTTGCGTCCGACTTTTTGAGAATAGCTCGCCCTGGCCAGCCATATGACCATCATACTTATTATTTTCTTTTCAGCAGTTTCTCTTGTCTGCGGCTACTTTCTGTACGGACGATGGCTCGGAACCAAGCTATTTTCGCTCAATGCCAGTTTTGTTGTGCCAAGTATTGAGTTCCGGGATGAGCACGACTTCGTACCAACGCCGACCCCAATTGTCTTCGGACATCACTTCACAAGCATTGCCGGGACTGGCCCAATTGTTGGCCCTGCGCTTGCGATTATGTGGGGCTGGGGGCCAGCGCTTATCTGGGTCATTCTCGGATCAATCTTCATTGGGGGCATGCACGACATGGCAGTTCTTGTTGTCAGCCTTCGAAATCGCGGAATGACAATTGGCGAGATTGCAGGGCGACTTCTTAACCCCCGCGTCCGACTACTCTTTCTCATCCTCCTTCTCTTTGCACTATGGGTTGTATTAGCGATTTTTGGCTGGGTTATTGCGAATGTTTTCGTGCAGTTCCCTGAGGCCATTTTGCCGGTTTTTCTTCAGATTCCCATCGCCATCCTGATCGGCACTCAGGTGCATCGACAGGGTCGCAGCCTACGAGGACCCAGCCTTGTTGCTTTAGCATGCATGTACGCGACTGTTTGGCTTGGTGCAGGCTGTCCCGGTACCACTTGGACGGGCGGTTCATTGGGTGCCGCTATTCAAGACATGAACTTCTTCATCGCGGCATGGCCAATTTGGCTCTGGGTGGCAATCCTGTTGTCGTATTGTTACGTCGCGAGCGTCCTCCCAGTCTGGGTACTTCTGCAACCGAGGGATTTCATCAACAGCTTGCAATTGATCTCAAGCCTTGGGTTGGTTGTTTTGGGACTGGTTGTTACTGCTCTTATGGGTTCGGGTTCAATCTCTTCGGCTGTTCCCCCGCCTGCTCTAACAATGTTCGCTCCTTTTCTTGACTTGCATCCACACAACGCCCCACCGATATTTCCGTTTCTTTTTGTAACCATAGGCTGTGGCGCTGTGAGTGGCTTTCATTGCCTTGTGAGCTCTGGAACCTCAAGCAAGCAACTCCAGTGCGAAACTGACGCACGAGTTGTGGGTTACGGCTCAATGCTACTCGAGGGATTTCTTGCTGTTTTGGTCATTGTTGCCGTAGGGGGTGGCATTGGTCTTGGTTGGCCGGAAGAGTATCCGGGGCTGTCTGGCACAGCACTTTGGCAGGTCTTATATGCTGACTGGAAGGGTGTCACTGGTGGCAAGGCCATTGCAGCATTTGTAGTTGGCTCAGGAAACTTCCTCGAATCACTTGGCATTCATGCAACGATGGCGCGTGCGATCATTGGTGTACTCGTTGCAAGTTTCGCCGGCACGACCCTTGATACTGCCACACGACTCCAGCGTTATGTCGTACAGGAATTAGCCCGCACTCTTCTGAACCGAGTTCCTGCATCAATGAAGGCACACGGATCAGCATCACTGGTGACGCAGCCTCTTAACTGGCTAGCAACAGCTCATGGCGCAACGCTCTTTGCTGTTACGACAGCTTTCGGACTTGCGATGGTTCCGGCACCAGAAAAAAGCTGGTCGCTGGAGACAATAGGGACGGGCGGGCTCATCTTGTGGCCCCTCTTCGGGGCGACAAACCAGTTACTTGCAGGCCTTTCACTTCTTGTCGTGAGCTTCTATCTTCGACGCCGCAAGTTACCCACCTGGATTGCCAGCCTTCCGATGGTTTTCATGCTAGCGATACCGGCTTGGGCGTTGTTCTACAACATTGACGCATGGCTATCTGGCGGAAGCTTTGGTCTCGTCGCGATAGCGCTGGTCATGCTGGCTGTCGAGCTTTGGTTGATTATTGAGGGTGTTCTCCTTTGGGGACGCATTCGAGGGGTTCTGGAGCCTCCGGTTGAGCCATCGCCACCAGCATCACCGTGAAACTGTGGCCGCCATACCCTTCAACAACAGTTCAAAAGCAGTAGCTCCCTTCGATGAAAGCAATCGACCGTAGATTTTTATCAACAAAAGGCCATGAGTTGCATTACATCTGATTGGGCACGCGTATGCCAAGCAATTCCATCCCCTGCCGTAACGTCCGTCCTGTAAGGTCGCATAAGACAAGCCGTGTGGTTCGTTGGTTGCCCTCTGCCTTCAATACCGAGAGGGCATCGTAGAAACTTGAAAAGCAACTTGCCAATTCATAAAGCCATGACGTCATCACGTTCGGTCGGTAGTCGAGTTCAACATCCTCGAGCACGGCGGCAAACCGAAGCGAGGTCAGGGCCAATCTTCGTTCCAACGGATCTGATAGTTCCAAGACAGATGGGTCATCGACAACTTCATGACGCAGAAGTTCTCGATCAACACCACCTCGAGTCACAATACCTTCGACACGTGCCACCGCATACTGCATATACGCCGCAGTATTCCCCTTCAATTCAAGCATTTTGTCAAAACTAAACACATAGTCTGTGGTTCTATTTTGTGATAGATCTGCGTACTTGATGGCTCCAATCCCAACGGCTTCGGCTACTTCCTGCCGTCTGGCGTCATCCATTCCCTGTCGCGTCTGCTCTCCTTCACCAACAATCAAAGATGCTCGCTGAACCCCCTCATCAAGCAGAGCTTCCAGACCAACAGCATCTCCTGCTCTCGTCTTGAAAGGCTTCCCGTCTTCTCCAAGCACTGTACCAAAGGCCACATGGATCAGATCCATTCCCGGCAACTGCTCGTCCGCACGACAGCCCCAGGCACGGGCAGTTGCAAAAACTTGCTGGAAATGTTGGCTTTGCCGGTGATCAACGATGTAAAGGATTCGATCAGGCTTCCAGTGCTCGGCCCGCCACGCAAGAGTTGCAAGATCTGTTGTCGCGTAGAGAAATGCTCCATCAGCTTTCTGAACCAGAAGCGGTGATTCGTAGCCTTCTAAAAAGACGCCGACTGCCCCACGGCTTTCGCGTGCCATCCCACTAGCAGTAAGATCGTCGACAACTCCGGCAAGAAGTGGTTGATAGCAACTTTCACCCATTGTGTGATCGAAGGTGACGTCGAGCCGGCTATAAACCCGTTCTATTTCTTCACGACAGACCGGCATGAATTGCTCCCAAAGGCTGTTGTTCTCCGAATCTCCTTCGTGCAACTTGACTGTTTCAGCAAGCACTTCCTGTCGTGCATCGGGGTACTTCTCAGCCAGTCCTGCCGCGATTGAGTCGTGTGCTAGTTCCTCAGGATCAGCATCGACTACCTTGCGAACCAACCGATAGAGCCTTCCCAGTTCTTGTGTTGGGTTTTCTTCGTATGCAGAGTCATCACGACAATGCTTCCAACCCCAAAGAATCATCCCGAATTGTGTCCCCCAATCACCCAAGTGATTGTCTGTAATCACCAAATGACCATGAAACCGAAGAATTCGTGAAAGTGCATCACCAATAACTGTTGATCGAATGTGCCCAACGTGCATTGGCTTTGCAACATTTGGAGATGAATAGTCAAGAACAATAGTCTGTGGCTGAGATACCTTCGCCACACCGAGGCGATCATTACAGCAGGCCATCCTTACGCCATCGGCAAGGGCTTGATCGAGGACGCGCACATTAATAAACCCCGGACCAACGGGAGCATCGATTGGTTGAAAATATTCCCCAAACAGCTGATCCTTATTGATTCGCGCAATCAAATTACTTGCCAAATCCCGTGGCTTTACACCCATTTTTTTAGCGAGTGGCATAGCCAGTGTTGCCGTGAAGTCACCAAACTTCGGGTCTGCTGTCTCACGAATCTGCTCAAGCAAAACCGGTATCTCTTCTGATGAGATTTTCAGATCTCCTCCAGATACAGCTTGCTCAAGAACACCTGCAAGCACTTCACGAAACGCTCGCCTGAAATTTGTCACAGAACTTCCTCCGGACAACGGATGCGATCTTCTAGGCATGTGTACTCCAACGAAACAAAACTTCGGCCAGCACGTAAGCGGGCACTATGACTTACTTC
>Ga0315322_10004083_pt1 | contig 11245 bp, 7 predicted proteins | sample M110021515metaG_FD_203461 | JGI IMG/M metagenome (GOLD analysis project Ga0315322, IMG submission 203461) | Ammonia-oxidizing marine archaeal communities from Monterey Bay, California, United States - M1 100m 21515 | ecosystem: Environmental > Aquatic > Marine > Intertidal zone | place: USA... | reverse complement strand
GCGGCCACATCGCCCTCGATTCGACTTTGCTCCTGCCAACTCCACGTGCTCGCGTACCAGCTTTTGTTCTCCAAGAGCTGCTCGTGACTACCCGTCTCTAGGACGCGGCCTTCCTCAAGAACCAAGATGTTGTCGGCGTGACAGACACTGCTGAGCCGATGGGCGATCAGGATCGTAGTGCGTTCCCTTGCAAAAGGGCGCAGATGTTCGAGAATAGCTTCGGAGGTATGCGTGTCGACTGCTGACAAGGTGTCATCCAAGATCAGCAGCTTTGGGGAGAGCAAGAGAACCCTCGCCAAGGCGGTGCGTTGTCTTTGCCCTCCGCTAAGGTTCACACCTCGCTCACCTATCATGGTGTCTAGGCCTTTGGGGAGCTGGTCCATATCCGTTGCCATTTGAGCCGCATCAAGCGCTCCGACAACTGCACTGCGATCCGCATCGGGCAAACCAAGCGCGACGTTGTCATGCAGACTCTCGCTGAACAAGAAGGCGTCTTGGGGAACATAACCCGTCGCTGCACGTAGGCCATCCAAGGGCATGCTTGTCATGTCTTGGCCATCGATAAAGACCATGCCCGAGTCGATCTCAAGTTGCCTAGCCAGTACGCGCGCAATCGTGGTTTTCCCTGAGCCCGTATGCCCGACAATCGCCAAAGTGGTGCCGGCGGGAACCTCGAAGTTGACGTTATCCAATACGGTTCGAGAGACGTCTGCGTCGCTTCCAATGTGCGCTTTGGGAAGGCTTCCACTCAGGTGAGCCTGCTCGGAAAACGGTGCATAAGTAACTGTCAGTCCAGAGACCCGGAGCGCAGCATCTGAGATACCTGGAGCATCGGATCCACCTTCTTGATGTAGGTCGATCTTTGCATCCAAGATCTCGCGAATACGTTCAAAAGCAGCAGAGCCTCGACGAAGAGAGCTGATCACGAAACCCAGGGTTCGAGTCGGAACCGCGAGCATCGCCAAGTAGGTCAGCATAAGCCCGAAACCGCCGATCCCCATCGCGCCCGATGCGACTCGAGCGCCGCCGATACCAAGCACCAAAACAGTGGACAAGCCGCCCAATCCCATCATCGTCCCTATCAAAAGGGCGCGAAGACGCGTCATCCTTAGGTTCAGTGCTTTGAAGTCTTCGCAGCGCTTGCGAAAGCGACCAAGGTCGAATTCCTCAAGTGTTAGCGTCTTGATGATGAGCTGCCCAGAGAGGCTCTCGTCAACCTTCTCTGCGATAGAACCCAGAGCGTCTTGTGCGGCGCGTGCGGCCATCTGAATCTTTAGCGCAATACGCCGCGCCAAGAAGAGAAACAGTGGGTAGGGAGCAATTGCTATCAACGTGAGGTTGACGTCGATCGTCAGCATGAAAGGTACCGTCATCATGTACATGAGGCCCGTCTCAGCCATGTACATATACACTGCACCACCGAGCCCGCGCACGTACTCGCGATCGTTGATGCATCGCGACATCAGCTGTCCCGTTGGATTGCGCTCATAGAATGAAGGCGACAACTTCAAGAGCCTAGCAAAGACCATCTCCAACAAATCGCGCGACAACTTGCGGCTGTTCCCGAGCACCAGAATTCGACTGGCTGCGCGAATCGGTCCAATAAGAATTGCCGACGCCAGAATCCAGACTGAGGCTTGCACTACCAGAGCGCCAACTTCGTCATGGGAGATGCCCGATTCGTTCTCGCCTAGCTTCCCAAGCTTCTCGAGAGTGCCCCAGAAGTAACGGGGAATCTGCAGCTTCAACCACAGGCTGACGATGATGCAGAGCGTGCCTATCAAGTAGGCCCAGCGATATCGCCGCAGGAGCGGAAGGAGGGGACGGAGAGTTTCGCGCATGTATGCCCGCCATGCGGGCGCGCTACTCTCGCAAAGTCACAGTGCTCAGGGAAGCATCGCCGGGTGCTTCTGACGCAGGAATGACAGACTCTATCAATTTGGCAACCCTGGCGCGCGTGTTAGGATTCCGGCATGGCACAAACTCCAGGAAAGCGGCGGGACGGCATTGTGTACTCCACAAGGGATATAGAGCCGGAGAGGGGACTTCCTGGAGACAAACGTGGGTCTCAAGACGGCGTCGTCCGAGTCGGCCGCGAGACGAAGGGGCGCAAAGGCGCAGGCGTCACCGTGGTCTTGGGCGCGCCCCTAGCTGGCAAGGAGCTCGCAGCCCTAGCCACAGAGCTCAAGAAAAAATGCGGCGCCGGTGGGACGCTTCGCGACGGCGTTATCGAGGTCCAGGGCGACAAGCGCGACCAGATCATCGCCTTGCTGGAAAAGCGCGGTTGGGCCGTCAAGCGGAGCGGCGGATGAGCCATGCATGCGACCACGCCTCGCGCTAGAAGGAATCAAATACGAGGCGCGAAAGATGCGATGGGGACAATCCTGTTAGCCGTCGCCGAGTGAGGATCGCCACTTTGGAAAATCGCGATTACCGGGATCTAAGCTGACCGCGAGACCGGCCTCTTTGCGGGCGGCTTCGATGTTCTCCTCTTTGTCGTACGAGTTATTCTTCTTCGATCCCAAGAAGCGGAAAGAGCCCAACCCGAGCAGGTAATGGCTGCGAGCGTAGTGATACTCCGCATTGAGTGGGTCGAGCTCGATGGCCTTGTCGATATCCTCCAAAGCCATCCCCATCTTGAGGCCCATTGCGTTTGCGGTCGCGCGTGTCGAGAACGCTCGTGGATCCGTAACACCGCCATCGATTGCCGCCGTCAGGTCTTCTAAACACTCGTCAAAATTACCCATCATGGCACTGCGCAGACCGCGTTTGAGTCGCGCCTCCGGTGCATCGATCGGAATCCCTTCGATGAACTTGAGCCACTCGATTTCTAGCTCAGCCAACTCCTCGACCTTGATCTTCTTCAGCAAGAAGTCCCGGATGTCATCCGGTTTCACGATCTTGGCCATGCCACTGCCACCATACCCGGGCTTGTTCTCTGACTCTACTCCCTTGAGCGTGTAGAGGTCTTTGAAGAATTTGCCGAATCCTTTCTCATACTTGCCGTCCATCCCGTTGTTGAGGAAGTAAACGAAGGACCATGCATGCGCGTATTGGAATGCTTGAAAGCCAGACTTCTCAAGGCGGAAGAGCTGTTGCAAGCCGATCGTCTCGCTGTCCTTGATCGCCTGCTGAACCGTGAGCACGCGGTCAGTCTGGAGCTTGCCCGGGGTGATCTCAAGCTTGCCTCTCTTACCCTCGACAATCGTGGCGCTGCCGTAGAAGTCGGCCATAGCTTCGTTGATCCAAATTTGGGCCCGAAACTGCTGGTCAATCAGATAAGTCAACAGGTGAGTACACTCGTGCAAACCGACCCATTGGCTCTTTGAGGGCTCGGCGTAGTCGTGATAAAAGTTCAAGTGGGAGCGAGGCCCCATTGGCATGAAGAATCCGGCGACACCTGGTGACATGCCAGTCAGCTTCGTGAACTCCTCGCGACTCTTATAGATGTTCACTTGGAGCTTGACGCCGCGCATCGTGGGAGTCGGCTTAATGCCGACTGCCTTGTTCATCATTTTGTAGTAGGTGTCAAGCAGGTCCCCGTAGTACTCGAGGAGCTCGGGAGAGGTGTTGGTGCGAATGATGAAGTACTTGGACTCTCCCTCAAGAGCGCTACCCCAATCGGCATATGCAGCGGCCTCGTCAGCAAGCTCTTTACTCTGCGCGGACTCGCGATTCAACTCCGTTTGGTAGCCGCGCTTTGACATCCACTTGCCACGATAACGAACGAATCCCTTGTCCAGAGAATCCCTCTCTTTGTCGTTCTTTGGCACATAGTCAGACATGTCGCCCTCTACCTCGACGGCCTTCACCAGGCTGCGGTCCTTCAAGATGATGACACCATCAGGGAACTCAAGTCGATAGCCGTCGCCCTCTTCACGAGCCTTGTCGGCAATGATCTGCCTTCCATCCATCGTCACGATGCGGTCGGCGCTAGCCGGGGGGGACAGGGCGACGAAGCTTAGAGCCAGTAGGCCACATGACAATAGAAGGATGAATAAGCGATTCATGGGTGATTAGATGTGGAAGCGCAATGGGCCTTAGCCAAGGAGAGCAAGGGAGTTCAGTCTAATAGGAGACCTCCAGCTACTACTAAGAGATAACGCAAAGGACTCTCCACTGTCTGGCCCAATCCTTTGCAAAATGTGGTGATGCCCGAACGAACACAATCCATTTACACACCAGCGGGTGGCCCTCCCGCTGGCAACCCTCCTACACCTGACATTTTACGAGTCATGGGCGAACCTGGGCTATTCAGCCTGCTAGAAGCTTTCTACAAGAAGTTGGCGAATAGTGACGTTCAGCGCTTCTTCCCAGAAGACGAGGCAGAACTGCTGGTGGCCTCACAAAAATCGGCGGCTTTCTTTATCCAAGTCATGGGCGGTCGCCCGCTGTTCTCACAGCATTTCGGACCGCCGCGAATGAGAATGCGGCACTTCCCCTTCGAGATCGATGCGGCGGCGCGCCAGACTTGGCTTGACTGTTTTTACCAAACCGTAGATGAGTTGGTGGCTGCGGGGGAGTTCCCCGCCGAACACCGGGTCAACTTCTGCTCGTTCTTAGACTCGTTCTCTTCGTGGATGGTGAACGTCGAGCCTAGTTAGGCATCGAGCTCAAGAACACCTGCGGCGTGCGCCATCAAATCGCGAATCACCTCATGGTCAAAAGGCGAGCGCAACCCCGCCCCGTCGAAAATCGACAGCACACTTTTGGTGCCCCCAAGGCGACAAAGCTCCAGATAGGTCTCGAGGCAAGACTCGTGGTCGCGCAAGTCCATAAGCCCAAGCTGCATCGCGCCGGTTTCGGCGATGGCGTAGTCAATATAGTAGAACGGATAGCGGAACAGATGCAGCTGTGCATACCAACGCATGGGCTCGAAGGCTTCGGCCTCACCGGACCAGTCAACGCCGGGCATGTAGGTTGCGCGCAGGCGTACGAACTCTTCGTCGCGCTGAGCACACGAGGCCACGGGGTTGTCGTAAACCCAGTGCTGGAACTCGTCGATTACGCTGACATAGCACAGAATCTCCACGGCTCGGCTCCAACGACTGCGCGTAAACGTGGCCAGATCTGGAGCGCTAAAGAACTCCCCCAAGTAGGGCAAGCTGAGGAACTCCATTCCCATCGAGTGCACTTCACATGCGTCCGAAGTGGGCCACTGCAGCTCGATAGCTTCAATCCACTGGCTTTCCCAGCCTTGAAATGCGTGGCCCATCTCGTGGGTGAGGGTACCAATATCGCCCTCATCTCCGGTCGAGTTGCAGAAGATCGCAACGCGCCCCTCATCTGGGAAGCTCGTGCAATAGGCACCCGCGCCTTTACCCTTTCGGTTCTCTAGATCGATCAGGTTTTCCGTGCGCATACGCTCAAAGTGTGACGACAACTTAGGTGACAAGCGCTCGAAGACACGACCGATCTTGTCCAGTTGGCTATCGACAGGTTTAACGATGCCACTCGGCAAACTTAGCTCGGGGTGGTATCCAACATCCCAAGGACGAAGAGTGTCCGTACCGAGTGCGGCCGCTTGGCGTTTACACTGAGCAGCGTAAAGAGGAGATGCGTACCTCCGCACGGCATCGCGAAAATGCGAAACCTCCTGGGGACCATAATCCGTTCGCTCCATGCCCGCATAACCCAAAGGCGTGAAGTTCTTATGCCCCAGATTTTTACCCATCTGATCGCGCAGAGTGACCTGCATCGCATAGATCTCACCAAGCTCGGCATGGTGATCGCGAAACCACCCGTTGTAGGCAAAATAAGCTTCCTTGCGAAGATCTGCGTCTTCCGACGTTGTCTTGCCTCGCGCAACTGCAAGGGTCAAGAGCTCTCCGCCAACCAGTACTTCACCACTTGCGATCAACTTGTCGTAGGCCTTAGCGAGCTCGCCGGCTTGAACTCGAAGTTCGCTGTTCACGGGCGCAATCGAATCCTTGCCGACCTCTAAAACGGTCAGATACTGGGGCCCAAAGCGCTCTCCAATCGCCGCCTTGTGAGCACTGCCAAGCAGGGCTTCTACTAACCTAGCGCTTCCCTTCTCAAGTTCGGGAGTTACACCCTCCCTGTTGGCCCGCTCTTTTTCCTCGGACTCTGCGTTGGCCATATCCTTGGCGAACTCGTGACTGATGCGCGCATGCTCGCCCCCGGCATATGCCTTCAGAGCATTCCAGTCCTCGGCCAGTTCAATCCACTGATCGGGTGTGGGCGCCGCCTCAGCTTCCGCGATCCGCGAATGGAGTTCACCGAATCTCGCGGCTAGCCAACCCCCCGTCAACGTGGCTGGGCGTTCGGGCATGTACTTGAGAGCTGTGGTTGTTGTCATTGAGAATCTTGGGCTTAGAATTGAGAACGGCAGCAGTCTAGCCTAGCCACGAGAATCGAACCACCGCAGCGCTCCCTTTGCCGCAGCTTTCCCTGTTGCGAAACACGCCTGTAGCAGGTACCCACCAGTCGGGGCGCTCCAATCCAGCATTTCGCCAGCAACAAAAACACCCGGACACTTAGTCAGCATCCAGTCCTTGTCGACTTCGGCGTGAACGATCCCACCCCGACTAGAGATAGCTCGATCGATAGACTGCGGCCCTAGAAGCGAAAGTCGGGCGGCTTTTACGAGTTCGGTGAGTTGAACGGGTTCGCGTGAAAGTTTGTTTCCCGTAATCTCGCGCAAGAGAGAGATGGCTACCGGTGAGAGGTGCGCTGATCGCTCAAGCAATTTATTCATGGTCTGCTTGGGGCGCGCACTGGACAAGCGTTTTCTAATCGTTTCACGCGACAAGTCTGGCGCGAGATCGACCGTAAGGCTTGGCGCTGTACCAACCTGGTGGAGAGCGTCGGACAGTGCATAGAGAGGCCCACCTTCGATCCCAGAGGAAGTAATCATGGCGTCTCCCCGGGCACTGGATTCCCCGACAGTCAAGCTCACATTCTTGAGTGGGACGCCAGCGAAGCGCTCTTGAAAGAGGGGTGTCCAATCCACCCTGTAGCCACCGTTGGCCGGCGTAAACGGATTGTGACAGACCCCAAGGTCGCGTAACGGCGAGACCCACATGCCATCCGACCCCGTACGCGGCCAACTGCCACCACCCATGGCCAAAACGACAAGGTCCGCACCGATCACATCGCTGCTACCTGACTCTGTTTGTACGCGTAACTCCACACCCTTTTCATTTTCGTTGCGAGGAGAGAATCCCAGAAACTGGACACGAGTCTGAAGTGCCACACCCAAGTCACCCAGTGCAACAAGCCAAGAGCGCAGTAGCTCGGTCGACCTAAAAGAAGTGGGAAAGACGCGCCCACTCGAACCGACGGTCGTCGGATGACCGAGGGCACCCGCCCAGTCTCGAAGGGCACCTGGATCGAACTCGCCTATCGCAGAGCGAAGCCAATCTTCACCGGTCCCATAGCGCTGAAGAAACTGAGGTAGGTCTTCGCTGTGAGTTAGATTCAAGCCACCACGACCAGCAAGCAGAAACTTTCTGGCCGGAGTTGTACACCGCTCCAAGACAGTCACGTCAACACCGCGACGAGCTAGGGTCTCGGCAGCCATCAAACCCGCAGGTCCTGCCCCAACAACAAGTGCCGTTATCATGAGAGTTGGCTCTTCTCCAAGAGCCACAAAGTTACTTACGCGATCCCTCGATGGCGAAGGAGAGCTTCCACTTGCACTGCACGGCCGCGGAAGGACTCAAAGACCTCCGCAGGCGCGGCGCTTCCACCCAAGGCCAACACCGTATCGCGGAACTTGCGCCCCAACTCTCGGACGGCCTGATCGTCGTCCAAGCCCGCCTCTTCGAATGCCCCAAAGGCGTCGGCGCTAAGTACTTCCGCCCAAAGGTAGCTGTAGTAACCAGCCGAGTAGCCACCCGCAAAAATGTGGGTAAAAGCGCAGAGGAAGCGATCCTCGGGAAGTGGCATCATAGGTAGTGTTCGCTCCGAGATTCGGCGCTGCACATCGAAGACCGTCCCATCGGAATCGGGGTTGTAGTCGAAATGAATCGCCAGGTCGATTTCGCCGAACGCGAGTTGCCGCAAGACTCCCGAGGCGGTGTGGAATGTCCGGGCCTCCGTCAATTTATCGAACAGCTCATCCGGAAGTGGCTCGCCGGTCTCCCAATGTCCGCTGAATCCCTGGAGTGTCTCTTTGTGGTAGCACCAGTTTTCCATGAACTGACTGGGAAGCTCGACGGCATCCCATTCGACACCGGAGATACCCGCGGCTGCGTCGTAATCCACGGTGGTCAGCATCGTCTGCAGCGCGTGGCCAAATTCGTGAAAGAGCGTCTCGATGTCGCGGAAACTCAGCAGTGCGGGCTTGTCGCCGACAGGGCCAGGAAAGTTACACGTGACATAGGGGACGGCGTGTTGGAGCGCCTCGCCCTCTGGCGCAAGTACAACACTCCGGCCGATACTACCGGAGACCCAAGCTCCACCGCGCTTGTTTTCGGGGCGCGAGTAGGCGTCGAGGTAGAAGCTGGCCAAGTGAGTTCCATCTAGCTCGGCAACATGAAAGAAGCGTACGTCTTTGTTCCAAACCGGCGTTTCCCCATCGGCGGCTTCAACACGCACACAGAACAACTTTTCCGTCAGCTCAAAGAGCCCATCTAGAACTTTAGGAAGCGGGAAATACGGCCGAAGCGCCTCGTCATCAAAGCTCAACCGCTCTAGGCGCAACTTCTTGCTCCAATAGGAGATGTCCCAGTTCATCACTTCGGACGCCTTGGGCCCGCCATTGGCCTCAGCGAAGGCCCGAATCTCTGCAATCTCGTCGTCGCCTTTGGGCTTTGCCAGGCTCAACACGTTCTCCATGAGAGCGCGCACTTCGGCGACGTCTTTAGCCATCTTCTGGGAAAGGCTGACCTCCGCATGGCTTCCATAGCCGAGTAACGAAGCCTGCTTGGCACGAAGGGAGAGAATCTCTTCGATGCGAGGGGTGTTATCCAGATCGCCAGCGCTGGCGCGCGTAGTCATGGCGCGGTAGACCTGCTCCCGAAGATCGCGGCGATCGGCTGACTCCAAGAACGGGCCGAAGCATGGGTAGTCCAAGGTGATATGCCAAGGTCCAGCTTCGGGAGTTGCCTCGGGGCTGCCGTTAGTCGTGGCGCTTTGAGATGCCATCCCAAGAAGAGTCTCCGGACAACCCGCGACCTCGTCCTTTTCCGTAAGGATCATGCGGAACTCACGCGTCGCGTCGAGCACTGTGTTCCCAAACTCCATCGAGAGCGCAGCGAGCCTGCTGTCATTCTCGTTGAAACTCTTCAAGTCCGCCTCGCCAAGTGCGATTCCAGACAGCTCCATATCGTGAATGGACTTGACCAAGATGCGCTTCTGGGCGCTGTCCAAAGCAGAGGCGTTGCAAGAGAGTTCTTTCGATGCCGCATAAACGTACTTGCTCTGAGATGCCTGGTTCATGAGCGCGATCACTTCGGGTTGCACCTCAGCAATGGCGGTCCGCAGATCCTCGGAGTTGTGCACTCCAAGAAGGTGGTACGCCGTGCTCCAGGCCCGCGACAGGGTCGCAAAGATACGCGTCATCTCCTCGTCTACATCAGACCAAGCGGGCTTGACCGTCTTCTCGAATTCCTCAAGGCGCACTCTCGTCTCAGCGATGGCCGCTCGGATTCCTGGGACGACCTGGTCCGCTTCGATTTGATCAAAGAGGGGCAAGCTGGAGCGGTCGAGTAGCGGAAGGGACAGAGCGGAAGCTGACATAGGATGCATAAACTGTGGTCGATGGAAAACTGCGAGTGAGAAGTTTAGCGGCGATCCCGCGGCGACTCTGCAACTAGGGCCATTCCATAGCCGAAGACTTCCAAACAAGTTGGCAACTCGACCATCTTTGGGGTAATCAGGAGCCCTAAAGCCCGAAAATCATCCCTTCCCTTGCGATCCCGTATCCCGCATTTTCGACTTCCTGAGATTGCGGACTGCCATGTGTCGAGACTGGATTGGTGTGATTGAAGTGGGTGAAAAAGATCTTCCTCCGAGTCGATTCGGGCAGTTTCGAAAATCGCGCCATGGACTCTTCGATGAAAGGGTGGGGGATCTCCTGCATCGCGCGACCGGGGATTTCACCGTCTCTGAAGAACGTGCCGTCGATGAGGGCGTAGTCCACTGATTCGATCAGCGCTTCAATTTTTCCAGGTCCCCAAACGTCCCACTTGTCAATGTCGGGCAAGTAGGCAAGAGAGGCACTCTGGGACTCGATCACGAAACAAACGGTGTCACTGTATTCATCCCGATGGGGCACGCGTGCTGCACGCACGCGAAGGCCGCTGCCAAGCTCCATCGCCCGCTGAACTCCTAGCTCGTGGAATACAAACGTGCCGTCCTCAAGCATGTCCTTCCACGGTGAGTTTAGATTGAAGAAGTTCCCCAGGCTGCGTGTCCCCACGAGGGGCTGGCCTTGGGTGCCATAGGCCTCGCGGCCGAGGTGAAGCAAACCGCTGTAGTGGCCCATGTGCGCATGCGTCAAGAAAATCTTATCGAACAGCCTTGGTCTAGCTCCAGGCGCTTGCTCGCCAACATAGGACAAAGGGTGTCCTTTTGCCGCGGCGACTTGCTCGACCAAGTCCGGAGATGCGTCGAACAAGTAGCGTGTTCCCGAGGCCGGGTCCGCCAAGAGGAGAGAAGTCACTAAACGCCGTGCTCGGGGCCTCTCACGGGCATCTTCGCAGCGCTCACACTCACAGCCGACTTGGGGTTGACCTCCATCTTGAGCCGTTCCTAAAACGAGCACATATGGTGCTAGTTCCTCCCCCGATCGTCTCCAATCCGCCGACTCCGTCGAAGCGCAGGAGAGAGCCCCTAAGCAGAAAGCCAAAACACCACCACCCTTCAGGTTCCCGTTCCTCATCGTTAGATCCTAACGATGTGGAACCCAAAAACCGCACGTTGATCTCCTGCAGCCTGTTCAGAAACATCCACTCCAAAGTCCGCTCCCACCAATCGTCTAGCTTCGTTACCAGACCACACGGGTAGCTACCGCTACGTAGGAAACTTGCCGGCTTGACAACCGATTGGTTACGACCAACCTTGAAACGGATGTTTAGCAACAGGCTACTGCGCCTCAACCGAGTAGGATTCAAGGGCCCTTCTCAAGTCAAGCCCCTTCAAGAAAGCGCCATCTCCACTCTCCAACATCCCGACAGCCCGCGCTTCCCCGAGCGCGCTAGATCTTCAGGTTTCGTCAACGCTGCCTACATGACGCCAATGCCTACCGCAGCGTTGGAAGCCCTCCACAACGCCACTT
>Ga0315322_10004081_pt1 | contig 11247 bp, 9 predicted proteins | sample M110021515metaG_FD_203461 | JGI IMG/M metagenome (GOLD analysis project Ga0315322, IMG submission 203461) | Ammonia-oxidizing marine archaeal communities from Monterey Bay, California, United States - M1 100m 21515 | ecosystem: Environmental > Aquatic > Marine > Intertidal zone | place: USA... | reverse complement strand
TTGTTTCACATGGAGCCGGCTCGAAGGCCTTGCAGTTCAAATGTGCGAAGCCCTTCAGTACGCGCACGAGCAACAAATCATCCATCGCGATTTAAAACCCGCCAACATGATGATTACCCGCGAAGGCAACCTGAAACTTGCCGATTTCGGCATCGCAGCCAGCATCTCGGATAAAAACCAAAAGGCTGAAATGGAAGGCGATGCCAGCGGGACCACCGTTTACATGAGCCCCCAACAAATGCGCGGCCAGCGCCCGGAACCTGCCGATGACATTTACGCGCTCGGGGCCACCCTGTACGATCTGATCACCACTAGACCCCCCTTCTACACCGGCGATATTTTCCAGCTCGTTCAAGATGTGCCGCCTACCACCATTTCCCAGCGCATGGCTGATTTCAAACTGGAAAACCATCTCCCGCCGCACGTGGAAGAGGCCATCATGCAATGTCTCGCCAAAAACCCTGAAGAACGCCCAGCGTCCGCCAAGGATTTAGCCGGTCTCCTGCATCCTGGTGAAGCCCCACCACCACCACCTGTGCCTGCCCCAAAAGAAATCGAGGAAATGGAATCCATCCTCAGCGAGCCCCTTCAGCATACCCGGCAATTCCTAGAGAAAAACCTCCCCCAACCCGTCACCAGCTGGTGGCGCGTAGCAGACTCCCGCAAACGCGACTACGCCTTGCTTGGAATTCTTTGTGGCATCCTGATTCTTCTCGAGTTGGTCTATTCCAAACTCGAACACGGTTCCTTCTGGCAAACCCTGAAGGCCAACCATTTTTTCCTGCCTTGGTAAAACGTGAAAAGAAGCGTCGCAATTACTGCAACCGAAATCCCATTCGAACATTCCGCCGATACGTCCGACTAGGATTCACCCGCAACGAACTGATTGAGACACTAGAACCTTGAGCACGAGCGCTAGCTGTGTTCGCTACTGGACTCGTAACCGAACGAGATGCCGGCGCGAACCGGCCCAACCGCGGTGAAACACGAAACCCGCCGTAACCTCCCACCATCCGCAAAATGCCCCCCCGATGCCGGCCAGTGGAACTGGCGGCCTGAAACGGCACGGTTAATACCCGAATATTTCCCGCCAACATGGGGTGGTGATTTCCTGAAGGAGGAGGAGTCACGCCTCCACCCATACCAGGTAGCCCGCCCGGAGCCACTCCACCTGGAGCAGATACAGGTAAACCTGTTACCGGATCAACACCCATACCACCCATACCACCCATACCACCCATACCACCCATACCACCCATACCACCCATACCACCCATACCAGGAATCAAGCCACCCATGCCAGGCAATCCACCACCCATGCCAGGTAGCCCGCCCGGCGCCCCTCCGGGAAGTCCCGGAGCCACTCCACCTAGAGCAGATACAGGTAAACCTGTTACCGGATCAACATTGAGGGCTTGAGTCACACCGTTAATGGTGACACTGCCGGTGACATTACCGGCGTTGCTCCCTTGAGGAAGGGTGCCATTGAGAGCTTGATTCACCGCAGCATTCTGCTGGGCATTAATCCCAGTAACCCCATTGGCCGCGTTCAAACCGTTGATCGCGGCCGTGCTATTAATCGACTGGAGCGTTCCGGCGATACCCATCGCGCCTAAAGAGCCCACCAACGTCTGCGCATTCGCAGTAAACGCTCCCGCCACAATCAGAATGAATGTCTGTCTCAACACTATGCTGTTATGGTGCGCTCTCACGCTGAAACGTCAAGCTAACGATTTAGGTGACAGTCCTAAACCCCTAAAATAATCAAGAAAACCTTGAAACGCCTATTTCATGGCCGCCTCGATTGCCGAGATGACTTCCGGCGCGTCGGGTTTGGTGCCAGGCGAAAATCGCTTCAGCACCTTGCCGTCCTTGCCCACCAGAAACTTCTCAAAGTTCCAGCCGATCTTCTTAAGCCCGGCCTGTTTTTTTAGGTTCTGGTACAACGGATGCGCGCTATCGCCGTTCACCTCAATCTTGGCGTACATAGGAAAGGTTACCTTATAGTTGGTGGCGCAAAATTCTTTGATCTCCGCCAGGGTGCCCGGTTCCTGTTTACCAAATTGATTGCAGGGAAATCCCAACACGGAGAAACCTTTAGCTTGGTACTTCGTATGCACGGCCTGCAATGCGCGATATTGCGAGGTCAGCCCACACTGCGAGGCCACATTGACCACCAACACAACCTTACCTTGATGTGGCTTCAAGCTGGTGGCTTTGTTGCCGATATCCTTAAGCGGTATCTCATACACGGATTTTTCCGCGACTGTGGTTAGGGCAAATCCAAATAGGGCGATGAATAAAGCTGAACGCATACGCCAATCCTCCTGCTAAGCTTCCGACCGGTCAAGCCAAGAAACTGGCCTCGTGAGTAAACCCATTTGAGAAAGCGCCGTCGTGAAGCTATGGAATGAAAAAAACCCCCAACTTCTATGCTATACAAGCTGTCAAGCCACCCTCTTCGTGGGAGTTTACGAGCTTTTGGGGCCACAAAGGATTGCAGCAGCGGTTTGGGAAGGTGAATGGATTAAGGCCAAAAGGGTTGGACGGTTGAGGGCGATTATAAAATCCATTCCGGTTTGCAGTATGCAGACATAAGGCGGTGGCGTAGGCTGATGGGCATGAGGGATTACAAGAAGGCCGAAGGCTCTAACATGTTAGCGACGCCGGTAAAATCAGAAATTGAGCCTCCCTCCTCTCTTGAAAGAATTTTAACAGGCATATTCATTGGCTTGCCAGCTGGCTGTATTGGCATAGCTTGTAGTGGCTTTGGCTACGAAATATTATTTTACGACAAGAGTTATTGGGGGTTGCTGGTATTGGTAAGTGGATTGGTTCTGATTTTTATTTCTTGGCAGATTTTGGCAGGCAAAACTAAGGGTTACACAAAAGAACAAAAAAGGGGGATGAAATCTGTTTACCCCGATGTAGACATTGTCAGCGAAGCCTTTGATGATAATGACTAATCCTCCCCGTGAAACTCCTTAAGCGCGTTGGTGAGCCTCCAAAAGGGCTGGACGGTTGAGGGTGGTTGGAGTGTTAGCCGGTTATCGTGCGGTTATCGTGTGGTTACCTTCTGTTTACCTTTCGGTTACCGCAAAAGCTACCAAAACACGTAAAGCGGGTGCATTCTGGCCCGTTTTTTATGTTGGTGTGTAAGGTAGACCCTCAGAAAACCGCACCTGTCGGCTTAAATGAAGATGGTGCGCACTGCTGGATTTGAACCAACGACCCCATCGGTGTGAACGATGTGCTCTACCACTGAGCTAAGCGCGCACTGGAGGCGGAAAGCTAACGCTTCCCGAAAAAGTTTCAAGCGTTTCTTGCGGCGGATTTCCGACGGCCTTGGCGTTGCACCAACGTATCTCGTTGCTCCCAGGATGCATCGTGCCCTGGGCAATCCAGATTGTAATGCAGCCCGCGGCTCTCAGGGCGTTGCAGGGCGCAATTGATGATCAACTCGGCCACCTGCGCAATATTGCGAAGCTCCAACAGGTCGGCGGTCACCTTGAAATCCCAATAGTATTGTCGGATTTCCTCAAGTAAATTTTCAATGCGCGCACGAGCTCGGAGCAGGCGTTTGCGTGTGCGTACAATACTCACGTAATCCCACATGCACCGGCGGATCTCATCCCAGTTATGACTGACCACCACGAGTTCATCCGGATTTTCCGCCGCACCGGAATGCCACTCCGGCAGGGCCACATCCACCGCCGACTGCGGTTCGGTTAACACCGATTGCGCCGCGCGATGGGCACAAACGAGGCCTTCCAACAACGAATTACTGGCCAAACGATTGGCACCATGCAGGCCCGTACTCGCTACTTCGCCCACGGCATACAGCCCCGGTAGGGCCGTCCGGCCGTCCACATCGGTTTGCACGCCCCCGCATTGATAATGCGCTGCGGGCACGACTGGGATGGGTTGCTTGGTGATATCGATGCCGAACTCAAGGCACTTACGATAGATGTTGGGGAAACGATCGATGATAAACGGCGCCGGTTTGTGGGTGATATCCAGCAGCATGTGATCAGACCCGGTGCGTTTCATTTCGCTGTCAATCGCGCGCGCCACAATATCGCGCGGCGCCAGACTGGCCATCGGATGAGCCTCATCCATAAATTCGCGCCCGGTCAAATCCTTCAACACCGCCCCTTCCCCGCGCAAGGCTTCACTGACAAGAAAGGACTTGGCCTTGGGATGATACAAACAAGTGGGATGAAATTGCGTGAACTCCATGTTGGCCACCGGCACGCCTGCGCGGTAAGCCATGGCCACGCCGTCGCCGGTGGCAATATCCGGATTGGTCGTGTACAGGTACACCTTGCCGCACCCGCCTGTCGCCAATACCACATGCGGCGCGCGAAAGGTTTCCACCTTGCCCGAGTTTCGATTCAGCCCATACGCGCCCACGCACCGATTCTCGCCGGACAAATCCAGCTTGGCCGAGGTGATCAGATCAATGGCGAAATGATCCTCGAACACACTCACATTGGGCGTTCGCTCCAAGGCCGCCAATAAGGCCCGCATGATCTCGCGCCCCGTGGCGTCCTTGGCATGCAGCACCCGTCGTTTGGAATGCCCACCCTCTTTGCCGAGCGAATAAAACCGTTCGCCATCGGCCGAAATACTTTCGCCCCGGGTAAACTCCATCCCGAGATCGATCAGCTCCTCCACCCGCGCCGGCCCTTCTTCAACAATCGTGCGCACGATCTCTTCGCGGCACAACCCCGCGCCAGCCCGCAATGTATCGGCCACATGCAGATCCACCGAATCAGTCGGCTTGGTCACAGCCGCAATGCCGCCTTGCGCATACTGCGTGTTCGCCTCGGCGAGATGCTTCTTGGTGAGGATCGCTACGCGTCCGTGAGGCGCCGCCTTCAGGGCAAAAGTCAGCCCCGCGATGCCGCTACCAATGACGATGTAATCAAATTCCTTCATGCTCACAGGGCGGTGTTATCAATCAACCGCACCGGCCCCACCCGCGCTGCCAGCAACAAACGCGTGCCGCTCACGGCTTTTCGAACGGGCCGCAAGGAGTCTGCGTCAACCACCTCCACATAGTCAACCGACACATCTGGCTGCGCCTCCATCAATCGCGTCAATCGACGCTTCAATCCCGCAACAGAATCGCCCACCGATTCTTTCGCCAATCGAATGGCCGCCGGCAGAACGGACGCCTGTTCACGCAAGCGCCCCTTCAGGCGCACATTGCGGGAACTCATAGCCAACCCATCAGCTTCGCGCACCGTCGAACCTAGGTTCAGGCGCACCGGGAAATCCAAATCCCGAATCATGCGCTGGATCACGGCCACCTGTTGAAAATCCTTTTCGCCAAAGACCGCTTCGGTTGGCTGCACGAGATGAAATAACTTCGCCACAACCGTCATCACTCCCGCAAAATGTCCGGGACGGTGTTCGCCTTCAAACTGGAGGGCTAAATCGTTCTCCCCAATTTCCACACTCGCCCCAACCGGATATAACGTCTGCGGCGCAAATACTGCGTCCACGCCCTCGGCACGACATAATTCTTTATCGGCCGCCAACGTGCGCGGATACTTTTTTAAGTCTTTCGGGTCATTGAACTGCGTGGGGTTCACATACACACTCACAACAATCACACCGTCTTCGCCGGCTAGTTTACGGGCACGACGGATGAGACTTAAATGCCCCCCATGCAGCGCTCCCATCGTGGGGACTAACACCACACGCCGCCCATCCCGTTGCCAACGACGTGAGTGCCGCTGCATGGTTTGAGGGCTAGTGAGGTTTTTCATGGCAAATAAAAAGGGCCGGCGAACCGGCCCCTCGAATTGCTTGCCGGCAGCTTAGTTCTTAAACTTCATGGACTGCTCCTGCGGAATCTCGTGGGCGCATGGCTGATCGGTCGGCGCATCGGCCTCCGCATCGTTCGCCGACACTACATTGTTCGCCAGCATCCACGCCTCGACCTCGTCGCCACTTACGTCCGCCAGCATATTGCCATTGATCTCCACGCACGGTTGCAACATCTGCCCAGTGCGCTCGATCATCTCGGCGCGGTGTTCCGGGTTGTTGATTGTGTCCTTCTCCTCCCACTCGAGTCCATGCTTACGCAAGACAGCGCGCACGCCTTCACTCCAGCCACAGGTAGGCTTCAAATAGCAGGTGATCTTCGGTTGTTCCATGTGTCTGAAGTATAGCGTAAGATCCCAAAAATGTAAACCTCGCGCTGGATTGATGATCCCAAACCGCGCACACTGCGCGCATGGCACGCCGTGTTCTCATTGCCCCGGATAAATTTAAAGGCACCCTATCTGCCTCGGAAGCCGCCCGGGCGATCGCCGCCGGTTGGCGCCAAGCTCGGCCCGAAGATACCCTTATCCTCCAGCCCATCAGCGATGGCGGCGATGGTTTCGGCTCGCTGATGGCCGAGGCGTTAGACGGGAAACCCACTTCTTGCGAAGCCTTCAACGCTGCAGGCCAAACGATCATAGCTACTTACTGGCTGACTCCCGATCAAACCGCGCTGATCGAGAGCGCTAATGTGATTGGCCTCGCCATGCTGCAGCCTTCCGAACGAGCACCGCTTGAAAACGACTCAACTGGCTTAGGCCAAGTCATCCAACACGCAACGACCAACGGCGCGAAGCGCTTGATCGTCGGCATTGGCGGCAGTGCCACCAATGATGGCGGATTTGGTATGGCCCGCGGCTTGGGCTGGGAATTTTTGGATTCTGCAAACAATCCCCTCCGCGAATGGCCTGCACTGACGCAGCTGAATTCCATTGAACAGCCGCTGAATCGTCCACTACCTCCGATCACGATTGCCGTCGATGTGCAAAACCCATTACTGGGACCCAATGGATGCACCCGAATTTATGGGCCGCAAAAAGGGCTCAACGAATCCGATCTGCCAGCAGCCGAACACGCTCTGGAAAAATTAGCCCGGATATGGAAGCAACAAACTAACGCAGACGCGGCACATATTCCCGGGTCCGGTGCCGCCGGCGGGTTGGGTTTCGGTTTGCAATGTTTCGCAAATTCCAATTTGCAGTCCGGGTTCGAGCTGTTCGCCGATACCGTTCGATTGGTAGAGAAACTGACGGAGGCCGATATCGTGATCACTGGCGAAGGTGGTATGGATCGCCAAACCGTCATGGGCAAAGGCGTAGGCGAACTGGCCAAGCTGGCGCGTCAACACGATTGCCGTTGCCTTGCCTTCGCTGGAACGGTCTCTGATGAAGCCAACCTCGAAAGTGTTTTTGAACAGTGCAGCAGCCTAACCGAACTGACCTCAAGTACGGAAGCTATCGCCCATCCCACCCGTTGGCTTCAAGTTCTGGCTCAACGCACCGCCGAACACCTCAGCGAAACTGAACCGAACTAATCACCGCTGGATCCAGCGTCATTTCGCCGAATATAGAAGTCCGAACGCGCACGCCTTTTGCGCTCCATTCTAATATTTCCCCAGTAACTCGCCCTTCCCCGCCAAGCGTGATCCACGCCGACTTTTCTTCGTCCGGCTGAATCTTCGGCGCGGCAAACACCACGGTCGCAATCTTCTCCAGCGGCACGGGCACCTCCGCAAACGAAGTTTTAACCATCAACTTTCCTTCCTCCACGCTGCCAACTTTGCCTTTGAGATTGTTCCCGTTGGAAAAATGCACATGATCCTCTTCGCCCCCGACCGCTTCGGCCCCGCGCCCGTTGGGCAACTGCCCATCCCAATGGCGCAAACGGATTCCAGAAATCCGCATGCGATCCGCCAATTGCGGGTTAAACCCAAGCGCCCCGCCTCGGCCGGCAAAACCATTGGGATCCTTCCAAGTTTTCACCAACTTACCACCCACCAACAAGGAGATCGCCGACTTCTTCTGATCCACTAACACCTTGATAGCAGCCTCTTTAGATGCTGGCCATTTAACGGACACCGTGCCGATGCTCGTAGAATTGTAGGTCAATCCATCGGGCGACGTGTTGCGATACAAGTGCGCGTAGTTTTGGTACAGGCGTAGTTTATACCCATTCACGGCGTTGTATTCACGCACGCGATCCCCACAAATCACCACATCCATGCCCGGCATACTTTTCCAGTCCAAATCAAACGATAACTCTGACAGTGCCGGCCATTCAAACTCGCGGCCAATCATGCTGCCAACTTGATCTGAGACGAGCGCCCCCTCCTCAAACCGCCAATGGAGGGCAGCCAATCCGACTTTTAAATCGATGGGGGCCTCCCCGCGGCGCACGCGAATCTTGAGCGTATCGCCCACCAAATGTTTTTTAACCGCCTGGATCAGCAGCGTCCGATCCAGATATGCTTTACCATTCATGTGCGTGATCAAGTCGCCCACCTTGAGCCCGCCTCGCATCGCCGGACTGTCCGCCATCACTTCAGTGATTACCACGCCGCCTACGTCCTCCCCGTCCTCGCCCAACACCACGCCCATCAAGGCCGCCCCCCAGCCGCGCAGACTTCTCGGCCCATGGTAAACCAATTCCCCCTCCCCGCCCGGCACCAGCCAAGCCAGATGGTGGCGAGGAACAGATAATTTGCCGGCAAACCAAGTCTCGATCTGCATTGCATCGGCATTAAGCTCATTTAAATTGATAGCCAACTCATCGCCGTTTCGAAAACGCACGCGTGCCGTATGTACCCGGCGTTTCGGTGCATCTGCGGCACTCAATCGCAACTGCCGTAAGCCCTTCTGGGAAATATACCGCACGCCTTCAAAGGCCGGGTGACGCCATGCCATCCCTCTCCCTTTTTCAACCCCGAGAAACTCCGCCTCAAAGCGACCCCCATCGGCCATCGTAAATACCCCCACTCGAGGCGCCGCCACCAATCCGGAGCCTAACAATATCCATGTGAGAATCGTTTTCATTGCCCCGCTCCTTTGCCTTCCGCCTTACCTGCGCCTTCGGCTCGACATAAAAGCTGCAGTTCCGATCCTGTTTCCGGATGGTTAAAATAAATCAGCCCCGTGAATCCTTGGCCCGGGAAAATATTTTTAGGCGCTGAACTGAATTGCCATAACGATCGCTTCAATTGCTGGCCCTTTTTGGCGTCCATCACATCCAACATCACGCTGCCTCGATCGTTGCTGAGCACCACCTCAAAATCCGCATGCTTGGCCATGACTACATCCGGCTGCAGGGCAATCTCCGGCACGGGCCCTTCGGGGATTTGAATCATCAATTCAATTCGCTGTTCATTACCCAAGGGCTGGGTCGTTTCTGCCCGTGACCAGGATTCACAAACCAACACAAAGCGATCGCCTCCCGGCGCATTCCCTGAGCATCCCACCAGGAACAATGTTAGAAAAATCCAGCGCACACCGCACTGTACCCCCTCCAGCGATTTTGGCAAAGCCCACTTATTGCGAAACCGGAGCCACTTTGTTGATCGTGAGATAGAACGTATTTTTGAAAATTTCCCCGTCGACGGTGTCTAGATTATAGCGAATCGCCATCGAATGCACCGGCTTCACTTTGTTCATTCGCAAAAAAACAGACCGGCCATCCGGCAACAAGCGGACATCCAATATTCCCACCGGATCCCTGCCCTGCTTCGAGGGATCTTTCACCGACCAATCCTTGGAGCCATAGGTGCCGGACCATTGATAGTTCCATTGTTCAGCCGCCCAACTGTCGACATCCTCAGCGATCTTTTTGTCGAGCCGTTCACTGAACGTCAGCTGAACGCCGTTGGAATAAACCTTCAACCCCACCGGTCGAGGAAACGGTTCACCGGTATAACGCACGCGCTGGAGACACCCATCACGCACAGCCGCCGTCTGCCAGCCACGCAACCCCGATACGTACAGATGGCCGTCCTTGGAATTAAAGCGCCCACGACAGGCGCCGGAGAGAAAGCGACCCGGCAAGGCCACCGCACCGCCGTTATCGCCACCATCCCTGATCACATGCATCATCGTGCAGCGACCGTAGGAGAAATGGATCAGACCGCCACCGAACTCATCCCACTGATTTTTAGGTACCCACACCTGTCCGCCGGCCGAGTTATCCAGCACCCGTGGGATCCACATCAGGGGCGGATCAAAGGTTGTCGGTGCTGTGGCCCGTTTGTGCATCGGCATATAGCCGTAAAACCCGCCGGGCTTAATCACATCCAATCGCGTCTCCGGCACCCAGGTGCCCTGCTGATCCGCGGCCGTAATGACCCCGCTGGGGCTCACTCCGAGACCGTTGGGATTACGAAAGCCGGTGGCCACCACCGAGAGTTTACTGCCATCGGCCGACACCTTCAACAGCACCCCTCCATGCGGTGTGCCTTCGGCGCAGCGAATGAAATACAAATTCCCTTCCGGATCCGATTCCAAACACGTGGCATACGAATGCCCGCCACCGCCGATCATGATATCGTTGTTGAAGGCCTCATAAAAATCCGCCTCACCGTCCTGATTACGATCATGCAGCCGCGTGATTTGGTCGCGCCCCAGCACGTACACCTTATCCTTCACCACCCGCAGCCCCAACGGCTGATACAATCCCGTGGCAAACCGCTGCCATTTCACCGCCTTTAACTCCGCATCAATGCCAGTCACTTTCCAAACATCGCCGTGCGCCATAGCCACGTAGCAATCACCGTTGCCCGTGAAATCATGTCCCGCGGTAAACATCAGCGCATGATGTGGATTTTTGTATGGCACCGTAATGGTATCGATGGCAAACGGCGTCTTACGCCGATCCACCACGCCTTGGGTGACGATCGGGGCACCCCATCGAAGCCCCCCCGGCTCCAAGGCAATGCCCTGTTTCTCAGCTCCACTAACCACTTGCAGCTCCTTCAGATTGATCTTCGCAGTCACATCCGCGAGCTTCATGGTGAACCATTTCCCGGCAGCGGATTTCACCATCAGCATCCGTTCAAACTGCAAACCCCGATCCGCACCAGCACGAATCCAGGGGGCATCGTAAATCTCCGTCTCACCCAAATCATAGCGCAACACCACACGGTCGCCCGCCAGATAAATGCCTTTGTATCGCACATGCCCCTTTGGCAATGGACCGCTCTTGGGATTACGAGGATCCGCAAAGGACCCCGCCTCATTCGCCACCCCCGGATTGGCTGGACTGGAAAAAATCATTTTTCCATCCGGCATCAGCGGATTGATCAAACCATATCGGCGCGGATTAGGCTTAAGGAAACCGCCTATCCAACCGGCGCGCCACACGCAAAGATCCGCATCGAAGACCATCGTGCCCTCACCCTTCACCCCCACCGCCACGGCGATCCCTTTG
>Ga0315322_10004077_pt1 | contig 11252 bp, 9 predicted proteins | sample M110021515metaG_FD_203461 | JGI IMG/M metagenome (GOLD analysis project Ga0315322, IMG submission 203461) | Ammonia-oxidizing marine archaeal communities from Monterey Bay, California, United States - M1 100m 21515 | ecosystem: Environmental > Aquatic > Marine > Intertidal zone | place: USA... | reverse complement strand
GGTAACAAGACCAAAGGTGAAATCCAAGGTAGTTCACAAGCGCTGGTAAAGGCACAGCTTCGTAAGCAAGGCGTAAACCCCATCAAGGTAAGACGCAAAGGCAAGGATTTATTCGGCCCCAAAAAGGTGGCCATCAAGCCTGCTGATATTGCCGTTTTTACCCGGCAGCTAGCGACCATGATGAAATCCGGCATCCCACTGGTTCAATCATTTGAGATTGTGGGTGAAAGTCTCGAAAACCCTTCAATGCGAGAACTGGTTTTAGCTATTCGTGATGACATTGCTGCGGGTAATAACTTTGCCGACTGTATTCGTAAACACCCCCGCTATTTTGATGACCTGTTCTGTAACCTGGTAGACGCAGGTGAACAGTCAGGTGCATTGGAGACGATGCTTGATCGTCTTGCTACCTACAAGGAAAAATCCGAAGCCCTCAAGGCAAAAATCAAGAAAGCAATGAACTATCCAATCGCGGTTGTGGTAGTAGCTATTGTTGTTACGGGTGTATTGCTTGTAAAAGTTGTACCTCAATTTGCCGTAACTTTTCCCAGCTTTGGTGCCGAACTTCCAGCATTCACACTGATGGTTTTGAACCTGTCAGATCTGGCCATTGCCCACTGGTGGAAAGTTGTAATTGGAGTAGTCATATGCGGGTTTGGATTTAAGGAAATGAAATTTCGTTCCAGGTCTTTTGCCGACGCTGTAGACAGGCTGTCTCTTAAACTACCGATTGTAGGCCCTATTCTTAATAGTTCTTGCTATGACCGCTTCACCAGAACACTTTCAACAACATTTTCTGCCGGTGTCCCGCTAGTAGATGCGTTGGAATCAGTGGCCGGAGCCACGGGTAATATAGTGTATTCATCTGCTACCCGAAAAATTAGAGACGATGTGACTACCGGACAGCAGTTAAACTTTGCAATTAAAAACACCACCCTGTTTCCAGTGATGATTACCCAAATGGTAGGCATCGGCGAAGAATCGGGCGCACTTGATTCCATGCTGGACAAATGTGCTGTTTATTATGAAGCTGAGGTCGATAACGCTGTTGATGGACTTACCGCCCTTATGGAACCCATGATTATGGCCGTACTGGGCATTCTGGTAGGTGGTTTGATGATCGCCATGTATCTTCCCATCTTCCAGCTCGGCGCGGTTATGTAAGCCAGCCGGAGGCTAGCGGACTAAAATCCTGATGGAAATATTCTTGCTATTAGAAGCCAGCCCTCCCCTATTGATCGGGATTTGTACCGTTCTGGGCATGCTTGTTGGCAGCTTTCTTAATGTAGCTGTCTATCGATTACCGATAATGATGCAGAGAGACTGGAAAGCCCAGTGCTCCGAATATCTTGAGATTGAGAACGCTGTTCCAGACGGAAACGAATCCTCTGCCAAATTCGAAGTATTCAATCTGCAAAAACCGGACTCTCATTGCCCCCTCTGCAATCATAGAATACGTCCCTGGGAAAACATTCCGGTTTTAAGCTATGTTTTTCTTGGCGGCAAATGCTCCAACTGCAAGAGCAAAATTTCCCTGCGTTATCCCTCAGTGGAAGTTATCTGTGGCGTGTTATCCGGCTTGGTAGCCTTTACCTTCGGAGCAAGCCTGCTGACTCTGGCTCTGCTATTTTTCACCTGGTGCCTGGTAACCCTGACCCTGATTGATTTTGATCATCAACTTCTTCCGGATAGCATCACCCTGCCTCTACTATGGCTCGGCTTACTGGTAAACACTCTCGATCTGGGCATGGGAGTTAATTTGCGGGATGCTGTCATAGGAACAATAGCCGGCTATCTCGTACTTTGGGCTTTCTACTGGACTTTTAAGCTTGCTACCGGTAAGGAAGGCATGGGCTACGGCGATTTCAAACTGCTGGCGGCATTCGGTGCATGGATGGGATGGCAGGCATTACTGCCGATTATTATTCTCTCTTCCATGGTGGGTGCAGTATTCGGCATCGGAATGATAATTTTTTTGGGTCGGGATAAATCCATTCCCATGCCGTTTGGTCCTTTTCTTGCGGGCGCAGGGTATATCATGCTGATCTGGGGAGTTCAGATCAACACCTACTATATGAATACTTTTGTATACTGATCTGTAATTAATTATAGGAGCTTTGGCTTAAGTGTTTGTTGTTGGATTAACAGGTGGAATAGGGAGCGGCAAGTCTACTGTAGATTCCTGTTTCAGGAGCTTGGGTGTAAACATAGTCGATGCTGATTTACTTTCCAGAGAAGTCGTTAACCCCGGTTCTCCGGCACTTACGGAAATTACCAATCATTTCGGTGACGATCTGCTCATGGATGACGGCTCTCTGGATAGAGCCCAACTCAGGACCATCGTCTTTTCCGATACAGAGTCCAAGGACTGGCTGGAAAATCTGCTTCACCCGCTCATTGCTCAGCTTATCAAAGAGCGCATAGCTGCTTCTAAGCCTCCATACTGTATTCTCAGCTCGCCGCTACTGCTCGAAACTACCCAGCATAAGCTAGTGAACAGGGTTCTTGTAGTCGATGTTTCAAAACAGACTCAGCTTGAGAGAACTCTACAGAGAGATAACTCCTCAGAAGCTACCATCAGGTCGATTATCAGTTCACAGATGAGTCGCAAGGAACGATTGCAAAAAGCAGATGATGTACTCGATAATGAGGGAAATATCGATTCACTCAAATCCAGAATTGAAGCTCTTCATTCCAGATATCTTGAGCTGTCCAAGAAGTAAGCCACATGTCGAAAACCAAGAAAGTAAATTGTCCCAATTGCAGTGTCGAAGTAGAATGGATTGAGGCTAACGAATATCGTCCGTTTTGTAGCGAACGATGTAAGTTAATAGACTTCGGGGATTGGGCGATGGAACGAAACAACATTCCGGGGGAAGATATTTATCCTGTGGATGTTCAGGAGCAGGATCAGTAATTCAACTGCTTCGCTAGTAATTGCGGTCAGCCAAAGCTTCAGCTGACCTTCTTTCAATTTTCCTGACTCTCAACCACCGGAATTCTCAATTTTCCAGATTTTCGATTATCCAGAACTATCCCGCTAGAAACCGACGTCTAGGGAAGCGGTGTTCCCTGAACATTGGGCATTGGCATCCAGTAGAACTTACTGTTCTCTGCGTGCACGTCATTTTCAAGAAAGACAATTAGAAAATCGCCATCCCGGGAGAGTCTGATTTTCTTGATACGTTCTCCCTCTAATAACCCAAGTTCGAAATCTTCAAGAATCAGGTGAGTAACAACATCGTAAAAGTAGAGCTTATCGTTGTCCGTAGCTATTAACAGCGTCCCGGTCGAATCGAATGTCGCACTAACCGGTGGGCTACCAAGAAACCATTCGCCGTCGGCATCAAAGTATGCTTCAGGATCCATATCCACAATACTGAAGTTGGGATCAGCCCGGTTTCCATTTGGACAGGAATAAGCAAGTCGGGTTCCATCCGGAGAAATGCTGAAGTCCGTGCACCCACTACCAACCCCTACATCCGTGCCAGGTACGAAAGCGAGAGCATTGGTAGCTGAATCAAAATTGAAAGTAGCGAGGTTGGAGTCCGTGGCTAGGAATACATGGTTCAGCACTGTGTCATATTCGATTCTTACAGGGCTTTCCAGCGGGATACTGTCTGTCAGGAACCCGCATCAGGATCCATTAAATCTAACCAAAGACCGGTATCAGCATAGGGTACTGCGTTCTGGGGATCCAAACCTACATTGTCGAACATAATTGCGAAAATGTTTCCGTTCTCACCCAGGGCAATATCCCTGAGAGACCAAGAATAGGTATGGTCTATAGTGCCGCTAAGGGTCTGCGTTACCCTATTGGAAATAATGTCCCCGGTATTCAAATCCAACCTGTAAAGTCTTTCTGACTCGGGGTGCACAGTCATATAAACCGCGCCATTTTCGGAATCGAGAGTAAACTGATCCGGAATAGTATTAAACGGATAAGTAGCACGTTGGGTATTGCGGGGAAACAAGCTTTCCAGTCAGCTGTATATGCCTTCGAGCCGAATACTTTATCATAAATAGGCGGTTTTTCTGCAAGAATCCTGTCTAGTAACTGTATTTATATCAGTAACTTGATGGCATTATTGGAGTTTTTTTAAAGTCTAGGAGTTTATCCAACTAAGCTATAAGAAAATTCTGGACAGGATTAGTGATACGAGAAGGTAGAAATACCGGCTATCCCATAGGCTCCGAAATGCCGGGCTATGGGCTGATCTGATCTACTCATACCACCCAAAGCAAAAACAGGGATGCTCACCTGATTTGCAAGAAAGGCGAACTGCTGCCAGCCCAATATAGCTTCATCTTCATACTTATCAGTCTTCGCCACAGGTGAGAGCAAGGCAAAATCCAATTGCAGTTGTTCTGCTTTTTGCAAATCAGCAAGCCCGTGACAGGATGCGGAAACAAGACTTGCCACGGCTGGTCTTGAGTCGAGAGCGTGAAGCACCTCAGAGCTGCAATGATAACCACCATTTCCATTTGCCCGGTACTCCGCCAGCGGCTGGTTAAACATTAGCAGCACTTCAGAATCAGCAAGATAAGATATTAGTTCTTCAGACCATCTCGCATACTGTTTGATGCCAAGATGTTTCTGTCGCAGCTGAATAATTCGGATGCTTTGCTTCTGTAAGTTTTGAACAAGCTCCAACAACTCATCAAAGGACCCTGCTTCAGGGGTAATTGCTAATTCAGTAGGAAGCTGAATGGTTTTGATAATTCCTGCATTTGCGGCTGGGAAATCGGACTGTTGCAGAGCGTCAATAGCTTGCCATTTGACCAATTGCCCTTCCAGACCGGAAGGCTGTCCTTCGAATTCCGAAACCAGGTAAATATCAAGGAGAACGAATTTATCATCATAGTGATGGCTTATTTTCTTGAGAGGGAATGCCTGTTTTATAACAAGACCAAGCTCTTCCCTGATCTCTCTTTTCAAGGCATCGAGAACAGACTCACCACTTTCAACTTTACCACCAGGGAATTCCCAATAGCCCCCCTGATGACTGTCAACATGTCTCTTTGAAACGAGAACACGTCCCCGTGAATCGGGTATAACCGCCACTGCAACATGAACTGGAGATTGCTGGGAAGAAGACAAGATAAGAGGCCTGTCCTGTTAAATTAATCTTGCGATTTAATTTTCGTTTTTAGTTCTAGCCATTCATTCAAAAGCTTACTAACTTCGATATTCGGCATTAATCCGTACATATTCATGGGATAGGTCAGAGGTCCAGACTGTTTCTTCAGCGTCACCGCGAGCCAGATTAATATGTATCAGAATCTCTTCCTTATCCATCTCGTCCTGTCCTGCCTCTTCTGTGTACGAGGGATCGAGGGCGCCATAACTTACCAACTTAACGTCTCCAAGAGAAATAGAGACCTGATCAATAGCCAGAGACTCTAATCCTGCACGACCCACGGCCGCCAGAATTCTTCCCCAGTTAGGGTCGGAAGCGAAAAGTGCGGTTTTAACCAATGGCGATTCCGCTACTGTATAAGCTACCGCGAGACACTCTTCCGTATTGGCTGCACTCGATACGCGAACAGTCACAAACTTGCTTGCTCCTTCCGCATCCTTAATCAGCCCTTTGGCAAGATCTACAAATATTTTATCAAGAGCGCTGGAAAATTTAGCGCTGTGAATAGCATTCACCCCAATGTCCTCTGCTGCTGATTCTCCAGTGGCAACCAACATACAGCAATCATTGGTAGATGTATCACCATCAACTGTTAGCCTGTTAAAAGACTTATCTACCGCAGAATTCAGATATTCTGTAAGAGCATCCTGACTAATTGCAGCATCGGTAAATACGAAAGCCAGCATAGTTGCCATATTGGGTTTGATCATCCCCGAACCCTTGGCGATACCCGTAATGTTTATGGTCTCACCGTCCAGCTCGACTTGCGTTGACGCAATTTTCGGTCGGGTATCTGTAGTCAGAATGCCTTCCGCTGCATCCTGCCAGTTATCCTGATGAAGATTTTCTATTGAGCGTGGCATCGCTGCCTTAATCTTTTCTATAGGCAAGGCTTCACCAATAACTCCTGTGGAGAAAGGTAGAACTTCAAAAGAGTCGATTGATGTCAATTGAGCCAGCGCCTTACAACAATCTTGCGCATTCTGCTCTCCGGCCTTACCGGTACCTGCGTTAGCATTACCTGTATTAATGAGGAAATAGCGACTTGGTTTTTCCTCTAAATGCTGGCGGGCCACGACTACCGGAGCGGCACAGAATGCATTGCGGGTAAAAACACCCGAGACTGATGAAGCTTGCGTCAATTCGATAAGCACCAGATCAAGGCGATCCGTATAGCGGATATTACTCTCTACCGCTGACAGGCGAATCCCCTTCACCGGGTAGATTGTTGGAATGTCCTGTTTCCCTACTGCCATTTATTTAGCTCTTCTGTTTAACCCTTCTACTTAACACTGCCATCCGCGCCTTCTAAGCTGGCTTATGAAATTTTGCCATGGCAGGCTTTAAATTTCTTACCGGAGCCACAGGGACAAGGATCGTTACGACCTACTTTTGCCATTCCTCTAACAAATGGTGATTGCTTATCTTCGGCAGCAGCTTGTGGTGGGGCAGCGCCCTCTTCTCCAGCCGCGGCATCCTTCAGCGCAGATGCTTCCTGATGTTGGAAGTTTACCCGCGCGCGCGCGCGCTCTTCTTCACGCTGTCGCTCAATAGCATCCGCTTCGTCTTCCTGGCGAATTTTCACATGACTTAAAACTTTTATGACTTCCTGTTGCAAATTGGTCATCAGATCCTGGAACAAGGCAAATGCTTCACGCTTATATTCCTGTCTCGGGTTTTTACCACCATAACTGCGGAGGAAAATTCCCTGCCTGAGATGATCCATTGTTGCCAGATGGTCCTTCCACAAACCGTCAAGTATCTGCAGGGTTATCTGCTTTTCAAACACACGCATCTTGTCTCCGATATCGATACACTTTTCTTTATACGCTTCTGTAATGTTTCCAGTTAGCCGTTGTTTGATCTGCTCTTCATACATTTTTTCGTCGTCATCCAGCCATCGCTGGACAGGCTGGGCTTCACCGAATTCAGTATCAACTGCGGCTTCAAGTCCTTCGATATCCCACTGTTCCGGCACGCTTTGCGGCGGGACAAAATCATCAACAAGATTTGAGACAACCTCATCACGCATTTCATCCAGCAACTCACTAATATCATCGCTCGCCATTAACTCATTTCGCTGCCTATAGATAATCGTTCGCTGATCATTGGCAACGTTATCGTATTCCAGCAATTGCTTTCTGATATCGAAGTTTCTACCTTCAACCTTGCGCTGGGCTTTTTCAATTGATCGAGTAACCATGCCATGTTCTATGGCCTCTCCCCTCTCCATTCCCAAACGCCGCATAAAATTTTTGACACCATCTGTTGCAAAAATTCTTAACAAATTATCTTCCATAGAAAGATAAAATCTAGAATAACCTGGATCGCCTTGTCGCCCTGAACGACCTCTTAATTGATTATCAATACGCCGCGATTCGTGTCGTTCGGTACCAATAATATGCAGGCCACCAGCTTCGATCACTTGATCATGCCGCTTCTGCCAATCGGCCTTAATGGCTTCGACTTGTTGTTCTGTTGGGCTTTCCAGCGCCGCAATCTCTGATTCCCACTTCCCTCCAAGGACAATATCTGTTCCACGGCCGGCCATATTCGTAGCAATAGTAACTACACCGGGCCTTCCTGCCTGGGCAATAATTTCAGCCTCGCGCTCGTGAAATTTGGCGTTAAGAACCTCATGCTTGATTTTATTCTCGTTCAGGTACTTCGAAATGATTTCCGAAGTGTCTATAGAAGCTGTGCCGACAAGCACTGGCGCACCGGCCTTACTAACCTCGGTAATGTCAGCAACTATAGCCTCCAGTTTTTCATCCATAGTCAGATAAATCAGATCGTTTGCGTCATCCCTCACCATAGGCATGTTTGTGGGAATCACCACTACATTCAATCCGTAAATCTGGTTAAATTCGAAAGCTTCCGTATCAGCAGTACCTGTCATTCCGGAAAGTTTGTTATAGAGACGGAAATAGTTCTGAAAAGTAGTTGAGGCCAAAGTCTGGCTTTCACTTTGAATATCCAGCTTTTCCTTCGCTTCCAGAGCCTGATGCATCCCCTCGGAAAGCCTGCGCCCCTCCATTGTTCTGCCAGTATGCTCGTCAATCAGAACAATTTTCTTATCCTGGACGATGTACTCGATATCCCGATGAAACAGATGGTGAGCCTTTAGGGCCGCATGAACATGGTGTAACAACGACAGGTTTGTCGCGGAGTACAACGATTCACCTTCTTCAAGCAGCTTCTTCTTAATAAGCAAATCTTCGACAAATTCATGGCCTGATTCTGTCAGTTCAACCTGTCGGCTTTTTTCATCAACCGAAAAATGACCTGATTCCTCGGGGACAAAGTTCTTGTCCATCATCTCCATCTTGCTCTTTTCTGCTTTAACACCTATTTCCAGTTTAGGAATTAGCTGATTGATGTCCACATACAATTGGGAACTATCTTCGGCGGCTCCTGAGATAATTAGCGGGGTTCTTGCCTCATCAATCAGAATCGAATCTACTTCATCCACTACTGCGAAATTCAATTCTTTCTGCATCTTGTCATCTAGACGGAATGCCATATTGTCACGAAGATAATCGAAGCCGAACTCGTTATTGGTCCCGTATGTAATTGATGACTCATAGGCCGCTTTCTTATCATCTGGATGCTGGCCTGAGCCGATAATGCCAACTGAAAGCCCGAGAAACTCATAAAGAGGCCTCATCCAGTTGGCATCACGTTCTGCGAGGTATTCATTCACAGTCACGATGTGAACGCCTTTACCGGTAAGGCCATTCAGATAAGCAGGCAATGTCGCCATCAAAGTCTTACCTTCACCAGTCCTCATCTCCGAAATACTGCCTTCATTGAGGACAATTCCCCCGATCATTTGCACGTCAAAATGGCGCATTCCCATTACACGAACGCTCGCCTCACGAACCACAGCAAACGCTTCAGGCAATAAGGCTTCCAATTTCTCACCATCTTCGTAACGCTTTCTGAATTTTTCAGTTTTCTGTTTCAGCTCATCGTCGGACAAGCCTTGTAACGATTCTTCTAATCCATTTATCAGGGTCACCGTGCGGCTGAGTTTTTTCAGTTTACGGGAGTTACTACTGCCAAATATTTTATTAAGTATGCTCATAATGTTTTCAAGGTATATCAGTTGTTTGTATTGCTGGACACAATGGGATTAGCAGGAGCCAAAAGCCTGGGCTTTTGATTACCTGCCATCGGTAGAAAATAAGAGATTGGGGGTTATCTGGCCGTTCTATGTATATAGGCAGCAGGGTCAACGATTCGACCATTCTTGTAAACTTCAAAGTGGACATGAGGTCCGGTAGTTCTGCCGGTAGATCCAACCAGGGCAATGTTCTGCCCTTTTTGAACAATTTCACCTACTTCTACCAGAACTTTTTCCGAGTGGGCATATCGGGTAGTAAATCCGTTACCGTGATTTACTTCTACCATGAGTCCATAATCGGAACGTGGTCCTGACCAGGTCACAACTCCGGCTGCAACAGTATTAATGTCAGCACCGGCTCTACCGGTTGAGAAATCAACTCCACCGTGAAATGCGAGTCTCCCGGTTATTGGATCAGGGCGCTGACCGAATCGTGATGAGATCCAACCACTATCGACAGGTCGGCCTGCTAGAAAAACATCAGACTGGACCTTTCGATCAGTCAACACACCTTCAAGAATTTCAAGTTGTTGCTGGCGATCTTCTATCTGCCTTTCCAGCAGGGAAACCGAATCAATGAATTCTGTGCTAGTTGGGGAGCGTGTCTCTCCTACAAGTGGACCACCCAAACCAACCGGGTCACTGAAATTGAATTCTTCTGTATCGAGATTTGCAATGTTAGTAATTCGCTCACCGACGGCATCGAGACGAACAAGACTCGCTTGCATCATCGCCAAGCGCAGGGTCAGAGCTTCCAACTGCTGTTCTGAGTCCCGTTTTATATCAGTTAGCTGTTCGGCCTGACTCTTTAACTCCTGCTCCCAGTTTTTGGCAGTCTCTTCGGTAAAAATACCGGAGTTCTGCGACACAGCAAACTGGTAGCCGAAATAGCCCAAAGCAACCGGGGTACCCAGCAAACAGAGGGACAATAGGCCTTTCAGCCAACCCTTGAGGACGAGTGTCTTTGTATGACCATGACGCTGGTCAACCAATATTACTTTCATTATTCAGGCAATATACCCTAGTTTCTTAACAAATATTTTCTAAGCAGATGATTTTTAAATAAAAATATCGCACACAAGAAAACTTTGAGGTCGATGATACACAATTCAACGCCAAAGTAATATGTTTTCTAAATCAGTATGTTAGAGGGCTATGCGGCGAGTACCGGCTTCATGTAGGAAATAGGCACATTAGATTCTGTATCGAAACTGACAATTTCCCAGGAGTCCTGATTTTCTTCGAGCATTCTTAATAGCTCATTATTCAGGGCGTGTCCTGATTTATGACCTTTGAATTCCCCAATCAAACTGTTTCCCAAAAGATAAAGATCGCCAATGGAATCGAGAATCTTATGCTTTACGAATTCGTCTTCGTATCGAAGCCCGTCTTCGTTGAGAACTTTGTAATCACCTACGGCGATTGCATTGTCCATGCTGGCGCCAAGAGCCAAATTTCTGTTTCGCAATTCTTCAAATTCATGCATGAAACCGAATGTTCTTGCTCTACTAACTTCCTTAACAAAAGAAGTACTTGAGAAATCGATAGTGGCACTCTTGGTATATTTCTTATGAACAGGGTGATCATAAAGAAGTGTGTAGCTCACTTTAAAACCGTCGAACGGCTCTAGACTTACCGCTTTATCACCTTGCTGCAAGGCAAGAGGTTTTAAAATCTTTATGAATTTCTTCGGTGCAGGTTGTTCTTCTATACCAGCAGATTGAATCAGGAACACGAAAGGACCGGCGCTGCCATCCATAATTGGCACTTCCGGAGCGCTCACATCAACGTAGGCATTATCAATGCCTAGGCCTGACATAGCGGACATCAAATGTTCAATAGTGGAAATTCTGACATCGTCTTTAACCAGGCAGGTAGACAAAGTTGTATCTCCCACATTCGAAGCGCGCGCTTCAATTTGAACGGGAACATCCAGATCAACTCGCACAAAAACGATCCCGGTATTCACCGGAGCGGGGCGTAAT
>Ga0315322_10004072_pt1 | contig 11254 bp, 15 predicted proteins | sample M110021515metaG_FD_203461 | JGI IMG/M metagenome (GOLD analysis project Ga0315322, IMG submission 203461) | Ammonia-oxidizing marine archaeal communities from Monterey Bay, California, United States - M1 100m 21515 | ecosystem: Environmental > Aquatic > Marine > Intertidal zone | place: USA... | reverse complement strand
GACCCGACATGGCTTATCTTGTCGGCAAATGGCGTGGAGAAGCGTGTTAGGTGCAAAAACGCATCATTGTTGAAGAGGCACAAAGTTCCACCTACGGAATCTAAGTGGTCGGCTGATTTACCGTTTAAGCAAGCCAAAGCATTCTTATCCACTTGTAAAGATATTCCTACTTTTGAAATCAAAGTAAATCATAATGAAGGTATTCAATTTCAAGCCAAGAATGATGATGAAACATTGACATTGGATTTATCCCAAGATGAGGTCGGACTTCATGCCGAAGAATCTCAAATATGGCTTACCAATTTAACCCCTGCTAATTTGCTTGCTCTCCTTTCGGTTGCTTCGGCTAAGACTCTCATTACTTTGAAAGGTGGAGATGGTTCAGTCATTAAAGCCGAATGGAAAGAAGCGGGTTTGGTTCTCAATGGATGGATAGCCCCTCGCACATCATAGGAAGTGAAATTATGCAAAACAAAAAACCAACCATGTTTGAAGCCGCAAAGAAAGTAATGGGAATTATGGAACAATTGACCGCCCGACAGATTATTGTCCGATTGAAAGACAATGGAAGAAAGGAAGTGCCGACACCAAGACAGTTAGCCCAACGATTCCGAACTGACCAACAAATCAATGTCATAAAGTCCCGTTCAAAGAAGGATGAAACCATTTTTCAAAAGATAACTGAATGAGGTCTTGAAGGCTATTCAATTGGGTCTTGAAGACTTATTTTCAGTCTTGACCTTAACATTTAGATAGTTCCAAACACAACAATGAATTCCCACTTGTGGTGGCGAGTCGCCGCCAATGGAGATGATAATATGCAAAATGCAAGACCGTTCAAACTATCCGATAATTTCGTAGCCAAATACAAAAGAAAGAAAGCCCCCTTTGGTTTCAACGGTTTGGGTGAATTGGTGTATAATCGCACATACTCTCGTTTGAAGGCTGATGGTAAAAACGAACAATGGTGGGAAACCGTTCAGCGTGTTGTGGAAGGGACATTCAATATGCAAAAGAGGCACATTGATTCAAATGGTCTTGGTTGGAACGCATGGAAGGCTCAACATTCCGCCCAAGAAATGTATGACCGTATTTTCCAAATGAAGTTCTTGCCGCCGGGTCGTGGTCTATGGGCTATGGGAACGCCAATTACCGAAGAAAAGAATTTATTTGCGGCTTTGAATAATTGTGCTTTCGTTTCCACAAAAGACATCGCTCAAGAATTTGCCAACCCATTTTGTTTCCTCATGGATGCTTCTATGTTGGGAGTCGGAGTAGGATTTGACACCAAAGGCGCAGGGACAATTGTGCTAAAAGGCCCAAATCGTGACCGAAGGATAGAAAATTGGACAATTCCCGACACAAGAGAGGGTTGGGTTGAATCAGTTCGCTTACTTCTTGATTCTTATTCTATGGGTGCGGGAGAAATTGAATTTGATTATGGCGATATTAGACCCGAAGGAGTCCCTATCAAGGGATTTGGTGGCGAGTCAAGTGGGCCACAACCCCTCATTGAGTTACATAATGTCATTCGGGCAACATTGGATAAAGAGGTTGGAAATCCAATCTCAATCACATCTATTGTGGATATTATGAATCTTATTGGAAAGTGTGTTGTTGCAGGTAATGTCCGAAGAACGGCGGAGATTGTTTTCGGAGAACCCGACAATGACGAGTATTTGGATTTGAAGAATTACGAAGTCAATCCTCACCGTGCTGAATATGGTTGGACTTCTAATAATTCCATTTATGCGGAGGTCGGGATGGATTATACACCTTCCGCCGAGCGAGTTAAAATCAACGGTGAACCGGGTTATGCTTGGCTAAAGAATATGCAAGACTACGGGCGCATGGCTGATGCCCCCGATTACAAAGACCGCCGAGCGATGGGTGGAAACCCTTGTTTGGAACAGACTCTTGAATCGCACGAATTGTGTTGCCTTGTTGAAACATTTCCTAACAATCACGAATCTGTTGAAGATTACAAAACCACTTTGAAATATGCTTATCTTTATGCTAAGACTGTTACTTTGGGCAAGACGCATTGGCCTCAAACCAACCGTGTGATGCTACGAAATCGCAGAATTGGATGCTCAATGTCGGGGATTGCTCAATTTGTCGCCAATCGTGGCGTTGGGGAATTGAAAAATTGGATGGATGAAGGTTATCATCACATTCAAAATTTGGATAAAGAGTATTCCGATTGGATGGCGATTCCTCGTTCCATTAAGACAACAAGTATCAAACCATCGGGAACAGTTTCCCTCCTTGCAGGTGCTACGCCGGGCATTCATTTCCCCGAAAGCCGATATTACATTAGGAGAATGCGACTTGGTATCAATTCATCGCTTGTCCCTTCCTTAGAGAAAGCGGGCTACAAGGTTGAACCTGCTTTTGGTTCGGAAGATACGACTTGTGTTGTTGAAATCCCTGTTGATGTTGGCGAAGGTGTCCGAACATTGGACAATGTTTCCATGTGGGAACAATTATCTCTTGCGGCTCTTGCACAGCGATATTGGGCTGACAATCAAGTTTCTTGCACCGTCACTTTTGACCCCGAAAGCGAAGGTGAACAAATTGCATCAGCACTTGATGTTTTCCAATATCAATTAAAGGGTATTTCTTTCCTCCCTCGTTTGGACTATGGTGCATATCCACAAATGCCTTACGAATCCATTGATGAGGCCACATATCACGAAATCAATAACAAGGTCGGCAAACTATCCTTTGGTCGTGTTAAGGGTGAAGAAATTGTCGTGGAACGCTTCTGTGACAATGATGTTTGCGAGATTGACTTTAACCCTGTGGAAAACTAAATACTTTCGGATTAAATTACCACAAACTTTATATGTTAGTGTGCGATAGGATGGGCATGGAAACCCATACCTACACCGTGTATCGCTATTACGGCGAGAGAACCGAAGATGACGAACCAATTTATGAGCCAATGACACATGAAGGCTATGAAAGCGAAGATGAAGCATGGGAAGCGGGAATGAATGACGCTATGGGTCACAGCGAGAATCTTAACAAAATCACCGTCACCAATCTTGAGGATGATGATGTAATCACTTGGGAATTGGAAGGCAATAAGTGGATTATCACATCTTGAGGTATTTATACCTGTTAGGGCAATCCGACTCTATGTTAGAGAACCCTATCATGCAAAAATTGAGTGAACACTTGACCGCAAATCACGATGGCGATTGGAGATTTGAATACATTGACTACGATGGCATGGCATTACATTGTTATTTGCCTGTTGATTCTCCGGGTTCATACATTATCGTTGATGCTTCCCATTATAACATCTTGGAAACAGGAAAAGCGATTCCTCAAGGACTCATTGATGAAGTCAAAACCGTTCTTGAAGATAGTTTCCGTATTTATGTTGATTGGGATGCTACGGATAAGCCCGAAACATGGGCATAGAAATCCTTCACGGAGGGAAAATGCGGGTGCGAGTCCCGTCTTCGGCTTTCTTTTCTAACCCGAATCATTAGATAGTTCGCTAACTCATGTTAAGACAATGTGTTCCTCTTGTGGTTGTAAAAGTGCCGAAGGGGTGAAGAAAAACTGCGGTTGCGGTCAAGACCCCTGTAAGACTTATGGTGCTGAAGATTGGCAAACCAATGACGAATTTTGGGAATATATGTATTTGAATTATGGAGAAAAATTTGATAATAATGGTCATATTGAAATGACGAACTCCGAATTAAGAAAAATCGCAAAAAAGCAAGGCTTTGCGGCTGAAACGACTATGACGGTTGAACATAAGGATGGCTCAAAATACAGATATTCGGAAACCGACCCTATTTATGGTGAAATGGGTGAGATTGTAGGTCATGTTTCGGAAATTACGGATGAACAGGACACCCCTTATCAAAAAATCTATGGGCGTGATGTGACGAGAGAACATAATTTTTATCATGCTGAATCCGAAAAGGTTCATTGTAGTTTTTGTAGTAAAATTATCGGAACGGAAAAAGAAGTCTATGATGAAGAAACCATTGACTATGAAGTGGCAAATGGCGAAACCATTTGTGTTTCTTGTGGCGAGGAACGAGAAAAAGAATTGAAAAATGACTTAGACCCGCATTATTCTCCGTTTTATGCTGAAACATTTGAAGCACAAGGAAAAAGAAATAGCATTAAAACCGTTAAGAAAAAAGGCATAACCCTTGTTAAAGGCAAATTACACACAATAGAAGAGGGAGGACAATATGATAAAGCACCCTCCACAATAAAGTTTGAATTGCCCCTTGATGAGTTTATTCGCAGATTGCAGGGTTCATCAATGGTAAATTACACAGGCTATATCACAAAGGAATATGATGCTGAATATCATCGTGATTCCAAAGGTCGTTTTGCGGAAAAGCCACTTCTTACAGGTTCAGTCATTAGTGGTCTTGCACTTGGTTTAATTTACTTAATGAGGGGAAAATAATGACAATTGAAAACACACTACAACAAGCGGAAAATACTGCTGATAATGTCCATTTCTTATGCGGCTTATCTCGCCGTCGCTATGATTGTTTAATTCGCACCGCCAAACAGTTAAGATACAAATTACGAGTGAGGGGTTCGCTTGAGTCGTGAAGCGGAAAAACTTGTTGAGGAATTTTCCGAAGACCTCGCCATCATTCTTGAAACTTTTATTGAGGAAACTCAAGATGCTAAAGTAGTTATTGCTCGTATTGAAACCGAGATGGGTCGGCTTAAAGACGACATTACTTCGTTAAACAAAACGATGATACATGGAAACGGCCAACCACCCTTGATTACTCGTATTGCTGTCGTGGAAGAAAAGATTGCTGACATCAAATCAAAGATTGAGCAAATGGAAACTGAAACTGCGGAAGAAAAGAAGATGCGTTGGGAGTTTTTGATTGCGGCTGTTCCGGGTATTTTAGCACTTTTGACGGGTGGAATGCTTTAATCGGGCTTTTGGGCATCAGCCAAATTGCATAGTTCATATACCCTCATTGTTAGATAGTCGTTTAATCAAGTATTTGTTATGAGTCAAACCTCAATTCCACTTGTAGTTATCGGAGTCGGCGGCTTAATTTCTTGGTATAATCCCGCAGGTCTTCGCTTTATTGGTTATACTATGATTCCTGTTGGTATCATCATGCTTTTCTTAAAAAGGTCTTGAACCCGTAGGCTTAGATAGATAGAAGGTTAAGATTTCTTTATGCCTTACTCCGACCCCGAAAAGAAAAGGGCTTACATGGCGAAATATAATCCTAAGTATTACGGTGACAATCGTGAACCGTTGATTAAGAAAAATATCAACAGGAAAAAGGATTTACGAGCCAAGAAGCGAGAGTTCATTATGAAAAGATTTGAAAATTGTTGCCCCCATTGTGGAAACATGGAAATCCACCCTATCAAATTATATGTTGAATACGCTTCTTCCTTAGAGGATGTTCCTTCTAAACCGATTATGGATTTGTCATGGACACAGTTAGAATTATTGTTAAACAATGGATTCATTGAGTTTCTTTGTTCCACCTGCAAATATCGTGGAAAACCTGCCGACCACATTGGGTCTTGAAGTCATTAGGTTGATTTTTAATCTGTAAATAAATCATAAATCTAACCCTTTAGATAGTGGGAAGGACAATGAATCGTTATGGCAATTACAAATGTTAAAGAATTTGACATTTTACCTTCTCGTTGGGATTATTTTGAGAAAAGAATGAACAAACTTCAAGATGCGGCAGGAAGAAAAGTTCCTCCGATTGAATTTAGGTGGACACGACAAGCAAACTCAACAAAACCTCTTGATGCAATTCTCATCCCAAGTGCTATGCGTGGGAATGTCCCCGATTCTCGGCAATTGCCTAATGGTGATTGGGTTAGGGATATTATTCCTGTGAAACTTGAGTATGGCGATTTGATAAACACTAAGTTTGATTATGTGGGTATTGTAAAATATGGTGAGGTCAAAGACACGGCTAAAACTTTGAAAAAGAATGTTTTCGTTACTATTGCTAAAGATGCCGCTATGTCCGATGAAGAACACTTTCAAAAAGTGGAAAAAATGACTCCACAATTACAGGCTCTTGGTGAACAATGGCAAAGCACGACAAGCGTTCTGTGCGAATTGTGCAATCCCAAAGGTGATGGAATTTCACGCCACGCCGCTTATATCGTTCAAGCCAAAGAAGATGTCCGACAAAATACCAAAAAGAGCCTAAAGGGACAGCAACCTCCATTAAACTTGAAAAAGGGAGATATTCTTCAATTAGGAAGTGCTTGTCTTTCCGATTTTATGGGTCTTGATGTGAAAAAGATTGCCGCATTTTATGAATTAGACAGAATAGTAGGTTCATACGGCCCAAATGGTTCACCCTCTAACCCTGCGGGATGGGGCTATAAAGAAATGGGAATTTATGATTATGCGGAAAGGTTAGTCATGTTTTATGGACAACGAGAGCGTGAATGGCTTTCAGCAATTGGAAAACCATTTTACACATTAAAAAACAAATCTATTTACAACAATGGACAAATGAGCAAACTGCATGACCGTAAAGTGAAAGAAGGCGACGGTTGTTTCATCGGAAGTGCAGGTATGCGTCTATTAAAGAGCCGTGTTTTCAATCTTTATGAAGACGACCCTAACCAAACACCACAATGGATGCTACAACCCTATGGAAGTAGTTCAACATCAGCAGGAAGTGTAAAATCTTTCGGTTGGGATGAACAAAAGGGAATTTGGCTTGATGGTTTGCATAATGATTTTGATTATGTGGAAGTTATGGAAGTTAATGAGGCTGATGGAACGCCAATTATTGATGAAACCACAGGCGACATTAAGATGATTGAAGTCAAAGTCCCTTCTTTGAGTTATATTCGTGATAGACTTCGGGACACTTGGACAGGCTACGGTTACCGAAGAAAGAAAAAGCGTGGAGAGTTTGCTTTGAAGATTCTTCCCGTCATGCCACCTGCCGTTGATAGTGAATATGTTAAAAATCAGCGAGATGCGATGGTAAAATGGCTTTTAGGTATTGACATCACTAACCTTCCCGATGAAATTAAGGGTGAGGCTGACAGGGTGCAACGATTAAAGGCTATGGCTGAATTGGGTTATGTTGGTCAAAAAACTGCGCCCGATGCTCATTTTTGGTGGAAATACTTTTCTATTGCTAACTTCAAAAAGCGACAACGAATAGAATATGTCAAGGCTTTGAAGGCGTTCCAAGAAAGAGTGAGTCCACAATTGCCCGCAGGTGGAAAGTGGCACAGAATTAAAGATAAAAACGATTCCGATATGTTTTCTTACTTGAGGCAAATTTACCCAAGAACAAGTGATAGGAACAGGGCAAAATCGGATGAATTTGAAATTGTTTGGATGACTCAAGCACAAATGGATGCTTTCCCTGCTTACAAAGCACAAAAAGAAGCAGACCGTAAAAAGCAATTAGAAGAACAAGAGAAATTCAATAAATATCAGTCTATTGTGCGAAAAATTAGGAGTGACCGTTATTATAGTCGGGGAATGATGAGGAACATTCCTTATGAGCCATCCGTTCAAGACTTCTTGAAATTTATGGGTGGTGAATGGGAAAAACTCGCACAAGATATGGATAGATTCAGCACACAAGCAACAAATGTAATTCGTGTATTCCCTAATGCACCCGATACAGTTAGGCAAGCCTATCTAACACAAGATGAATACGAAAAGGTGGCTGATTATTTCCGACCACAATTAGTAACACAACCCACCACAAATACCCCTACTGCACCTGTTACAATTACACCAACCTCATCAACAGTCGCTACTAAAGAACCTGCTATGAGTAAATCCGCCGCTTACAAATTGCTACAAAGCAATCGCCCAACATCTTATGCACACTCAATCGGAACAGTATTGCCTTCCATTGATGGATATTGTGCTATGGTTTCTCGCCCGTTCCGTAGGCGAGGCATGACAGGATTTGGAAGAACAATTACTCTCGTTAATACAAAGACAGACGAAGTTTATGTTTTCTTTTACTTCGGTTCTAAAATTCCCGAACAAGGACAGTATTACACAGTTTATGATGTGGAAGTGGAAGACCATAATGAATACAAGGGCTTAAAGCAAATGATTATGGAAGATACAGATGGTGGACAAGTCCAATTTATTAACTCAACACAGTAATAGGAATCTTTATTAACCTGTTCCCGCACCATTAAACCATGATGGAACACCAAATGGAAGGTTCGGCTTGTGGAAGATATGTCTATGGTGTCATCCTCCAAGATGGCGAAGAGATTGATAGGTATTTGATTGAAGACCGCATGGAGGCTTCTCAATGAGTGAAGATACCACTACATTTATTGGTATTGCCGACTGTCATGGCCTTGAGTCATTTTTACCAATGGAAGGGAATGAAAATCAGTTAGGATTCTTAGTTATGCGAGCCAATGCAAACCGACACCGCCATGCCCTCGTTTATCAAGTGGAATTAAACGAATACAAACAAGCACTTATTGAGGCCACCCTTGAAGCAGGGGATTATATTCAAGCCTGTAAAATGCTACATGACCCTGCATTCATTGATAATGTAGGTGTTGAGAAAGATATGATGAATTCATGGGAACTGATTCCTAATCCTCGTCTTGACCCTTATTCGGGGCGTTTCCATGAGGACAACGAAGAGGAAGAGTGATTATTATGTTGTATGTTCACATTGGGCTATGCGAAGGTCGCCACGAAATTACAAGAGATGATGGGAAGCCATTAACGGAGTTCATATTCCCACAAATTGTGGAGAATCCAATGGACTTCATTTCTAATTTTGAAACCGCCTATGGTGCATTAGAGCCTTTGCTTGAGGTAAAATTGTATATCACAGGATTAACCCCTTGTTTGACCGCTACGCTTCTTGCGGCGGATAAGGCAGGTGTGGAAACACTTATTCTCATGCACTACGATAGGGAAAGCGGAAAGTATATTCCACAAGATGTATCGGCTTTACTCTAATTGTGAGAAGGCATAGATAGTCAAGAAAACAAGAAGGGGTTATGATGCCTTCGGATTTACCACCAATGGAAATCATTGATTCCCTTGAGGAACAATTAGGTATGGACTTTGTTCATTTTACTATTGATAGAAATGGTATTGTTGAAGGAATTTTTTCAAATGGTTTTGAATCACAAACTGTTACTTTTGAAGTCAAGCGAGAAGTGACTCCCTCCTTCAAAATGCCTCCAATAGAGTCAATTTTGGGAGAATTAGACGAAAAAGCCATAGCGGATATGAAAAAGATGATGAATTCCATCATTGAAGAAATTGGAAATATAGAAAATGCCGAATCCGAAGAACTTGTCAAATTAGACGATAGCGGTTATCTCCCCGAATTTGATGGCGAATGGTATTGTCCATAAGCCCCACACCTAAAGGTGGTCTAAGACCATGTGGAATGCGTGATATTATTGCGAGCATTTGATACGAATGTTTAGATAGCATAAGAGATAATCTAAAGAGGAAGAAGGACAATCGGTGTCCTTAAACCTAAACTTGTGAACAAAAATGATTTCAAAAAAGATAAATAAAACACTATGCACGATTATAACCGCACTTATGCTCATCCTATCACTCAATGTGGTAGGTGCTGACGGAAGCGACCCGAATGACCCTTCCGATGGAGGGGCTGATTGGGATGGCGATGGACTTACCAATGCGGAAGAACAAAATCAAGGCACTAACATGAATAATGCCGATTCCGATGGCGACGGCCTTCCCGATGGATGGGAGGTGTCTAATGGCCTCAATCCTACTAATGGGGGCGATGGAAACGCCGACCCCGATGGCGATGGTTTAACTAACGCTCAAGAATATGCACAGGGAACAAACCCTAACAATTCCGATACAGACGGTGATGGGAAACCCGACAACACCGATTCATTCCCAACAGACCCTAATGACGGAGAATACTCCGATTCCGATGGTGACGGTATTCCCGACGCTTATGACCCCGATTTTACCGAGTCCGATGAGGGCGCAGGTAACGGCGGCACAGAAGGTGGCGGTGAAGGTCAAGGAGAAGGCGAAGGACAAGGACAAGGACAAGGACAAGGACAAGGGCAGGGTCAAGGACAGGGGCAAGGTCAAGGGCAGGGTCAAGGTCAAGGACAGGGACAAGGGCAGGGTCAAGGACAAGGACAAGGACAAGGACAAGGACAGGGACAAGGGCAAGGTCAAGGTCAAGGTCAAGGTCAAGGGCAGGGTCAAGGACAAGGGCAAGGCCAACAACAAGGTCAAGGTCAAGGCCAACAAGGACAACAAGGACAACAAGGACAGCAAGGACAGCAAGGACAGCAGGGGCAACAAGGCCAACAGGGTCAGCAAGGAAATCAAGGCCAAAGTGGACAACAAGGCCAAGATGGACAACAAGGCCAACAACAAGACAATGGACAAGGCCAACAACAGCAAGGCGGTCAGCAAGGCGGTCAGCAATCCGAGCAACAAGCCGAAGAACAGAACGGACAAAACCAAAATGGTCAATCCGAGCAACAGCAAGGACAGACCCAAAACGGCCAACAAGGGCAACAAGGCTCTCAAACCGACACTCAACAAGGTCAGCAATTGGATAACCAAGACCAAAACGGAGATAACGATAACGATGGTGATGGAATCCCCGATGATTTGGACAATGATGACGACAATGACGGCATTCCCGATTCAATGGATGATTCACCCAACGACCACGATAATGACGGTATAGACGATGCCGAAGATAACGATGATGATGGCGATGGACTTAACGATGATGAGGAAGTTTCCGATGGCAACGATAATACCGACATTTATGACCACGACAATGACGGCATTCAAGACCGCTTTGATTTGGACATTGACAATGACGGAATTGACAATTACAAGGACTTGTATGAAAATGGTTCTTCGGCAAGCCGTGACCACGACAATGACGGCCTAAATGATGGCGTTGATACAGACGACGATAATGATAACATTCTTGATGTTGATGAAGTCGGCGGCGCATGGTCTTCTTACCGCTACGACCACGACAATGATAACATTTGGGATGCTTCGGATTTAGACGATGATAATGACGGCCTTTCGGATTGGTTTGAACAGAATGACGGCAACGATGCAACAGGTCAATTTGATTCGGACAATGACGGATTAGATAATTATTTAGACAATGACGATGATGGCGACGGCATTCTTGACGAATTAGAAGGTTGAGGCATGAAGTCATTTATTCTTGGATTGTTAAAATTCATTATGGATGTC
>Ga0315322_10004068_pt1 | contig 11255 bp, 9 predicted proteins | sample M110021515metaG_FD_203461 | JGI IMG/M metagenome (GOLD analysis project Ga0315322, IMG submission 203461) | Ammonia-oxidizing marine archaeal communities from Monterey Bay, California, United States - M1 100m 21515 | ecosystem: Environmental > Aquatic > Marine > Intertidal zone | place: USA... | reverse complement strand
TGATCGTCTGGATCGAGTACAGCGATAGTAGAACTTGTTTCGGTTAACCCGTAGGCATTCGTGAAGTTCACATGCGGAAAGGCAATCAAAGCGAGTTTAATAATGTTTATTGGCATTTTACCGCCACCGTAAGCCACCGCTTTCAGACTCGTCAAAGCCGGTTTAACTTCCAGACCTTCAATATGTTCCATTACTCTGGAAAGCATCGTTGGCACCACAAACGCATTGCTCACTGATTGGCTCTCACATAGTTCGACCCACTGCTCCGGTGAAAAATTGGGTAATTGGACAATTCTTCTACCTGCATAAAAAGAACTCAGGACCGCGGATATCCCTGCAATATGATAAGGCGGCACTGTGACAAGGTTAGCCTGTTCTTCATCAGCCGCCATAAACTCGACGCTACCCAGAATATATGAGACCAGATTTTCATGTCTCAGAATCGCTGCTTTCGGTTTACCCGTTGTACCACTGGTGAACAGCTGGACGGCTACTGACTCTCCACCCTCGGCGGCTTCGATTTCTATATTTTCTCCGGAAAGCACAGAGTCTAAAAAGCGATCGGTAGAGGACAGTTTTTTGATACCTGCGCCTTCAACCAATTGTTTCTGGTCATCATTGGTGATCAGATAAACTGGCGAAATCCTTTCCAGCAAATCTTTTAACTCATCTGCCGCAAGACGATAGTTCAGCGGCACATAAGGCACACCGGCAATGCCGGCACCAAACAAAGCAATCGGCACTGCTGCGCTGCTGACATCGAGCACAGAGACATACTCACAGCCGCTTTCGGAGAAATCTTGTGCGGCTTTCTGTGCAGCGGCATAAATCTCGCCGTAAGTGTAGTGCGTCCCCGAAGACGTCAGCGCAACTCTTTCTGGAAAGGTCTCTGCCGCCATCTGTAATAACATTGCAATATTCATAGGCTAATCTGACGAAGGGAGTGATTTGGCTGATTTTTCAACAAGCAAAGTGTCGCCCACAGACATCGAGCCTGCACCCGGCTTCACGCAAAGTAACTCCATCGTATCATCGGCATCGACATATCGCTTGCCAACCAGACTACCGTCGCTAAAACCATCGCTGGGTGTTCCTTTTTCTGGCGCTTCTGCTTTGGCATCTATCATCGGCGCTCCGCCGCATGATATGCCTCCATCACCGTTATATTTAATCACCATCGCCTCTGTATCGCATACCACACTCTTTAGTCGCAAACCTGGTTTTATGTCGCTCACTTTTCTACTCCCAATCAATATTTATAAGGTTTTTATTAGCCTCGACCATACCAAGATTGCCTGAAATATCAATTCCCACATTTCAAACGGATCTCTGAATGCAAAAGAGAATCATCGAATGGAAACGCCACCCTGCAAAAATCAAAAAACTGAAAAATACTTCTGGAAGAAACGGGAGGGATCAATATCAGTCGCTACGCGAATCTGACTCCCTTTCGATTGCTCAAAGTAGGTGACGCCCAGAAATTCACGATTTTCCAGCTCCACTTCGATCTTGCCTGCTTTGTAAGTGCATACCGCAGGATCAAACAGCGCTACGGCAGCAAGAGGGTCATGAAAATGAAGCAAATCTCTTTCTCTAAACCACACTTCTGACCAATCGAGTACGATCCGAAGTAATGGCGCGTTTTCAAATCGAGAAGATACTTCTTTAGGTGTCATGCTGATACGCCATGTAATGTCCAGACCAAAGGCGCGGATATTCAATCCTTTTTGGCGCAAAACGATACGCGCAGCATGGGGATCCACAATAGCATTCCACTCCGTCGGACCCCATGGAGTTGGATAGTTTGAGTACTTCCCTCCCATGATCACTAGCTCCTTAAGCAGCGCAGGAATCTCCGGGTCACTCATAAACAGCAGCGCGACATTTGTCAGCGGGCCGACAGCGAGCAATGTAACTTCACCCGGGTTCGCGCGGATGACTGATCGCATAAATGCAATGGCGCCGTCCTTTGGAAAATTTTTTTGATGTTCCCACGCATTGAGTCGAGCGGCCTGTGGCACCGAGGGTTGCATCTGAGGAATGACTAGTGGCTGCGCCGCACCTGGGTAGACGGGTATCTTTTTACCCGCGGCAATACACAAGGCACTTGCCAGTTTTGCTCGCTCATGAGGCTGTCCCGACACTGTCGTGATCCCTAACAATTGACATCTAGGTTCTGAAAGAAGGTATGCGAGCCCTACCGCATCGTCGATATCACTGCCTATATCTGTATCAAACAGCACCTTTAATTGCGCACTACCCGAAGCTGCTTTCAGTAACATCGGGCTCAAGGCAGAAGCTGCTAGAAATTCCCTTCTTCGCATCAACAGATCCAGTATCGGTTTTTTTCTTGGACCAATATTATCATTGGCATGCCCAAATGTGGTTTCTCAACGAGCAACCAGCGCACGATAAAGCGCTGGATCTGTTGCCCCTTCTGTACCTATCAACAAAACCCGACTGCCGGAACCGATGCCCAATCGTTGAGACTGAATCGCCGACTGTCGGGTCAAAATCAGAGCGGCCATACCGGCTACAGCAGACTCCCCTGCCTCTATTGTTTCATCATCATCATCGACACCTCGCGCCAGCAACTTCATTGTCGGGACGACCGCTGATTCGCTGACTGTGACAAAATCTGATGCACCCTCATCTAGGATTTGCCACGCATTGAACGAGACTTCGCCGCAGGCCAACCCGGCCATCAGTGTTGAAAGCTCACCCTCAACGACGACCGGCTCTCCCTTGCGTGCACTTTCCTGCAGACAATTAGCGGCTTCAGGTTCGACAACAATAATTCTTGGGCGCGCAGCACGCCAAACATGCCAGAAGTAACCGCATACCATTGCAGCCAGTCCACCCACGCCCGCTTGTACAAATACATGCGTGGGTTTTTCACCCGCAAGCTGCTCGACAATTTCAGCGAGCATGACCGTATAACCCATGGTCACGTCCCTAGGAACATCGACATAACCTGGATAACTTGTGTCTGAAATAACCGTTCGTTCAAATGCAATTGCATCCTCCGCTGCGCGGCGAACCGAGTCATCGTAGTTGCCATTAATGCGCACAACCTCAGCGCCAAGTGCCTCCATCGCGCTGGCCCGCGCTGAAGAAACATCACGATGGATATAAATGACGCAGCGGCAACCGAATAGTTTGCACCCCCAGGCGACGGAGCGCCCATGATTTCCATCCGTAGCGCAGGTCATCACCAGATCACCGGTCAAGCTGTGGTATCTGCCACCCAGCAAATCGTGTATCGATATCACTTTATTTGTTTCGCGTGAAACGAATTTCTGTAGTTGCCGCGCGGTGGCGTACGCGCCTCCCAACGCTTTAAAACTTTTTAGATCAAAACGATGGGACTCATCCTTGTACCAGATTTTTTCGATTTCAAGCGCTTTTGCAATACTGCCGAGGTCGACCAATGGGGTTTCCGCATATCCTGGCCAACGTCTTATTTCGGCTCGAATGGATTCCGTCTCTTCTGCATCGACAAATTTTTTTAAATGCTCGGGGTAGCCGGCGCTGAGATCTAATCTCGGATTATGAAAGCTCTGAATTTCACCAACAACTGAAAACATGTGCCTACGGCATCCTAAAACCTGAAACCTGAAGATTACACCCACGGCGCCATGACTAAAAGGGAGCTGATGTTGACAATGAACCGCAAGACCACGCAAATTCGAACCGGCGAGTGGTATCATGAGCCTGCTAATACCAAGCACGCTGCCCATTTTAAGATCGAAACTGACGAGATCGAATTCTGGTTAAAAACCAAGCATTGTGGCGCGCTAAAAAATTCAGGCACCCAATCCGTGTGAAGCTAAGATGACGCTATATCTCGCTATCCTGTTGTTCGCTTTTGCCGCGACTATAACCCCAGGGCCCAATAACATTATGATTATGGCATCAGGTCTAAACTACGGTTTCAGACGCAGCCTTCCACATCTATTGGGAATTTGCCTGGGCTTCCCAGCCATGGTGATAATGGTCGGCATGGGTATGGGGCTCATATTTGACCAATATCCTATCACCCACCAGGTCATTAAAATCCTTGGAATCCTTTATCTCATTTATCTTTCCTGGCTAATCGCTTCCGCACCGGTTTCATCTCTGGAAGCCAAGGCCGGCCAGCCACTCACATTTTTTAGCGCGGTGCTCTTCCAATGGGTTAATCCCAAAGCCTGGGTCATGATAACTGGCGCAATGGCTGCCTACACGACCGCTGATGAGAACCTCACTCTACAGATTCTTACTATTACATCAGCATTTCTGTTGGTAACTTTTCCATGCGTAGCGGTGTGGCTCTTTTTTGGCGTCTCCTTGAAACGATTTCTCAATAATGACCTTTATCACAAGGTGTTTAATATTGTCATGGCGCTCTTGTTGTTGATATCGATCGCGCCAATCGTTTTGGAATTAATACAGCACTGGGCCCAATACTAATCATTCAGTGCTTTCTTATAACGAGACCAGCATTACGCCGTGGAAAAACTCGATACGACCTGTCTAGGTAGGCTCAAGGTCAGCGACAGATTTGACATCAGATACTTCCTGACGCACTGTGAAATCGCATAGTTTTAAATCTACGATTGAAGTTTTCTTGAATCGGTCACTGGTAGTTTCAGAGACATTCGGTGATTACCGCAGGTGCTCAATCCAGAATTTGGTACCACCGGCAACCCCAGCCGGGATCAGCACCAAATTGATCAATGGTATCGCTAACAAAAAATATGCGGGCATTCCAAACGATAACGCCTGAAATGTGTTCGAATTTAGTCTGCTTCTCAGTTCGGAAAAACTAATTTCATTGTTATCCGCAGCATAATCGGTGTATTGAACCGCCATCATCCACGCACCAAATGCAATCCAAAGGATCGGAGCAAGAGCATTCAAACCCGGAATCAGTGAGATCACAACGAGACCTATCAAACGGGGAAGGTAATATAATAACTTGCTGATTTCACGCGTGACTGACCTAATGAGAATCAGGTGCAGCGACGTATTGCTAGTCAATATCTGACCGGTAATCTTTTCCTCCACTTTAACCGACAGTATTGCGTTAAACGGAGCAGCAATGATGTTAGCAACGATCGTGAATGTGTAAAGCAACACCGCCAGCCCGATAACCATACCTAAAATAGTCACGACGCCTCCCAAAAAAGACAGAAAATCTGGCAGGGATTCATCCACATATGCCATCCATGCTTCGTATTGGTTGACGCCATAAAGAATTGCGGCAGAAAGTACCAGTACGTTAATCACGAGGGGAATCACAACGTAGCGTCGCAAACCAGGTTGCCGAATAAGCTTCAGGCCCTCCAGAAAACAGCCGATTCCATTCATCTTTAGATCATTTCCTCTTTTTCAAACTATCTTTCATTAACAAATTGAGTGGCTTACACAGCTAATTCATATTCGAATGGCCCCGTATAAATCATAAAGCTGGTGTAGCGGGAACAAGATCCGGCTTACGCGGACCACTGTTCACTTTAATTTTACCATTTGTCTGCTTTTGAGATGCTTGGATACTCGAACCTGAGCAACATCACTATCGAATACCTTCCCATACAGATCGAATGGCTGTATCGGGATCGGTCACTGCTTCAGATTCTGTATCGAACCTCATGTTGATACGATCATCTAACGTGTATTTAGGCCAACCAGGGTCACCATCGACAATAAAATTAATCCAGCACTGGTGCATTTTGTCAGCGACATTTTGCGGAATATCTCCAGGCCCAAGAAAGACACCCACGCCACTCTTTCCGAGGTTGTCGAACGCAAAAGGGATTTCGAGGGCGTGCGTAGCCTTCAAAGAACCATTCCTGGATTCCCAGTCGAAACGATACATCCAATCGCTGCAATTCATCCCAGATCTTGCCTCGCAAACGCGAATACTTGGAATCCTGAAGGTGAAGTCTGTGCCAAGCTGAACAGCTCGCTCCGTGGCCGAAGCATTTGGATGATTGCGATTGTATGTTTCAACCAAAGCTGGACCTGCGCCAAACCGGGCCGCATCTCTTTGATATTTTTCATCCGATACTGCATTCATAATAAACAGCGTGCTTTCATCCTTATTGGTGCCAATCAGCAAATCAACATTGGCACCATGACCGTTACGGATAAGTTCAATAGGCAGGTCTGGCAATACGGAATTACCTGCGGCCGGATAAAATGGAGAGACTTGATTCAGATCATCTGAGCTCAGAAACTCGGTATCAAGGGTTGTTTGATGTTGCAGGATTTCCTCGACCGGAAGCTGTTGTAGCTCCTCTGGATTGAGGCAACCGGTTACTTTCAAAAAGGCATCGGTTACCAATCCAGCAGCGTCTTTTGTCAATGCATGTTGCGCACTGCCACTCTGGGAAATCGCTCGCTTAAACAATCCGGAAGATCTTGGAGAAGCAATTAAACTGCACACACTGAAAGCGCCTGCTGACTCTCCAGCTATCGTCACATTTTCCGGGTCTCCACCAAAACTCCGAATATTGTCTTTCACCCATTCAAGCGCGAACACCTGATCAAGGATACCGTTTGCACCTGATGTCTCATATTCGGAACCAAATCTAGAAAGGTCTGCAAAGCCAAGCGCACCCATACGGTAGTTAATGCTAACAACGACTATATTGCCGTTTCGCACGAACTGGCCGCCATCGTACCAAGGTATCGCGCCTTGTCCCGTCCGGAACCCGCCACCATGGATCCAAACCAATACGGGTCTGTTGCCGTCATCCAATGCTGGCGTCTGCACGTTCAAGCAAAGACAATCTTCATCCCAATCAACCGGTACCGCACTGGTCATGCCGCCTGTGGCAAGCTGAGGCGCAGGTTTACCGAACTTTATCGTGCTTCGAACATCTGCCCAAGGCACATGTGCAACGGGGGCTTTGAACCTCAGCTCACCAACCGGCGGAGCGGCATAAGGAATACCGGCAAACAACAACACATCGTTTTTTAATTTACCCTGCACCTTGCCTTGTCTGGTTTCTGCGATTTCGTTCATTAATATCCCCCCAAGGTATTCCTTGTATTAGATGCGCTCAATAATGGTTGCTGTACCCATTCCACCGCCGGTACACATTGCGATCAAGGCAGTTGACTTATCTCTTCGCTCGAGCTCACCCAGCACTGTTTCGATCAACATTGCACCCGTTGCACCGATTGGATGACCCAGGGCGATCGCCCCGCCAGCAACGTTAATAATGTCATCTTCGACGCCCAGATCTTTTTGAAACTTAAGCACAACGGCAGCAAACGCTTCGTTAATCTCAAACAGATCAATATCGTCTTTTGTCATGCCGGCTTTTTTAAGACATATTTCCGCGGCCGGCCCTGGCGCTGTCAGCATAATGACAGGCTCTGTACCGGCAGTTGCCGTCATCACAATTTTTGCTCTTGGTTTCAAACCATTTGCTTTTGCGTATCCCGGAGATGACAACAAGATTGCCCCTGCGCCATCGACCACACCGGATGAATTTCCCGCATGGTGCACGTGGGTCACGCCATCAATTTCAGGATAGACATCTTTACAAATTTGATCAAAAGTCCGGTCATGACCATCATAAAGCGTCGTGCCCATTTTTTCGAAAGAAGGGTTTAAACCTTGCATATTTTCAAGCGTCGTACCCGGTCTAGGATGCTCGTCCTTATCCAGCGCTAACTGTCCATCGTTGTGATAGATGGGAACAATAGAGTCGGTAAAGTTCCCAGCTTTTATTGATGCAGCGGCACGCTCCTGACTTCGGACGGCATAGGCATCACACTGCTCACGTGAAAACCCCTCGCGCGTGGCGATGAGATCAGCCGACACACCCTGGGGAATCAGTGGATACTGTTCGAACAGATGCTTATTGTTAGCGGTAAACCCATCGGTGTGGTTAGGTGAATACCTTGACATTGATTCAACGCCACCGCCAATCACCAAATCCTGTTGACCCGCCATAATACCCATAGCCGCCATGGTCACTGCTTGTTGGCCAGAACCACAGAATCTATGGAGCGTCACACCTGGGACATTGATTGGCCAGCCAGCATCAAGTACGGAAGATCGGGCAATGTCATGAGCATGATCGCCGGTGCCGGAACCATTACCAGCAACTACGTCTTCGACATCACCGACTTCAAAACCCACCTTGTCTTTAAGTCCATTCAGCACCTGCGCCATGATGCGTTGCGGGTGCACGTCTGCCAAACCGCCTGCACCTTTTTTACCACGACCCCGGGGGGACCTAACCCCATCAATAATCCAAGCTTCACCCATTTTTTCATCCTCATCAGTTAATTCAAAAAAGTATTTGGTTCTATTATTAAGATTGCTTTATCCAAAGGGCACACAGATTTGCGTATTTGCGGAGCGCTCACTTTTCCAGCGACATTTCTACGCTTGCACCAATAAAACCCTCACAATACGCCATTGCTCTATCCTCTGCCATCACTTCGATAGTCCTGATTAGTGAATCTCCAATCTGATTGATTGAGCTAGCCATGGAAGGTGCCCCATCAATTTCATCAGAGCTGGCTGTCCTATACCGAGTCAAGAGCGTGCCTCAGGGCGATAGTTCCAATGCCTTACCGTCTAGATTTGAGGGCAGGGGTATACCAAGAACCTCCATCAGCGTGGGTGCGATATCGATACTGTTTACCGGCGTTGTATCAACCCCGGGGGACACCCATTGACCATAAAAAATCAGTGGGATAGATCTGTCATAGTCGTACAGCGATCCATGGGTCGTACCGGTATTCGAAATAATACAATCCTGCTCGATCTGCAGGAATAGATCTCCACTGGCACCCTCGACGATTGAATTACGCAGCAATCGTGCTTCACTGGACTGCGTGTTCTCAATTTCGTATCTGGTCCACAATTTTTTTACGCCAGGCTCAGCTTCCAAAATACGCCTTAAGCCTGCAACAACCTGATCAAATTCAAGCTGATTTTGTGCCAAATAGGGTCGATTAATGTAGAGCTGACTGCCGCTGAACATCACAAGATCTGTCGGCAAGTCCCAGGGCGCAGTATATTCGGCGTATATATCGAACAACAAACCACCAACGAAACCGTACAAACCGATACGCCCGCCCTCAATCGGACAGCGATTTTCACCCAATTCCGACTGCCACTCGGGGAGATTCGCCACGCCATGATCACTCGTCAAGGCAACGATATAACGATCCTCGCCAACGGTTTGATCAAGCAACTCGAGGAGCATCGCCAACTCAGCATCGATGATATTCAAGGTGTGTTCAGACTCCGCGCTGTACGGACCGAATTGATGTCCGACCGTATCGTTGGCAGACAAGGATATCGTCAGAAGGTCGGTCACTCCTTTTTGTCCCAACGCCTCCTCAGAGACGAGCCTCCGAGCCAGTTCAAAGGTAAGTTTATCGAGATAAGGCGAATCATAAATTCGCTCGCCTAATTCATCTATATCCCCATCTCGAATCGCGTGACCACTCACACGACTATTATCATCTGACTCACCGACATAATCATCGGCTCTAAAGCGTCCTGCGTCGTGCTCCCACAGCAGTGGTAATGAATCAACAAACAGTTTGTTAAACGTGTTCACATAATCTGGAAGTGACTGCTCGTAAAACTTACTTGTGGTAAAGCGCACTTGATCCTTGTCAAACCAATACACGCCATCAGCTTCATGCCCGGCCATCATAATCGCGGCGCGATCTTTGCCACTAACCGAAAAAGAGCGACCATTAAAAAGCGCTTTCACCCGTTGACCGAGCGTCGGTTCCGTTAGCATCCAGGGCGACCGCCCTTCCTCGCCTCCGAGGACAAGGTGCTCAGCCGCGTCGTCTTCAACGCAGTATCTGAGCTCCCATGCTGCTGTGTCGATATAGTAATTTCCGGGGATCCCTGCCTTACTCGGATTCACTCCTGTCATCATCACAGCATGTCCCGGGCAGGTGCTCGTCAAACCATGATCTAGGCTGGCATCGGTATACATTTTGCCTTCCCGTGCTAACTTCCCAAGGCCTCCCGGCAAAGATGCATCGATTCGATCGTTTCGAAGCTGATCGATGGCTATGAGCAAAACGAGTGCAGGTTTGCTTTCCATGGTTGAATCCTGTTGACGCTCCTGTTGATGCTCCTGCTGATGCTCCTGCTGATGCTCTTGGGGTCGATCACCCGGGTCAGTATGATCACTCCCAGTCACCACTGGATTATCTATCTCGTCAAACGGAATTTTCTCAATACCCTTGATCACTACCGGCAACACTGGCACGTCGTAAAAGTCACCCTCGTCTTTGGTCTCCACCAATTCGATCTGGCGCACGACGTCCATACCGCGAACTACTCGCCCGAAAACGGTATAACCAAAGCTTTTACAAGTTACGGGGCGAACCAACCCAAGCTCTGCCGCAGCCTCCGTCGCTTTTTCATCCTCCCTAGAACAACTTTCCGCGGAATGGTCCAAACGCATATTGTCATTTGTATTGATAAAAAACTGTCGCGAGGCGCTATCAATAATATCGGTACGCGCCATAGCAATCGTGCCCGTTAAATTGGACAAACCGTTGTCAGCTTCGTTAGTTATCTCTTCTTTCCCCTCAAGCTCAGTCATATCCGCCAGATGCCCGCCGGCCTGAATCATGAAATCAGGAATTACCCGATGAAAGACCGTATCGGTGTAACTATCATCACTCACGTAGCTTAAAAAGTTTTTGACGGTGATAGGCGCTTTATCGGGATATAGCTCCAACACGATGTCTCCCGATGTGGTCGAAATTCTGACCAGCGGATTGTTTGACGCTATCTCTTCAGCTTGGGCGCCATGAAACCAGCCTAAACCCAACAAAAAAAGTAACCGTAGACCTAGAAAGTACTTCACAACTAATCCCTGTAGTTCACGGGTGCAACCAAACCAGCTATTTCCCGAGAAACTTGGTCTGCAAACTCAATCGTAAAAAGATCTCCCATTTCCCTGCCCACTATCTGAATACCGATGGGCAATCCCTGACCATCGAGTCCCGTCGGTATCACTGTTGAGGGCAGGTAACTAACACCTGTCAAGCCGGCCCAGAACACCTGCTCAAAATAGTTGCGGGGTTCATTATTCACGGAAATCATGCGCTCGGAATTCTTCGGGTTGTGGTCGTGGGAAAACGCAGAGGTAAAGCACATCGGTGTTAGCAGAACGTCAAATTTTTTGAAATACTCATGCCAGGCCCAACGCATATGCGTTCGCTTTTCATTCAGGTCATACCAATCTCTGAAATGCATCGTGGAA
>Ga0315322_10004064_pt1 | contig 11265 bp, 9 predicted proteins | sample M110021515metaG_FD_203461 | JGI IMG/M metagenome (GOLD analysis project Ga0315322, IMG submission 203461) | Ammonia-oxidizing marine archaeal communities from Monterey Bay, California, United States - M1 100m 21515 | ecosystem: Environmental > Aquatic > Marine > Intertidal zone | place: USA... | reverse complement strand
TGGTTCCCCTCTTTCCCAATTCGGAGTGCAAGTCACTGATTCACCCTATGTCGTTTTGAACCTTCGTATCATGACGAGAATGGGCAAACGCGTTTTGGATCAAATGGGAGAGAAAGATTTTTTCGTGCCCTGTTTGCATTCGGTCGGTTTTCCGCTCAAAGAGGGGGTTGAAGACGTGCCGTGGCCGTGCGACCCGGATAACACCTATATCGTGCATTTCCCCGAACAGCGCACGATCGTATCATACGGAAGCGGTTATGGAGGGAATGCGTTGCTTGGAAAGAAGTGCTTGGCTTTGCGAATTGCTTCGTGCATGGCGAGGGACAACGAATGGATGGCCGAACATATGTTGATTCTCGGAGTGGAAAGTCCGGATGGAGAAAAGACCTATGTCGCGGGGGCTTTCCCCAGCGCATGCGGGAAGACTAACATGGCCATGCTCATCCCTCCGGATTCCATGAAAGGATGGAAGGTTTCGACCGTCGGAGATGATATTGCATGGCTGAAACCGGATTCCACGGGAACCCTTCGGGCCATAAACCCCGAAGCAGGCTTTTTTGGAGTGGCCCCCGGGACTTCATGGGAGACAAACCCCAATGCGATGGAATCGATGAGGGAAAATACGCTTTTTACAAACGTTGCCCTTACCTCCGACGGGGATGTGTGGTGGGAAGGCCTTACGCCTGAACCGCCCGAAGGCTTGATTGACTGGCATGGCAACCCATGGTCTCCGGATTCGGAGACTCCAGCCGCCCATCCCAATGCCCGTTTCACCGCACCTGCATCTCAATGCCCTACGATCGATCCGGATTGGGAAAACCCGGAAGGCGTACCTGTGTCCGCTTTTATTTTTGGGGGACGCAGGATGTCCGACATACCCCTGGTCTACCAATCCTTTAACTGGAATCACGGAGTCTACCTTGGAGCGACTCTGGCTTCTGAAACGACGGCTGCGGCCGAGGGCGCATTAGGTAACTTACGAAGGGACCCGATGGCCATGTTGCCCTTTTGCGGGTACAACATGGGAGATTATTTCAGGCATTGGATCAAGATGGGGAAGAAACTGCGGGAGAAACCCAGAATCTTTCACGTCAATTGGTTTCGCAAGGATTCGGAGGGCAAATTTCTCTGGCCGGGTTTTTCCGAGAACATGAGAGTCCTCAGATGGATTGTCGAACGTTCAAGTGGCAAGGGACGATCGCACGAAGATTGCTTGGGTTGGGTGCCCCGCAAGCAGGACTTGGATTGGTCCGGTTTGGATTTCTCCGATGAACAGTGGGAAGAATTGATGTCGGTTGATCCGGAGAAGCTCAGGATGCAAACCTTGCGCCATGAGGAATTGTTCCTGCAGCTTTCGGAGTTTTTACCCAAGGAAATGCTCTTCGAGCGAGAACTTTTGGTCTCCCGCCTATAAACTTGGGGTATTTTGCTTAAGTTTCCTGCTGTTTAGACCAGCGGTAAAAGACAGAGGACAGGACGCCCACCGAGACTGCCATGTTGGCCAGTTTCATGAGTACGCCACCAGTTTTTTGATCATCCAAAGGCGAGAGATTGATGATTCTCTCGGCATAAAAATAAGTCTCGTAGAGAACTTCGTTCGAAAAAGTAAGTACGATAAAGATTGGTGTTTGGCCAAGCATGAGAGCCAGAACATAAAGCATTTGCGGACCATAGCGCATAGGCAAAATCCTTTTGGATGGTCCGCAAATCGGCCACCACATGGCAACCGAAGTGAAAAACATGGACAGGTGTTCCGCCATATGGAGAGCTTTGTTCTGAATGGCCGCCTCATAAAAGGCTCCGACGTGCCAAAAGGAAAAAACCAAGGTAAACAGCAAGCCTGCGATGATGGGGTGAAGAAAGAATCTAAGCGTTCTTTCGATCAATGGATGAGTTTCCAAAAACCGATCGACAAGGGGTTGTGGTAGTCCGAGCAGCAAGAAGAGAGGGCTTAGGTACATCAGCACGTTATGCTGAATCATGTGGGCAAAAAAGAGAAAATTCTCTCCCAGAGGATCCAAGGGTGAGCCGACGGCCAGATAAAAACTTATCATACTCGCCGAAAACCAAAAGGTGTGCTTTCTGGAGTAAGGGAGATCAGGGCACAATTGCTTACGATAGGGACCGACTGTGATTGAGTAAACCCAAGCGACGAACAGGAGACCTCCAATCAGAGCTGGTTCGGTATGCCAATGCGAAAGGTTGACCGGAGAGTCAATCATCTAGGAACTTTTCTAACTTTTCCCATCGAACGAAGTGATCCCTGTCGGTTCTTCGTCCACTATTCCGCCGGCCTTACTTTGATGCGGAAGTTTGGGTTATGGTCTTTGGACGGTTTCCGTCCAATATGATTCGGATCTTGCCTTTATACGGAAGTCTTCCGTGGATGCCTCTTGATCGAGAAGATAGACTTTTTCTCCTGAGATATCTTCTTGCTCTGTATCCAGGACGCGTTTGAAGAAACTCAACCCGTCCTTTTGGGAGTTTATCTCAATCAAATCGCCGTGTGAAACAACCCATGAAAATTGATGCGGAACTTTATTCTGCTCAATTTTCGTCCATGCATCCCCCGAACCATCAATCGACTCGGAGAAGGTATCTGGGGATTCGTGTTTAAGGTTTGCAACGAAATACGTTCCGTCATGGACAACGTAATCGTCTTTCTCATACTTTTGACTAGCTTTCCACACGTCCTTGATCGCGCTTACTTCGAATTTCGAAATCTCCGGATGGGTGTCAGCCATGTAGATCACGGCAAAGTAGGTACCCAGGGCAATCACAAGCCCCAATAGAAAAAGCACAGTGTTCACAATCTTGTCCCATCGCAGGTGCATGAACCACCAGACTACACCGATGAATTTAACGATAGAGGTGGCGAATAGGGTACCGATGATGGTGGACCCATCCAAGGTTTGGACATAGATGATGACGATCTCCAAGCCCGTTATGGCAACGAGTGCCATGGAAAGGTTAAAGAAGGTGAAAAATCGCTTGCTTTCTTCCGCTACCGGGTCTTCCGAATGTCCGCTCATGATGTTTGGTTTTTTAACAAGATAAAATGGGGGAGCCTAAAAAGCGTATTCCATGAGGTATACGACAGGAAAGATAATGATCCACACAATGTCCACAAAGTGCCAATACAGGCCGCAGCACTCGATATCCATTGCATCTGCCTTGCTCATCCTCCCGGTAAATGAGTAAACGAGCCAACCTAATAGCCAAAACACCCCGATAGCCACGTGAGTCCCATGGGTTCCCGTAAGGACAAAGAAGGTGGATCCGAAGACATGAGGCTTCAGTTCCGCATCTCGCCCCGGTTCGTCAGATTTCCCAGCATAGGATGAAAGGGTGAGCTGATGTTCCAAGTCTCCAGATGCATTCTCTTTGCCATGTACGAAATGCGTAAACTCGTATACCTGACAAGCAAGGAAGATGGAACCAAAGATGATGGTGCCCAGAAGCATCCAACGCGTACTGCTCAAGTTGCCCTTGTGGATGGCCGAAACCGCCAAAGCCATAAAGAGAGAACTGGCCAAAAGGATGAAGGTACTGAAAGAGGTCAATTCGATGTCGAAGATATCTCTTATGTCCAGGTAGTTACCATTGACCGTTGCGGAAATCTTCCGGTAGATCAGGTGGGTCGAGATCAGGGTACCGAAAAACATGCAGTCCGATCCGAGAAATGCCCACATGAGTATTTTTTTGTTCGGTACACCGGTACTGGTGACTGGTTCGTGATGTTCGAGTGCGTGCGCGTCGCTCATGATTTTTTCAGAATTTTTTGTCTAAAGAGGTTCTATTCTTCGTCTTCTTTGGGGAATAGGTGGTAACCGCCGGGTCCCTCTATGGCCCACATGATGACCCCTATGATAAATATGATACCACCTGTTATCGCAGGCAAATAGTTCCGGTCGAGGTCGCCGGCTTCATTGACCGTTCGGCTAAAGAGTAGGCCCAAAGCAAGAACGAGCAGTCCAATACCGGTTACAAGAGGGGTCCATGAGCGGTCCGGCATATGAACCCCGTGGTCGTCCAAGGGTTCTTTCTCGGAATGTTTGTCGCTAGGTCCGTAGTTGTTTTCCCAAGCTTGGTCCCGGGTCTTTACAATCGGGGTGCGGGCAAAGTTGTATTCCTTGACCGGGGAAGAAAGGGTCCATTCGAGGGTTCTGGCATCCCATGGGTTTTTCCCTGCAGGCTTGAGCTTTTTGGAGCGGAAGGCATGGATGAATTGGACGAACCCGATAAAAACACCCACGCCCAAAATGAATGCGCCGACTGTTGCAATTTGATTCCAAGTCTCGAAACCATGGCCCTCGTTGTAGCTATGAGTGCGTCGCGGTTGTCCGATCATGCCCAAGTAGTGCATAGGGAAAAAGGTCATGTTGAAACCAATGAACATGAGCGTGAAAACGAGTTTTCCAATTTTGTCGCTCAATATTTTGCCGGTCAGCTTGGGCAACCAGAAATAAAACCCGGCATAAAGGCCAAAGAGGGCTCCTCCGATCAGGACGTAGTGGAAATGGGCGACTACGAAGTAGGTATCCTGATGCTGGGCATCGACGGGTACGGAGGAGTGCATGATCCCGGTAAATCCTCCTATCATGAACATGGTAATGAAACCGAGCGCAAAGAGCATGGGTGTTTTGAAGATGATTCTTCCTCCCCACATCGTACCGATCCAATTGAAGATTTTCACTCCGGTTGGAATCGCTATGAGCATGGTCAGGATGGAAAAGGCGGAAGTTGCGACGACTCCCATCCCGGTAGTGTACATATGGTGACTCCAAACGGCAAAACCCATAAAGCCGATGATCCCCCCGGAAAAGACGATCAAGCCGTAACCAAACAATGGTTTGCGGGAAAATACGGGGATGACTTCCGAAACGATGCCCATGGCTGGAAGGATGAGGATGTACACTTCCGGGTGACCGAAAATCCAAAAGAGGTGTTGCCAAAAGTGGGGTTTTCCACCCTCGAGAAAATCAAAGAAATTGGTGCCGTACTGCCTGTCGAACATGAGCTCCGCCAATGCTATTGCGATCGCCGGCATGGCCAATATAAGGAGAAAGCTCACGATCAAAGTCATCCATGTGAAGACCGGCAGTCTCATCATGGTCATTCCCGGAGCCCTCATATTAATGATGGTGGTAATGAAGTTAAAGGATGCGAGAAGCGATGCAATCCCTAGGATTTGAAGGGAAAAGATCCAAAAGTCAGGCCCCATGTCACCAATTACCTCGGCGAACCTGGTGTCGGTAAGAGGCGCGTAGCCGAACCAACCGATGGCAGGCGAACCACCGGTGAAGAACCAACTGAGGTTGAGAATGATTCCACCGGCTAGAAAACACCAAAGACTCAGGGTGTTCATGCGGGGGAAGGCGACGTCGCGTGCTCCGATTTGAAGGGGCATGACGAAGTTGAAGAAAGCGGCGCTCAAGGGCATGATGACCAAAAATACCATGGTGGTTCCATGCATGGTGAACATTTGGTTGTATTGGCGGTTCGTGAGCACGTCCATGTTGTGATCCCAAAGCTGGGAACGAATGAGGAGGGCTTGGATTCCGCCGATTATGAGAAAGCACAGGGCAGCCATTCCGTACATGAAACCAATTTTCTTGTGATCGATGGTGGTAAGCCAGTCGATTATGCCAGTAGTGTGTTGGCCGGGCCTTGGGAAAACCTTGCTTTCAAGCTTGGTTTCTGACTCGGGGGCAACGTATTTTACGGATTCGGTAGCCATGGCAATTAAGGTTCTTTATCAGTGTTTTCTCAGTCTTGACCCAGAAGATAGGCAGTCAATTGACGGACCTTGAGGAGTTTTTCTTCCTCGTTAATCAGGTTCCCGTTGTCATCTTTTTCCTGTTTTAATTTCCTCAAAGGGTGTTCGTCGGTCACACCTTCGCCGTTCCACATGAGATTACCCATCTTCACTTCTTGGGAATTGCGAAGCCAGACGGATAGATTTTTCTCGTCATTGCGCATCCATCCGGCGGCCAAAGAGGTACGCAGACCGAAGAGGGTTAGGTTCGGTCCCTTGGCTCCGATGCCGGTTCGGTTGACTGCATGGCACTGACCGCACTGATGGGAGGCGAAGAGAGCCTTCCCTTGCTCGTAATCGTCGGAGTGGGCTTTTCCCCAAACACCGGAACTAAGGTTCGGAGCTTCCCCCTTGTCTGCGCTTTCGGTGGCGCGGAATTCCCGAATGGCATCCTTGCCAATGGATTCGTCGGCGAAGGTTACGATGGAATCCTTTTCATATTCCTTTTCGGGATCGTACGGACTAGGCTGAAGATTCGGGTTTTGGGCGTCCTGCATACGCTTGACCCAAGCGTCAAAATCATCGTCCGCTTGCGCGAGTCCCCGAAAGGACATATAAGCGTGAGAATTCCCACAGAATTCAGCGCATTGCCCATAGAAAAGACCGCTGACAGGGTCGAATTCATCGGTAAACTTTTGTTTTTTATGAACGACGGCCCTCATCTGACCGTCGTGCACCGAAGGCATTGCATCGGTCTTGTCTATTTGAACCAAAGTTCCATTCGAATCGTATCTTGTGCTAATCTTTTTCTCATCGGCTATGAACCACATGAAGTTTTCGTGCCCAGGCATAACGTCCATTTTTCCCGCCAGTTTGGGCAGCCAAAAACTATGAATCACGTCTTCCGATCGTAGGTTGACCCGGACCGCTTTGGTAGCAGGGAAGACAAGTTCGTTCGCCGTAACTATTCCGAACTGTGGATATTCGAAAACCCAAAAAAAGCGTTTCCCCGTCACGTTAACGGTGATGGCTCCTTCAATTTGCTCTCTCTTCAAGCCAAGTCTTTCGAAATTCTCGTCATCAGGGTTGGGCACCCGGTTCATGAGCACCACTCCCTGCAGGGTGGGAACGGCAAGAATCACGAGAATGATCGATGATGCCAAGATGAGGCCGATCTCGATCTTGGGGTTGCCGTGGGTCTGTGGCGGAACTTCCTTGGCCTCTTCTTCGTTCTTGACCCTGTATTTCCATAGCACGTAAAGCAGGCATCCTCCAACGGCGCAAAACAGGAAAATGGTAATCCACACTGAAAGCATGAAAATATCGTATTGGTTTTGAGCAACCAAGCCCTTGGGGTCGAGGGCGGACTGTTTGTGATCAACGCGCGAGCATCCGGAAAGAAGCGTGCAAAGCAACCCGAACAAAAGGCCGCCGCGGGAAATGAGTTTGTTTAAAACGGAGGAAGTCATTGAGAAAGGGTAGTTATAGATATCGGTCAATGACCAAAGCCGCAAAAAGAAGAGGCAGGTATATGATGGTCGCGACGAAGAGCTGTTTGGCAGATTTATCACGGTTTCCCGAGAAGAGGAAGCCATAAGCCTTGAGCATGATGTAAGAAGAGAGACCGATGGCGAAGAACAGGTAGAGTTTGCCTGGTGATTTCTGGTTGAGATCAAGAAAATAGGGTGCGAATACGAACAGGTGGAGGACGATCGTGTACAGGAAGCTCTTGCGGGCAAGGCGGATGCCACTTGAATCACCTGAGTTATGCAATTGAAAACCTCCCTTTTCGTAGTCATCCCGAAAATTCCAGGCGATGGCCATGAAGTGGGGGAGTTGCCAGGCAAAGAGAATCCCGAATAAAATCCAACCGTACAGGGTAGGCTCACCTGCCGCCGCCACCCATCCGATGAGGGGAGGAAGAGCGCCGGATACCGCGCCTACCTCGATAGCCAGAGACGATTTCTTCTTTAAAGGAGTGTAGCAAAGCAAATAAATGAACAGGGTGGCCGAGGTCAGGGCGAAAGCCCAGGGGTTGGTCCCGAAGTAAAGTATGATCAGCCCGATGGCGGAAAGAAGAATGCCAAAGAAAAGAGCAAAGTCGGGGCTTACGAGCTTCGCGGGGATCGGTCTGTCGGCAGTTCTTGCCATGAGGGCATCTTCGCTACGCTCCATCCATTGGTTAAGGGCGGCGGCTCCTCCTGCGGATAAAGCTGTTCCGATCGTAAGGCAGAGAAAAAGGGATAGGTCGGGGGTCAACGGGTCGTGAATAAGAAAACCCAACGATGCAGTGAAAACCGAAAGAAGGCTTAGTCTGGGCTTGGTCAGTTCATAAAAGCCAACAAGTGAAAGCCCGTAACCTTCTTGCAGGGATTGGGCATCTGACTTGGCTGAGATATTTTTAACTGTATTCACGGGAAATGAATTTTTTGATTAAATTAGTTTTAAAGTAGGTTTCAAGCAAGGGGATAGAATTCTTATCGGCGATTGATAGTTTATCTAATAGCCTGTCGCAGAACCGTTAAACTAGGGTTTGGGCAAGCAAGCCATCTAGGTTTGCAGAAATGCGAACCCAAGACGATTGGGATTTGAAAAGTCATTCGAAAAGAGCGGCAAATGAATAAAGTTGTAGCTTGTGGGCAAAAGATTACAAGGAACTGCCTGGCATTCTATCCTTTGTATTTGCTTGTGCAAGGAGGAATTGTATAAAGATTCTCGTGAACCTTCGAAAGTGCATGCGAACATTGTTTTTGGCGCTCCCCGTCTGGATTCTGCAGTTGGGATGCAACGATGGCGTAGCTCCCAAGGCGACCGTTCCCTTAGGTGACCGGGAAGTCAGGGGGGAATTCTCGACTGCTGATGAAAACGCGAGTCAGGCCGAGGTTGTGATCCTGGCCGTCGGCCGGAAGCTTGATCCGGAGATTTCCTCCAATATTGGCAAACCCTTTACCTTCAATATCCAGCCCGGGGACGCCTCTTTGCTCAGAAACAAAACTGTTTTTCGGGGGAAGGTGCAGGAAACCTTTGCTCCTTCTTCGGGCAAGTCATACCTGTTGCATCAAGTTTGGCCAGATGAGCCAGGTGAGCGGATTCGTTTTAATAACGCCAACCGGCTTCTGAGAAGAGACACCCTTAGCTTGGGGGATGGCGTCATCAGGTCCATTGGGGATCTTTTGCCCCCCTTTGCCCTTTACGATCAAGATGGAAATATCATCACAGCGGAGTATTTCGACGGATCGGCTACCGTTCTGAACTTTATTTTCACGAGATGTTCGGTTGCGGAAATGTGTCCGGCTTCCACCAATAAGATGAAAAGACTTCAGGAATTGGTCCAGAAGACCAAGATCAAGCACGTGCGGTTTCTTTCCATCACGCTGGATCCGCTCTATGATTCACCCGGAATATTAAAACAGTATGCCCAAGCCTATGGCCTGGATGAAGAAAACTTCCGCTTGGGCACGGCAGGCAAAGGGGTCATTGGCGATTTGACCCGACAATTCGGAATTCTGCGCAAAAACGACAAGAAGCAAACCATTGATCACACCATGCGCACTTTCTTGGTTAACGCTCGCCGTCAAATTATCTATCAGGTTCCCGGAAAGGGTTGGTCGGTGGAAGATTTCCTCGTTCGATTGCAGGAAGGCTCCAAGGGTTGATTGGGCGTATGTAATAGACTTTATAATAGACTTTATGAATCCTTCCCGCAAAGCGTTTTTATTTTCATTGCCATTTGCCGCAGTCTATTTGGCCTCTCAATTCCTGCCGGTCAGTCCATGTGAATTCCTACACGAAAAAACCTACAATTTGGAAGGGGTTGTTGATTATTGTGGCCCGGGGGACTCTGCGTTCGTCGATCTTACGACGCGCAAATGGCCTCTGAATCTGGACTTTCGTCCCGTTGGCCAATTGAGCCCGGGCAAGCCTTGCGATTTTCGTCTCGATATAAAGCAATTCGACGGATCTCCTCTTACGGCCGGAGAGATTGCCCTTAGCCATACGAAAAAAATCCATTTGCTCGCAGTCGACGAATCGCTTTCGGATTATCATCATTTGCACCCCGAGCCCGATTCTCTTTACGATGGGGTTTGGCACTTCTCCTTGACGCCCGAGAATGCAGGCAAATATGTCGTGTTCCTTGATTTTATACCGATCCGTAGCCCGAGAAGAGTGCTTTTGTCCTCATCCTTTGAGGTTGATGGTCAATCAAATGTAGCTGAACCTAACGCCGAAAACTTGATCTTTTCCTTGGATAAACGCCGGTTTGAGCTTAGCAAGGTTAGTGAAGATTCCGAAGACGGAGAAGTTGGGTTGATCCTTCGAGCAACCGACGAGAAAGGTAAGGCTCTGACTTTGCGCCCGGTGATGGGGGCATTTGCCCATATGGTAGCCTTTGACCCGGCGCTAAAGGGGTTTGCTCACCTCCATCCGGAGGAAAACGTTTTGCCCGCCAAGGAATCGGATAGTCATCAAGGGACATTGAGTTTTTCCTTCAGTCCCCCGGCAAACGGCCTTTACCGACTATGGGCGCAGGTGCGGATCGGGGAGGAGGCCGAATCCTTCATCCCCTTTGACCTGAAAGTAGGATCCTGATCAGTCCCCATCCTGATTATGGAAATAGAATCTTACAGGCAACGCCCCGCCAACGAGCAATTATCAAAGAAGCTTAAAGTTTTGGTCTGGGTTGTTTCAGCCGCCGTTCTCGGCTTGGTTGCCTTAATGCGCCAAGTGAAGATAGATTTGCCCGGCGACGTCAGCCTTGCATTTCTCCCTCCGTTTCATGCCATCCTGAACACCATTGCCGCCCTTTCTCTGGTTATGGCATTCCGGTCTGTCAAAAAGGGTTTGATCGTTCTTCACCAAAGATGGATCTACCTCGCCTTGGGGTGTTCGTTTTTGTTTTTGCTATCCTACGTCGTTTATCATTTCACGACCCCTGAAACTAAATACGGCGACTTGAACGGTGATGGCCAACTGAGCCCAGGCGAATTGACTGAAGCGGGTCATGCGAGGATGGTTTATCTCGTGCTTTTGCTTTCTCACGTCTTGCTTGCTGCTCTTAGCTTTCCTTTCATCCTACTAACCTTCGTTTATGGATTTACCAATCAGTTTGACAGGCATCGAAAGCTTGCCCGTATCATTTTTCCAGTTTGGCTTTACGTCGCGGTGACAGGCCCTGTCGTTTACCTCTTGCTAAGACCCTACTATTGAGGCTTGCTTCCTGCGGAGAGGATCAAACTGATTCTCTCCGCAGCCATTTTCGGAGAGTGAAATCGTCACACTCGTGCAACGTTTCGGATGGGTCGAACCATTCTGAATGGTTCGGAAAAAAAGCATCCCCGCCTTCGACCTCTTGGTGAACCTCGGTCAAGTAAAGCTCGTCGCAATCCGCAAGAGCCAATGAATAAAGTTCACCCCCGCCAATGATGAAGAGGGTGCGCCCGTCCAACTCTTCCTTCGCTTCCTCCACGGAGCGAAAAACCTGCATTCCTTGCTCGGGATTCATCGTC
>Ga0315322_10004062_pt1 | contig 11266 bp, 11 predicted proteins | sample M110021515metaG_FD_203461 | JGI IMG/M metagenome (GOLD analysis project Ga0315322, IMG submission 203461) | Ammonia-oxidizing marine archaeal communities from Monterey Bay, California, United States - M1 100m 21515 | ecosystem: Environmental > Aquatic > Marine > Intertidal zone | place: USA... | reverse complement strand
TCCGATTCCGCCTCACCTGAGGAACATCCCATCGCACACAGCAGGACTATCCAACCTCTCATCCCGTCTCCCTATTCTCTACCCTTTGTTGCCCCCGAGCCACCGGTCGGTGGCCCGAGAGTAAACTAGCAGCACGCCTAACACGCATCTTGAGCCAAGGCTCCGAAAGGAGCATGGCCAGTGCGACACCGATTCCCACATGGAGCGTGACGTTGGCGACGGTCCACAGGATGGTCACACCAAGTGTGGTGTAGAAGCTGAGCGGTGAGAACACCGGCCAGTCTCGGGCAAGCAGGATGTTCAGGAAATTGGCGAGCCCCACGAAGGTGCTGTCGTTGTCTTGGTAGGAGAACAAGCTCATGCCCGCCCCACCACGAAGGGAGCCACCACGAGCAGCGCCATCCCGAGGAATGCGGGGGCGATGAGGGATAGGAAACACCAACCGCTTCTGAACTCTACCGGACCGGACCCAGCTGGGCACTTCGACGACCCGCCGCCCTCCGGCAGCACGTACAGTCAGGGGTCGTCGAAGAGGCTGGCGGGGTCTTCCCGGTGAGGGGAAATCTCGCAGAAGGCGTTGGCGTCCAGGTTCTTGTCGGTCACTTCGTTCAACTCATCGATGAATTTGATGGGCTGCTGGCCGCGACCTCCGAGGGGCATGCCGAGACCAGACATCCATCGTCGTCGAAGTCGCAGCCCGCGCGATACCCTCGACTCTCATCTGGAGATGCCCCGATGCGCCGACTCGCCCTCGTACCCCTGTTGCTACTGACCCTGCCTGCCGATGCGCGTCGGAAGAAAGACCCCCTGCCCGTGGTCCAGAAGGTCCCGAGCATCGAGGAGGTTGTCACGAAGGAGGGCTTCGTGCCGACGCCTTCGCAGTCGGAGACCTACCGACCCGGCGTGGTCCTTGTTCCCAACGCGCAGGGTGGACACGATGTGGTGCATCCCGATTGCATCGGTGCGGAGCCTGACATCTCCATCATGTCGCAGTCGAGCATCGCGACATCGCTCTCGGCCGGCGTGTCTGCCCGTCTCGCGGCGGCCCGGGGCCAAGCCGCCGCTGGCGTGGAAAAACGACTGAGCTTCGTGGATCCGGAACAACGGACCATCCCGTTTTCTGCGCTGAACCCTTCAGAAGACTGCGCGGCTGGCCTCGAGACCGCCGCTCGCTTCACTGATCTCACCCAAGCCATTCTCGTCTACGACGTCCTCGTCGCCCAAATTCAGAACACCGTGTGCACCAAGGCCGACGCCAGCGGCAGCGTGATGATGCTCGGCGAGGCGGAAGCCGCCGCCTACTCCGAGTGCGTGCAAGAGAGCGATGCCCAGGTCCCCCTGGGCTTCAAGTTCGTCCCGCTGTCGCAGGTGTTCACGTCTGCAGGGGCCGTATCGCTCGTGCCCGCCCAGGTGATCTCTGGACAGCCCGCCGCAGCCTCCGCCTCCGTCGACTTTGGCACCCCGAGCGCACTGGGCATCGACGACCAGCTCGCAGAGCAGGAGTGCGACCGCCGGGCAGCCGAGAAGGGAGCTGCTGCCCGTGCTGCTCGCCTTAGCGATGCCGAAGGCGATGCCCGAGTGAAGGCAAGCGAAGCCTGGCGAAGCCTGCAGGGCGACCTGGAGAAGTGCACGCAGCTTCCACACGCGCAGCGTGGCAGGTGCGCGCAGGCCGCGGAGCAGTGGCTCTCACAGGCGCGTGCGATGCCGGTGTCGATCCCGGCCGGGGTGGAGCCGATCGAGACGGCCTGCGGGCTGAAACAGCCGGCCTTCGCGGCGGACTCCCGCACGGTGATGGCGGACGAAGTGGCTTCAGTGGAGGCGATGCTCGTGCGGCTACAAGCGCCAGACGGCGTGGCAGCGGGCGCGGGGTGGACGGGGCGCAGTGGCTACGCGATGGTGGGCATTCCCGCGGGCAGCTTCACCATGGGCTCGCCGTCTTCGGAGAAGGGGCGCGACGACGACGAGACCCAGCACCGCGTGACATTCACCAAGGGCTTCCTGATGGGAAAGACGGAAGTGACCCAGGGCCTGTGGCGCTCGGCGATGGGCAGCAACCCATCGGTCAAAGACTACAAGGGCGTATCGCTCGTGGGCGACAGCCTGCCGGTGCAAAACGTCGACTGGTGCGACGCCGTCGCCTTTGCCAACAAGCTGTCGGCGCGGGATGGACTGTCGGCGGCTTACTCTGGCGTGGACCAATGCAAGACCAGCAAGGGCATTAGCGTGGACTGGGACCGCTCCAGTGATGGGTATCGGCTGCCGACCGAGGCAGAGTGGGAGTACGCGGCGCGAGCGGGAGAACACCGCCTGTTCTCGGGGGCAGAATCCTATGAGAAAGTCTGCGGGGTCGGCAATGTGAGCGACCTCGGGGCCAAGGCCAAGTTCAGCTGGTCGGACGACTGGTCAACGCAATGCAGCGACCGGCACCATGCCCTCGCACCGGTGGGTGCCTACAGCGCCAATGGCTGGGGCGTTCACGACATGACCGGCAACGTCTGGGAGTGGTGCTGGGACTGGAAGGCAGACTACAGCGGCACCAGTACTGACCCAGTCGGGCCCCAGTCTGGCACCCTCCGGGTGCGCCGCGGCGGGTCCTGGGACTACTACCCGCGCATCGCGCGCGTGGCCGATCGCAACGGGAGCACGCCCGACCGCCGCAGCAGCTACCTCGGTCTTCGTCTTGTGAGGACGAGCCCTTGATCCTTGAACCCTTGATCCCTTGACACCCGTCGCTGTTGCCCAGCCCCGGCGCAGCCCGTCCCGGCCCCAGGGGCCAAGGCTTGCCGGCCCAGGGGACAGGACAGGGCGGCGCTGGGGCGGCTTTGTGCCAGAGTCCTCTCGCCCCGACTGTCAGAGGGTTCCGCGCGAAGCGCGGTCGCGAATTTTTCCCCGAGGCCCCATGCCTGTCCGTGTGTTCACCGTTTCCTTCGACCCCGTGCAGGGCCGCTTCGACGACGATGAGATGGTCGCAGCCCTGGAGGGCTGTCGCGTGCTGAGCCTAAGCGACCACGCCTTCACGATCGACGGCACGCCCGTACTGGCGCTCACCGTGCGCTTTGAGCCTCCCCCGCCGCCCCCCGGCACGGCTTCCAAGACCGCCGCACCGCGCAACCGACCCCAAGACGCGCTGGCCGATGTCGACAAGCAGCTCTTCGAGACCCTGCGCGCCTGGCGAAACACCCGCGCGAAGAAGGATGGCCGACCAGCCTACGTGCTGTTCACCAATGCCCAGCTCACCGAGATTGCCACCCGGCGGCCGTCCACGAAGGCCGAGCTGCAGGCCATCGACGGCATCGGCGACGCGAGAGGGGACGGCTACGGCGATGATGTTCTGGCGATAGTGGCGAAGGTGCCGCGCGGTGCAGATGCGGCCACAAGCGATGGCTGAGCCAGTCCAAGCGCCCGTGCTGCTGGTCCACTGGGAGGAGACCGTGGGACTCGTGCTGGACAAGACCAGCCGCTTCCCGAAGTCGGCCCGCTTCACCTTTGCCAGCCGCATCGATGGCCTCGTGTTGGACATCTTGGAGGACCTGGCCCGGGCCCGCTGGGAGTCCAGTGGTGCGAAAGCATCGCTGCTCGCCTCCGCAGATGGCCACCTCGCTGTGCTCCGGGTGCTGGTACGCTTGGCCCACGAGCGGCGGCTGCTGACGCGGGGTGGCTTCGAGCACCTCGTGCGGCGGCTCGACGAAGCGGGGCGAATGCTGGGGGGCTGGCGCAAGCAGGTGGGTCGGTGAGACCCACGCTTCACGATGCGACGGAGTTCCACGCCCTCCGCGCAGCCGCCCGAAAGGCGGCGCGTGGTCACAAGGGGAAGCCCGAGACCGCCGCGTTTCTGTGTGCCCTCGAGACCGAGGTGCTCCAGCTCCAGAGAGAACTGCGGTCGGGCAGCTACCGGCCGGGCACCTTCCAGACCTTCCGCATCCGCGACCCCAAGCCCCGCACCATCTCGGCCGCGCCGTTCCGCGACCGGGTGGTCCACCATGCCCTATGTGCCGCGATGGAGCCCACCTTCGAGGCCCGCGCCGACCCCGACTCCTTCGCCTGCCGCGTGGGCAAGGGCAACCGGGCGGCCGTGTGGCGGCTGCAGCGGCTCACCCGCGTGTGGCCATGGTACGCGAAGCTCGACGTGGAGCGCTACTTCGAGACCTTGCCGCTGGGCAGCCTCTTGGGGCTGCTCCATACGCTCTTCGACGATGGCTCGCTGCTACAGGCCGTGGAGGTGGTGCTGCGGGCGGGCTGCGGAGACGGAGAGACCGGCTTGCCCATCGGGAACCTCACCAGCCAGCACTTCGCGAACCTCTACCTCGGCGAGCTGGACCGCTTCGCGCGGGCCTCAGGTGTGGGCGGGCTGGTGCGGTACATGGATGACATCGTGGTTCTCGGACGTGACAAGGCGAGCGTGGTGGGCTTTGCCCGGGCGATGTCGAGCCACATGGAAGCGCTGGGGCTCCGGGAGAAGGCCAGCGCGCACCGTCTCGGCCCCGTCCACATTGGGGTGCCGTACCTTGGGTTCCGCGTGTGGCCCCATCGAATTCGAGTGGACCGCGCTGCAAGGCATCGGCTGCTGCAGAAGCTGCGCCGGCCTCCAGATGCGCTGTCTGACTCCGAGTTGCAGGCACGGCATACGAGCCTCGTGGCCTGGGCAGACCATGGCGACGCGCAGGGCCTCCTCTCCTCAGTGGCACCGGAAGCGCGGTCTCGGTAGGGGACGGGCGGCTACCGGAGGAGGCACCAACCGGGTGAACCGCGGCGGGTCCTGGAACAACAACCCGCGCAACGCACGCGTGGCCAATCGCAACAGGAACACGCCCGACAACCGCAACAACAACCTCGGTCTTCGTCTTGTGAGCACAGTTCGGCCTGCAACTCCGTAGGCCACGGCCAGATGCCCGTTCGTCGCCCACCTCATGTGGGGCCGGCCGGCCCGCGCCAAGGACCTGTCCATGCTCCGGGTGCCCGCGCGCTCACCCCCGCTCTGGTGGGGTCGCGCCGAACACTCCACCCTGCCCCGCCGGTCGCTACATGGCACACCCGGCGGGGTCTCCTCGGGGGCTGCGGCCTCGACTCCGCTCCATCCCTCTACCGCACCCGCTCCACGGCCATCCCGCCCAAGTGCGGCCACGCGAAGAACTGCGCAGCGGTGCCGAGGCTTAGGCCGGTCGCCGAAGTAGCCCCGACACTTCCGTGGAGCCGTCCCATCGCGCGCAGCTGCTGCGTGAAGAAGGGGGCCAGCACCGAGTTGTCTCGCGCCCACGCCTGCGCGTACATCTCAAGCTGCTCCACCGCCGTGTCGCGCTTGCTCCCTTCGTCCTTGCACTCGACGATGCCCAGCTTTCCGGAAGGCAGGTGCACGGCGAGCACGTCAGACTTCTTTCCCTTGCCGGCGGCGTCAAGGAACCGCCACTCCTGGTTGAGAAACACCCAGCCCTCGCCCAGCTCTGGGAGTCGAAGCTGGTTGCAGAGTGCTTGGTGCAGCCAGCGGATGACGGCCTGCTCTTCTGCTGACTCGCGGCGAACGGAAGGAAGCCAACGCTGGAAGTCCCGCCAGCGGTCCGCGAGCTCCGACTCACCCGGAAGCGCACCGCCAGGACGCAACAGATAGCCGCGGTCGTCGGCGCTGGTCCGAAATCCCACAAAGCCGGGAGCGTGCGCGTCCAGCACAATCTGCACCACCCCCGAGCCCGTCGCGCGGAAGTAGATGCGCCCTCGACCCACCACTGCATCACACCGCTGCATATACGCATGGAGCTCGGGGGTGTTCAACGAAGCGACGCACTTGCGGTGACCGGCGACAACCGCGTTCTTGCGCGCACTGCGGGTCGCGGCCTCTGGGGGTGCCACCGCTACCGTGGCCCCGTTCCCCGAAGCCATCGGGAAGTAGCGCTCGCGCATGGCTCCATGCCACGCCCCAAGCTCGGGGGTGTCGGGGGCTTGCCCGAGCCAGTCCGATGCCAGCCAGAAGTGAAAGCGGGACGGGTCGGTCAGCACGCCGCGCCAACCGGTATCCACGTCGCTTCGACCCGCCATGGGTGCCTTGACCCGACGGATGGACGGGTTCTCGTCGTGGACCAAGGCCGCGAAGTCCACCCGTCGCAGCCCACGAGCCCGATCAGCCTCAAGCACACGCGCCAGGAGCTGGTTGCGCATCAGCTGGTAGCCGCCGTGGCGGAAGGGGCAGGCGGGCTGCGCAGCAAGCGTGTCCCACTGAAAGAGTCCGTGGTGGTCGGCGAGCGCCCAGTAGGTGCGGTTGTGGGGAGACTCGGTGAGTGGACAGCCGCGGCCCCGACCGCGCACCAGGCCTTCGCCGTCGGTGTTGCAGCGTCCGCGGTGCTTGGCACCTTTGCCACAACCCCCGAATTCGGCCTCGGTGAACTTCACCTCCACCAGCACGAGGTTGGTGCCGCCCGCGCGGTCTTCCCACCAGACGGCGATGTCCACGCTGGTGCGGTTCTCGCCTCTACGGCCATGCGAGGGCTCGCCGAAGCCAGGGTCGTCACCGTCATACTCCAGCTCCACCCGAGACACCGAGGCCACCTCGGCGGCGACGGCAGGCGGCAGCAGGCGTCGGAGGGCTCCTGTCAGTTGCTCGGGGTACTCCAAGAACGGGCCAGCGAGGTTGAAAGCAAAGCACTGGGACGACAGCACATGGTGCGCAAAGGTGTGGAGGCCGATGTCCTCGCGCTCGACGTGCTGGAGCACGGCATCCCGGTGGGGAGCGAGCAGGTTCTGTGCCCACGCGGCTCGGGGGAACAGGAAGTCGCGGGTCGAGCCGGCGTGCTCTCCGCGCTCGGCAATGCCTGCGGTGTCCTCCTTCCAGCGGACCTGGTGCTGCCGCATGGACACCGACCATCCACCCGACGGCTTTCGCCGCGGAGGGCTGGCCTCGGGAGGGGACGCTGTCGGGGGAGGGGGCTCGGCCGTAAATTGTGACGCCGAGGGGGACTTCTCCCATCGTGCAGGCGACCGCTGGGCCTTCTTCATGAGCTTATTGGGGTGGCGGCCCTGCCAGTCGGCGAGGCTTCGACCGCACACCGCTCGGCTCTTCCGGCTGCGAACGACCGGACACCCCTCGCCGCTCTTCGTCCCGCCCGAGCTCGGACAGCCGGCGATGAAGTCCAAGGTCGTGAACGCATCACCCATGCGCTCGACCACCTCCCCGATGGTGACATGTGACAGGGGACAGGACATAGGCGAGCTCCGGCTGGGGTGGGCGGGACGTCGGGGAATGCCCCGATGTTTGGGGATGCGACCGGTATCGTCGCGCAGAATGCAGCGAAGAGCACCTGTGCTCGCTCTTGTTGCGCGGGGCTCCTCACCCGCCACCTAGGCAGACAGCCGTCCATGCACAGCCTTCTTCCAGTGAGGCGCTCGTCGCGAATCACTCCCAAAGCATAGACATCGGTTCTTGCATCTATGTTGTGTCGCTCTCCCCTATCCTGTTCCCGAGCCATATAGGCTAGGGCTCCTGCCCACTGCTCACTCTAATAGCATGCGAATTCCCTTCTGGGCGGTCCGTCACACCCACATCCAGGTCACTGGCTTCTGCTGCAGAATCTGGTCTTCCCATCCTAAAATGGCCACCAACACTGGTCCCAGACAGCCGCATATAATGCATAGATAGACCCTGTGAGGTCCCGACATCTGCTACTTAGAAGACTGCGGCGACGCCTGCTACGAGCGACGCGCGCACCCCACTCAGGGACCGACCCGCAGCACCGATGTCCCACTGGGCTGGTCCATGTCCCCGCCAGCCTGGATGCCCGCGACCAGCTCACCGTCTTGCACGGGCGCCAGGTTCACCCAAGTCGTCATGGGAGGCCCGGGGCCATCGATGTACTCCTTGAGGACCAGCAAGCCCTCATGTTCGCCGCCGCGAAAGGTGCCATAGGCCCCCTTCGCCACAAGCTCATCGCCTTCCATGGAGAACTTCAGTTCCTGATCTTCGCCGGCCACATGCCAGGTCCAAGTGCCCGCGAGGCCCCAGCGGTCGAAGTCGGCCGAAGAGAAGGGCGAGCGCGCGTCCTTCATATTCTTGAGTCGCCCGTCGTCGATGACTGCGTTCATGTGCTTCCCTGCTTCCGTTGATGGTCCGTCGTCCATCCAGCCCGCACAAGCCAGCATGAGGCCCGCGAGGCCCCCCAGCCCGGCGATGCGAGCGCCCCGACTCGTGTTCACGCCGGCCTCATGACCTCACGCACCCGCCAAGTGCGGTCCTTGCCGTCGGTGGTCTCGAAGTAGGGCTTGATGAGCGCGGCGTCTGAGCCCCAGTGCATGATCTGCTTGCCGTCGCGCGGCCAGGGATCGAAGAGGTAGACCTTGCCGCTTTTGTCGATGCCCAGGTTGACGGCATGGTTGGTGCGGTCGGGCTTGCTGTCGTTGGTGCCCACGGCGAGCACGCAGTGCATGTCTGGCAACCAGTCCGAGCTTCCCAGCTGGCCCAGCGTATTTGCGAGGTTGTCCGCCTTGCCGAGCCCCTTGTAGGTCATCCCCACATACGCCTGGAGCCCACCGCCGAGGCCAGCGAGATCGGGGTACTCGCTGGCCGAGGTGCCGCTGGAGGGGTCGGCATCCACGGCGAGCTTCATGGCGTCGCTCACCCGACGGAGGTCTTGGTAGGTGGCCGCTCCAGCGCCCAAGCGCTTGCCGATGCCCAGGAGCGCCGTGCTCATGGTCGCGTAGTACTGCTTGACCTCCGCGGAGGCGGACGAGAGGAAGTCCAGCACGGACTTGGTCTTCAGACTGGCAAAGGTCGATGTGGCCACACTCAGCACGGAGGATGGCCCGCCCTGGATGTGCACCGCCAAGGTCGACACTGCAGCACAGCGGTTGTTGTCGTTGATGGTCTGCGCGTCGTTGTCGACCTGGGTGAGATGCTTCAAGATTTCGTTGGCGTCCCAGCTCTTTTTGTCGTTGCTGTACGGCAGCGTGCCGTCCTTCTGTTCCGGATCGCGCTTGTTCGTTCCAGACCCCGTCGTCCGGTAATTGAGGTGGTGGGCGTTGCCTTCGTCCTGCCCTTCCTCCAACCGCTCCTGAACCGCAGAGTTCCCGAGACGGTCTTGGGACTGCAGAGCACTTTCGCCGGAGGCCGTTTCGTTGGCCTGTTCGGGTGGGCTGCTGCCCTTGGAGCGAGACTGGGCTCTACCCATAGTGCCTCCCGATAGTGGGGGTGTTGAGCGATGACGACGGTGTGGTAGCCCTGCGGCCAACGGTTCGCCAAACTACACCGGGACACCCTACCTGCCGATGTCATCGCAGTTTCACTCCTTCCACTGCGACATGAGGCAACATGAGATCGGCTAAACTTGTGTGTCGCGACTCCCGTTGGAACGCCTTCCACTGGACCTGCTCTGTAGGCTGTCAATGCACCCTACAGCCCCACCGGGAGCCCAATCGGCTATGCAGCTCAGTCGAGACGAGGAAAGCTCGCTTTGCCGACCTCTTCTTAGTAAGGAGCGGCTCGCGGGTTGGATCGTTGGTCTCTGTGCCGCATTGGGCCGCCACTGCGCAAGGACTGCTGTCTCTCCTCTCTCATCTTCACCCGATTCGCTAGTTCGGCTTCTCGCGCCATCCGAATCTCTGAGGAGGCTTCGTCAGGATGGGGAGTTGGCTGCCCACCTGGAATGTTGAGGTCTTCGTAGAAGCAGTCATAGAGATGAGGGTGGCTCCGGCCGTCGCCCGGCAGCACGCGCGTAACTTTCTCGGAGATGTGCCCCTTTGTAGCCTCGGCAGCAGAAGTGGCATCCACGTAACCATTGGCCTCAATCGACTCGCCGTTGGCAGCGTAGACCTCCCCCGAAAGGACATCATAGTCGGGCCGAGCACCACCGCTTCGCGCCTGGGTGCTGACATTCGTGGGCGCCACCGCATCCGCAAAGCCCTCGATGATGTACCCCGCGTCCGCCGCAAGCATTTTTTGCCCCTCACCGTCCCCTAGGTGGTGGACGAAGCTCGATATGTGACCTGACGACACCTTCTGTTGCAGCTCCTCGGCGACCTCATCAGAGGTCATCATCCCCCCATAAAAATCCGAGATGATCCTCCGGACGGTGGATGCACCCTCCTCAAGACCAACGTCAATTGTTCTGGCTGCTGCTAAAACTTTAGCCCCCCCTTCTGAGGGCTCGGGGATCTTTTCGGAAGCCAGCACCGGATTCTGATGCTTAACAAGCTTCATCTGGACCACAGAATCGTCGGACGTTGATGCCCCCCTGGGTGGACCTGCCTTGGGAAACAGGTCTGAGAGCTGATGCGGCATCGAGACCGGTGAGCTCTCTTCAGCCGGTGCTTGGACCTTCCGACTGGACGAAGACCCCGAAGAGCTGTCCAGCGAGCGAAGCTGTGTCTGACATAATCCGCGCATCATCGACCTCTCTAAACAGTGTACCCAGTCAGCGTCGCGGCTGCCGCAGAACAGCTTGACCCGTCGATGCACAGGACCGCCGGGCGTCACAGCCGCGGTGTCGACCCGCCAAATAATCCGTTGCCACTTGCTGCTGGGGCGCGTAGGCGGGGTGCTGTCCCTTGTCGAGCTGGGGCCTGGAGGAGTGGCATGCAGGTTCGCATTCTGGGTGGGGGGGTGGCAGGTCTCAGCTTGGCTATTGCGCTTCGCGAGCGCTCTGGTATCGACGATGTGGTCGTATATGAGCGAGCTTCCGACGCGCGTCCGCCCAGCCGCTTGGGGCACGGCTTGATGCTAATGCAGAACGGCGTCGAGGCTCTGGCCGCTCTGGGCTGCACGTCTGTGTTGAAGTCCTGCACACCGCTTCACACCGCCATATTTCGCGACCCAACCGGCTTGACGGTGTCGACCGACCGCCTCCAAGACGTCTACAGCATGACCCGCGCGGCTCTCATTCAGCACATGCGCGCCCTGCTGCCAGACGGGGTTGTGCGCTACGGGCACGACTGCGAGCGGGTGCTCGTGTCTGGGGACGGGCAGGTTCGAGCAGTACACTTTGCTCATGGACCCACCCTTCGGGGAGATGAAGCCGATCTATGGGTCGGTGCGGAAGGCTGGCGGTCGCCCATGTGCCGCGCGCTCAATCCGGGCCTCGAGCGCACCACCAGCCGGGTGTTCGAAGTCGTCACCTCCAGCCACATGCCGCAGCTCGCAGCCCAGCTGGGAGGGCACTTCATCAAGACTCAGTTCCCCGACCGGGGAGTGGCCTTTGGGTTGCTGGCGCCGTCACCAGAGCGGGTCATCGGATTTCTGCAGTTCGACAGCGAGAGCTACGGATCACCCGCCCCCGGGGCCACACCGAATGAG
>Ga0315322_10004059_pt1 | contig 11268 bp, 10 predicted proteins | sample M110021515metaG_FD_203461 | JGI IMG/M metagenome (GOLD analysis project Ga0315322, IMG submission 203461) | Ammonia-oxidizing marine archaeal communities from Monterey Bay, California, United States - M1 100m 21515 | ecosystem: Environmental > Aquatic > Marine > Intertidal zone | place: USA... | reverse complement strand
TGGTCATCAATATCCGCGGGTTGGGTCTACGATATTGATCAGGTCTTCGCCTTTTGTCCAATGTGCCAGATTTCTCAAAAACAGATCAAATGATGCTGCCTCCCAGTCGGCATGAACTGAGGAGCAATGGGGCGAGATGATCAAATTGTCGAGGTCCCAGAACGGGCTGTCGATTGGCAAGGGTTCAGTTTCGAACACGTCCAAAGCGGCCCCCGCAATATGACTTGCCTTTAATCCGTCCAAGAGTGCTGATTGAACCACAACGCCGCCTCGCGAGACATCCGCGAGGACTACGCCTGATTTCATTGCTGCTATCTCGTCTACGCCAACAAGGCCGCGTGTTGCTGGGGTAAGGGGCGTGCAAACCGCGACAAAATCGGCGCGGGGCAAAAGCTTGTGCAACACGTCGGCGGGATGAACCTCGTCAACATGCGCCATCGCGCGGGGGGTCGCACGGGTGCCCAAAACCGTCATGCCAAAGGCCTTGGCGCGCAATGCGATCGCCTGTCCGGTGTGGCCCAACCCAACAATCAACAGCGTCTTGCCAAAGAGCGGCGCGACCATGCGCGGGTTCCAAACCTTTGCCGCCTTATCTTTTTGCAGGCCGCACACATCGAGCGTGAAGTGTAAGAACCCGCCGAAAACATACTCGGCCATCATATCTGCAGCGACACCTGCTGCGTTGGTGACGATGGTTTTCCTGGCATCCCATTGGTCTAAATGGTCGGTTCCAGCGCCGCCATTGGCAAGCCATTTTGGACCGTTTGCGCCGAACAACGCATCACGAGGAAAGCCCGGCGTGCCCGCAAAGCGTACGGAATACACTATGTTCGGGCGGTAGCTGTCAATGAGCGAAGGCAGGGCCTCATAGCTGTTGCAGGCGTGGAAATCCGCATCTGGAAATCGGGTCAACAACTGCTCAACCAGCTCTTCAGTCTTGTCGTTATGCAAAACAATGCGCGGGGTATCAGCCATGCAGGTTCACCACGGGCGCACGCGTGAGGGCGGTCAATTCTCCGAACGTTGCGTCGGGCTGCAATAGTCGGTCGCGCATCGCCCAAAGTGCGCCAGCACGCGCGGTATCCAGCGACGCGGCCATTGTGTGAAACTTGGCTTCGATCTCGTGCATATCCATTGGATCTTCCGGCCCGCCTCGCGCGTGCACATCACCTGAGGAAAGCTGACCACCATCTCTCAGGGTGACAGTAATATCAGACCACCGCCCCGCAGGAAAACGCTCTGAATGCCGCCCGTCTTCGCGCAAAGAAATGCAAGGTAAAACTTCGGAAACCGATTTGTCTCGCAGGCCTGCGCCCGAAATATCATCTGGGCCGATCCGCCCATGCACGAGCATGACAGAGAGGGCGAATGGCAGCGAATATTGCGCCTGGGATGTGGTTATGGGCATCCCCGGATAGAGCGCCGCTGCCTGTGCAAAAGTATTCACCTCGATGCCTGCGACATCACTGCTGCCAAAGCCATGCACACGCATCAGCCCGGCCAGCGCGTCGATTGAGGCATGCGCCCATCGGCAGACCGGATAGGGTTTGATGTAGTTTTGCTCAATCGTCCACACCTTGCCCAAGTCTGCCCAGTGGGGTGCGGCCTCATCGTTCTCTACCGTAATGGCAGGCGCGCCTGTGAACTCCTGCAGCGCCATAAGTGCCGCCATCGCGCCGACCAATGCCCCCATGCCTGAACCATCATGCAGCATGGTCGGGTTGGCGATTTCCCGCATCATTTGGCTGCGAGGTCCATGGTATTCGGCGATGCCCATCGCGTGGCGCAACTGCTCTGAGGTCGCCCCGCGAAGCCGACAGCCAAGGGCTGCAACGCCCAAAGCGTTCCACGCCCCTGACGTGTGATAGTCACTGACCGAGCTGTGCAACGCAAAGGCTGCGCGCGCAGCCACCTCATAAGACATCACCAACGCCTTGAGCGCGTCACGCGCCGATAGCTCTGGCCGCGCTTCTGCGAAGGCAAAAAGAGCAGGCACCACAGCACATCCGATATGCCCTTTGGTCTGATTGAGGCCGTCATGGCCATCAAGGTTATCAATCTGTGTGGCCGCCGCAAAGGCCACACCTGAAACAGAGGCTTGTCGACCATCGAACATCATGTGTGCGGCATGCTCGGGCGCGCCAGCCCCATGAAAGGCAAAGGCGTGATCGCGCGCAATGTGGCCCGACGCAAGTCCCGCAGCGCCAGCGGCCACGCCGATCGTATCAATCAGCAACGTCGCCGCCATATCAAGTGCGCTTTCAGGTATGCTGACGTCTTTCAGGACAAAATCTGCAGTGCGTTCAAAGTTCATGGCTGTTCTCCTGTGAGCAGTTTTCCAAACCCAGGCAGCCCGTCGCTAAGGCCAGCAAGCTGCATCGCTTGAAACACCATCGCCTGATTGGACGTGATCACCGGCTTGCCAAGCTTGGCTTCAAGCTGTGCAATCGTCTCGACACTTCGCATGTCGGTGCATGACAGCACTACGGCCTCCGCCTCGGGGTGGTCAGCGGCAAGGCCCAGATCACAAACCGCTTCTGGTGTGAGCGCGCCTTGCCCATAGTTGTCCAGCGTGCCGCTCACTTCTGAGCGGCTCACCGTCTCAACACCAGTTTCCGCCAGAAAGGCCACCGCCAGATCGTTGATCGCAGGCTCGTATGGCGAAGCAAAGCCGATGCGCTTAAAGTCCAAGGCTTGTAACGCATGCACCAATGCTCCGGCGGCTGTCACCGTCTCAGCGCCGCTGTCTTGTTTGATCTGTTTCGCCAGCTCGCGGTCAAATGACGGGCCATGAGTGAGCGTGGCGGACGTGCAGCCATAAAAGATCACATCGGGGTTTACGCCTTGCAACAGGTGCAGAGGCTCACTCAGGTCAGCCGCGCCGAGACCGTGCATCTGCTCAGAATCCGGTATCTCGTCTTGGTCATATCCGCCCAGACGGGCAAAATGCAGTGACACCCCGTCAGGGCGCATGAGGACCATGTCTGGTTCAAGGTTGGTGTTGGTAAAGGGCACCAAAACGCCAAAGCGGGCCCGACCGCGTGATTCGGTCATCTGTCTGCCTCCCCTGCGAAACGCGCCAAAAGCGCCGTTGCCATGTCCATATCTCCGGATTGCCCGACAGTTACCCGAAGGCAGTCTGGCAACCCCGCGCCACTCTGCGGGCGCAGAAATACGCCCTCGTATTGCAAAGCCATGTCAGCCCGTTTTGCCGTCTCAGCGCTGTCAAACCGGATGAGCGCGAAATTGGTAAAGCTCTCGGCGACATCATACCCCAAAGTGCGCAGTCGGGTGGTGAACCTGTCGCGCGCGTTGGCCGTGCTTTGGCATGTCGCGCGCATATACGTCTGATCTTTGACGGCCGCAAAAGCGGCAGCTTGGCCTGCCACTGATATGTTGTTGGGGTTCATCACTTTTCGAACATCCTTGATGATGTGTTCGGGGAAGGCCCCCCACCCCACACGCATGCCCGCAAGCCCATAGGCCTTGGAAAATGTGCGCAGAACCACTGTGTCGCCACGCGCGACCAGATCGAACATAGGCTCTCCCAAGTGGTCGGCAAACTCACCGTAAGCCTCATCAATCACCAGCAATATGTCGTCGCGCAAACCTTCACGTAACCGCAAAAGCTCGGCGCGTGAAATACGCGTGCCCGTCGGGTTTCCCGGGTTGGCGACAAACACCAGCCGCGTGTCGGGCTGCACAGCATCAAGCAAAGCATCAACCGACACTTGCCCGTTCACTTCAGTCGCGGTGTCAAACCGAGCTTGCACCAAGTGCGCCGCAGTTTTGAAAAACGGATAGGCATGCGCAGGGGCGAGAACCGCGTTCTGCGGGTTGGCATAGGCCTGCGTTAAGCTGGCGATCAGTTCCATCGAGCCATTCCCGCACAAGATTTGCTCTGCGGGGATATCATGCAGGTCGGCCAATGCCTCCCGCAGCGCGCTCCAGTCAGGATCAGGGTAAAGCTGCGCGTCAGACATGGCCTTGGCAGCGGTGGCGATGGCAAGCGGACTTGGAGGCAGCAGGCTTTCGTTTTGCGACAGCGAAACAAGGTGTTTGCCTGAAGGCGGGTTTAACTCGGCCAGTGCATAGGCCGACATTGCTGCAACGTGGGGCACAGGCTTGATCATGGCTTGGCTCCGTAAATGTCGCGCGCTGCGCTCAGGCTGATCAGCCCTTCGTCAAGATCACGCTGGAGGTCACTGCCGTCACGCTCAAGAGGTGGGCCAAAGCCGCCGCCACCCGGTGTTTCAAAAACCAGCGTCTTGCCCGCTTTCACCCGCACCTCGCCTTTGCTTGGCAGATCATCGCCATCGTGCCCGATGCGGATACGCCCTGCGGCTCCTGCCTGCCCGCCGTGACGGCCCTGTGCGGGGTTAAGCACCCGCTCGACGGATAGGAAAACCATGAAATCTTCATCGATTGAGGAACAGAGTTCGATATGCTGACCAAGACCACCTCGAAACTTGCCAGCCCCGCCACTGTCTTGTTTCAACTCGCGCCGCGTAAATAGTACAGGCGCAACCGCCTCTGTTGTTTCAATCTGCGAACCCCAGACGCCAGAAGGGAATGCCGTTGCTGACAGCCCGTCAAGGCTTGGCCGCGCGCCTGTACCGCCGTTGAACACCAGCTCAAGTGCGAACTGTTTACCGCCGTTCAAAGCCGTCTCTGCCACATGGCGCAACGGCAGGTCGTACATGCAGGACGCGCCCTCTGCCGGTACCTTGTCGGGCACCGCTTGCGCAAGGCACCCATAGACAAGATCAGGCGTCATCTGCCCCAAGGTATGGCGCATGGCCACAGGGGCAGGCGCTTGCGCGTTGAGGATGCAATCACTTGGCGCGCTCACCACGAAAGGTGCCAGCGAGCCCGCGTTGTTGGGAATGTCCGGCCCGATAATGCAACGCAGCGCAAATACCGAATAGGCCGTGGCATAGTTAAGCGGTACGTTGATGCCCTTGTTGGAAAGGCCCGAGGTACCGTCGAAATCGAGCAACACTTGAGTGTCGGTGATCGTCAGTGCGGCGTGCAGGTCAATCTCGCGCTCATAGCCATCAACTGTCAGTACGCTCTGCCATGTTCCCTTGGGCAACTCGGCAATGGCGTCAACCGTGCCTTGGTAGGACGTGTCGATGATGTAATCCGCCAGTTCATCCAACTGGTCGATCCCGAACTCTTCCATCATGCCCGCAAGCCGCGTAGCCCCCGCTTCACAACAGGCAATCAGCGCGTAGATATCACCTTCATTGGCAATCGGCTCGCGCGAGTTGGCTTTGACGATCTCCATCAAGAGCGGGTTGATCACACCTTGATCCATCAATTTGCACGGCGGAATGAGTAGGCCCTCATCGTAGATATCCGCGCCCTCTGGCCCCATCCCCAGGCCGCCCAGATCAACCAGATGCGAGGTGCAGGATGTGAAACCAACAACCGCCCCTTTGTGAAACACGGGCATCATCAAGAGGAAGTCGTTCAGATGCCCAGAGGCGATCCACGGGTCGTTGGTCAGGTAGATATCGCCCGGCTTCATGTCGTGCAGCGCAAAGCGATCCCGCAGGGTCTTCACCGCTTCGGCCATTGTGTTGATATGCCCCGGCGTGCCTGTGACGGCCTGCGCCAGCATTCGGCCCTGTGCGTCAAAAATGCCTGCCGAAATGTCGCCGCACTCGCGGACGATCGGGCTAAACGCCGCGCGGATCAGCGCTTGGCCTTGCTCCTCGACAACTGCAAGCAGCCGGTTCCACATCACTTGCAGTCCGGTGTTTGCCTTAGTCATTGCTTGCCTCCTCTTGGCGGTGCAACCAGACATTGCCAGCCGCATCGACGCGCGCAGTAAAGTCGGCGCTAACAAACGTGGTGGTCTGCGGCTCAATGATCAAAGCGGGGCCCTTGAGCCTGTCGCCCGCGCAAAGTGTGCTGCGGTCGTAGATCGCCGCGGCGCGCCATGCGCCCGTGACATCACACAGTATCTGCCGCGCGCCTGTGGCCTTTGCCGTTTGCTCAGTCGTGGTGTCCGGAATGCGGTGCAGCGTGCTTGGCTTTGATGAGACCTCAACAGCCCAATTCAAAACTTCAATGGTCATACCCGGAACAGCTCGGCTGAACTGGCGACTGTATTCGGCTTCAAATGCATCTCGCAACACAGGAATGTCTGCCTTTGTGAGCGCGCGATCAGGCAACGGAATTTCGATCTCGTGACCTTGTCCATGATAGCGCATAAACCCGACACGCCGGCGGGTAAGCGGCCCATCTGGCACTCCGGCGCGCACGACAGACTGCGCCTCATCGATCATGTTTTCAAAGAAGGCATTGAGCCCGTTGAGATCTAGCGCTGTCAGCGTGTCATAGCGCGAGCGCACAATCTCGAAGGAAACCGGCGCAAACAGAAAGCCCACTGCCGAGCCAACACCGGGATCAAGCGGGATCAAGATACGATTAACCTGCGCGCGGCGTGCGACCCGCGTGGCGTGCAAAGGCCCGTTGCCACCAAAGGCGATCATCAGCCGCGCGTTTAGGTCTTTGCCGGATTCAACTGCGTGCATGCGTCCGGCACCCGCCATGTTCTCATCGACAATCTCGCTGATGCCTTCTGCCACCTGCGCGGCGGTCAAGTCCATCGGCGCGCCAAGGTGTGTCGCCAGCGCGGTTTCAGCTGCTTGCACGTTGATCTCAAGCCGCCCTTCGGCAAATAGCCCCGGGTCGATCAACCCCAGCTCTACGTCTGCGTCTGTCACCGTCGGGGCCGTTCCGCCTTTGGCAAAAGCAGCGGGGCCGGGCTCTGAACCCGCGCTTTCAGGCCCGATCTGCAACCTGCCCAACCGGTCAACCTGCGCAATGGAGCCACCACCTGCGCCGATCTCGATCATTTCGATCACGGGAATGCGCACCGGCATGCCTGACCCTTTGATAAAACGCGCAGCCCGCGCGATCTCGAATTTACGCGTTGTCTGCGGGCGAAACTTGTCGATCAGGCAAAGCTTGGCCGTTGTTCCGCCCATATCAAAGCTCAAAACCTCGCTTTCTCCCACCTCTGCCGCGATCCGCGCCGCGAGAATGGCACCTCCCGCAGGACCGCTTTCAACCAATCTGATAGGTAGTCTTGCAGCGGTGTCTATCGTTGTCATCCCGCCCCCGGCCGTCATCATCAAGATCGGGCACTTCAGTCCGCTTTGGGCAAACCGCATCTGAAAATCGGCCAGATAACGCGCCATCAATGGCTGGATGTAGGCGTTGGCGATCGTCGTGCAGAGGCGGTCAAACTCGCGCGCCTCAGGACTGACTTCATGCGACAGTGAAATCACAAGCTGAGGCAAGGCTTGCTGCAACATCTCGCGCAGCCTGATCTCATGCGCGGGGTTGGCATAGGCGTGCATCAAGCAAACGGCCACTGCGTCAGCCCTGCTGGAGGCTAAATCGTTTGCCAGCTCTGCAACAGCCCCCTCATCAAGCGGTTCTATGTCATTTCCCGAGGCTGTCATCCGCCCTGCAATCGTAAAGACCCGCGCGCGCGGAACGATCAGGTCGGGTTTGACCAAATTGATGTCATACTGGCTGTATCGCCGCTCATAGGCGATCTCGAGGATATCGCGAAACCCTGCTGTGGTGACCGTTGCCACAACAGCACCGCGCCTTTCGATAAGCGCATTTGTGGCCAGCGTCGTACCGTGGATGAACCCTTCTATTTGCGACCATGTACCGCCTGCTTCAGCAAGTACCCGCTCACCCCCTTCTAGCGCTCCCAGCGTGGGGTTCGCGGGCGTTGTCGGCGTCTTGGCAGTTGCAAGAATTGCGTCTTGCGCATCAATCAGAACGGTGTCGGTGAAGGTGCCGCCGATATCAATGGCAAGGCGCAGCCCTTGTTTAGTAAGCATGACAAAACTACCGGATAAGAGAAAAGACGAGTTGTGCGCGTTCGAATTGCACCAACTGGTTAGGCTCAAATGTGCCTAACTCCAGTTAGACAACCAGATCGCAACCTGTCGCGCGACGTCCCATACTTGTGATGTTGCACGGTGCCATTGTAGGCAGCCCTCATCCATTTCCCTAGTCGAAACGCTGCACCATCGCCGCCCATTGAGTCAACATAATTGTTCGGAACAACGCCAAGTCTGAAACTGTTGCTTTGGAAATTCACTGCCAAATGAGCTGATAGGGCGAAGTCCGTAGCACGCTTTTCTCACTTTCCGAGATCAGCCTTTTTGATCTGCCCCAAAGAAACCTCGGATATGGCCGTACTCGCCGGATATTGTGGAATGCTCAAACTTGGAACTGACGCTTTGTTTGGAGGTATTCCCGTCGTGATAGTTTGCAGCGATTCAACCGAAAACGGCCATTCAGAGCCCTGACACAAACGGCAGCTTCGTCCGCAGAGCTGCCGTTCGCTGGGCGCTATACAAAGGTCTGATATGCGGGACAAACCGGACTTTCTGACTTGTGATCCGAACGGCTGCTTAGGTTTCAGATAATGTAAAAACCCGTCTTTTTTTAGAGTGAATTCAATATTTTGTTTTACCAAACCGATCATTTCTCAGACTGCTAAATTGGTCGAGCCTGTCGTCATCGAAATTCTTTTGATTCTAGCGCTTTGTTCACGCGATTCGGCCTAAGCCGCTTTTGGAACTAAGCGTGGGACCTTCCTTAAAATTAGAAATAATAAATTAATGATATCAAGTAACTAAGTTGCATATTTAGTGCCCAGGAGAGGGCGTCGTACTTTATTTAAAGTTATTCATTTTTAATTACTTACAGTCAAGTTAAATGCATGAAGCGGTTCTAAAAGTGATCCTCATCGAGCCAAATACCTGCTTTTTGGTTTTTATTATTTTAGTCATTTTTGCAGGATGCCAATCTCATACGCAAGTCTCACTAGTTCCAAGTGACGGGCGAAGACGATCCAGAGCCTCATTCGTATAGCCTAACTCGCGTGCTACATCCAAGTTATGTTCGCCTATCCGGGGTAGATCGCGATGCAGACCGAGCCGATTTCCACCATATTCAAAGGGGAGCGCCGGAACCTGCGTGCGCATGCCGTTGCTTAGCGTTAATTCTACTGTAGCACCGGGGTGGTTGACATGAGGATCATCAAAAAGCTGATCTGGTCGTAAAATCGGCGCAAAAGGGAGACCGATGCGTTCGCAAATTGCAGCAGCCTGCGAGAGGTCTTGTCTACCGAATATGTTGCGAAGCCGTGGCATGAATACGTCGCGCTGCGCCACCCGCTGCGGGTTACTTTGAAGGTTTACATCTTGCAGTAAGTCTTCCAGATCAAAGGTATTACAAAGTTGAGCCCACTGTGTCCAGCCCCCACTAATTTAGGGGGGAAGGACAACATACTAATCACATTGGGTCTAGGTGCACCAGAGTGTCTTTGATTAATCAAAGCCGCTGGCGTCCATATAAGAAGGATTAATTTAAACTGCGCTAATTACAATACTTGCTGAGCAAGCAGGAGCAATAATCAGGAGGAAACCATGAGCGTCGTTGTTAAAGTGTTTAATGCGATTGATGAGCATAATTTAGAGGCGTTATCTGAATTGATACATGACGATTTTGTGTACTTTCATGACTATGAAATGCGAACCAAAAAAGACTGGCTTGACGGTGTTCGTGAAGGTTTGGAGATGGAGGGCAAATTTACAGACGAACGTAGAATACTTTGTGATACAGCCGATTGCTACGCTATACAGCGAACTGCCAACATAGATGGAAAGAAGTATCGGACAACTTTTATGGCGCTTCTAAAGGACGAAAAACTGCATAGAGCAATGCTTCAGCACGTCGAGCTTTGACCCACATCACGATTAATCCTGACAGCATCAAGCCAACATACAGCCAAATTGGTTGGGAATATAAGACTATCAATATTTCTGAACTGCTTTATTCTGAATATCATTTAGATGAGGAGAGAAGTTATGAAGACGCAAGTAACAACTTTTAGAATTAGCAATACTTTTGACGAGTGGGTGAAGAATTTTGACTCTCATCGCGAAATGCAAGCAGCGGCTGGTATGACCCCCTTATTTCGTGGCCCACATGAAGACGACCCACAAAAAGTATGTATTGTTTTGCAAGTTGAAGACGATGCTAAAGCAGCTCAGTTTATGCAAGACAATGAGGCAAGCATATTGGCTTCAGGACACTTGTTGGAAACAACAGAAAGTAACACTTATCTGTAATTCAGCTTGCACAATCGCCACAGATTAATTCGCGGTTACTTCGTTATACGAAATCATTTGCCGCCATCGCGGGCTGCGTTCACTTTGCGGATCATCAGCCAATCGCCTTTGAAGCTTAATGAGTTCGTCATCAGATACCTCGAGGTCATACCAGTGTCGCAGCAAAGCTTTGTTGATAATGTTTAGGTTATCTCGAATACGTGATGTCTCAGCGGTTTCCCTAAATGAGAGCGATACAGTTTTATTTACGCCGTTCTGGTCTTTCTTTTTAACCCTGACCCTTATCAGTTCGGATCCCGAGTAATGTGGGATTATTGCGGGGAGCGCTCTTAATTCGTTAGCAGTAAAAAGGTCTAGCAAAGTATCAGATGCCATGTATCGTGTGAGTTTGCTTCTAGATGTGCCAGCTTTGTAGTACCCCTCTTGTACCTTCTTGATATCCTCAGGCTTTACAGGAAGTCTTTTCTTTACCCCTGCTGAGCGGTCAAAATAGACGTTTGAGAATGGATTATCGATAGACAGGCCAAATTCACTCAGGGTCAAGTTTATAACCGCTCTTACAGTGCCAAATATCCGTGCAACTGAGGCTCCGTTAAGGCCCTTATCAAAGAGATAGTCACGGAATTTTGTAGCATCAGAGCGAGTATAGGCAGCAAGGCCTTTCTTACCACAGCAATCGATCAGATAACCACAGCCACGCTTTACTGTAGCTTCAAATACAGGTGGTTTATTTTGCCCTTTTAAACGTAGGTATAGTGCAACTGCATCAGAAAGAGTTGCTCCCTGCCCTACATCAGAACGCCCTGTTTTATCTAGCAAATGCTTGCCAGGAATATCTTCCGCAGACATCCTCATGATATACCAATGCCTGTCTAACTTAGCAGCATCACTCACCGCCCTCAAATGCATGCTCTCCAGGCTTCTGATGCTTGAGCTGGTTTTGTCTGAAGCACCAACGGCTAGCTTGCTCAATTCCCAGTTTCAGGAATTTTAGTCTAGCAAGAATTTACCGGACAGCATTTTTCTCAACCCGAGCGCAGCGCCAACGAAGATCGCTATAAATGCAATTGGTGCGCTATAAGCGAGAACT
>Ga0315322_10004057_pt1 | contig 11269 bp, 7 predicted proteins | sample M110021515metaG_FD_203461 | JGI IMG/M metagenome (GOLD analysis project Ga0315322, IMG submission 203461) | Ammonia-oxidizing marine archaeal communities from Monterey Bay, California, United States - M1 100m 21515 | ecosystem: Environmental > Aquatic > Marine > Intertidal zone | place: USA... | reverse complement strand
GAAGATGTCGATGAATTGGGGAATTTCCTTCCGCAAGGGGGCAAACTTGCCATCCGGAATTTTGGATATTTCAAAATTCGGAGGAGCGGAATGAAGGGTGCATCCCAAGAGCAAAAGGATTGCCCAGAAACGTCTCTTGATCGTCATTTCAATACTGAACAGGAACGGGTAACCGAAAGGCAATCGAAAAGACGGTCTACTCTCCTACCCCTGCCATCGCCCGTCCGGCAATCCGCCCGGTCGTCCAGGCGGCTTGAAAATTGAATCCGCCCGTAATGCCATCCAGATCAAGACACTCCCCGGCGAAATACAGACCACTCAGGAGTTTGCTCTCCATGGTACGGAAATCAACCTCCTTAAGAGATACGCCTCCACAGGTTACGAACTCCTCCTTGTTAGTCGTCTTTCCCTTGACCTGGTAACGCCCGGCCGTCAATTCGTTGATCAATCCATCTTCGCTGGCTTTCTTCAGGCGGGCCCATTGATCCTCCGGGGTAACCCCAACCGCGGACAGCAGGCTTTCCCACAATCTTCTAGGCAGTTCATCGAACACCTTGCTTTTGACCAGGGAATCTCCCTTTCGCCTACGTAACTCGCCGAACTTTTCCACCACCTGTTGGCGCTTCCATCCCGGCAACCAATTGATCTCCACCTCGAGATCATAATCATGCTGGGCAAAAGCACGCGCTTCCCATGCGGACAGTTTCAAGATGGCAGGTCCGCTCATTCCGCGGTGCGTGATTAGGAGCGGACCGTTTTGCGGTTTCCCCTTGGGCAAAATCCGTACGCCCGCTTCCTTGACGGCAAGCCCGGATAAGCCAGCAATCCTCGGATCCTTGACATTCAGGGCAAAGAGGGACGGGACCAAAGGCTCGATCCGATGCCCAAGGCCCTCGATGAGAGTGTCCAAACCGGCACTCTTCAATGAACCCGCCGCCATGCACATCTTGTCAAAAGCCTCCTTCTTTCCATCCCTTGTTTCGATAAGCCATTTCCCGTCCGCAGTCTGCTCGAGCCCGCTCAAGACCCTTTCAAAATGAACTTCGACACCCAGCTTGCGGGCTTGCCCGACAAAACAATCAATGACCGACTGGGAAGAATCGGTAACGGGAAACATACGGCCGTCCGCCTCGGTCTTAGTTTCCACGCCCGCTGCCTCGAACCATTCGATGGTGTCCCGGGGCTGCCAATGGTGAAAAGCACCCCTCAACTCGCGGCCTCCCCGGGGATACCTTTTGGCCAATTCGGCGGGATCGAAGCAAGAATGCGTCAGGTTGCAACGCCCTCCCCCCGAAACCTTCACTTTGCGCAAAACCTTTTTCCCCGACTCGAACAAAACCACCGTCGCAGATGGGTTGAGCTCAGCCGTTGAAATGGCGGCAAAGAAACCGGCCGCCCCTCCACCCACCACCGCAACCCGGCGTTGCGGATGAGAACTATTTGGCATGCTCTTTTCCCTGCACACGAAGAAATGCCTCGAGCTTCTGGTCGGCCAGCTTTTCCTCCTCCTCGGAAAGAGCCTTGTAACCCCGGCCAACCGGCCAACCGTATCCCCAACGGTACCAGGTTGGGAAGTGGGGCACGCCACCCGCCCGTACCGCCTCGTACATCAAATTGGCAAGGAACGGATCCCCGGTCTTTTTCTCCACGCATGCCTTGAAAGCCAAGTCGGCTTGCTTTCTCTCCTCCTCGGTCCCTCCACGCCAATAGGCCATGTCGTGCAAAAGACAACATTCCTTCCAAAGCTCCGGCTTTTCGAAAGTACCGTCTATGAACATGCTGCACCCGTCGCTGGCAAAGTCCGCCAGCTCGGGCGTAGGGTTCGCCACCTTGACTTCCTGGCAACCCCATGAACCAAGCAAGCCCAGAAGCAGGAAAGGGAGAACCTTCCCCGAAGCTCTTCTTTCCAATTTGGTTTTCGTTATTGGCATAGACCGTACAATGCACAGACAAACCCGAAACCGTTCAACCCAAGAATGCTTCGATTTTGACAAGTCCGCAGAGAGTGGAACCGTTTGCCGTAATATTTCGGCTTCCGCCCATTTAGTGTTGTGAATGGGTGGAGGGGGCGTAAGAAGAAGGTCATGAGAAATTACGTTCCCAAAGCCCTGCTTCTCTTCCTGTCCATGCTCTCAGCCATTCCCCTGACCGGCTGGGCCAAGACCAAGATCGTCCTGATCTCCGGTCGGGACAGCCATGGTTCAAGCGCCCATAACTGGGGAGATGGAGTGGATTTGCTTTCCAACGCCCTGGTCAAGGAATCCGGGCTCGCGATCGAGACCGCGATCCACAAAGGCGGATGGCCATCCGATCCCGCGATCTTCAAGGACGCCGCCACCGTGGTGGTTCTGTCGGACGGAGGAGGCAGACATCCGATCAACAAGTTCCTCAAGCAATTCGACGCCCTGGCTGAGAAAGGAGTGGGTTTGGTTTGCGTACACTACGCAGTGGAAGTCCCCAAGGGCGCACCGGGCAATATGTTCGTCAAGTGGATCGGTGGATACTTCGAGACCTTCTGGTCGGTCAACCCGCACTGGACGGCCGAATTCAAATCCATCCCCAAGCATCCGGTCGCCAACGGGGTCAAACCCTTCACGCTGCGGGACGAATGGTACTACCACATGCGCTTCCGCGAAGGGATGAAGGGAGTCACCCCCATCCTAAGCGCCTTGCCCCCGGCGGACACCCTCAAGCGCGGTGACGGCCCCCACAGCAACAACCCTGCGGTCAGGAAAGCAGTCCTCGAGCGGAAGGAAAAGCAGCACGTTGCCTGGGCCTCCGAGAGAGAAAACGGACAACGAGGATTCGGGACAACGGGTGCTCATCATCACAAGTCCTGGGATCAGGATGATTTCCGCACCTGCGTACTCAATGCAATCGTATGGACGGCCAAGCTCGAGGTTCCAAAGGGGGGAGTGAAGTCACTCCCCAACCCAACGAGCAGACTGGGCGGAAAAAAAGGAGCATCCACGACCCCCAAGACCAAACCGCTCGATGTCAAGGAAGCCCTCTTTGCCACCAAAGTGATCACCACCAAGACCAAGGGACACGCTGCCGAGATCAAGGCAAACCTAAAGGGTGCCAAGGACCTGTATCTGGTCATGGCGGATGGTGGGGATTCTCATTCCTGCGACTGGGCGAACTGGGCTGAACCCAGACTCGTTGACACCGCGGGGAAGGAGACCAAATTGACCGATCTGAAGTGGAAGTCCGCAAGCACGGGCTGGGGAGGAGTCAGGATCAACAAGAACTGCGGAGGAAGCCCAATGAAAATAAACGGCAAACCAGTTGCCTACGGAATAGGGGCGCATGCCAACAGCGTGATTCACTACGAACTGCCCAAGGAACACAAGTACGTAAAGTTTCTCGCCCGTGGTGGTCTGGACGATGGCGGGAGCAAGCAGCAGGGAGGGTCCAAGACCAGCGTACAATTTTTAGTGTTTAACAAGCCACCGAATATCGGAAGCATATCCAAGGCCTCGGCCAAGGAGCGCGGGCTTGCACCGAGCATTGATCATTACCCACCCGATCAACTGGTCATGGCGGAAGAAGGACTGGAGGTCACCGTCTGGGCAAAGTCTCCGCTCTTTTACAACCCGACCAATATGGACATCGACTACAAGGGACGAATCTGGGTAGCGGAGGGGCGAAACTACCGGGGGCGAAGAACTCAACCCGATGGTGACCGGATCGTGGTGGTCGAGGACAAGGATGGAGATGGCGTAGCCGAAAGCTCACATGTCTTCGTTCAGGAAAAGATGTTCATCTCTCCCCTCGGGATTGCCGTGATCGACAACCGAATCATCGTATCCCAATCACCCGATTTGATCGTGTACACCGACGTCAACCGGAATGCCGTGTTTGACGAGGGTGTGGACAAGCGCGAGGTCTTGCTTACCGGATTCGACGGGAACAACCACGACCATAGCCTGCACTCGGTAACGGTCGGTCCGAACGGACAGTACTATTTCAACCATGGTAACAAAGGTTCCAAAGTCACCGACAAGGAAGGCTGGCAATTGAACGCAGGTAGTTTTTACTCGTCGAAGAATGTATCGGGGTTGCCCAGCGGGGACGGACAGATCTACGTCGGCGGGGTCGCCTTGCGCGTAAACCCGGACGGTACGGGCTTGCGTCCCATCGGGCACAATTTCCGCAATTCGTACGAACAGTCGGTCAGTTCCTTCGGGGATGTCTTCCAGAACGACAATGACGATCCACCGGCCAGCCGGACGGCATGGTTGATGGAATATGGAAACATGGGATTCGCCTCGCGCAACGGAAAGCGCAACTGGCGGGCCGACATCATGCCCGGGCAAACCACACAGGTGGGCGAATGGAGACAGGAAGACCCGGGCACGGTACCGGCCGGGGACGTCTACGGAGGGGGTTCGCCCACTGGAATCGCCTTTTACGAGAACGGCATCATGGAAGACCGCTTCGGTGGATATGTCATCAGTTGCGAACCTGCCCGCAATACCTTGTTCGGCTACCATCCGAAACCCGAGGGTGCGGGGATCACCCTGCCCGAGCGTGATATTTTCATCACCAGCAACCCGAAAAAGAATTTCGCCGGGGCCGACTTTCGCAACGCAGGTGGCCAAATCGGTTACATCACGTTGTTCCGCCCAAGCGACGTCACGGTCGGTCCGGACGGCGCCGTTTATGTAGCCGACTGGTTTGATCCCCGGGTGGGCGGACACAGCACGCGGGACATCGGACAGACCGGTGCGATTTACCGGATCGCACCCAAAGGGGCCAAGCTTTCCGTCCCCAAGTTCGACCTCTCCACCACAAGCGGACAAATTGCCGCCTTGCGCAACCCATCCCCCAACGTGCGCGAACTCGGACGAGCCCCCCTCGAGGCAGCGGGCGCAAAATCAATTTCCGCAGTCAAAAAACTGCTCGATGACCCAAATCGTTTTATCCAAGCCCGGGCAACCTGGCTGTTGGCAAAACTCGGACCGGAAGGCCTGGCAATCGTCGAGTCCCGCCTCAAACACAAGGATCCCCAAGCACGCATTTGTGCATTCCGCGCTCTTAGGCATGAGAACCACCGGGTTCTTGAACATGCGAAGAAACTGGCCGGTGACTCCTCCCCTCTTGTCCGTAGGGAAGTGGCCTTGGCCCTGCGTTACGTCCCCTTCGAAAAATCACGTGACCTGCTCCTCAAGATTGCCGGTGGGTATGATGGGAAGGACCGTTACTACGTGGAAGCGTTTGGCATAGGCTGCACCGACAAGGAGGAAAAGGTCTACGCCGCCTTGCGCATAAAACATTCGGGCAAGAAATTCGACCCGAAGTATGCCGGACTGGTCTGGCGCTTGCACCCGGTCAGCGCGGTGAACGAATTAAAGAGCTGGGCAATGGACAAGGACAAGGATGATGCGTTCAGACGATCCATGCTCTTTGCCATCAGCTTGATCGAGGCCCCCCAGGCGGCCACCGCGATGGTGGAAATTGCAAAAAATGCGGGAGGCGAAACAGCCAAGCTCGCATCCGTATTCATCGACAAGCGCGACCAGGGAATTTGGAATCCCTACAAGGCAAAGGATCAACTCTCGGGCAAACCCGCCGGGCCGACCGTTTACGTCGACAGGCTCGCCCCGCTTGAATTCGGACCCGAGACCAAGCTGCCCAAGGCCTCGAAAATCCTATCCCTCAAAGGAGATCCCAAGGAGGGCAAGGCCCTGATCGGACGGTGCTACGTTTGCCATAAGATCGGCTCCGCAGGGGTCGAGTTCGGGCCGGCGCTGGCCGGCTGGGGAAGCGGACAAACCCGCGAGATCATCCTCAATTCGATACTCGATCCGTCGGCTGAAATTTCCCACGGATTCGAGGGTACGGAACTCGTTGTGAAAGGAGACAAGAAAATCCAAGGATTCATACAGGCCGAGGGCGACCCTCTGGTCATTCGCGTTTTTGGCGGACAGGATCTCGTGATCGCAAAGGCGGACATCAATTCGCGCAAACAAGTGAAGACATCATTCATGGCACCTGCCAGCCGGTTGGGACTCGATGCCCAACAATTGCGCGACGTCGTGGAGTACCTGAAATTGAACTGATCCCCCTTCGGGCGATTCGTTCATATAATGGAATGACTCAATCCGGTTTCCATTTGGAAAGCACCTACGCGGAACTGCCCGCGGTCTTCTTCTCAAAACTTTCACCGACTCCGGTCAGCCAGCCGGAGATCGTGATCTTCAATGAAAAGCTGGCCGACGAGATCGGTCTGGACCTTTCGGGCATGAGCGGGGAAGAACGGACTAAGCTCCTTTCCGGAAACCTCGTTCCCGATGGAAGCGAGCCGTTTGCCCAAGCCTATGCCGGTCATCAATTCGGAAACTTCACGATGCTGGGGGACGGACGGGCCATCGTCCTGGGCGAACACCTCACCCCAACCGGTCAACGCCTTGATTTGCAATTCAAGGGCTCGGGAAGAACCCCCTACTCAAGAGGCGGAGACGGACGGGCTGCCCTCGGGCCGATGCTTAGGGAATACGTCATCAGCGAAGCCATGCACGCCCTTGGGGTTCCCACCACGCGCAGCCTGGCGGTTGTCGCGACCGGGGAAACGGTATACCGGGAAAACGAATTACCTGGGGCAATCCTGACCCGCATAGCCAGCTCGCACATCCGTGTGGGCACCTTCGAGTATGCATCCCTTCATGAGGACAAGGCAATCACCCAGGCTCTTCTCGACTACCTGATCGACCGGCACTTCCCTGAGATCAAGGAAAAGGAAAACCAAGCCCTCGCCCTGCTCGAGGCGGTTATCGAACAACAGGCCGAGCTGATCACCCACTGGATGCGGGTGGGCTTTATCCATGGAGTCATGAACACCGACAACATGGCTCTCTCGGGTGAAACCATCGATTACGGGCCCTGTGCCTTCATGGATGTCTTCGCCCCCGACACGGTCTTCAGCTCGATCGACCGCAAGGGACGCTATGCCTATGCCAATCAGCCGTACATCGCCCAATGGAACCTCGCCCGACTGGCTGAGAGCTTGCTCCCTTTGATGCATGCCGAAAGGGAAGATGCGATTGGCATGGCCGAGGATTCCTTGAACGCGTTCGAACAGGTTTACAAAACCAAATGGCTCTCCATGATGGGAACCAAGCTTGGGCTCGCCGAGTCAAAGAAGGAGGATGAAAGCTTGATCACCGGCCTGCTCGATTGGATGCATGAGAACGGATCCGACTACACCAATACCTTCCGCGACCTGAGCCAAGAAGAACTTCCCGACACAGATCTCTATGCCACCGAAAGCTTCCAGACCTGGCAAACCCGCTGGCAAGCGCGTCTCGAGGAAGAAGAATTGGACTCCTCCCTCGCCCTCAGAAAATCCATCAACCCGGTGGTCATTCCCCGCAACCACAAGGTCGAGGAAACCCTGCAAGCTGGCGAGGAAGGTAACCACAAGCCCTTTCACGATCTCCTGAAGGCTCTTGAGAACCCATACGAAGACGGGGATCACCTCAAACCCTACCAGGCTCCCCCGAAACCGGAGGAAAAAGTCCTCCAAACCTTTTGCGGAACCTAGGGGGAAAAGTTTCCGACTCATGAAACTTTTTCCGTTACCTAGCCTCTGTCTTTTCTTGGTTGTCGAAAGCCTGTTTGCAGCCGAGGAAAAACGGTACGCCTTTATCGTTTGCGGAGATCCGCAATACCATGCCGAGAAATCGGCCACACCAAAAACCCTCGATCCGTACTCGGAAGAAGCCATGGAACGATTCATTCGCCTGGCCAGTTCCTTAGCCGGCAAGGAAATCCCCGCTTCCCTTGGTGGAGGGAAAGTGGCGAACGATCTTCTCGGAATGATCGTTACCGGGGACCTGATCGACAGCGCTGATAAAAACGGCGGGGCCTACCCAGCCATGCAACGTTTCGAATGGAAACGCTACAAGGCGGACTTCGGATTGACCGGTAAGGACGGGCGACTCCCCTACCCGGTCTACGAGCTCCATGGCAACCATGACGGTCCGCAAGGGGACACCTTTATCATCGAGGACATCATCGCGAGGAACAAGAAACGGCCCGGTCTGACCAAGATCTCCGAAAACGGCCTGCACTATTCCTGGGATTGGGGACCCTTGCACCTGGTGAACCTCGGAATGTTCGCGGGAGCAGGGGACAAGCGCAGAAAGGATCATCATTACGCACCCCGCTCGAGCCTCGAGTTCCTCGAGAAAGATCTCAAAGAAACAATCGGATCCTCGGGCAGACCGATCGTCCTGTCCTTTCATCTTCATCCGTTCGGTCCGCACTTCGACTGGCCCGAGGAAGACTTGGCCGCCTTTTGGGCGCTGATCGAACGATACAACGTGGTCGCCCTCTTTCACGGGCATACCCATGGATCTCCACCCACCCGGACAAGATGGAACGGCAAGGAATTCGATCGGAACCTGAAGCAAGGAGTTTGGGTATTCAACCCCGACGATGCGGGAGCGGCCAAGACGAACACAAGGAATCCAGCCGAAGGGGTCGGTCTGCGCCACGGGTTTCTTTACCTCGAAGTGATCGACCGAGCAGGTAAGGCCGATGATGAAATGATCGTGCTCACCTATGCATCCAAGGACAATTGGAAGACCCACCAATGGGATAAACGCTGGGCTGTGAAGATCACCATCCCGAAATAACCGGCCCGCTCCCCCACCCCAAGCTTGACCGAGTTCGTCCAAGCGGTAGGGTCGAAGGAATCATGTTCATCGGAATTGCCGGAATCATCGGGGCGGGAAAATCCACCCTTTCCCAACAACTTGCCGACCACCTTGGCTACGACGCCTTCAACGAGCCTGTGGACGACAACCCCTACCTGTCCGACTTCTACGCCGACATGAACCGCTGGAGTGCCATGATGCAGCTCCACCTGCTCTTCCGACGCTTCGAACAGCACCAGCGCATCGTGTGGAACAAGGAGAAGGGTGCGGTCCAGGACCGGACCATTTACGAGGACACGATCTTCGCCCGCATGCTCCACGAGGCGGGCTTCATCGACCAGCGCGACTACGAGACCTACGTCGGACACTTCAACGTCATGAAGCGCTTCCTCGTCTACCCCGATGTCCTGATCTATTTACGGGTCACCCCCGAGGTCTCCATGCAAAGGATTAAGGAGCGCGGACGGGATGCGGAGGGCGGGATCACCCTCGACTACATGGAAAAACTACACCAGGGATACGAAACCTTCATTGCCGAGATGGACCATTATACGCGCGTCCTCACGCTCGATTGGAACGAGTATAAGGAACCCGAAGAAGTGGCCCGATTGGTAAAGGAAAAAGCGGACGAGAACCGCGAATTCCTCCGCGACCTGAAGCGGATCTAGGATCGCTTAGGAATTCGCGTCGAACTGAATCCTTCAGGGAATCCGGGAGCTATTTATTGGAAACGGGCTTGGCATTGGTTTCGGGAAACCATTTGGCAAGGCGTTTCTTGACCGGATCTAATTCGGGCTGGTTGGCCAGGTTGTTGAATTCATCCGGATCAGTCTTGTGGTCGTAGACTTGTTCCGCGCCGTTGGGATGGAGTATGTAACGGTAGCGCTGTCCTCGGGCGGAGTGATTGCCTTTGCCCCAGGTGGTGATGGCCGGGCGGTCCCATTTAGCCTTGGGGTCGCGAAGAAGCGGAACCAGGCTCACGCCGTCCAGATCATCCCGCTTGGGTAGTTTGCATAGCTCGTTGAGGGTAGGATAGAGATCCAGCAGGCTGACCGGGCGGTCGCAGACGCTTCCCGCCTTGGTGACTCCGGGAGCGACGATGAGAAAAGGAACCCGGGTGGATTCCTCGAAGAGGGTGAATTTTTCCCACTGTTGCTTTTCGCCAATGTGCATTCCATGGTCGGACCATAGGGTAATGATTGTGTTCTTGGCTTGCGGACTTTGGTCGAGCGCATCGAGCAGACGCCCGACTTGGGCATCCGCATAACTGATAGAGGCGAGGTAACCGCGCACGGCCCCACCCCACTCGTCGTTTTCGATCATCCACTTGTGCCATTGCTTGCGTATGCCTGCATGCCCGCGGGGAGGCACGTCGTCGAGGTCGTCCTTCTTGATCTTGGGCAGGAAGACGTCTTTCTTGGGATAGAGATCGAAGTACTTGGATGGAGCGTACCAGGGAATGTGCGGACGAAATATACCCACCGCGTGAAAGAAAGGTTGCTTGCCTTTCTTGGCCAATTCAGCGGCGGCCCAGTCCACCACCTGGTAATCAGCGGTGCCGGACTCGGCCTGATGGTCCGGTCCCCAGTCGAAGAAAGCGGGGGGTCGGCCCTTCTTGTCTTTGCCCACCGCGAGGGGCTTGGAATATAGGTATCCGTTGGAGGCCCGCTTGGCTTCGGTTGGCTTGGGCCACTGTGGATCGGGCATGGGGTTGGTGGCGGATGGCCAGTAGGCGTCCCATAGCTTGGCCTCGTTTTGTTGCTTGCCATAGCTATCGTTGATCCAGGAGAGGGCGTGAAAGATCTTCCCCCCCCCGATCGCCCGGTAACCGTTGGCCCGGAAATGCTCGGGGAGGGTGACCGCATCTGCCAAGTGCGGGCTACGCCGCCAGTCCTGTCCATTGTTGTAGACTCCCGAGGAGGAAGGAGCTACCCCGGTCATGACCGCAACCCGGGAAGGATTGCAGGCGGGAGCGGAGCAGTGGGCATTGGTGAACAAGGTGCCACGGGCCGCCAAGCGGTCGAGGTTAGGAGTATGAACTCCTTTTCTTCCTCCAAGGCAATTGACCCAATCGTTCAGGTCGTCCACCGCAATAAAGAGCACGTTGGGAGATGGCTCCTTTGCATTAAGGCAACACACTACCAAAGCAAGGAGGACGGGAATGAACGTTTTATTCATGGATTGGAAAGGTTGGGGTTAAGGGTGCTTCGGTCGACAAAAGAAGCTGGGGCATGATTTCGCAAGGAAAAGAAGGTACCGGGTTAAAGATCGAGTAAACTTCTTCTCGCGCTTGACCAGATAAACTTGATCGGTAGGGTCAGTTGGATGAAATCCCTCTCCTTGATCCTTGCCTTGACCGCTCTTTCCCTAAGCGCGGCCAAACGCCCGAACATCTTGTTCATCTTCACCGACGACCATGCCTATCAGGCGGTCGGAGCCTACGACTCCTGGCTCAAGGAACACTGCCCTACCCCGAACATCGATTCCCTAGCCCGTGACGGCATGCTGTTCGAGCAGTGCTACGTGACCAACTCGATCTGCGGACCGATGCGGGCCGCCATTCAGACCGGCAAGTATTCCCATGCCAACGGTTTCCTCGTGAACGG
>Ga0315322_10004054_pt1 | contig 11275 bp, 9 predicted proteins | sample M110021515metaG_FD_203461 | JGI IMG/M metagenome (GOLD analysis project Ga0315322, IMG submission 203461) | Ammonia-oxidizing marine archaeal communities from Monterey Bay, California, United States - M1 100m 21515 | ecosystem: Environmental > Aquatic > Marine > Intertidal zone | place: USA... | reverse complement strand
GTTTTTCCTCCTATTTACACCACTAGGCGTTGAAGGAGGCGGGGCTACACGGTGGTTAGCAGTACCTGGAGGTACATTTCAGCCATCTGAAATGCTCAAGTTAGTCATGATTCTCTTTACGGCAAAACACCTTTCCGAATATGAGAAAAATCTTAATAGTCCCCGGGCATACCGAGACCCGATATTGGTTCTTGTTCCAGCGATGCTATTGCTATTTGGTCAGCCAGATTACGGGACGATGTGTTTGGTTGCTTTCTTAGTTGCAATATTGCTGTTTCTCGGTGGCATGCCTTTAGGTAAGTTTTTAACTATTGGAGCGGGTAGTTCCCTTTTGGTTGTTGGAGGGGCAGTAGCGGCTCCATACCGAAGGGAAAGACTTCTAGCTATTCTGGATCTTGAAGGGGATTCACTTAATACAGGATGGCAAACCTTGCAATCTCTTACTGGGATAAGCAACGGTGGCCTTTTGGGTGTGGGGCCAGGAGCTAGTAAGTCAAAGTGGTGGACGCCGGAGACACATACTGATTTTATTTTTACAATTATTGCTGAGGAAATGGGTCTCGTAGGATCTTTACTAGTTCTTTCATTGTTTGTCGCATTTGTCGTACTAGGTGTTCGTGTAGCTGTGGGTGCTTCCAACGCTTCAGATAAATTTGGTTATCTTCTCGCTATGGGTATTACGATATGGTTCGTTGTTCAGGCTTTTGTCAACATCGGAGTAACAATTGGAAGACTACCAAACACTGGTCTTCCGCTTCCTTTTGTTTCTTACGGAGGGAGCTCATTGCTGGTAGGGATGGCAGCAGTCGGTATTCTTCTGAATATTTCACGCCAAAGAGTCAAATGAAAAATTGTTTTGCTGTAATTGCCGGTGGGGGAACAGCCGGACACCTTCATCCTGGTTTAGCTGTAGCAAATTCTTTAGTAGAGGAAGGCGTTACTAGGGAGAGTATTATCTTTCTCGGAAGTGAAAGGGAAATTGACCAAAGACTTGTATCCGCTGAAAATTTTGAATTAATACCTCTTCGAGGTGCCGGAATTCAAAAAAGAAATCCAATAGCCATTCTGAGGATATTTTTCCTGCTTGCCAATGCGACCTATTCAGCTATCAGAATTTTTAGCTCAAGAAAACCAAAAATAATACTTGCATTAGGTGGCTATGCATCGGTACCAGGTGCTCTCGCTGGTTTAATAACAAGGGTTCCAGTAGTGCTCCATGAACAAAATGCTGTAGCTGGTCGCGCCAATAAACTAATTAGTAAATGGGCCAAAAAATCAGCTGTTTCTTATGCCAGTACTAATTTAAAGAAGAAAATATTAACTGGTAACCCAGTGCGACGAGAAATTAGAGAAATTCAAAGAGGAGATAAATCAACTGATCAGAATAAATTAGGAATACCAAATGAGAACTTACTAGTAGTGGTTACGGGAGGTTCTCTTGGGGCGAGGAGAATTAACGAAGCTACAATCGATGCTCTTCGTAATCTTGGTGAAATTGGAAAACTTAGTGTTTATCACATCGTCGGGCGAAGAGATTGGGAGATACTTGACATTCCAAACCAGATTGAATCAGTTGATTATAAAAGTATCGAATACGAAACTGATATGCCTACTGTACTCAGCGCAGCTGACTTAATTATTTCTCGAGCCGGTGGTTCAATAACTGCTGAAATATCAGTTATAGGAATACCAGCCATACTTGTTCCGCTTCCTCATGCCCCCGGCGATCACCAACGAAAAAATGCAGAATCGTTAGTTGCTGCTGGTGCAGCAGTGATGATTAATGACAGTGAGTGCACAGGAATGCACCTCGCAAGTGTGGTTAAGGGGCTAATTGATAATCCGGTGGAATTAGAGAGAATGGCTAGTGAGAGCAGAAAAGTAGGTAATCGAGATGCTTCAAAATTGTTAGCTACAGTATTGCTGGAGGAAGCACGGTGACGGCTAGAAAACTATCCCTAACTGAACCCAAGGATATTCATGTCGTAGGTATAGGTGGAGCCGGTATGCGGTCAATCGCTTTGGTTCTGTCTGGGATGGGACATAGGGTGAGTGGGAGTGATCTCAAATACTCGCCAGGGCTTGAACGGCTCAAGAGTGAAGGTATAGAAATCTTCATCGGTCATTCAGAAAATAATCTGCTAAACGCATCCATTCTGACTAAATCTACGGCCATACCTGAAGGAAACGTTGAAGTTCAAGAAGCGAAAAGAAAAGGCATAGACGTAGCTAGCCGAGCTCAAATCTTAGCAGCGATAAGCCGAACTAAGAATACGATTGCAGTAGCTGGGACACATGGCAAAACGACAACGTCTTCCATGCTTTCACTCGCTTTAGCTGAAGCCGGAGTAAACCCGTCCTTTCTAATAGGCGGAGAAGTCAACGAAATTGGATGTGGGGCGCTTTGGGATAAAGATTCAAAATTTCTGGTTGTGGAAGCTGATGAATCGGATGGGACTTTCCTTGAAGTGGAAGCAGAATTTTCTATTGTTACTAGTGTCGAATCAGATCACCTTTCTTATTACGGTACTTCTGAAAAACTTCGAGATGCATTTAAACAATTTGTTTCAGGTACTAAGAAGAAAACCTATATCTGTGATGAAGATGTTGGGACAAGGTATCTGTTAGGTGCCGAGAATGTAGTCACCTACGGAACTGGTCTGAAATCAGATTATAGCCTCCAGTCATACTCGGGCGGGAGGTTCTCCTCTTCGTTTGAAATTGTGGGACCTGAAACTAATCTTGGACGTTTTGCTCTCGCTAGCCCTGGTTTACACAATGCTTTAAATGCAACTGCTGCAGTAGCATTCGGGATAGATATAGGGCTCCCAGTTGAAGATCTACGGCGGGGTATATCACATTTTGCTGGAGTAGCTAGAAGGTTCCAATTTCGGGGTGAGGCAAATGGAGTTGCTTACATTGATGACTATGCGCATCTTCCTAGCGAAGTAAAAGCTGCTCTAAAAGCTGCAAGCGAAGGAGAGTGGGGTCGAATTGTCGCTGTATTCCAACCTCACCGCTACACAAGAACATATGAATTAGCAGACGCATTTTCTGATTGTTTCGAGCACGCTGATGAAGTGATCATCACTGGAATATATCCTTCAGGGGAAAAACCAATTCCTGGTGTGACTGGAAGGCTGATTGCAGATTCATTGAAAGCTAAAGGCTATGCAAAACCAGTTCACTATTGTGAACACCGTCAAGAAATAATTGAATTACTTCACGAGAATCTAGGGCAGGGAGATCTATGTATAACTTTGGGGGCAGGAGATTTAACAAGTCTTCCAAATGAAATGATGGAGGCCGAACGGTAATGACTACGTTTTGGAGTCAAGTAGCAAACGATGTTGATACCTTGTTAGCCCGTAAAGCTGTAGTGGAGAATTTTAACATTGGCCAACTGACTACTTATAGGACGGTGGGGAAGTGTTCGCTTTATGTTGAGGCAAATAACGAAACAGAGCTGCTATTTGTTTCCTCTGTTATACAAAAAACTGGGATAAAAGTTGCCTTAATAGGGAATGGCTCAAATCTTCTAATTGCAGATAGTGGCTTTGATGGGCTTGTGATCAGTCTTGGGCGTGAATTTGAAGAAATAGAGATACGTGAGAATTTCGTAGAAATCGGAGCTGCTGTGCAACTGCCTGTTCTTGCGCGCAAAACTGTTTCTGTTGGACTGACTGGATTTGAGTGGGCAGTTGGTGTTCCTGGAACGATAGGCGGGGCAGTAAAGATGAACGCTGGCGGTCATGGATCTGATATGAATGAGAGTATTAAGAGCGCTGAAATTATTAATTTATTGAGTGGTCAAAAATCACTACTTACCCTGAATAAATTAGATTTTGGGTACCGCTCATCCTCTATTAAACCCCATGAGATTGTTGTTCGTGCAACTCTTGATTTGCAAGAGGGAGTTAAGTCAGTTTCAGAGGAGAAGATAAAGGAAATAGTTCGGTGGCGTCTTGAGAATCAACCAGGTGGCCAGAATGCAGGTTCAGTTTTTACTAATCCGGAAAATCAATCAGCTGGACAATTGATTGAGGAAACAGGCAGTAAAGGGTTGAGGATCGGAACTGCTGAGATCTCAGAAAAACACGCTAATTTCATACAGGTAGACCCTGAAGGGAATGCAGCAGATGTTTATGCCCTTATGAAAGAAGTAAGAAGAAGAGTATTTGAGGAATTTGGAATTGAACTCCAAACAGAAACAAAGTTAGTTGGTTTCAATTAATGGCTGATATGGATCCACGTATCCAAGAGCGAAGAATAGAGATACTCCGATCTAAGGGGAAAAGGAGATTACGAATTGTTCTCTTAGTGGTCTCATTATTATTACTTACTCTTGGGGGAGTGATAGTAACGAAAAGTTCACTTCTCGATGTTGATCAAATCGTGGTTAACGGAGTCGATGGTGAACTAGCAGTTCTTGTTGGTGAGCAATCAAATATACGAAAGTCTATACCTTTACTTGAGGTTAATGCTAGTGACGCTATAAGAGGTATTGAAAAAATACCGCAAATAAAAACAGCGAGGATAAACAAGTCATTCAATGGGACTTTGACAATCACTGTGACCAAGAGAACACCTGTTGTAGCTGCTAATGATGGAAACTCTTGGGTGCTTTTAGACGAAGAAGGAAGGGTGGTAGACCGGGTTCTAGAACTACCATTTGGCTACCCCGTAGTTGATGGTCTCAATGAGTCTCCCCAGATGGGAGAATGGGTCTCTGATCAGGCATTACCCGCCATAGAGCTAGCTATGAATCTCCCCCCGGTCCTTGCGGCAAATATTTCATCTGTGCAAATCGGAGAGACGTTAGAGCTTAATTTATTCGGAGAAGGAAAAGTTCTTTTTGGTGATGGAAATAATCAAAATGAAAAGATATTAGCTGTAGCAACGATTCTCGAAAAAGCAGATCTAAACAATCTTGTGCACATAGATGTTCGAGCTCCTAAGAATCCAGTGTTGTGTCGTTCCGCTGAATGCTCATACGCTTCATAGAGTATTGATTAACGATCAATACGGAGCGTGATTTGGTGACGAAAAATACCTTCACACTTGACCTAGTGTTTGTGAACAAACGAGTTGATCGCAAACTAAATCCATAAGGAGAAAAAAATGGAGAATCCCCACAATTATCTAGCAGTAATCAAAGTTGTTGGTGTCGGCGGCGGCGGAGTTAATGCTATAAACAGAATGATTGACGCTGGACTTAGAGGAGTCGAATTTCAAGCAATAAATACTGATGCTCAAGCTCTTCTCCTTTCTGACGCAGAAGTAAAAATTGATATAGGTCGGGAACTTACTCGAGGTTTAGGGGCTGGGTCTGATCCAGAAATCGGTCGACAAGCAGCAGAAGACCACAGGCCCGAAATTGAACAGGCACTTTCAGGCGCCGACATGGTATTTATCACTGCCGGAGAAGGTGGAGGTACAGGGACAGGTGCCGCACCGATAGTTGCAGATATTGCAAAGGGCCTAGGGGCGCTTACTATTGCTGTCGTCACTAGACCATTTGGTTTCGAAGGAAGACGTCGTGCTGTTCAAGCAGATCAAGGAATTACTCAACTGCGAGAAAAAGTCGATACTCAGATAGTTATACCTAACGACAGATTGCTCTCAGTTGCTGATGAACAGACGACAATTGTTGACGCTTTTGCGAAAGCAGACGAAGTGCTACTCGATGGCGTTAGAGGGATAACAGAATTGATTACTACACCCGGACTTATCAATACGGACTTTGCCGATGTGAAAATGATCATGAATGATGCAGGGTCAGCGCTGATGGGAACTGGAGAAGGGAACGGAGAGCAGAGAGCTACAAGTGCAGCTAGAAAAGCTGTTTCAAGCCCTCTTCTCGAATCCCCTATAGATGGAGCGCGAGGAATTCTTCTGTCAATAACTGGGTCCAGTAATTTAACATTAAATGAAGTAAATGAGGCTGCTGAACTTGTTCTAGGGGTAGCTCATCCAGACGCCAACATAATCTTTGGAACAGTTGTAGATGAAGCCATGGGTGACACAGTTAGGGTTACCGTTATTGCAGCCGGATTTGACCGGTGGGAGAGTGGCAGTAGACCTCAAAGTACGAGACTTGGTTCTGACATTCCTGATGTTTTCGGAACCGAAGAAGACATAGAGGAAGAGATTCATGGGGATTTAGATGTCCCAGATTTTCTTCAATAATTTGATAATCTAAGCCAGAGCAAGAAATTTTTTATATGCACCATGCAGAGCCATCGTGGTCCCATAAATTTGCAAATAATTTAACAGCAAATGTTCTGGTAACGGATAAATCGCACGGGGATTTATCATTAAGTCAGCCAAAGAAGATGTTGCATCAGAGGCAAAGAAGTCTCGTTGATGCGCCTTGGGCATACTTGGAACAAATCCATGGAAATTCAGTAATAAAAATTGAATCTGCTGGAGAATTTCAAGGTGTTAAAGGTGACGGATTAATAACATCTGAATTTGAAACACCTCTATCAGTACAGATCGCAGATTGTGCTCCCATAGCAATTTTTAGTAGAGGAGGAATGTTGGCTGTTGCACATGCAGGGTGGAAGGGCATAGCTTCAGGGGTGATTGATAATACTTGTTCTGAGATGAACAATTTAGGAGAGTCACCTTCAATTGCTGTTGTTGGCCCTTGTATCTATCCTGAGAACTATGAATTTGGCATTAATGACCTCGAATTCCTTCAGCGTATCTTTGGTATGAGCGTCAGGTCAGAAACTAGATCTGGTCAACCCTCGCTTGATCTTCCAGAAATGGTCAAGATAGCCCTGAAGAGAAATGGAATAAACGAAATTATCTTTCTCGGAGGTTGCACTGCTGATTCTCCGCAATTTTGGTCGCATAGGGCTAATAAAGACACTGAGCGCCAGGGGATGGTTGCATGGATCGAGAGCACTGCATGAATCCTTTATTTCGTAGTCAACAAATTGCCGAAAGGGTCGGGGCTATTGAAAGTCTCATACGTCAGAGAGCCGATAGAGAAGTAGAGCTTATAGCGGTTACAAAAGGATTTACTATCAAGGAAATTGACGCAGCTAAGAGAGCCGGGATAGTTAATTTCGGTGAAAATTATGCTCAAGAAATGAAAGCGAAAAACTTGGATAGCGAAGATGAATGCATTTGGCATTTTATCGGACAATTACAAAGCAATAAAGTAAGGCAAATCTGTCACATGGTTCAGGTTTGGCATTCGGTTACTTCAATGAAGCTAGCAAAAGAGATTGAGAAAAGATCTGAATTCTCGGATGTTCTTCTTCAGGTGAACATGGGTAACCGCGGGAATAATTTAGGAATAGACCAAAGTGACTTACCAGTTTTTCTAGAACAGTTGCAAGGAATGAGAGTTAACGTTCGCGGGCTAATGACTATGGGAGTTGCTGGAGACCTTGAAAGTACAAGAGAGATCTTTACTTCCCTTCGGCGCCTTGCTGATATCCATGAATTGCCTGATTGTTCTATGGGTATGAGTGGGGATTTAGAGATTGCTCTTGAATGTGGAACAACTATGCTCAGGGTAGGTACTGGAATATTCGGGAATAGAAGCGCCTGATTGAACTATCGGTGCGAAAAGTGTTAGGTTTGCAGATAGATTTGAGATTCAGGAGACATCTATGAGTACAATTTTCAAAAAGGCAATGCTTTATCTGGGTCTTGGGTCTGACGAAGATTTTATGGGTATGGATCCAATCACTAGTGAAGAACCAGTTAGAACTGAAAAACCAGTTAGCCAGCCAAATACTGGGGTAACCGTAAGAGCTATACCATCTGGAGAATCAAGTAAATCTGAAAGATCTGGAAGGGGCGCTGTTACTACCATTCCCCCTCCGAAGGTATCAAAACCGCATGTAGTAACCCCTGTAAGGTTCGCGGAAGTTAAAGAAATTTCTGAAGCTGCTAAACGCCGGCAACCGGTAATCGTTAATCTGCAGCAAGCTGAGCATGATGTCGCAGTAAGGATCATTGATTTCTGCTCCGGGTTAAAAATGGGAATTGAAGGTTCATTTGAGAAAGCTGGAGCTGATGTATTCCTGCTTACTCCTAAAGACGTTGAAGTCTCAGATGATGAAAAAAAACGACTAGCGGCTTCTGCATCTCGTAATCGCTAGAAACTCAAAATATCCCTACTGAAGGGTCAGGTAGCGAGTACTATTTTTATATGGCTGCTACTGAATCTCAAACTCAACTATTGACCCCGGAAACGATAAAACAAGTAGGATTTTCGCGAGTAAGAAGAGGGGGATATGACACTCAAGAAGTCGATCTCTTCCTTCATCGATTAATTGAAATACTCGAGAGTTCACCGGAACTGTTTTCTCAAAGTGACCATGATAGTTCCGGCGGTTTACGTGATCCAGAAGGGGCGGCTCAGCGACTTTTGTCTGCTGCTCAACGAACTGCAGATTCAGTGATTAATGACGCTCGAGAACAAGCAGAACACCTTCTAGCATCAGCAGAAGCTCAGGCTGACAACGTAAAACGTCTTGTGACTGAAGAAGCCCGTCAGATGGCAGAAGAGTCGCAGAGAGAACTTAAAAACTCCCTTGACTTGCTAACAAAAGAAAAAAATAGATTAGAACAAAGATGTGAATATCTTGAAGGCCAACTTCAAGCAGGCAAAGACCAACTCCTAGCAACTGTTGAGGAGATAAGGTCAACTATCGAAAATGGGGATCTATCCCTTGACCTCGTAGAGGAAGAATTAAGCCAACTGCCGCTAGTAGATGAGCTTGTAGAAGTTGAAGGGGAAACTAAATACTCTGGAATATCAGCAGTACCCCCAGGGGAAGATTCACTGGAGAATGGTGAACTATCAGATGAACTTCTTTCGGTTGGAGAGTTAATGGATTCTCCACCGGAATTAAATCTCGTTCATGATAGAGAAGCCAACGAAGTCTGGCTCCAACAAGCTTCACTGGAAGCAGAAGAAGGGTTAGCTGCGATAGAAGCAAACGAAGAATGGGATCAAGGCCCAGATACTGAAGCTATCAACGTCATTGATGGCGGAGAAATTCTTTCCGGTGATCGGTTCTTTGAAGAGCTTAGCGACTCAAACCCTCATGGGAGCTCTTTAGGTGAGGCAGATGAATCAACAGATGCAGCAATGAACGAATTTTTTAAAGAGAAACCGAGTAGCTAAGTCTTATCAATCTCAATTTGAATTAAAATTTGCTCACCATCTACAACACCCTCATGACTGACTGAACCTGTTGCTATTTCGTTCATCTCAATCGATTTAGCTAATACTTGTTCAGAGATGAAGGAACTGAATTCTTCAATCGCATACGAAGTTTCTTTAGAAGCTTGAATGGTGACATGAATACGATCAGTTAAAACCAATCCTTGGTTTTTCCTTGCTTCCTGGATAGCCCTAACAGAATCTCTCGCCTTCCCTTCCTTTACAAGTTCCTCCGAAATAAGAGTATCTAAAACTACTATTATTTCATTCCCTGGAAGTGAAGCGGCCGTGATGCCCTCGTTAGCAATTAATGATAATTCGAATTCATCAGTTCCAAGAAGGTAATCGCCAACTCGGACCTTCCCATCTTCTACCCATTCCCAATCTTCTGATTTCGCAGCATTAAAAACATTTTGGACGTCTTTCCCAAGACGCGGACCCAGTATTTTGCCATCGGGTTTCATAGAGAATCTCGCGTATTCTTCAATGTCATCACTAAATTCAATTAATTTTATATTGACTTCATCTTTGATTAACGATTCAAAATCTTTCAGAGTTTCAGAGCCATTTCCTGCGATAGTTATTTTGTTCAAAGGAAGCCTTACGCGTAAACCAGCATCCTCTCGCAAACGCAAAGTAGTTGAAACTACATCTCGAGTTAAGTCCATTGCAGAAACAAGGTCGGTGTCAGCAGGAAAATTATCGGGATTTGGCCAATGAGTGCTGTGAACTGAATCGCCACTCGTCAGTCCTAAGAAAACCTCTTCGGAGACCATAGGAAGGAAAGGTGCGCTCAGTCTACATAGAGTCTCTAAAACTGTGAAGAGAGTATCGTAAGCCGCCTGTTTGTCAACATCATCAGATGGTTTCGCTGGAGACCAAAAACGATCACGGCTACGGCGGATATACCAGTTATTCAGTGCATCAATAAATTTTCGAATTTCCGCAGTCGCACCTGGAAGATCGTATCTTTCCATAGAGTCCGTCACCCTTGCAATAAGGTCAGATGTTTTCGCAATAATATACCGGTCCAAAACGTTAGATTGATCCGTGTTCCAAATAGCTCTGTAATTATCAATATTTGCGTAAAGCGTGAAAAAACTATAAGCATTCCAAATTGGGTTTATCACTTGGCGAATGACGTCATCAATTGCCTGGTCACTTATTCGTGAATCCCCACCTCTTACGATTGAAGAAGACATGAAGTACCACCGAAGCGCATCAGAGCCCTGCGATTCAAAAATTTCTGTCGGTTCAGTATAGTTCCGAAGCTTTTTGGACAGTTTCATACCGTCTTCTGCTAGGAGAATACCATGGCAAATAACATTCTTGAAGGCAGGTTTATCAAATAGGGCTCCTGCGAGAACATGAAGCGTATAGAACCAACCTCTGGTTTGGTTGATGTATTCGACTATAAAATCAGCAGGGAAATGGTCTTCAAACCATTCTTTGTTTTCAAATGGGTAGTGAACCTGAGCAAAGGGCATAGAACCAGATTCAAACCAGCAGTCAAGTACTTCGGGAACTCGTCGCATAACTGATTTCCCAGATGGGTCATCTGGATTGGGTCGGGTCAGGTTATCTATAAAAGGTCGATGGAGGTTCGTTGGTCTGATGCCAAAATCATTTTCTATTTCATCCAAGCTTCCATAGACATCAATTCGCGGAAATTCGGGATTATCGCTTTTCCAAACGGGAATTGGAGAACCCCAAAATCGATTTCGGCTAATTGACCAATCACGGGCGCCTTCAAGCCATTTTCCGAAACGGCCGTTTTGAACATTATCAGGTATCCAGTTGATTTCTTGGTTTAGCTCCACAAGGCGATCACGAATTTGCGTTACTCGGACATACCAAGAAGGAACAGCGCGATAGATAATAGGTGTATCGGTCCTCCAGCAATGTGGGTAATTATGTTCGTAGCTGTCATGGCGAATCACACGCCCATCTTCTTTTAATGCCTTAACGATTAAAGGATTTGCTTCAAAAACATTAAGGCCGGACCATTCTTGAATTTCATTTGAGAAACATCCCTCATCATCAACTGGGACTATCGTCGGTATTCCATTTTCCTCGGCT
>Ga0315322_10004050_pt1 | contig 11279 bp, 8 predicted proteins | sample M110021515metaG_FD_203461 | JGI IMG/M metagenome (GOLD analysis project Ga0315322, IMG submission 203461) | Ammonia-oxidizing marine archaeal communities from Monterey Bay, California, United States - M1 100m 21515 | ecosystem: Environmental > Aquatic > Marine > Intertidal zone | place: USA... | reverse complement strand
TCTTCCCTTCAAGCCCACGATTCTTGAGTAACTTGCGAAAGGTAGCCTCGGCAGAAGGCGAGCGACAAATATTTCCCCAACAGACAAAAAGGATGTGCATGATGTACTGTCTACCTGCTGTGCTTTGTGTGTTCAAGGCAGAACATAATTTCGTCATGGGCAAACTTGACTATAGGACAAGTATTGTGATTATTGATGTTTGTGAGCAAAAGCATAACCATCTTTGGATGTGGGTATTTGGGGCAGGTTCTAGTTGAGCGTTGCCTAGACAAGGGGTGGGCAATCTCTGCCCTCACCCGGAACTCCGAAACCGCAGCAAAACTTCGCTCTCTTGGTGTCTCCTTAGTTGTGGAAGATCAACTGGAGGGCACCGCTTGGCATGAGCAACTCAATCCGGTTCAAGATTTCGTTGTCAACTGCGTAGGTGCGGCAAGTCGAGATCTCAATGGCTATCGGCGATCTTATGTCGAGGGTCAAGAATCCGTCGGGAAATGGTTGGAGGAAGGCAAGGCGGGCACTTTACTTTTTACCAGCAGTATTTCCGTTTATCCTCAATCAGGAGGTGTTTCCGTAGATGAATCCTCTTCGACTGCTGGTGCATCCGAGAGGGGGTGCCTGCTTTTGGAGGCGGAAGAGAAATGCCTTGCTTCATCTGTTTGCGTTGATCGGAATTTCGTCTTAAGGCTGGCCGGTCTGTACGGCCCCGGTAGACACCTAATGGTCGAGAAACTAAAGGGTGGTAAGCCCTTCGAGGGTAATGCGAACCGGACCTTGAACTTGATTCACATAGCGGATGCGGCGGATGCCGTTCTTCATTGCCTCGAATCCGAGACCGCCATTCCTAGTGGAGTTTACAATGTGTCGGACGGTAGCCATTTTTCCAGGGGGGAGATTGTTTCCTGGTTGGCAGAAAAGCTTGGTGTAGAAATAACTCCGTTTTTAGAGAATGATGGGATGCGTATTCCTGACCGCAAGGTTTGCATCAATAAAATCAAGAGTGACCTAAAGTGGAACCCTCGGTATAATTCTTTTGTCAAAGGCTATGATTCGATATTAAGCTAGTCTTTACTCAATTATTCATTAACCCAAAAATCAAAAGATCATGGTAGGCGTAGGAAAACTTCTCAAGCAAGCCCAAAAAATGCAGCAAAAGATGGAAGAAGCTCAAGCTCTTTTATCCGAAGAAATCATCGAGGTTTCGGGAGGCGGAGGTGCGGTGTCTGTAAAAATTTCAGGCCAAGGCGAATTTAAAGAACTTAAGCTTGATCCCGAGTTCCTGAAAGAAGAAGCTGAATTCGTATCCGAGGCTATCCTTCAGTCGATCGTCGATGCCTCTGAGCAGGCAAAGAAAAAAAACGACGAAGCAATGAATGGACTTACCGGTGGCATGCAAATGCCCGGTCTTTTTTAGCGAAACGTTTTTTTGACACCTCGTTACGAGCAACTGGTTCAGCTTCTTAAGGGATTGCCCGGCTTGGGGTACCGCTCGGCTGAGAGAATTGCCTTGCACCTTCTCGTTGAGAAGACCGACCAGGCAAGCAAACTTATTGATTCTTTGGCAAATGCAGCCGAGGAAATAGGGCCCTGTGGTTCATGCGGAAACCTGACCGAGTCGGACGAATGCGAAATATGTGCTTCGACCGAGCGTGACGATTCATTAATTTGTGTACTGGAAAGCGTGACCGATCTATTTGCAATGGAGCGCTCGGGGGCTTATCGCGGGAAGTATCATGTTTTGCATGGCAAATTGTCCCCGATTCGTGGTGTGGGTCCGGATCGACTCAATCTCGATTCCCTTCGTGAGAAAGTCGAAGGCAACAAAGTAAACGAGGTGATTTTGGCACTAGGCAATGACATGGAAGGGGAGGCTACTTGCCATTACCTCAAAGAAGTGATCATTGAAGATCGTCCCATTCGAGTTTCTAGAATCGGTTTTGGTTTGCCGAGCGGAGGAAATGTGACTTTTGCCGATGAAGTGACCTTGCGCAGTGCCTTGGATGGTCGGACTGAAATTGATGTCGCCTAGGCTCCTGCTGACTTGCAAGTCAGAAAACTGAATCAATTGGATCAATCGAACCGTCCCTGTCAAAGTTTGACCATTCTTCGGTCAAATATTTGTAGATGCGGGGACCGGTTGAGTATTCGAAGTCGAAGAAGAGCCAGTTTCCGTCATCTGAAGACCAGATAAATGAATTCGCATAAGAGCTTTGCTCGATCCAAATCCATTCGAGTTGGGGAGACCAAGCCCAAATCGATCCGTCCGCCTGTGCGCTAGGATAAATCCAACCTAATTTGAAATGATAAGACCAACCGTTGTCAGCCTGATAAAAATATCCCAACCAATTACTGGTGTACCAACTTGCTACTGATTCCACGGCTCCGATGGATTCGTTGAGTTGGCTAGGCAATTGCTGGAAGGTTGCCGTTATGTTGAGGTCCTGCGTCAAGGTTACAGAAATCGTCGACTCATTCGAATCCACTATTCCCGTCCCGCTCCATCCCGAAAAGATATGTCCGGCAATGGTATTGGCGGAAAGAGTTGCCTGTGAGCCGTGGGCGTAGCTTCCTGCTCCCGTGACGAACCCTTGCCCGGATGTGTGGACTGAAAGAGAGTGAACACTAACTGCGAAGATAGCTGTGATGTTCGCATCCTGGCTCATCGTGACATAGGTTGTAGCGGAGAATTGGTTTGAGAAAGTAAGATTTCCGTCCCACCTGACGAAGGAATATCCAGAGGCTGGAACCGCTCTAATTTCGGCACTGGTTCCAAAGGCAAAACTGCCGGATCCGTTTGCTGTTCCGCCAGTCCCAGAGGTCGCAATGAGTTGATGGCTCACGCCAAGGAAGTTGGCGGTTAGGTTCAAGTCTTGGGTCATGCTCACGGAAGTCGAGGAGGAGTTTTCATCGGCAACGGTTCCTCCGGTCCAGTTTTGGAAAGTATAACCCGCTGCAGGGACTACGGATATGTGTACGACTTGATTGGCGGGGTAGGCTCCCGCACCAATCAAACTAGCCGCTGAATTGTTTGGATTGGAACTCAATTGCACAAGAAAGCTCCCAACGGGTATCTGGGCGAAGCTCGCCCCGATGGTTTGGTCGCCGGATATTGTCAGGGTGGTGGTGGAGTCGTTGACGTCGGTGATGCCGGCACCAGTCCATCCAGTGAAATAGTACCCGGAATCCGCAACTGCCGTGAGGGTGACTTGGCTCCCGAAATTGTGTGAATTTCCTGCAGGGGCATTGGTTATGGAACCACCGGTTCCTGCCGAAAAGCTCAGGTTGTAGGGCAAGGGTGAAAAAGTGGCATGTACGGATTGGTTAGCGTCCATTCGAACGGTAGTGGAGGCACTCGCGGTATCAGCAACCCCGCTACCCGATTGAGTCCAGGAAGTAAATACGTATCCGGTGGCCGGAGTTGCGACGAGGGAAACATTCGTGTCGAAGGGATAGGAGTTCGTAACATTGTTTACGGAACCACCGGTTCCGGCTGTCGCGGAGAGGCCATAGTTGATCAGAGTGAAATTAGCCGTGGCGGTTTGGGTACCGCTTATGGTGATATTGGTGTCCTTGGTATTAAGATCGGCGATACCTGAACCGCTCCAGGATGCGAATTGGTAGCCTGTGTTGGGGGTAGCCGATATTTGCACGACTGATCCGTAGGAATAAGATTGCGAAAGTCCGGTTGGGACTGTGCCACCGGCGCCTGCTGCGATCGTGAAGGTATAGGATTGCAGAGTGAAGTTCGCAGTAACCGCCAAGTCGGCGGACGCATTGAATTCATAAGGATTGGCAATGCTGAGACTGCTTCCTCCAACGGACCAGTTTGCAAAGCCGTAACCGGTTGCCGGCGTCGATTGCAGGGAAACCGTTGCTCCTTCGTTGTATTGCCCGCTTCCGGAAACACTTCCTCCGGCTAGAGGGAAGGTCGTCGTTGTGACATTGAGGCTTGGCCAAGCACCTGTGCGAATCGTATTTCTTTGAAATTGTGGCCAGTCGGAATCAGCGACTCCGGTTCCCACATTCACGGCGTAAAGCTTGTTGTCGTAGCAACCGAAGTACAGTTTGCCGTTCGCGTCCAAGGCGAGGGATGAATCGACTACACCACCTATGGAAAAAGGCGGATTCGTGCCATTCGTATCCCATGCCTTTGATCCATTGGACTCGAATGCAAAAAGGTGATTTTCTCCACCACCGATATAAGCAACGACATAAACCTTTCCATTCGAATCGACTGCCGGCGAACTGTAGAAAATGTCTCCGACTAGGTTTTCCCAATTGGAAATTCCGGTAATGGTATCAATCGATCGTATGTATCCGTCACGAGAAACAAAGAAAACTTCGTTGCTGCTTCCAAGAACGGGGGACGCGTCGACCCTGTCGCCCGTCAAAACTTTCCAATTGAGGGATGCGTTGGTATCGTTGTCGGCAATCGAGTAGCAATAGCCATTGCCGCTTCCGAAATAAATGTTTCCCGCAAGGTCAAGGGCAGGAGATGAAAGAATAGACTTATTCGTGTCGGCGACGACATCCACTACATAACTCCATTTGGCCGAACCATCCGGATTGACGGCATGGAAAGTCCCATTCTCATCACCGAAGTAAATGGTTCCGTCCTGTCCGAGAGCAGCCGATGAGGAGACAGGTTGGCCTGCGAAGTATTCCCAAAGCTTGGTCCCGCTTGAATTCAATGCGTAAAAAAAGTAATCCTTTGAACCAAAATAAATATTGCCATTCGAGCCAATGGCCGGGCTCGCGGTTATGCTGCTGCTCGTATTGAAATCCCACAGCTTGCTTCCATCAGTTGGATTGAGAGCATAAAGCTTATTGTCCCATGAACCGACATAAACTGTTCCGTCCGATCCGATCGCTGGAGTCGAGTCCACCCAGTTTCCGGTGGTATAAGTCCATTTGCTCGTCCCGTTGGGATTAAAGGCGTGGAGTTTGTTGTCGTTGGAGCCGACGTAAACCGTGCCGTCGGAAGCAATTGCGGGAGAAGAAAAAATGACTCCTCCAGCCGATGCGTTCCATTCGAGGGATGGAGGAGCAGCAAGGGATTGGCTGACCGTGTAGACTAGATCGCCGGCTGTACCGGTGCCTCCACCGGTAGCGAGCCCCGAAGCAAAGAAAGTGACATTGCCTTCGTTCGTGGAAGGCGCTGTCCATTGGAAGTTCCATGTTCCAGAGGTAGATCGAGTGGAATGTTCGGCATATCCATTGCTTATTGCCATTCCGGGCGAAACCGTCGCGAGCGTTCCACTTGCCGTGGAACCGGACTTGGGAATCAATTGAAAACCATAGCCCCTAGCGTGCGTTCCTGACACGGCAACAGTCAGGTTGTAAGTTTGACCAAGTGCGTAGTTGGAAGGTAGTCCAGATAAGCTGATCGCACCATCGCCCGAGTTTACTGAACCCGTGTGACATGAGGTACAATTTTGAGCTTCTCCGTGTTGTGCGTCAGGTGGCCCCGTCGAGTTCCCGAAAAGCGACCCTGCCATCAAAAGCATGGTGGTGCATATGCTTAGTGAGAATTTAATTATTTTGAGCAAGACCTAGAAAAGGTTGAATCAAGAAACGATAAAAAGGGGCGGGCTTATACTTTAATTTATCCAATTTTATGCCATTTGCAAAAGATTTATTTTGAGTTTAGTCAAGTGGGACTGTCACGGTAAAAGTGGTTCCTTTGTTAGTGCTTTTGTCAAGTTTGACAGTGGCGTCAGCACGCTCGGAAAGTTCCTTGCAGATTGCCAAGCCGATACCAGATCCGTTTTCCTTTTTACTCTGAATGGGCTTAAACAGGGAATTCTTCATCTCGTCAGGAATTCCCGGTCCATTATCCCTGACGGAAAGAGTCAAAGATTCATTCTTGAGTTCCGCGAGAAGGAACACTTTGACGGCGGGACCGGAATCAATCGAATTTTGAATGAGGTTATGAAGAACGGGAAGGATTAAGTTAGCCTTCAGATTGTCGATTTTTTGATCGGATGCTGGGCTTTCGAGCACACTGACCCGCAGCTCAATTTTCTCCTCATTAAACTTGTTGGCTGCTAAATTGAGAATTTCCTGAGCCTCGAAGGAATAACTCTCCTCGTTCAAGTCGCATTCCCTTAAGGTGTTTAATGTTTGCGTAATCAAGTTTTCGATCTGCCGAGTAGTCGCACGCAAGTTTTCTTCGGTCGTTTCCACCCGCTCGCCTGAATCGAGTTCCAAGTTTTTGAGCCCCATCAAAGGACTTTTCAATGCATGCATCAAATGAGCCGTAACGGCACCTACGCCGGCGGTCTTACAAGCTTGGGAAAGTCGTAGGTTAGCCTCCTTCAAGTTGATTGACTTTCTCCTGAGTTCACTTTCGGAACGCAAAATACGAGTCAGGGAAATTCGGAAGATCAAAAAGAGCAAGCCCCCCCCGATGGCAAAGGCCCAAAGCCCTTGTTGCATGATTTCTTTCTCTATAGCATCTCTTTGTGCCAAAAGGGGAGCAGGCTCGATCAATAATTCAAGATAACCCATCTCGGCTCCTTCCCCAATTGGGTATAGAATCGAAAAAGGCTGCCCTTCAGAAAGCAGATAATCATAAGGTTTTCCATTTAGTTTTTTCGTTCTAGATGGATTCGCTGACGGACGGGCCGAGTCGGTTGAGAGCTCTATTAGTTCCCCCTCCCTGTCCAATGCAAATACGCCTATTGTTTCCTGGATCTCAAGTGATCTTAGGGCGATTTCCTCGAGGTAATCTTTTTCGGAGTGGACGAGGTCTTCCATACCCAAGTCCATGAAGAGTAGATCCTCCTCAAGGAATTCTCCCTCTACTTGCGTCCGAAAGTTTTCCAGAGTGGAGACATGGGAAGATGCTTCTCTGTGTAAGGCGAGTTGATGGAGCTTTTCACGAGAGGAGTTTTGTAAGACACCCGTAAGGATACCAAACATTGCCAAAATAAAGGCGAAGGCAAACCAACCTTTTTTCTCCGTCTTCATCGTTTGGATGCTCGGGCTTTCACCCTTTGTTCATTTCGATCTTCATGGTTTTGTTCAGACCCTACTGTTCCCAAGAGACCCCAATCGAGTAAAAATTCGAGAAGTATTCGTAATCTCTGGAATTGGACTGGTCTTCCTCTCGGTTCCATTTCAAATAAGCATTCCAGTTTTCATTGATCTCGCGAGTGAGTATGAGTTGACTTTCGAAGCCTTGTCGGTCGAACTTTTCCCCGCTCAATACGGTCCTTTGTTCATAATTGAATTGAGACCAACTAAGCTCGGTTTCGAGAAGCCACTTTTTCCACTTAGCGGAATGAGAAAGGCTCGTACCAATCTTTTCATAATCATAATATCCGCCTGCATTGTCCTCTAGTTGATTGATTCTACCCTCCCATTCGACGCTCTTGAGCCAAGGTGATGAGAATTGGTGCCCGAGGGTCAAGGCGAAGCCAACCTTATTTGTTTCCAGTTTGCCATCGGGTAGAAGAGACCCGTCGGCCTCTCTTTTTTCTCTCGCATCATAGTCTACTGATCTCCCCGAAAGTTTTGCCTCAAGATTGAGTTTTTCAGTGAGCTGCCAATCCAGAGCTACTCTAATTTGTTGGTCGGAATTGTTTTCCGATGGATCGTCAAACCTTTCGCTACCGGCTGAAACTTCAATTTTCGCGGTGATATTATCGGAAAAGCGATGGGATAAGTGAGGGATCATTTCGGACTTGTTAGATTGAATTTGCATGGAGTAGGGGAGCCCCAGATCGGAAAAGTCAAAAGCTTGATCATAATAAGTATGACGGAGTCTTAATCCGAACGAGTTTGATGCGTTGTCAGTCACATAGGTATGCTCCGCTTGAGCCAAAAGAATTCCGGACAGATCGTATTGAGGTAATCCACCGAAGTGCTTGCCTTCTCCAAAAAGGTAGAGGTAGGTCAGGTAGTTCGGGCTTCCTTGTCGAAGGAGGAATAGCTCACTCTCCATTTCAATGTATGCTGATTCTTCCCTGATGTAAGGTCCGTACATTGGGTTGTCTGAATACCCCACACCAAACTTGGCGGATAGGGAAGGAAACCATTTCTTCTCATCCGTGAATTCCTCGCCGGATTCTACTACTTCTTCCATTTCATCTGCCCCAAACAACATTTCTTTGATTTCCTCCTCCGAAATATCGTTTTCAGAAAGCTGGGAGTCATTAGTGGATTGAGAAAAAACCTCCTTTTTCTCGATCGAACTTCCCTGCGTGATTCCGTTGGAGGGTATCGTCTGGTTGATTTTGGGCGAGGCGAGAAGGGGATTGGATTGCAAAGCTACAACCTGCAGTAAATTTCCCTGAGATGCTGCGATTCTTTCGATCTGGCCAAAGTTGGAGTGAAACGCACGGGAGACATCCGCCTTACGATCAGGTTGTCCATGAGCGAAGAACCCGAACGGACAAGCCAAGAATATACCTATGGCAAGAGCTAATAAAATATAGGGTTTGTGGGTCAATGCAATCAGAGATAAAGAAGATGACCTTTGTACGGGATTCTCGGAATAAGGGAAATCATATTTCCATGTTACCAAAAGGGTTCTAATCTTAAAAAAAGAGAGGCGGAATAAATCCGCCTCTCTAAAGTTACTCCGACTTTTAGAGGGATTCGGTTACCCGATCACCTCCGCAGTCGCTTGAATGTAAGAATCAAAGATCCGAGGTGCGGGTCGCTTCGGTTTCCACCAAGGCCCTGATCTCTTGCTTAACCTCTTTGGCCTTGGACTTGATATCCTCATGCTTGGCCTTGTTTGCTTCCTTGAAATCAGCGATCAAAGTCTCGCGCTCTTCCTTGGATTTGTCCTTGAGGTTCTCATGAAGATCTTTGCGGGCCGTATGCAATTCTTTTTGCTTTTCCTTGAGGGCCTCTACCTTGACCTTGATTTCGGCAGTCAGTTCAGGACGCTCTGGCTTGGGGGGGCGAGCTCCTTTGAGCGATTCGTGAATGTCTTTGTGAGCATTCTTGATTGCCTCGAGGCGATCCTTGTTGTCCTTTTGGAAAGCGTGGATGGCTTCTCGCATTTGCTCCTTGGAGGCACCTTCTTGCTTAAGGGTGTCCAATTTGGTCTTCATCTCTTTGGCAATCGCGTCCTGTTGGGACTTAATGTCATCAAGCTTGGCTTTAACATCTGCAGAAAGCTCGGGTTTCGCAGGACGCTTAGGGCGTTTGAATTCGCCCCGCTTTTCCATCTCGCCACGGAGGGCATCGAGCTTCTTCTTGGCGTCTTCCCTCGAAAGAGTACCATCCTTGACTTCCTTGAGCACCTCAGCTTCAAACTTGCGGGGGTCTAATTTTTCCTTATCGGTCAAGATGTCGGGTTTGTTTCCACCAGGGAACTTCCCGTTTTCCTTGTCATCGGTAATGTTGCCCTTGATCCAATTGGCCAAAGTCGAACTGCCCATTCCAAAATTGCCGGGAAGCTCGACATAATCCTTAAGTTGGATTTCTGGAGGTCGCCCCCAATGAAGTGGGAAAATTGGCCTAGGTGCGGGACGACTGAAGTCCGGATCAACTTCTGGTTTTTCTCCTTTTCTAACAGGTTCCTGGGAATAAGCAAAAGCACAGAGCATGAAGCTTGCGATCAATGAGATGATGAGTTTTTTCATAATTTTGGGTTTATTTTGATTGTAAAGGTGTGGCTTAGTTTAACATATCCTGTGCCAAAGATAATCATTTTCTTAAGTTTATGATAGCGAGTGGAATAGGGCATAATCACGCAAGTTCGTTTTTTCTACAGATGTGGTTTGTGGTGAATATACCCCATGCTTCCGTGCTCTTTTTGGGGAATATTGCCCAAGCCTTATTTTTTTTGCAGACGGTATCGAAGGTAGTCGCGGGGCACGCCGAGGAGGCGGGACGCTTGCGAAACATTTCCACCTGCTTGGTCGATGGCAGCATCGATTAGTCTTCGGACTTCCTTTTCTAGATCAAAGCCATTTTCGGGAAAGGTAAAGTTTGCGTTGAACCAATCCTTGGAATCCTGATTCTTCTCTCCACTCGCTTCCACGATTCCCGAAATGGCAAGCTCGAGGTCTTGTCCTTTTTCGTTCATCACTACTGCTCGCTCCAATTCATGGATCAATTCACGAGCATTGCCGGGCCAGCAATAGGAAACCAGTTGGGTTTGGCTTGATTCGGAAAGGGTGGGTTGGGGAATCTTGTATTTTTTGCTTAACCCGATCAGGAAATGATTGGCGAGGGCAAGGATTCCTTTCCCTCGGGTGCCCAGTGGTGGAATACTAATGCGCAGAAGGTCGAGCCGATGAAAGAGATCCTCTCTGAATCCTCCCTCCCTGATCATTTGTCGAAGATTCTGGTTTGCGGCAGCGATGATTCGAACCTCTACCTTGATTTCTTTGGTTCCTCCGACTCTTCGAATGATACCGTTTTCGATGGCTAAAAGCACCTTGGCTTGAGAGGAGAGGGATAGGCTGGCGATCTCGTCAAGGAAGAGAGTTCCCTGGTGGGCGGCCTCGAAAAGTCCGATCCGCGTGTTCTTGGCATCGGTGAAAGCCCCTTTCTCATGGCCGAACAGTTCGGATTCGACCAAGTTCTCGGGGATGGCCGAGCAATTGAGCTCAACGAAAGGAAGTTCCGAGCGCGGGCCATTCTCATGCACCCAACGGGCGTAAGTGGATTTGCCCGAACCTGTTGGGCCGTCAATGAGGAGGGGCGGAAGGTTCACGGAGAGGCGACCATCAGCTTCGAGTATTTTTTCAAGTCGGCTTAAATCCTCCGCGAAAGAACTTTCGAAGAGAAGGCTCTGGCTCTCTCTTTTGTCTTTCTCCTTCTCATGCTGGCGGATCCTTGCATTCTTGCGCCGCTGGTCGGCATTCGCAAAAACGAGGGGTAACTCGTCGAGGTCAAAAGGTTTGGCCAAGTAATCGGCAGCTCCGAGCTGAAGGGCTTCCACCGCGGAACGGATTCCACCCTCGCCGGTCATCAGCACTGTTAAGGTATATTCGGGGACCCGTTTTTTGCGGAGAAGATCGAGGCTTTCCCCATCGGGAAGGTTCAGGTCGAAGAGGGCGACTTCGAAGGACAGGTCGTTTAGTGCGTTTTGTGCTTCCTCCAAATTTTGGCAATGGGTGACTCCTCCCCCCATCTTTTCGATCGCCCCGCCTATGCGTTTGGCCAGCATAAGGTCATCCTCGAGAAGGAGGATTTCCTTATCTTTGAAAAAACCAAGAGTTTCTTTTTCGAGCGACATAATAAGCAAAGTAGTAGGTATGAGTCCTCGGGAAAAAGAAAAAACTTTGCAAATCCTTTTTCCATCCGCATCTTTA
>Ga0315322_10004045_pt1 | contig 11282 bp, 7 predicted proteins | sample M110021515metaG_FD_203461 | JGI IMG/M metagenome (GOLD analysis project Ga0315322, IMG submission 203461) | Ammonia-oxidizing marine archaeal communities from Monterey Bay, California, United States - M1 100m 21515 | ecosystem: Environmental > Aquatic > Marine > Intertidal zone | place: USA... | reverse complement strand
CAAAGTTGAAATGGCCCTCAAAGAAGAGGACGGGACGGCGCTTGGCGCAGCTCTTGCGAAGGCGTCTACTTTGCTGGAAGAGAGCGGTGGCGAGTCTCGAGTTGTCGTCCTATTGACGGATGGCGAAAATACGCGGGACGATATCTTGCCTGAAGAGGGCCTGCGGATCGCCAAGGAATACGGTGTGCGGGTCTACACGATTCACGCAGCACGATCGCTACTCGCGGTCGACATCTACGGCCGCGTGGTCGACACTGGCCGGGAGCCGGACACGAGCTTACTCGAGCAGATCGCTAGGGAAACCGATGGGCGATTTTATCGGGCTCGTGACTTGGAGGGCCTAGAGCAAATCTATGCCGAGATCGAAGAGCTTGAGCGGACACCACGCATCGAAGAGCGACGTGTGGAGACGCGCGACTTGTATCCCAAAGTGTTGCTACTCGCGCTGGCGCTGGGAGCCTTGGGTCGGACGCTGTCGGCATTTGGACTGCGGAGGACAATGTGATCGGGCTCCTTGGATTTAACTTCTTGCGTGTCGAACTCTGGCCCCTGTTTGGGTTAGTGCTCGTATTTGTCTTGTTGGGCGTGGTCTCGTCGTCCTTGCGTCGCGCGGCTCTCAAGAGGCTTTCGGATAATGAACTCTTGGCTGTTCTAAGCGCGAACTACTCGAGAAATCGAGCGCGGCTTCGACTGTGTTTAGAGGCGACCTCTGCTGCTCTGATTGTGCTGGCGATTCTCGGCCCCGTTCGCGGCTATACGGAGATCCCGGTCAATCGAAAGGGCCTGGATATTGTGATCTGCTTAGACACTTCGCGTTCGATGCTTGCGCGTGACTTAGCCCCCGATCGATTAGAGCGCGCGCGTCGCGAAGTGCGTGGTTTACTGGAGAATCTTGCGGGGGATCGGGTCGCGCTTGTAGCTTTTTCGGGGAACGCTCGCGAGGTTGCGCCACTAACTCGGGACCGCAATGCGCTCTTGAGTTTCTTGGACAGGATTTCGCCTGTGGACAACCGCATGGGCGGAACGAGTTTAGGGGCGGCGCTTGAGCGCTCGCTTACGATTTTCGACGGGCGGACAGGGGCCCACGAGGCCATCGTTGTGCTGACTGATGGCGAGGATCTTGAGGGCGAGGGTCTGACGGTTGCCCGACGCGCGAAAGAGCAGGGAATTGGTATTTACGTGGTTGGACTTGGAACGGAACAGGGCGGGAAGATTCCGATTGTTGGTCGCGATGGAGTCGAGCGCTTCTTGCGTGGTCCCGATGGGGAAGAGGTTCTGACGCGCTTGGATCGGGAGAGCCTTGCACAGCTTGCCACAGTAACTGACGGCGCATTCTTGACGACTTCGGATTCGGCGACGCCACTGGAAGAGATATACCATAAGCGAATCGGCAAGTTGGACCGCCGCGAGATGGGGGGCGGTGACGAGCGCGTACCTCACGATCGCTACCAGTGGGCGTTGGTGCCAGGTGTGTTGCTTGCGTTGCTGGCACTCGGTACACGGGAACGCAGGCCGGCACGTGTTGTTTCGCGAGTGCTCGCGAATGCGCGGCGCTTGGCGGGCCTTGTCATGTTACCTCTATTCTTTGCAGCTAGTCTGGGGGCAACGGATGGCAGCGCTCAGGAAGAGGTCGCCGGAAGTCCCCCTTCCTTTTCCGATCAGAATCCACAAGCTGCAATGGTTCTCGAGCACGTTCTTGAGTGTGTGCGCGAAGAGAATTTCAGCGAGGCTCTTTCGTGGTTGGAGTTCTCACTTGGGATGGCGGTTAGCGATGCCGAGAATCTCGTCGCTGTCGAATTGGACGGCAAAGAGCAGGGTGCTGTAGTCGATCCGCATGAGCGCTTTCCTTGGACGGACCTTGAAAGGGCCCATCTGCGCTACGCGAAGGGAATCGTTCTGGATCGGCTAGGTGAGATTGCCCCCGCGCTAATGGAGTTTCAGGCTGCTGCTGCACTCGCTGGACCCGGGGAGATTCGCACCCGCGGACTCTACAATCGCGGCACGATTCAGCTCTTGGCGACCGAAGCGAAGCGCGACGGCTTTATCGAAGAGTCCAAGGCGCAAGCAGGAGGTGGCGCACCTGTCCCCTCGCCGCCTCCGCTTCCAGGCGCTCCTGACGAGGAGCCCGAAAACCCGATTGAGGTATTGCGCGAGGGCTATGGGAAGGCGCGGAACTTTTTGCTCGAACATATGAAGCTCGACTCTAGCCACGTTGACACCCGCGCGAACTTAGAGCTGATTGTTCGCAGGCTGCGCGAGCTCGATTTGATTGAGGAGCAGCAGGAAGATCAGGAGCAGGATCAAGAGCAAGAGGAGCAAGACGGCGAGGAGTCCGAGGACTCAGAAGAGGAGTCGGACGAGGCGTCAGAACCTGAAGAGGATTCCCCAAGTGATGAGGATTCACAGAGCTCGGAAGAATCCGAAGAGCCCGAGGACGAGGAAGGGGAGCCCGAAGAGGAGCCAGCTCCCTCGGAGGAGGAACAAGAACAAGAGGAGGCACCCAAAGAGGAAGAGCCAGCGGGGGCGCCAATGCAGCTAGAGGATATGAGCCCTCAAGAATTGGCCCGCTTGCTCGACGACTTGAGTGCACTAGAAGAGAAGCAAGCCGCCCTGCAAAAGCGCCTGCAGGGCGCTCGACAGGTCCCAGTGGATCGAGATTGGTAAGACACGAAAATGAGTGATCAAAAACAGTTCTGGACGCGCTATTCGCTACTGGCATGGATGCTATTTGCAAGCCTTGGCTTGGCGGGTTCGGCGCGTGCACAAGGTGAACTTCGAGTCACGGCGGGCCTGAGTACGGGAATCGCGAAGCTCGGCGAGGCAATCCAGATTGTCGTGACAATCGAGGGTAGTTTGAACGGAAGCATTGGCGAACTCCCGAAAGTGGCCGGGCTCGTTATCGGCCCTGCTCCAAATCCCCAGCAGCGTCGTCAGACGCTAGTGAGCAACGGGCGCATCCAAGAGGTCGTGCGGACGACATGGGGCATCCCCGTTCGGCCGAGCGTCGAGGGCGAGTATGAGATCCCTCCATTTCGGATCGAGGCCGCCGGAACTAGCTATGAGACACCGGTAATGAGGCTGCAGGTCCGCAAGGATATGCAGGGTGCCGAACTGGGCATGATGAATGTGGAAGTGACACCATCGAAAATCGTTGTCGGGCAGCCCTTTGAGGTTGTCGTTACATTCGGGTGGGACCAAGCCATAGCCAACCAGATCAACTACCAAGACCTCTCCCTGCCGTGGTGGGGGCAGCTTCCGGGTGCTATCGATATCGAAGGTAGCAGTGCGCGAGCGTTGGGACGTGACTATGCCGAGTCTCGGCTCAACAACAACATGTTGGTCGAGGTGGAGCGCCTCGCTCCTACCCAAGGTAGCGGACGAACTTTCGAGACGTTCCAGCTGCGCCGCAGCTTTCTTGCGACGACCCCCGGTAGCGTGCGCATTCCAACTTCGCACTTGGCATTTGGGCAGCGCCGAAATGTGGGTTTCTTCGCACCAGCGACTCCCGCCGACTTGTATTACGTCGCCGCCGAGCCCCTTGATCTGATCGTGGGGACAGTGCCGGACGAGGGCCGACCCGCGGGTTTCCTCGACGCAGTCGGTTCCGTGTCCGTGCGCGCCGAAGTCGACAGTCGTGAGGTCAACGCCGGAGACTCGATCAAGTTGCGCTTGGAGTGGACGGGCGACGGGAACCTTGAGTTTTTCACGCTGCCAAACCTGGCGCACATGGAGGGCTTGGACGGCATCAACTTCTACGGCGCGACCGACGTAGTCAAAGAACGCGGACGCCGCGTGAGCGTGTTTGATCTTGCGCCGCAGTCGGAGCTTGTGACAATGTTGCCGGCAATCCCACTCGTGCTCTACAACCCCTTGACCGAGAGTTTTGAGACGATTTCGTCCAAGGAAATTTCGATTCGCGTGCACGCCCTAGAGGGGCTAGGCACCTTGGAAGATTCTGCCGCCGCCGCCTTAGCAGATATCCGCGACATTCGAACGGGAGAGCATCCGCCTGAGGAGAGCGCACGCCTGCCAGACCCCGACTTCCCTTGGAAGTCAGGGGGTGCTACGGGGAGTATCCTGCTCGTATGGCTCGGCCTTCGCCGGCAAGTTCGCAAAGGCGGAGAGCCAGGCGCTCCTCTAGAGCGCAGGCGTCGCGCCGCCCGGCGTGCGTTGGGCCGGTCTTTGAAGGCGGCCCAGACCTCACAGGAGAGGCTCCATGCATTTGGCGCATTCTTGAGCGCTCGCAGTGGTGAGAGCGACAATGCCTGGATTGGGCGTGATTTGGATCCCGTCCTGGGCGATCAGGCTGATGATGGGGTAATGCGGCTAGCCGCAACGTTGGATGCTCTCGACCTCGCCGTTTGGGCGCCGGACGCAACGCTTGGGCCTTCGGACGGCGAACTGCAAGACGTGGCGCGCATGTTGGTATCTTCGGACCTAGTTCAAGTTGCAGCGACTCTTCGGGAGGCCGTGTGATGAAGGCAGTTCTTGTTTGCAAGGGTTTATCCTTCGCCGTGCTCGTGGGGTTGTTCTTGGTGACGCCTGCGCTTGGCCAGAGCGCCGCCGAGAGTGCGTATCGCAGCGGTGATTACGCGAGTGCCAAGGCACACTGGGAGGTTGAGCTCCTGGACTTGGAGGGGGCTGAAGCACGCGGCGCAGTTCTCTACAACTTGGGGAACTCAGCATTTCGCGACGGCCTCTTTTTGGAAGCAGTCGCCCGCTATACGGCGGCTATTGACCATTCCCCGCGTTCTGCCGATTACTGGGCGAACTTGGAGTTGGCACGCTCGCGGGCCGGACTCGAGGCCGCGGATCGCGGAGACCTAGCCGCAACGGCGGAGCGCTTGTATACGCTACTTCGAGTCCCCGAACTAGAGACGCTGACCTTTGCCATACTCGCTCTTCTCGCCGCATCGCTTCTCTGGGAAGCGCTTCGCGGCTCGCGAACTTCGCGGGCGCTGGCCACACTGTTATTCCTCTCCCTCATCGGCGTCGCGGGATTGCGAACGTGGCGCGTGGAGACCATACCTTTCAACCGCGTCATGGTTACGTTCGATGGTGGCGCATCCCTTCGAAGCGAACCCTCCCTAGAGTTGCCGGTTATCTTGCACCTCGATCCCGGAGCTATTGTCGAGCGTACCGACACTCTTCTGGGGTGGATGAGAGTTAATTCCAAAGGGACTTCTGGCTGGCTTGAGGCGCCTCAGGTTTTAGAGCTCGACTGACCGGCTCCAATGCTCCAATAAATCCAAGAGTCCTTTGGTCCCTGCGCGGGGAGCGAACCTCGGCATCTATCCAGATGGCACGTATTCTTGCGTGGGCAGCGCTCAGGACACCAAGGAGTGCCTCTAGTCGCATTTCGTGAACGGTGAGTCAAGCAAGGCCCTCCTGGCAGTCCGCCAACTGAGCGTCCTAGGATACTAATGAGCGAGCTTGTCGCGCGATGCGAAGGAGCCGGGCCAGTTCGAAAACTAGCGCGAGACACGCTTTCAGACGGGAGCTGGGCGAAGGTTGCCTTGGCAAGACCTCCGCGACTCGTAAAATTCTGCACAGGCGTTCTCTCTAGGGAAGGGCCGGAAGGGTAATCTAGGAGGCACCCGCCCCTAGTCTCATTCGCTTATTGATGCACCAAATCAGAACCCCCCTCCGCCCTGTGCTGACGTCTAGTTTGGATAGGACCCTTGGCATTGTCGGAAAGTTAGGTGCGGCCGGGGTCTGCCTGCTTCTTAGCACTTGTTCGGGCGGGCAATTGGGCGATACAAACGAAGGTGCGGGACGAGGTGTCCTGGTGATTGCGATCGACGCACTGCGTGCGGACCATATGGGTCTGTTCGGCTACGACCGTGACACGACTCCAGTGATGGATGCCCTTAGCGCGGAAGCGGTGGCTTTCGAAGACACTTGGTCCGCCTCACCGCGGCTGCTTCCCGCGCACTGTGCGCTTTTGACGGGGTGTGATCCCAACTTGTCACGCCGGCTGTTCTTGCTCGAAAGCGAAGTTCCCGACGAGTCGCGATTTGAGATTAAGGATCAGACTCCGCACGCTGCCGTCACGTTCCTAAGCGCGGGCTATCGGACGGCGGCCTTTGTCGATCACGATCAACTAAATCCCGTGCTTGGCTTCGACTCTGGATTCCAGGTGTACTCAAAAATGGGGGAGGAGAATCCAGGCACCGGACTTGTCGGTGATAGCGTTGGTCTCACAGGGACTTCGCGGAGATTCCTCGATTGGGCGCGCGGGCTCGATCGCGACCAGGACTGGTTTTCATACTTGCAAGTGTCCGATCTCGAGCGTGTTTGGAACCACAGCGACCCCTCTGCTGATGGATTCTTCGAGCCGCGTCCAGGTATGACGAATGTCCCGCCAATCTCGAACGACGCCAAGTCATTTTTCGCCCAGCCGAGGTCCCGCTGGACGGGTGGCGCAGTGTCACTCGGGCAATACGAAGCGCGCTACGATGGACGCTTGCATGGACTCGATCAAAAGCTGGGGGTGTTGCTTGAAGAGCTGCGCCGGGCTGGACTCTGGGAGAACACTACCATTTGCATCGTAGGGAGCTTTGGCGTTCAGTTTGGCGAAGCCGGACTGATCTTGGATCACGGTTTGTATTCGAGCGCAGATTTACGCGTACCGATGATTATTCGACCGGCGGACCAAGGGGGCTTCGATGCGGGGCACATCTCGCCGAACCTAGCGAGTACGATCGACGTGGTTCCGACGTTGCTTGAACTCGAGGGTATTCCCGAGCCGTCAGGGGTTATGGGCATGTCTCAAACCGCGAGCCTGAAGAGCGGCGGCGCGCCCCCTCGCGAACTCGCCTTTGCATCTTGTGGATATCAAGAGGGCGGGCTTGTCGTCGGTCCTCAATATGCGCTTGAGTTGGTCTTTCCCGGACGCACGCTTGGCATGCATGGACCCGGGTTGATGCGGGGTTGGTTCGGTGACGAGGAGCAGCACCCTTTGGCGATGCGGAAGCGCTTTTATGATCGGCGTCTTTACCCACTTCCAAATTATCGCTACCAAGATGAATTCCTAGCAAAGACAGTTCCCGCCGAAGAGCGAGCTGCGCTCGAGGCGGAGGCGATGGATCGCTCCTATTGGACGAGTAGGGCAAGGCAGGTACTTCACGCCCCGGAGTGGCGCGGCGATTCGGTTACTGCCGACGAGCTGGAAATACTCCTTGAGCGCAACTTTCTTAGCGGGAAGCAATGACCCGGATACTTGCCGTTACGCTTCGCTACCCTCCCTACGTGGAGGGTGGTTACGAACTGCTCACCCGTGATGCCGTTCATGGCTTGCGAGCGATGGGACACGATGTCGCTGTCCTGTGCGGCGTTGGAGCGGCATTCGAGAACGATGAGCTCACTCACGCGACGTTGAAGCCGGCGCTTGACGAAGGGGGAAACCTGTTTGAAATCGATAGGAAGTCAGGGCCTCTTGCACGCGTGCGCTCGCACTACTTTCGCGCTGCTAACTACGCGGCAACCAAAACTGCGATCGACGCTTTTCGACCCGACCTCGTTCTCTACTTCAACCTGGGACTCGCCTCACTCGCCCCGTTGCTCGCGGCGCGCATGCAGCGCGTCCCGACGCTGGGCTATCTCTGCGACCGGTGGGCTGAAAACCTGTGGCTGATCGATGTTGCGCAGGACCCGAATAAGCGTGGACGGCTTCCGTTCATGCGGGCACTTTGGGCTGGTACGCGCTCTATTGCCGGCCTCTCACCAGCGCTTTGCGCAAGTGGGTGGATTCGAAAACGACTGCTTGCGAGCGGTCTTGCAGCCGATGGCGTCGAGGTTCTGCCTACAGGACTTTCCCCTCAAATGGATGCGCTCGCTCGAGCGGCCGATGGTCCATGCGAGCGAATCCCTGGTGGGCGTTTGCGCCTAATCTCTACTTCGATGCTTTGGCATGGCAAAGGGCAGCATGTTCTTGTCGAGGCCTTTGGGCGCGCCGTCGCGGAGGGGCTGGATGGGGAGCTAATCTTGGCAGGTGCCGATCCCGGTAGTGGCGAGTACGAAGAGGGACTTCGCGAGCTTGTTCGCGAGGCCCGTATCGAAGATCGCGTAGATTTCGTGGGGTTGCTCTCGCCCGAAGAGCTCTCAAGCTATTTGACGGCGAGTCACATCTTTGTCTTGCCAAGCATCTGGGGCGAGCCGTTTGGCCTTGCGACGATCGAAGCGATGGCGCACGGACTGTGTACTATCGTGACCGATTCGGGGGCATCATTGGAGCTCGTCGGCGATGCCGGCGTCGTGGTTCCTAGCGGCGAGATCGAGGCCCTTGCGCGCGTCTTGCTGATCTTAGGTGGCGATGAGCAGCGGCGCATGGACTTAGGTGGACGGGCCCGGGCTCGGGCCTTCGAGCGCTATGGTAGAGCGACGTTTCTCAGCCGCCTAGAGTCGGCTTGCTTGGCAGTTGTAGCCGGCGAGGAACTTGTGCCCGATTCGCATTCGCCCGCCCAAGGGGGTTGCTCGTGAAGGTGCTCTTTGTGACGAACGGCTTCCCGCCTCGCGGCCGATGGGGGACCGAGTTCTATACGTGGCAACTGGTTGGGGGACTTGTCAAACACGGAATCGAGGTCGTGATCGTTCATCCCGTTCGCGATGGCAGCAAGGCGCGCTACGCCCTGGAAAGAGAGCACGCGGCTCTGCCGGCAACCGCCGGTGAGCTCCGAGAAGTTCCGGTGTACTTACTTCACAATGCTGGCGATCCGAGTAAGGACTTTCGAAGTAGCTACCTTGACCCCCAAGTTGACGCGATCTTTGATGAGGTCCTTGAGGCGGAGAAGCCAGACGTTGTTCACTTTACTTATCTGCTCTGGGGACTTTCGGTCAACTTGCCGGCCGTCGCCAAACGCCGGGGTATTTCCACGGTGGTCACTCTCACGGACTACGGCCTTCTGTGTCACCGCGGGCAGATGTACAATTCAAGACTAACCGCGTGCGGGGGGCCCCACGTGCCCACCGTCTGCGCGAAGTGTGTGCGCGAGCCATCTAAATACGATGCGCGACCGCTCGGGGTTTTTCTTCGGAGGCTTGCGATAAGCGCTGTTGCTTCCCTCGGTGGACTCGGGCGCGTGGTCGTCACGAAGGACCTCGTTCTACGCGAAGAGGAGGTCCGTGAAGCTCTGGAGTCAGTCGACCTTTTCCTTGCGCCGACTCGGGTTTTTGAGCGCGTTTTTGGCGAGTGGGGTATTCCAAAGGAGAAGCTCTCCCATCTGGTCTATTCGTTTGATGATGGCCCCTATGAGATTGCGCGTCCTGCGCCTGAGCGCCCCCATCCGTCCTCGCCCATTCGATTCGGTTTCATGGGGCAGTTCACTCCCCACAAAGGAATCCGTACTTTGCTCGAGGCCGTCCGTTTGATGCAGAGTCGCCTTCCGGAGTCCGTCGAGCCGTGGAATATTCACTTGTACGGTCGCTCGGCTGGCGGCCGGCATAAACGCTTTGGCTTGGAAGTGCTTTCGGGGAACTTGGGCCCGCGTGTTTTTGTGGAGGAGCCATTCGAACCGGAAGACGCACCCGCTATTCTCGCCACCTTAGATGCTGTCATTGTCCCCAGTGAGTGGGACGAGAATGCGCCGCTGACGATTCTACAAGCGCGAGCCGCAGGTGTTCCGGTGATCGGTAGCGATATGGAAGGAGTGGCGGAGGTTATCGAATCGCCTAAGTATGGCCTAACCTTTCCAGTTGGCGACGCAGTCGCACTTGCCGACTGCATGCGCGAAGTGATCCTGGGCCGCCTAGGCCGCTCTCCCGAATCGGCGATACCGATGACTTTGGAGGCGCACACAGGCGCCATCCGGGGCATCTACTACAAGCTGCAATCATGAGCTCTATTCACATCGGATTCGTCGCCCAAGGTTGGTCCCCCGACATCGGTGGGATTGAAAGTCATACGGCCGACCTCGTACGTGAGCTCCAGCTTCTAGGCCATCGCGTCTCTGCCTTATGCTTGGATTACAGCGCCAAGGCCGAACCCTTTGGAGTTACCAAAGAGGTCGTGCAAGGTGTCGAGGTCACGCGCATGAGCTACGGCTACCACGATCACGACTCGCTGTCCAAAGTAGTGCGTAATCGTGACGCAGAAGGTGTATTTGACGCATGGCTAGATCACGCGAAGCCCGATCTTCTGCACATTCACCACTTGACGGGCTTTGGTCTTGGCGTGCTAGCGACTGCAAAGGCACGCGGTGTAAAGCAGGTGATGACACTGCACGACTACTGGTCGCTCTGTCCGCGCGGTCAGATGTTGCGCACGGATGGAGTTGTGTGCTCGGGTTTGGATCCGGCGCTGTGTGGCGCTTGTTTGGCGAAGACCTTTCCCCACGTGATGCCAAGTACAGGGGCACGATCTTTCGGCCCGTATGATGCCACGGATAGCCATGGGCGTGCGATGGGTGAAGCGGAGCAGCTTGAGGGATCGGACGAGATTGTCGCCGCGCGCCGAACGGGCTATGCGCTACAGGCGCTCGCCGGCGTGGACTTATTGGCTACACCATCTGCACGCACGCGCGACATCTATTGCGCTGCGGGGCTTCCCTCTGAGCGTATCGTTGTCGTCGAGAATGGTATTGATGTCGAAGGACTGCACGACGAGGTTGCGTCTTTGCGGCGAGATGTACAAGGCGACGAGTTCGTCCGACTTGGCGTTATAGGTAGCGTACTTCCGAGCAAGGGAGTGCTCGAACTAGCAGAGGTTTATGCCGCACTTCGCAGTGCGGGGCGTGCACCGAATCTGATCCTCGAGATCCACGGCAACATGCCTCCGTATCACGGCGATTCGAGCTATGTTGTCCGCTTGCAGGCGCTGGCCGAGAAGACGGAGGGGCTAGAGATTCGGGGCCCGTTTGCACACGGCGGATTGGCTGCGATTCTAAGTAGGCTAGACGGCGTGGCCGCGCCTTCGCGATGGGAAGAGGTGTTTGGGCTCTCAGTGCGCGAGGCGCGTGTGGCCGGCTTGCCCGTGCTCGTGAGCGATGCTGGCGGTCTTCCCGAGGTTGCCTCCGGTGGAGCAGGCCTCGTCCTTCCTAGAGAGGACCGAGCAGCTTGGCGGGAGGCATTGTTGCTCTTTGCTGGTGATGCCGAGCAGCGCCGAGCTTGGGCGGATTGTCCCGCGCCGGTGCACACTGCGATGTCTATGGCACTCGCGTACGAAGCGCTGTATCAATCACTCGCCATGTAGGCTTGACGCGCGCACCTTACGCCAGATTTCGACAAGGTTGCCAGCTAGGTGACGCCAGGTCAGGTTCTCCTTGACATATAGGTTCGCCTTGTCC
>Ga0315322_10004044_pt1 | contig 11282 bp, 6 predicted proteins | sample M110021515metaG_FD_203461 | JGI IMG/M metagenome (GOLD analysis project Ga0315322, IMG submission 203461) | Ammonia-oxidizing marine archaeal communities from Monterey Bay, California, United States - M1 100m 21515 | ecosystem: Environmental > Aquatic > Marine > Intertidal zone | place: USA... | reverse complement strand
CCCTTGGCTCGATTCCTGCGAAAGCGGGTCAACGTTTGACACGGCTTGACCTGGCCAACTGGGTCGTCTCGCCATCCAACCCGCTGACTGCCAGAGTGATGGTCAATCGCCTTTGGAAACTCATGTTCGGACGCGGATTGGCAAACAACCTGGGTGATTTCGGGGCTCAGGGGCAACCACCAACTCATCCCGAGCTGCTTGACTGGTTGGCCAATGAGTTCATTGGGAGTGGCTGGAACATTAAGCACATGATGAAGCTCATCGCGGTTAGCGACGTCTATCGCCGGTCTTCCGATGCGACACCATCGCTTCTTCAACGAGATCCGGATAACGAACTTTTGGCGCGGCAGGGACGATGGCGACTGGATGCCGAATTCGTACGCGACAACGCACTGAAAATCAGTGGACTGCTGTCAACGCGAATTGGTGGATCGAGTGTTCGCCCCTATCAACCGGCAGGTTATCTTGCGAACCTCAATTTTCCAACGCGAACCTGGGTGCAGGATACGGGAGAGAGTCAATATCGCCGCGGCCTGTATACATTCTGGCAGAGGACTTTCTTGCACCCGGCGTTGGCAGCGTTCGATGCCCCCACTCGTGAGGAGTGCACTGTGCAGCGTTCGGTTTCCAATACGCCGATTCAGGCACTTGTCCTGCTCAATGACCCGACCTTTGTTGAGGCAGCACGAGAACTCGCCCGCCGAATGATCACCGAAGGCGGCAACACGGACGTTGATCGCTTCAACTTCAGTTTTCGCGAAGCGCTATCGCGCGAGCCGACGTCAGCCGAACTTCTGGTTTTGACGAGACTGGTCAAGAAACATCGGGAAGAGTTTAAGACGAACCCAGCCGGTGCTTCTGAGTTTGGGAAGATCGGCCTGCGGCCTGCACCATCGACGATCGATGCTGTGGAGCTTGCCGCATGGACCTCAGCCGCGCGTACGATCCTCAATCTTCACGAATGTATTACCAGGGAATGATCATGAACCACTTGAAACACATGGGAAATCTGGTCAATCGTCGCACTTTCCTGAGCCGGGGTGGGGTTGGCGTCGGTGCGGCAGCGCTCACCTCAATGCTTGGTCGGACCACTGTAACCCGAGCTGAGCAATCTCTGGACAGTCTCGGTGTGGTGAACCCGTTGCATCATGCGCCCAAAGCGAAGCGAGTTATCTATCTCTGCCAGGCTGGAGGCCCATCGCATCTGGAAACGTTTGATTACAAGCCAAAACTCACAGAAATGTCCGGCAAACCGATGCCGGAGTCGTTTACCAAAGGCCAGCCGATCGCGCAACTTCAAAACAAAGCACTCACTTGTCTGGGGCCACAAAGAAGTTTTAACCAGTACGGTGAATCAGGTCAGTGGATCAGTGATGTGTTTCCTCACATGAGTAAGATTGCTGACGACATGTGCATCATCAATTCGGCCACGACCGATCAGATCAATCACGATCCGGCGCATACGCTTATCAATACAGGCACGCAGATTTCAGGACGTCCCTCAATGGGCTCCTGGATCACCTATGGTCTCGGCCAGCTGAGCAATAATTTGCCTGCTTTTGTGGTGCTGACATCGGTCGGTGGCGGACAGAACCAGCCGATCGCGGCGAGGCAATGGCATAGCGGTTTTCTTCCCGGTCGCTTCCAGGGAGTCCCGTTTCATTCCTCCGGCGATCCCGTGCTGTACGTCAATCAACCATCCGGCGTCAGTATTGAACAGCAAGCTGACGTGATTGGCGCAATCGGCGAATTGAACAAGCTCCGAGCCGACATTTCGCATGATCGCGAAATCGAGACCCGAATTGCGCAATACGAACTTGCCGCGAGAATGCAGACGAGCGTGCCTGAACTGATGAATCTCTCGGACGAGTCGAAGGCAACGCTTGACCTGTATGGTACCAGCGGTGGCGATGGCAGCTTCGCTTCAAACTGCCTCTTGGCACGACGACTTGCCGAACGCGGGGTTCGGTTCATCCATCTTTATCATCGTGGCTGGGACCATCACGGCGGAGTGAAATCGGGTGTGGCCAACACCGCCAAGCTGGTCGATCAAGGAACGGCGGCCCTGATCACCGATCTCAAGCAGCGTGACATGCTCGACGATACGCTGGTGATTTGGGGCGGTGAGTTTGGCCGCACGCCGATGGCTCAGGGCGACGGTCGAGACCACCATATCAAGGGCTTCTCAATGTGGATGGCAGGCGGCGGAATCAAGGGAGGCATGACCTATGGTGCCACGGATGATTTCGGTTACAACGCTGTGGAAAATCCGTTCCATATCCGCGATCTGCATGCCACAATGCTGCACTTGCTGGGCATCGATCATGAACGACTAAGCTTCCGCTTCCAAGGTCTCGATGCACGACTCACAGGTGTCAAACCCGCGCGGGTGATCGACCAAATCATTTCGTAGATGCTGCGTTGTATTATGCCTTCGAGCTATTGCGAATCTGGACTCTCGACTAGGCGAACTTTGAGTAATTAACCAATGACAAAATATCTATTAGCTTTAACTCTCGCCGTCATCGTGACATCCAATGCAGTCGCGCAAAACCCGTTGTCTGTCTCCAGAAAGGAAGCCGACAACTCAGTCGCGGCCGAGCGGAAGTCGTTCACTCTGGCCGATGGCTACGAAGTAAGCCTATTCGCCGACGAAACCAATGGCGTCGCCAATCCGGTTTGCATGTCCTGGGATCCCGCCGGGAGGCTTTGGGTGCTCTGCACGTGGGCCTATCCGCAACTCAAACCGGTCGACAATCCGAACGACAAACTGTTGATTCTCGAAGACACCAACGGGGATGGCCGGGCGGACAAAACGACGGTGTTCGCCGACGGCCTGGACATGCCGACGGGGTTCGCGATCGGGCATGGCGGGGCATACATCGCGCAGGGCAGCGATCTGCTGCATCTCAAAGACACCAGCGGCGACCACAAAGCCGACTCGCGTCAGGTGCTGCTCACCGGTTTCGGCACCGGAGACACCCACCAGAACATCAACTCGTTGACGTGGAGCCCCGGCGGCGAGCTGTTGTTCTGTCAGGGGCTGCATTCGTTTTCTCGCGTCGAAACACCGTGGGGTATAAGCCGGTTGGACGAACATGGAACGTGGCGACTGCGACCGCAACGGTTGCAGCTTGACGGATTCCGCCGCTCGGGCGGCGGCGGTAACCCATGGGGAATCGCATTCGGAAACTGGGGCGAGCCGTTTGTTAAGGGAAACGGTGAAGGCGTATTCGAGTTGCTGCCCGGCATGGTGAGTACGGAACGTATCTCCAGCTTTTGGGGCGGCGAGATGAAGATCGGCGCAACGCGGATCAAGTCGATGATCATCGAATTTGCCGAGTCGCCACACCTGCCCGCCGACATTCAGGGCGAAATGTTGATTGCCGGTTACTTCGCCCGTGACGTCAACCGGTTCAAGCAGGAAGTCGATGGCTCCGGGCATCGACTGTCACTTCAAACCAACCTGCTAACGTCATCACACAACGCTTTTCGTCCCGTCGACATTCGGATCGGGCCCGATGGCGCGATCTACGTCGCGGACTGGTTCAATCCGATTATCGGCCACTATCAGGCGTCGTTTCGACATCCCGATCGCGACAAGACTCACGGCCGTATCTGGCGTGTCACCGCGAAGGACCGTCCGCTGGCCAAGGCCCCCGAATTGTCGAAAATGAGTGCTGCTGAGCTTTGTGAACAACTCAAATCCGACTGGCGCTACGTCCGCTATCAAGCCAAACGGCGACTGGCGGATCTGCCAAAGGATGAAATCATCCCGGCCATCACCAAATGGGTGGACGCTCTCGATAAAAACGACTCCAACATTAAGCATTATCTGTATGAAGCGATCGGCGTCTTTGAGTCACACGAAGTCATTAACCAACCATTGCTGGAACGCTTACTTAACTCCAAAGAATATCGAGCGCGGGCTTACGCAACACGTGTTGCCGGACGATGGCATGACCGTATTGAGTCACCGCTTGACTTGCTCAAGCAGAGTATTGTTGATGAAAATCCGCGAGTCCGACTGGAGGCAATTGTTGCCTGCAGCGACATTCATTCGGCGGAGTCAATGGCGGTCGCTGCAAAAGCGACGGACCAGCCGATTGACCGTTTCACAAGCCACGCACTCACGCAAACCGTCCACGCTTTGGCGCCACAATGGAAGCCGGCATTAAATCAGGGTCAGCTCAAATTCGAAAATCCTGCCGGATTGATCTTCGTGCTACGGGCTTTTGGCGGTGACGACGTTGCTGGCCAGGTCCGCGGACTGATTGAGTCACCGGAGATTTCGGCCGACGGTCGGCGCGAGCTGTTGCAGCTACTCGCTCGCGTGGGTACGGCGAGCGACCTTGACCTTGTCTTTCGCCAAGCGGTGCAGGATCCGCAACTATTCATGTCGCTTCCAGCAATCGCGGAAGGACGCCGCGTTGTTCCAACAGGTGTCATTGATAAAGAGCTGGCGGAACTTCTCGAAAACGAGAATCAAGGCGTCCGCATATCGGCAGCTCGTCTGGCCGGACTCTGGAAGCAGCCTCAGCTTATTCCAAAATTGAAACTCATGCTCGGCGACGCGACGGACGAGCAGACTCAAGCCGCCGCAATCCTGTCGCTGTCTGAACTCGTGCCTGATATTGCGGTCAAAGAGTTTCAGCCGTTGATCTCAGGCAGAATCTCGCCAACGGTTTACCTTGCTGCACTAGAAGCTACCGCGAGACAAGACCTCATAACGGCGGCGGCTGCAAGCCTTCGCCTACTCCACGAAGTACAAAATGCTGAGCCGTTTGGGCCTGTGCTAAGCATCATCATGAACCGTCGCGGAGGTGCTGAGGCGTTGGCAGTTGCTGTCAAGGAAAACGAATTTTCAGCCGACAAAGCCAAGCTTATTAGTCGCTGGCTTAGTGCATCCGGCCACGACGACCTCGAATTAGTCAATGCTCTGAAAACGCGAATAGGTATCAAACAAGGCGATGCCATGGCGTACGATCCCGCGCTGGTTCGGTCACTGATTGAGGAGGTTCGCCAATCCGGTGATGCTGCCGCTGGAAAACAGGTCTTTTTGTCGTCGCCCACGAACTGCGCGGCTTGCCATCAGATTCAGAATGTGACTCCCGCTACTAACGCTTTTCAGAGCGGACCTGACCTTACGGCTGTAGCCGCAGGCCTTCCGTTGGAACTCATCATCGAATCCGTCATCTGGCCGAAACGTCAGATCAAAGAAGGCTTCGAGATGACGAGGGTCCTCACTGACGACGGTCGTACGTTCTCCGGCTATCTGACATCCGATGGCAACGCCACGGTTGGGCTCCGTGATCTCGTCACGGGCAAAGTCCGCGCAATCCCTACCGAAACCATCGAAGCCCGAGTCAACAAAGGCACGGCAATGCCGTCTGGTTTTACCAACTCCCTGACTCGCAAAGAACTCCGCGATTTGATCACCTACCTTTCCAGTCTCAAAGGAAGTGGTTTGAAGCCGCAGAATTAAGCCATCTCATTACCGCTTCAATTTCTCCCAGCCCACAGCTGGACTTCGGCGTCTGCATGAATTGGGATAGTTGCGCGGAACGCGGGAACGGTACGAAGATGCCGCGCCTTCCGATCACCTCGTGAATGGTGATCCGAAGACGGGGCCGTGAGTGGATGGGGCGTTTAACAATAGCTAGTTCTCCCCTCATGTTATAATGAGGCAAAACAGGGGGGATTTAGCTGATCCTGTGGTTGAAACTCGTTTGTTACGCTGGTTCGATAAATTAAATACGCGACAGCGTTGGGTTTCGCGTACATGGAGCTGGCAGCGGTGCCGAATGTTAAACATAAAATCATTACTATGCCGCGTCTGCAATCTGCGCTGGATGACGTCATGGACGAGTTAGATGAGCTGGGTCTTTGGAACGAGCGATTGGCCAAGGTCGACGTTTATCTAACATGGGTCGGCTCGGCTTATGGCTGGCAGTTGTATCGCGGCTCCGGGCACATAGAGATTCCAGTACTTTCACTGAGTAGGCTTAGTGAAAGTTTTCTGAGTGGTGGAAGGATGACACTTCGCGATCTGTTGCGTCATGAGTATGGTCATGCGGTCGCTGATACGAATCGTGCGTTGATTCGATCAAGGCGTTTTGCCGCCGCGTTTGGGACACCTCATGATAGTGAGATGCCGTCTGATTACTCAGAAGATGAGCATGTGACGGCCTATGCTGCAGAAGATTCGTCAGAGGACTTTGCAGAAGTGTTTCGGTATCATTTAAAGCATAGTGGCAACTTACCAAGACGCTTTCAAACACCAGTCATTCGCCGAAAATGGTTTTTTGTCTCGCGTTTGATCAACAAGATTTGTGCTGGTGAACGCGTTTGGTAGTGGCCTGTTGAGAAAGGATCACGTGCTAGCTTAAGGGGCAGAAGTATTGGACTTCATATTTGAACAATGGCGTGCTAACCGAATACGGCGTAATGAGTTTGGGTTAGCGTGGTACCTCGCGAACCAATTCTGCCAGCGTTTTTATCGGTCGCATGGGATTGTGCCTCATGTGATTAACAAAGAAGGACTGGGGTACTATGGGATCCAGTTGAGTGAGCTGGCTTGCAAGGCCCGCCCGAAGGCGGGAGACCCGCTGGGCAGATTTACCATGTACGGTAATGTCGAAAATTGGTTAACCGGAGGGCCAGGAGATCATGGTCTCAAGACGCATGAGATGCTTGAACAGGGAGTTCCCACCTCCGAGATTGTCTCACGGGCGATCGAATATCTAGATATGCCGGTGACGCCAACTCGATCACATTACTCCTGCCGACACCACCGCTGGGGAAGTTCATATAATCTTTTGTTTGATATCGTAACGCGATTGGTCTTAACCCATGGTGACAGGGACCTGATTGTGGCGAATTGCCCACGAGACGAGTATTTGGGCCGTTTGCTTCGCAAGAATGATCCCCTTTGGGAGATGAAAGAGCATCCCGGCGGGTTCTATGTTTCAGATAACGACGTATCGCTCTTGATCGCGGGTGATGGGCGTGTTCTCGATGGGAGTGATAGGAATATGTGGCACGAGTACATGTCTGGCGTGAGTACGGATACCTTAGTGGAGTCTCTGCGGTGCCAGCTGCAAGGGAGTAGAAGTGCGGAAGGGGCGAACTGAATTCATGGTGTTCTTTACACTCGAGGATCCGCGAGCCAAGGTGCAGGGCTCTCGCGATCCTTTGGGCGTCCAGCCGATTTGGTCACGCTTTGGGCGTGATGTGGTCTGCAATCTAACGACAGTTAGCCGGGCCGTGCGCGGCTTTTCGGTCCTCTTGGTTGGACGGTATTTAGCAAACACCCTAGTCGATACGGGAAAGGCCACAGAAGACGACGCGATCAATCTCTTTTTGAAGTTTGAGCAAGTGGCAGCCTATTCGCGTCAGGTTGCCGCGGGTCGGGCGGGCGACGACATCATCTTAGGAGTGAATCGGGTAAAGCAAAAACTGGCGGAGGGAAAAGGTGGAGTGCAGATCTCTGAACATCCTCGGGATCAAATTCTTTCCGATCAAAAGGCGTATGGGCTGTGGGGCCTGTACAGTGTGCCCGCTCGTGTTTCGGGGCTTTTACTTCCGGGGGCGTTAGGAATAACCCAGCTTGCCTGTGACTTTGTAGAAGCAGAGTACTTGCCGCGATTAAGGAAGCAAGAGAACAATCTAATGCGGCTCCTGTCGAAGGGGGGGAGTTTCAAGGCAACGCAGCGAAATCAGCTTTGCAAAACAATCGTTGAAACGCTGGGTGAAAAACTCTCAGCCAATGAAATTGCGTTTTATGGCCAAACACTACGTGATGCATCCCAATGCGAACCTGAGAAAAGACTTGCAGCACGTCGACAATCGCTGCTCGCTGGTCTCATCAAGGAAAAAACTGTACGGTCTGAAGCGTTCTCCTACTCAAGTGTCGATTCTCTTCGGCAACACTCGGAGGAATCAGGGGAGGGTGAGTTAGCCGCGTGTTTGACCAGAATCCTCGGCTTGGAGGCAGCAATCGCTCCTGCGCAGCACGTTTTCGATTATGTAATGTCGCACAACGGAGTATCACCGAAGTCCGTAGCGGACTCAATCAAGGACCAGTGGGGCACCAGTCTGCCACTGGTACACGGTGACCTCTCGGAAATCATGCCAGTGATCCGAGAAACCGTAGGTGATGATCAGGCCTCCTGCCTTCAGCATACCAACGAATTACTTGCGGAAGGTGACTACCAAAACGCCATCAAAGCGGTCATCGACTGGAATAGCACAGTTATGCAGGCACGCGGGGCATCCGGGTGGGTGGGTAATCGGCGGGGCAAGCTTGTCGTCAAGTTGCGTGAACAATCTCCTAATCTTCCGGCGACGGACGACGGGCGATTTAGCTGGTTGAATAGCTATTTTCTGGGTTCGCTTAAGGATATCACTTTTCAGTTGGAGCCTTCCAATGTCTGAAAAATATCCAACGAGTGTCTTGTCAGAAGCTCTGTCCGAGGCAATCAGGGGCCGCCGGGTGAAAGCCGCGGTTTTCACAACCTTCTCGTTTGATCCTGGATTCTTTGAACTTCACGTGCTTCCCTCCTTATTCGACTATCCATTCCATCATGCGGACAAAGTAAAGAAGCTGCAGCTCGAAGACCAGTTGCAAAAAATTGAGGATGTTTGTGTTTACTACGACTCATCGGCGTTGGCGCAGGATGGCACACCTCCACAGTTGGATTTTCGCAGGATCGGCGTGCGATTGAATTCTGGTGGCGTGTTTCATCCCAAACTTGTGTTTTTGTTGGTGGAAGAAGAACAAGATGAAGACGAGCTTGAGTATGAACTCGAGCATTCGTTAATCGTCGGTACGCTTTCAGCAAACCTCACCAGATCCGGTTGGTGGGAGAATGTTGAAACCGGGCATTTTGAAGAGATATCAGAAAAAGCATATACCAATGAGATATTCACGTACCGCGATGATGTGTTTGAAATCGTGAAGAGGTTGAGAGGTTTTGGTGACGGCGCGGAACAGACGGCAATTGAGCAAATCTATAATTTCCTGCGGTATCGGACCTCTGTTGAAACGAAGAACTGGGCGTACGCTCGTGGATCGGGGCAATACCATCCACGTATCTTTTATGGACAGTCGGGTTTGGTGGAATGGCTCGAAGAGTTAGAAATCACTAGGTGGGCTGACTGGAACCTTGAGATTATTTCTCCGTTTTTCGATGATCATGAAAATGGTGCACTCTCGAAATTGATAGCCATGGTCGAGCCGTTAAAGACACGCGTGTTCTTGCCAACAGCGGCTGACGGTGCGTCGCTCGTAAGCGAAAGTGTTTATCAGTGGGTGGAAGAAGAAAATGACGTTGCGTGGGCATCGCTACCCAGCGAGCTTAGGCGTCGGAGCAATGCAGATAGCGAACGCTCGGTACATGCAAAGATTTATCGGCTGTGGAATAAGAGTATTGGTCACCAAGTCATTATCTCTGGGTCCGTGAACGCCACGAGTGCTGCTCACAGCCATGCTGGAGCGGGTAATTTTGAAGCGAGTTTTTTGGTAGGTGTAGACAAATCGGATTATCCACTCAGATGGTGGCTTAAGCCACTTGATTGGGAACCAACGGAGTTCCCGGATCAAAATGAATCAGTGGAGGATGAACGCCAGGATGTTTTTGTTGACGTTTCAGTGCGATTTGACTGGAGCAAAGCAGAAGCGGCCTACCGTGTTAAAGGGGCTGGAACTGAAGCCTTTACGATCTGTCATAACAATGGTCAGTTGCTTCACGAGGTTAGGGAACCTGTCTGTGGCGAATGGACTTTGCTTCCAAAATCTGTAGCGTCGCAGATTCAAGAAATGCTCGCTGTGACCAGTTTTGCGATGGTCAAACATGACAAGGGGCAATGGCGTGTGCTGGTGCGTGAGGAATCGATGGCTCAGAAACCTTCGATGCTCAGTGAGTTGACGCCTGAAGAGATTCTCATGTATTGGTCGCTGCTCTCAGATGCACAAAGAGCAGCATTCATTGAGGAGCGGGTAATTTCGGGTGGAGGTGGTGATCTTGAGGGTCTGTCCTCGCGTTCTTTCCGTTACCTGGCAAACAACACTTTGTTTGATCGTTTTTCGGGGATTTTCCATGCGTTTGGACGACTGAGCAGCCACGTGCTGGATTGTTTGGATCGGGGGCGGCTGAAAGAAGCTGAACAGCGGATGTTTGGCTCAAAGTACGATTCGCTACCCGAGCTGCTGCGTAAAACCATCGACGAAAACGACGACGCGGTCATGCGTTTGGTCATCTTTCTTTCGGCTCAGCAGGCGGTCAACCGCGTGGAAGAAGCTGATCCAGAGTTTTGGGAAAACCATGCATTGGAGGCGCAGCAGCTGATGGCGTTGCTTCATAAGAGGGAAGCTTTTCTAGATGCCATTGATATCAAAGGTGATGATCGCGAGCAATTCTTTTCCTGGTACGAAGAAATGTTCTTGGCCGTGATCCCTAAGCTGGAGGAGGTCGAATGAAAAGCATCACTCCCTCCTACACAGAGTCCTTGATTAAATTCGCCGCGACGGAGCGAGCCCAGAAAATGGGGTTTGCCACGTCGCAGCTTCATGGTGCCACGGCAGCGTTCAATATGCTGCAGCGGAACGGGGTGGCTTATCTTGCGGATGAAGTCGGAATGGGGAAAACGTACGTCGCGCTCGGTACGATGGCGTTACTACGTTTCCAAAACCCCAGCGCCAGAATTCTCGTAATTGCGCCGAGGGAAAACATCCAACTGAAGTGGATCAAAGAACAGCAGAATTTTTGTCGCAAGAATTGGCAGCACGTCGACAATATCGTCAAAACGTTTGGAGATGTTCCTGCGCGTCTGCCGGTATCCTGTGGTTCTATCGGGGAGTTTGCAAGTCGTCTCCAAGAACGCGAGCACGCTGATCTGTTTTTGCGAGCGACTTCTTTCAGTATTGCGGCAAGTGATCCAGAACGCCGGAAGAGGCTTCGGAATGATCTATTGCGGCGGGTGCCATGGATTGACAAAGGCTTATTTTCCACGCGGAATCCCAGTCGTTTTCGGGACATGTATGGGATGGTTCTCAATTCTTTGGTGCCTGACATTGACTTGCTCGTCGTAGACGAGGCACATAACTTTCGACATGGATTTGGAGAGAAGGTTGCTAACCGCAATCGCGTGCTTGGCATGGCCCTTGGACATCCCGAAATTCAGGATGCAGATTGCCCATGGTATCGGCCACGAGTGAAAAACCTGTTGTTGCTCTCCGCGACGCCATTTGAAAATGACTACGGCGATTTGTACAGGCAATT
>Ga0315322_10004042_pt1 | contig 11284 bp, 6 predicted proteins | sample M110021515metaG_FD_203461 | JGI IMG/M metagenome (GOLD analysis project Ga0315322, IMG submission 203461) | Ammonia-oxidizing marine archaeal communities from Monterey Bay, California, United States - M1 100m 21515 | ecosystem: Environmental > Aquatic > Marine > Intertidal zone | place: USA... | reverse complement strand
CCAGGTGAGAAATGACCCCAACCTAGAAGCGCCCCCTTGTTCGCAATCACTTTCACCCAATCGCCAGCTCCAGGTTTTCCTTCTACTTTTTTAATTGCACCACTAAAAACCCAAGGGTGTCGACGTAGAATACTTTCCTGTCTCTTGGGCTTTATTGTAATAATGGGGTAGCTGGGGTTATTCATTCGGCGAAATTACGTAAACGTCGGTGCCTTTAGTTCGGATTTTCCCTCCGTCTAAAAGTTTTCTTAAAATGACAGAAACTGCACCTTTGTGGCTAGCTTTAAATTTGCGTATAAGATTGAAGGCGTCAACCCCTTCAGGGTAAGTTTTACTAAGAATGTTTAAGATTTTTGCTTCAGCTTCATTAGGGCTCCAGGTGCAGTTGTCACAAACTCCACATGGACTGACGGGTTCGTCGCTGAAGTACAAATCTAGCAGTTCAGAGCGACATCCCTCAGTTGAAATAAATGCTTGTATGGCGCTCCATTTTTTATCTGCGGAATCTTTCCTGTCGGCATAAACCGAAGAGGGTAAGGTGATTTTTCTGGCGTTAATTCTCCCTGAAGGCCAAACAACCTCATACTCTGCTGCCTGGGGCATCCACTCTAATCGACCTTGAGCGTCCAAAGTTCTCAACGCAGAATCAATAACGTACTCCGCTAGGCCTAGCTCACTTCCGAGTTTCTTAGCCGAAGTTAAAATAGGTTCCATGTCAAGTCCAATTCTCATTAAATGAGAGGCAAGTATATCGGTAGGGTGAGTCGTCTCATTAACAATGCTATTTCTACCCCCTAGCCACTTCACTTTTCCTAACGAGCTCCTGGGGTTTTTGATTAAATTTATATGGCCAGCGCTATTTAAAAAAGCTAGTGCAGCCAAAGCCTCTGAGGTAGTGCATTCAGAATTTTTAGCAGACTGTTTAATGTTAATGTTTGTGGGGTCGATTGGGCTGTCGCCTATTGCTACTTTGCCTTGATTGGCAAGGCTTTGGTAAATATTTTGAATCGTTTTAAGGGATGGGAACATCTCCTTGTTTCTCGCCTCACTCTTCTTTAAATCCCGAGCTCCTTGGAATAAGATGCATCGAGAGGGATTGCCATCGCGACCAGCTCTTCCCGCTTCTTGGACATAGCTCTCCAAATTTGCGGGAGCGCCGACGTGTAAAATCCACCTTACGTCTGCTTTGTCAATACCCATTCCGAATGCGGATGTGCAGGCCATGATGGGTATCTTGCCTGAAATCCAATCTCGCTGGCGTTTTTGTTTTACACTTTTTTCTAGGCCGGCATGAAATGAGGCGGCACTCAGTCCGACAGAAGACAGTCTTGTTGCCCAGCGATCGGCATCGTTTCGTGTTTTGACATAAACAAGTCCAGATCCTTTGAGTTCGCGTGCTAGAAGTAATATCTCTTCTTCAGTATCGCCCCAAGTGCTGACTTCAAATTCAAGGTTATGCCTTCTCATCGAGGTGGTGTGGATGCACCCGGTGTCGATCTTTAGTTGGGTTGCGATATCAGCGAGAACTTCATTTGTGGCAGTTGCTGTGTATGCGCCTATAACAGCTGTCGGGTAGTAAGATTTTAGGACGTTTATATTTCTGAACTCAGGCCTGAAATCGTGCCCCCATTGTGAAATGCAATGTGCCTCGTCAATAGCTATTGTTTTAACGTCGAGTAGGGGAGCCTGAGCTATGAAAAGCGGATCCTTGAGTCTTTCTGGAGAAAGGTATAGGAAGTCTAATGCACCTACACTGGCGTTGTTTAGAATTCTATCTATGTTTTTTCTGTCTCCAGTAAGAGATGCCGCACGTGCACCTAAAAGTTTGAGTTGGTTGGTTTGATCTTCCATGAGAGCGATGAGAGGAGAAATCACGATGCATAGCCCACCACGTACGAGGGCTGGGAGCTGGAAGCATAAGGATTTCCCACCGCCAGTGGGTAAAAGAGCGATTACGTCTGTCCCTGAAGTGAGTGCAGATACAGGGGCAGTCTGGAACTTTCTCAGTTTGTCAAAACCCCAAATCTTCTTGAGAGTGTAATTGATGGTGGATTTTGAATCTGTCTGAGGCATATTTGCACAAATATCAGATATCTAAGATGAGAAATATCGTAGCAGGAAACTGGAAAAGCAACAAATCTATAAATGAGGCCCGTGAGTGGATCACTGTAATGAGTGAGGCTATGGGTTCTATGCCAAAAGATGTGAGGGTAATGATAGCTCCTCCAGCTCCTTACTTGTCTGAGCTTTCAGGTGGTGAGCGTAACGGGATACTCATTGCAGCACAACAAGTTAGTGCGTTTTCAGATGGCGCTTATACTGGAGAGTTTACTGCTAATATGCTCGTTTCTTGTGGAGTTGATTTTGCATTAGTGGGCCACTCTGAAAGGAGAGCTGACTTCGGTGAGTCAGATGAAATAGTTGCGAAAAAAGTTCGTAGATGTATTGATGCTGGTCTAGGCGTGGTGCTTTGCTGTGGTGAAAACCTTGCTTCGAGAGATGAGGGAACTCAGGAGTCGGTGATTAAAGCACAGCTTGTCTCAGCCTTTGAGGGTGTTATCTCAGAGGAAATGGACGGCGTGGTGGTTGCATATGAACCTATTTGGGCTATTGGGACTGGGAGAACTGCATCTGCTGCTCAGGCTGCGGAAATGCATCGTTTTATTAGATCTTACCTCGCTGATAGATTTGATGAAGATATCGCATTTAGAACTTCTATTTTATATGGTGGAAGTTGTAAGCCGTCAAATGCAGAGGAGATTTTTAGAAGCCCTGATGTAGATGGAGGACTTATTGGCGGAGCTTCGCTAAATACGGTTGATTTTCAGTCAATTATAAAATCTGATTCAAGTCTTTAATTAATCATTTTTAAGTTTGATGAGCAGAGAGTTTATACGAACAGACTACCTTAAACTTGACATTAAGTTCACGCCTTTGCTGCCAGCACGTGAAGTTGCGATTGCCTGGCTTTCAGAGTTGGATTTCGAAGTTTTCGAACCCACGGATGAAGGTCTGAAAGCTTATATTCCCGAGCAATTTGTTGATAGTTCTGGGCTTTTAGATGTTAAAGAAAGATTGATGGGAATGGCAGACATTGTTTGGTCTGAAAGTATCATAAAATCAAGGAACTGGAATGAAGAATGGGAAGCAAATTACGAACCCGTTTATGTCGGTGAAAGGGCTATAGTAAGGGCACCATTCCACAGTTTACCGGAAAAGATGGGGAAGGGGTTTTTAGATGTTGTTATTGTGCCTCATATGTCTTTCGGTACTGGACATCACGATACGACACTTTTAATGATGCATACTTTGATAGATTTAGAAGTCAAAGGGCTGACTGTATTAGATATGGGTTGTGGAACTGGGGTGTTAGCAATCGCAGCATTAAAGCTTGGAGCAGCTTCAGTACTAGCGATAGATATTGAAGAGGGAGCCTACTCAAACACGATAGAGAACGCTAAATTGAATGGTTTTTCTGTAATGGATGACAATCTTGTTGTGGTTTGTGGCGACGCATCCGATTTACAAGGGACTCCTGTCAATGATGTTATTCTTGCGAACATTAACAGAAATATTTTATTGCAGGATATGGAATCTTATGACAAAGTTTTGAGGGCTGGAGGCAGAATCGCTTTGTCGGGATTCTTTGTTGGAGATGTGCCTGTTTTGCAAAGAGTGATAGAAGGTCTTGGCTGGCGTATTGAGGAGGTTAAGGATAGTGAGGGTTGGGCGTGTATTATTTGTGTGAAATCCGAGCAGCTGTTATAGCAGAAACTCATCCATGACTTACTACATTGTAGGTTGATGGGAGGAACAAATTCATTTTACACATTAAAATCTGTAATAGCTCTTGCAGTGATGTTTTTAATCTGGTCTATCTCGATTGAAGGGTTTGCTCAGGCAGCTATCCCCGATAGAGATTCTTTGCCCTCGGCTCTTGCTTTTACGAAAGAGCTTCATAGTGAATTTGCTAAGGGTGATTCTGATAATGCGTCGTGGGTGCGTAAAGTTTTTACTCCCCAACTTTTAAGTTCTTCGACGCCGAAGTCGATTCAAGACACAATCATTTCAACGACCTTGCAACTTCAGTCCATTCACCTCAAGAACTCCTCTGGAATTATTGGATATTTGAAGGGGGTTTCAGAGCAGCTGGATACAGGAATGGATTCTATTCATTGGAGCGATTGGCACGCCCAAATAAAAGCGATGTCTGAAAACAAGAGATGGAGAAAAAAACTCAATAAGTACCTAGAGATTTCATCTAAGCTTTTTAAAAATGGATCAATAGCGGATGAGGGTTTGTCAGGCTGGCATTTCGATGGAGGTAAAATGGAATTGGGAATAGATTCTTTGCCTTATGTGAAATTTACCCCTGGATCACTAGTTTGTACTTTAAATGGTGACACATCAAGAATAAGACAAACGTCGGGCGTGTTTTTGCCGACCTTATCTAAATGGAAGGGGGAAGGAGGATTCGTGAATTGGGAAGGAACAATATTCGTCGATAGCCTACAGTTCGTCGAGTTAAATGATTATGAGGTGAAGCTTTCGGGGAGTTATTTTTCAGCATCCCCAGTTACTTTTCACACGAATCTTTTCGATGATGCGTTAGAAGGCAAACTCGATTTTAAAGTTAAAGCCTCGAGATCGATTCAAGAGCAGACTTATCCTAGGTTTGAATCAAAAGCAGAGAAGTTAGAATTGTTAAATATCTTCCCTAACATGGATTTTGTTGGAGGAATTGTCGTCAAAGGATCTAAGTTAAGTGGAACGTCTATAGGTGACACACCGGGTTATTTAAAAATCTACAACAATGACACACTCTTTGTTCGCTGCTTTGTAGATGAGATGTTGTTTACCCGTGATGGGTTGTCAGCTACAAAATCTACGCTTTCTATTTATTTGGATAAGGATAGCATATATCATCCAAGTATCGTAGTTAGATACGATGATATAGGAAAGAGGCTTCGTGTTATCAGAGATGAAGATGGAGTAGGGCTACAGGCGTTTTCCGATTCATACCACAAAATTGATTTTCAGGTAGAAGCGATGACTTGGAAAATTGGTGGTAGAACTGTCGATTTAGGGGCTATAGTTCCATCAAGTCGTGCCGTGGGGATTTTCAGATCTCAGGCAAATTTCGACAAGCAAACGTTTGATAATATGACTGGCCAAGCTTTAATTAATCCACTTGTTGAACTGGGTAGATTTGTGCACAGCAATCCTTTTTCTGGTTTCTACGCTTCTGAGTATGCTTCTTTCTTGAAGCTTAGCGTTGTTCAAGCTAGATTAATATTGATGAACTTAGCTCTTGAGGGGTACGTTACTTACGATGAGAGGGATTACTGGTGCGAATGGTTACCTAAAGCTGAGAATCACTTACAATGCAATCGACTTCTTATAGATTATGACGTTCTTGCTTTTCGTTCAGAAGTTTCAAATGGAGTTAACGCTCAGCTTGGTTTGGTAGATAAAACACTTGAAATTAAAGGTCTTTCAAGCTTGAAATTAAGTGAAGCCCAAAACGTAGTGGTGTCTCCTAAAAACGGATATATCAAAATGTCTGAAAATCGAGATTTTACATTTGGAGGCCGTGTAAAGGCTGGTAATTTCGAGTTTAATGGTAAGAATTTTAAGTTTAACTATGACGATTTCTTAATTGAATTAAACGCTGTCGATGAGATGCATATTCGAGCAGAAGTTGAAGGGGAAAAGGGTGTGGATGGTATGCCCAAGACCAGGTTAGTAAGAAACTCTATTGATGGTATTTCCGGGACCATAGAGTTGGATCACCCATCAAATCGTTCCGGTTGGAAATCTGATTTTTACACTCACTATCCCGTACTTAACAGTGAAAAGCCTTCTTATGTTTACTACGACTCACAGAGCATACATCAAGGTGCTTATCATAGAAATAGGTTCAGGTATGCTTTAGACCCATTCGCTATAGATAGTTTGGACAATTTCATGAAGGCCAATATGAGCTTCACAGGAGAGCTTTTGGCAGATGGAATTATTCCTGATCTCGAAGTAGATCTAATATTGATGGATGACTTTTCTTTAGGGATAGAAACCAGCAGTCCACCTGAAGGATTTCCACTTTTCTTAGGTTTGGGGACGATATATGCAGATTTAAAACTCAATATGAATGGTCTTCAAGGAACTGGCGAAATAGAATTCCTGACTTCTAATTTGAGAGGTGAGGACATGGTGTTAGTTCCAGACTCGGCATTCGGAAATACGAGTGAGTATATCAACAGTGCTTCCTATGAACATGTGCCTGAGATCTTTGCTACGTCAACAGAATTTGCCCTCAATCGAAATATACAATCGGATGATCCAATACTCGACGTAAGATCTGATTTAAGCAGGTTAAAGTGTTTTAATGACGATGTGTTGCTTGGAGGTGCGATTCACTTGAATAAGTCGGGTATGACGGCTAACGGGGAGTTCGAATTCGAGGACGCCTTTCTGACATCTAAATTGTTTAACATGAAAGAAAGGGAGATTCTGGCTGATACCGCGTACTTCGAGATTACAGGCAACGATTTAAACGCTCTCGCTTTTGAAACGGAAAATGTAAATGCAAATATAAATTTCGATAGGCGTGCTGGAGAATTCGTTTCTCATGAAGGAGTTACTGAAATTGCGTTGCCGGCTGTGAGGTATATCTGTGAGATGGATAGGTTTACTTGGTTTATGGATGATGACCAAATTGAATTGGAAAACTCTTTTTCTGAAAACGAAGAGCTCTTATTTTCAGACTTGGCCGACCGATCTCATTCAAATTTCTTTTCAGTCCATCCAGGCCAGGACTCCCTTCATTTTTCGTGTACAAAAGCATTGTACAAGGTAGAAGAAGCCGTGGTTATGTGTAGAGATGTAAGAGCTATGGCAGTTGCAGATGCTGAGATTTGGCCTGATAGCGGAAACGTAACAATCAGGAGAGATGCTGCGATGGATATGTTGCTTAATTCCCAAATTTATGCGAACGATGTCTCACGTTACCACAGGTTTTTCGATTCGAAGATTCTTGTAAGAGGACGCTTAGATTACCAAGCATCAGGTTCATATATTTATAAAGATGCTGTTGGAATAGATTGGCCTATCTTTTTCAAAAATATTGCAGTTGATGAGTCATATACTACATATGCTCAGGGCGATATTGAGATTGATCAGGAGTTTTATTTAAGTCCTTACTTTGAGTTCACGGGTGAAGTAACCCTTCAAGCCAATAGAAAAGATTTAGAATTTGAGGGAGGGACACGACTTGCTTTCGAATGTGATAAATTCAGGCGTGAATGGATACGTTTTAATGGCGTGATAGACCCTGTAGATGTAGCAATCCCCGTTGATTCAGTTGTTAAAGAAATGATGATGTCACATTTAGGAGTGGGTGTATTGCTCACAGATGATTCGCCTTTCGATGCTTATGCAGGTTTCTATACAAAGAAGCCAGACAGAGGAGATCTAGAGATTTTTAAACCTGAGGGAAATCTAAGGTTTGACAAAGCAAATTCTAGGTATGTTGTTTCTACAGATGAGAAATTTCGCAATCCTAAGCTTCCAGGGACTTTAACTGAACTCCCAATCGAAGGGTGTGGAGTATTCTCCTCAGGTTCGACTACTCTGCCTCTAGATTTGAGTATCATTGACCACACATTTGTGGGTGATGTTTGGGGAAGTGAGTCTGGCAAGATTGAGATGCGAGGTTCTCTTGCTTTAAATATGTATATGTCTAAAGATTTAGAATCCCATTTGGCCGAGCAACTCACAAATGCTTCCGTTGCGACACCTCTTGATTTCAGTTCTACAAATTATGAATATGCTTTAAGAGAGATTGCAGGGATGGAAGTGGCTGACAATGCTCTGCGAGAATTGTCGAGGGAAGGGACGTATAAAAAGGTGCCTAAAGAAGTAAGGTTTACGATGATGCTCACAGGTCTTGAGCTGGCGTATGATCCATTTGAAGATGCGTTTATTTCTACTTCAGAAATTGGAATCGCGACAATAGGAGATGACGCTGTCTTTAGAACGATGCCTGGAAGGGTTGAGTTAGTTCGTGGAAGGAATCGCGACGAGTTAAGAGTGTATTTTCATATCAGTGAGGAACATTGGTATTTCTTCGAGTACGACACTTTTCTGAACTTTGAGACAAATGACATGTACTTTATGGAGGTTTGGAATAAGCTTAAGCCTAAGGAGAAAGTGTTAACACATCCAATTACTGAGAAGTTCATCAAAATGCAAGTTTCTAGGAGTAATCTTCGCGATGATTTTGTAGATAGATTTCGTGATTTCGAATAAATTTTAACAGCAGATGCAAAAAACACATCAATTCCCTCTACTTTTTTCACCAATTAAACTTGGATCATTGACGCTTTCAAATAGAGTCATCATGGGGTCAATGCATACTGGTCTAGAAGAAGAAAAGGGAGGCTTTAAACATCTTGCGAGATTCTATGCAGACCGAGTTAAGGGTGGAGTGGCGCTTATCGTAACGGGGGGGATTTCCCCGAATAGAGCAGGGGTCACTGTTTTCGGTGGAGCAAGGCTCTCAAACATCTTTCATGTCGCAAAGCACAGAGAGATTACACAAGCTGTAAAAAAAGAAGGCGGAAATATCATAATGCAAATCCTCCATGCAGGGAGATATGCCTATACACCATTTAATGTTGCGCCTTCAGCTATCAAAGCTCCCATCAATAGATTTAAGCCCAGAGCGCTATCTTCAAGAGGAGTAGAAAGAACGATAAAAGATTTCGTAAAGACAGCGGTCTTGGCTAAGAGAGCTGGATATAGTGGGGTGGAAGTAATGGGGTCGGAGGGGTATTTAATTAATGAATTTATTGCATCGGAAACGAACCATAGAACAGATAAGTGGGGAGGGAGTTTCGAAAATAGAATACAATTTCCTAAAGATATCGTTAGGCGCATACGAGAAGCGGTGGGTCCAGACTTTTTGATTATGTACCGGTTAAGCATGTTAGACTTGGTAGATGGAGGTAGCTCTTGGGAAGAGGTTGAGCACCTGGCTAAGGATGTTGAGATTGCAGGGGCAGATGTAATTAATACGGGAATTGGTTGGCATGAGGCGAGGATTCCAACAATTGCGACGATGGTTCCTAGAGGCGGTTTTGCTTTTGTAACGAAACGACTCATGGGAAAGTTGGGAATCCCCCTCATTACCACCAATCGCTTTAACGACCCTGCAGATTGTGAGAAGGCACTTGAAGATGGCTGTTCGGATATGATCTCTATGGCCCGCCCTTTCCTTGCTGACCCCAATTTGATGAAGAAGGCTCAAGAAGGTGAGTCTGAGAACATCAACACTTGCATAGGGTGTAACCAAGCTTGTTTAGATCATGTCTTTAAACGCAAGGCGGCTTCTTGCCTTGTTAACCCACGTGCTTGCGAAGAAAACAAGTGGTTTGACGCTTCAGTACAGGCAAGCCCTAATGGAAAGAAAATAGCTGTAGTAGGAGGAGGTCCTGCTGGAATGAGCTGTGCCTCTGAACTTGCTAGCTTGGGATTTGAGGTAACTCTTTTTGAGCAATCCTCTGAATTGGGTGGACAGTTTAACGTCGCAAAGCTTATCCCAGGTAAAAGTGAATTCCACGCTACGATAAGATATTTTTCTAACAGACTCTCAAACCTAGGCGTTGATGTACGCTTAAATACTACAGCTGATGCTGGACTGATAAAATCCGAACGGTATTCGAACGTAGTTCTTGCTTCGGGGGTTCTTCCAAGATCCTGGGAAATACCAGGTTCCGATAGGCCAGAAGTAGTTAATTATTTAGATGTATTGCGAGGGAAGGTTTCTGTTGGGGAGAAGGTCGCTATTGTGGGCGCCGGAGGAATAGGGTTCGATGTGGCTGATTTCCTCACCCACGACTCAGACTCTGAGGGGTTCCATAAGTCTTGGGGTATAGATGAGTCTTTATCCGAGCGGGGGGGGGTTATCTCGTCTGCAAGAACGAAGTCTAAGAGGTCTGTTCACCTTTTACAGCGTAGTCCGGGTAAGCCAGGCGCAAAGCTCGGAAAAACTACCGGTTGGATTCACAGGATGACCTTGCGGGAGCGTGGTGTAAACATGTGGGGTGGCATAAAGTATTCTAAGTTAGACAATGCAGGCCTACATCTCACTCACCTAGATAAAGGAGATGTTACTCTCAAAGTGGATACGGTCGTCGTGTGTGCAGGCCAAACTCCATTTGCACCTTTGTTAGAAGAATTAAAATCCTCAGGTCTTAACGTCTCACTCATAGGAGGTGCAGCTAACTGTAGAGGGTTGGATGCTCAAAGGGCAATCCGAGAAGGACTAAAGCTCGCAACGGAGCTCGCTGCTAAAGTTTCAACTTAGCTTGAAGATCTTTAACGGACTCGAAGCTTTTGTCCCTTAAATCCTCTACATTAGAGGAGTAAATGGGTTTTCCGAATCTCACTACAACAGGTTTTGAAGGCTTTCTTATGATAAAAGTATGCGGAGGCAAGATTTCTCCCATACCCTCATGATAAATGGGAACTACCGGCGCACCCGCATTACTAGCTAGATGAAATCCCCCTTTTTTAAATGGTTGAATTTCGTCCGTCTTGAATCGACTTCCTTCGGGGTACACGAGTACGCATCGCCCATTCTTTAGAGTTTTCTCTAACTTTTTAATGGCCTTCTTTGCCGTTTTAATATTCCTTCTTTCTACGAAAACGGTTCCCACTCTTTCATTAGCACCACCAAGAAGTGGCACTTTTTTTACTCCAGCTTTCGCAATAAAAACGATGGGTGTAGGTGTAGAAGCAAATGCTAAGTTTATATCTAAGTAGCTAGAGTGATTGGAAACCAAAACCGCTCCACGCCCCGATTTAAACAACGCCTCAGTTTCTGGGTGCAACTGAACATCTAGCTCAGCTCCAACGATCCACTTCATCATAACTTCGCTCCAATATTTCTTGGCAAATTTTATTAATACGAATTCAGAACTGTTGGGAAAAATTATAAGAGTTATCAAAGCTGTCCCACACCAAAATGCTGAATACAAAACAGACAATACAGTCCTTAAAAACCCGATCACTAATTTCATCAGATGAGCCTACTAATCTCCGCTTCGGTGATCTCACGAACTTCACCAGCTTTTAAACCATCTAACTTAAATGGTCCTATGGCTTCTCTAATAAGTCTTAAAGTAGGGAGCCCGGACGCTGCAGTCATCTTCCTCACTTGTCTGTTTTTTCCTTCTGTGAGTGTAATAGAAATCCAAGAGTCTGGAATGCTTTTGCGAACACG
>Ga0315322_10004041_pt1 | contig 11284 bp, 10 predicted proteins | sample M110021515metaG_FD_203461 | JGI IMG/M metagenome (GOLD analysis project Ga0315322, IMG submission 203461) | Ammonia-oxidizing marine archaeal communities from Monterey Bay, California, United States - M1 100m 21515 | ecosystem: Environmental > Aquatic > Marine > Intertidal zone | place: USA... | reverse complement strand
GCTATAACAGGAGGATCAATAAATGCAACAGGCGCTACCTCAGCCGGCGATAATGCCGCTATGGGCTACTCTGCTTCTAAGGGGTTAGTTCTAACTGGACAAGGTTCATCAAATGACGTAACTATAAAGAATGATACAGGCGCTGATGTTATATCAATACCAACTGGTACAACAAATGTAGATATGGCTGGTACTCTAACTTTAGGTCCGGATGATGATACTGCTGAGACAATAAAAAGAACTCAGCATTCTGATGATAATGGAGGAGATTTATATGTAAGAGCTGGTGATTCTACTGGTACAAATAAGGTGGGTGGAACTTTACAACTTTTTGGTGGTAGAGCAACTGGTACTGGGGCAGGAGGAGCTGTAACGATACAGGCTGGATCAACAAGTACTAGTAGTGGTACAACTTTGAGAAGTTGTAATCCTGTGGCTTCCTTTAGAAGTGATTTAACTACATTATTAATGGGTAATCTTATATTTGAAGGAGCATCTCCTGATGCGCATGAAACCACATTTAGTATTACTGACCCTACAGCTGACAGAACAATAACAGTTCCTGACGCATCTGGTACTATGGCTTTTTTAGATAGTACTCTTACGACAGCTGCTCAAACAAATATTACTTCTGTAGGAACTTTAACAGGTTTAGCGGTAACAGGAGATATAACAGTTGGTGTAGACGATACTGGGCATGATGTTAAATTTTATGGAGCAACTGCTGGTAGTTATTTATTGTGGGACCAAGTTAACGACAGACTAAAGTTGCGTGATAGTGTAAAAGCTGTGTTTGGAACCAATAATGACTTAGAAATATATCATGATGGTACAGATAATCATATAGATGTCACATCCACACTTCAATTAGCTAGTGGAACATCTGGTGTAGCGGTAAACATAGGAAATGCTGTATCTGAAACTACAATTGGAGATAATTTAACAGTTACGGGAGAAGCAACAATACCATCTAGAAAATTTACCGTAACAAGCTCCACTCATTTTGAATATCAAGGCGATGTAGTATATTTTGGTGGTAGCACTACTGCACCAGGCGATCTTTGTTATTTGAAAGAAAACGGTACTTGGGGCCAAGCAGATGCGGATGGAGCGGCTACAGGTGATGATGCGGATAGAGATGCAACAGGTATGTTGGCTATAGCATTAGGAACAGATCCAGATGTAGATGGAATGTTTATTAGAGGAATTATAACAATGGATTATGATTTAGGTGATGTTGGTAATCCCGTGTATATATCTACGACACAAGGTGAAATGTCAAGTACAATACCAACAGCTTCTGGAGATTTTGTTAGAGTTGTTGGTTATTGTTTAGACGACACACACGGACAAATGTATTTTAACCCTGATAATACTTGGGTAGAATTATCATAATATGGGTACTACAAGTAAAATATCAGGAACTTTAGTAGCTGCAATTTCTAAAGTATCAGGAGTAGCAATATCAGGTTTAGCTAATATAATAGGACAAACAATTCCTTCTTCATTTACATATACTACAAATGCAACTTCTTTAGAATTTGATGGATCTGATGATTATATAGATTGTGGAAATGATAGTTCAATAAGACCTACAGCAGCACTAACATATAATGCTTGGGTATATAAAGCTGATTGGAACGACCAAAATAATTCTCCATTCAATACTATTATGGGTAATTTCAAAGCATCATCAGGAATATACATAAGATGGAAGAATAAAAGAATACAATGTTGGACTAGGGCGAATGACGATTTGAGTAATTATTCAAACGGTTCTCATGAATATGTACAAACAGGATGGAATAAATTTAAGTCAGGAAAACCATATTATAGGTCTAGTGGTTGGCATATGATATCGGTAACCTTTGATGGCCGATATGTTAAATTATATATAGATGGTGCTTTAGAAAACGAAGGAGGAACTTCCACTTTTGACTATGGGTCTTCAGGTTTCCATATTGACTATTCCACAAATGATTATAATATAAATATAGGTAAACAAGTAGAAGTAGGTAATTTCTTTGATGGTAAAATAGACGAAGTAGCTATATGGGATGCTGCTTTATCAGCTAACGCAATTGCAGAATTATGGGACCAAGATGGAGGAACTGTTGGACCTTCAAATTTAAGGGAAGATAAAGATAATTACACTAATAGTGGTGATTTACAAGGATGGTGGAGATTTGAAGAAGGTTCGGGTACATCAATAGCAGATAGTTCATTAAATAGTAATACAGGTACATTAAGTGGTGCAACATTTGACACCTCTAATATACCATCATAATAAAAACATATGAGTATAAAATACGTAATAATAAATGCAAATGAAGTAAGCTCTTTAGATTTTTCTAAAGTAGAGGAAACATCTGCTAGCATGTTAAGGTATAACAATGATAATACAAAAACATTTGTAAAATTTACAGGTAATACGCCGTCTTTTTTAGATGGTAAAACGCAATATACAATATCTGAAATAAATGAAATTATAAATATTGCAGGTGGGGATTGGGTTCCAGCAGTAGAAGACCCTATAGACCAAGGAGAAGCAAATGAATAGAATTAAAATGATAAAATAATAACAGTAATTTAGATACATATAATATGAAAACATTAAACTATAATATAGTAGGAGATACACCAATAAAAGTCTTAAATGCATCTGATATTGTGGGTGACGGTCCAACAATGACTATTTCCAATATACTTGCAACATCAAATAGCGTAAGTCTTTATTATACTAAAGAAAATTATAACGCAAATACCGTTGGAGATGTTTCGTCAACTGCTACAATAACAATTACCGCATTTGGTGAACTTAATAGTGGTGATAAAGTAAATTTGATTGCTACAGATGGAACTAGTTATAACTTTACCAATGGTTCTCAAAGTTCTGTTAATGGTACATGGGAATCTACAACTTCAAACAACGCAACGGCAACCAACCTAATGAATGTCATCAATACTTCATCAGGTCCATCAGGAACTAGATTTACTGCTACAGTAAGTGGAGCAGTTGTTACGGTTACTCAAGCAACAAAAGGAACTGCAGGTAATACATCAGTAACTCTTACAGATAGCGGTACTGCAGGTATGACTAAGACTAATTTTACAGGAGGCGAAAATACAGACGTTATTACTAATGAAACATATCATGTTCTTAAATCTTTTGTTATGGGAGCATATAAAACACTAACACTAGACACGACTGATTTTGCATTTAGTAATAAAGGATTTGATTTATATGTTGGGTTAGGTGGAAGTGGTGAAAAAGTAGATGTAATAGTAAATATTTAGAATGGCATATCTTAAGACATTAGAGCAATTTATAAAAGAAGACTATAATCCGTTTTCTAATTCTATGTCACTAAATGAAGGTGGAGCATACGGTCATTTATCACATCCATTTGAAGACATCAATCTTACCCTTCAAGATTTGAAAGATATGATAGATGCAACAGTTGAAGGAGCATTTGGTCCTGAAAACTTCGTATGGGAGAAAACAGATGGTCAACAAATTTCAATTTCTTGGAAAGATGGTAGACTAATTGCTGCTAGAAATAAGAGACATAAAAAGAATGCTGGTGAAAATGCATTAACATTAGATGGTGTAGCGAATTTATTTAAGGGAAGAGGAGATATTGAAATTGCATATAATGCTGCAATGTCTGATTTAACAGCTTCTATAGGAGGTCTTTCGGAGCCTGATAAGGTTAGATTTTTTGCTAATGGTAGTAAAATGCTTTCACTAGAGATAATGACACCAATCACACAAAACACTGTTCCTTATGGACAGAATATGCTTGTTTTTCATGGTGTTATAGAATATGATGCAGATGGTAATGACTTAGGAGAAGATAAAGGAGCAGCTATTGAACTTGGTGAAATTATAGAAGATGCTAATTTAGCAGCTCAAAAAACATTTTATGTTAGAGGACCTCAACAATTAGAAATTAAATCTTTTCCAAATACAGCAAAGCGAAAAGGATATTATAATAAACAACTAAAACAAATAATGAATGATACTAATACTTCATTATCAAGTACTGTTGGAGAATATGCTGTTGGGATGGGAATAAGAGTAATTAAAGATTATATGAGTGCTGATGGTATTTCAATTGATGATAAACATCTTCCTGATTTAGCAAAGAGAATTGCTGGAATAAATAAATCTTATAAAGTTAGTAATATTAAAAAAGATTTAGGGGATGCTGGAGTTTGGTACTTAGACCTTGAAAAGAAAGAGGCAAAAACCATGAAACGTTTAGTTTATTCACCACTTGAAAATCTATTTATTGAGGTTGGAACTGAGATGATGAAAAATATGAGTGCATTCTTAAGCGCAAATCCAACGAGCGCAACAGAAGATATGCGAAAAGAAATTGATGATACTATTGCTAGAATTAGAAAAGTTGGAAATGAAGAACAAATAAATAAATTAGAACATGAATTACAAAGAGTTGCGGCAGCTGGTGGAATAGAAAGTATTGTACCAACTGAAGGAATTACATTTGTGTTTAAGGGTAAGGTATATAAGTACACTGGTATTTTTGCACCAATCCATCAAATAAGAACCATGTTAGGTTTTGGAAAATAAAAAGATATGAAACACTTACAAACATTTGAAGCATTTATAGGAGAAGCAGAAGGTAAGAAAGTAGTATTCTTTCCTGGTCGTTTTCAGCCATTTCATAATGGTCATATAGCGGCATGGGAAAGGACTTCAAAAGAGTTTGGTTTACCTGTTATTCCACTTCAAATAGTTTCTAAGAGAGAAGCTTCACCGTTTCCAGATTCTTTATTAAGAAAGATGGGAGCTGATTTAATTAAAAATAATTCATTCATTGAAAATTATTTTATTTACCCTAGTTCTTATGGTAGAACTGTTGTTCCTTTATTTGTTAGATATTTAAGAGATGAAGGATATGAACCAATGGGATTCGGAGCTGGTTCAGATAGAATTAAAGCTTATGAACCACAAATTAAATATATAAAAGGTCCAAAGACAGATACTCCAGTTTCTCCAGATTTTGAATTGAAGATGGTAGATGCTAGAGCTGAAGGAGGACCAAGCGGTACAAAAGTTCGACAAGCAATTAAAGATGGCGACAAAGATACATTTGAATCTATGATGCCAAAAGAACTTCATAAATATTTTAATAAATTACAAAAACATATGTCATGAAAATAACAGAACAAAAATTAAGAGAAGCTATTAGAAATAGCATCAACAAATTAAATGAAGCTAAGTCATACGACTTAGATTTAGAAAATGCCCGTGAATATGAAGGAGTAATAGGTGATGCAATTAAAAAACTTGAAGGCATAGATGCGTATCATAAAATGGCTGAAGATGGTGGTGGAACTGCAGTCAACTCAACAGCTAGTATGATATACATATCTCAATATGGTAAAACTGATAATACAGATGCTCTTAAAAAGATATTAAAGAAAGCTGATTCTAATTTAGACGTTAATAATATTAAGAATAATTTTGATGCTACTGACCGTGAAAGAAGTGGCCATGAACAAGATAATGATATTTGGAAATATAATATACCAAAGAAAATAGATTATCATAAAGCAAAGAAAATGGGTATATTACCAGAACCTAATGTTACGCAAATGGACCATGAAGTTGTTGGAGAATTGCTGAATATGCTAGCAGCTTATACGTCTGAAGGAAATCCATTAGCAAATATAGCATGGACTTCGTTAGATAGTTTTATGGCCGCAGCGCATGATTACGTAAGAGGTTCAGATTGGAAGAAATTCAAAAAAGATGTTGAGACTAAATATCCTGTATTAGAAAAGAGATGGAATTCTGATATGATGGAATTATCAAAGATAGAAACTTGGGTTAGAAAATCAGGTATGGACTATGATGATTGGGAATGGGATGGAAAAGAATTAACAATATTTCTTAAAAAAGGTAATCCAGAAAAATACTCTAAAGAAGATTTAGAAGAAGAAGGAGTTTTTGAAAGCAAATTAACTGAAGCTGAAGATTACAAATATAAGAAAAATGTTGCAAAAGCATTTGAAAAGATAAATGATGCGATGTTTAACTTTAGACATGCTATGGGAGTTAAGCAATTAACTAACAAAGATGATAAGCTAAAAAACAAATTTGAATCAATACATCAAGCTATATTTGATTTACAGAGAGAAATGAGGTCTGATGGCTTAACTGAAAGTAAATTAAATGAAAAATCTGACCTTAAGAAATTAGTAGATAAACTCGGTTCACGCGTTTACCCTCCTACAAATACTAAAGATTTTGGTGAGTATACAGAACAAGATTTTGATAAACAATGGAAGAGCCGTTCTGAGTTAAGGAGGATGGCAGAGCAAGCATATAAAGCTAGAAAGAATAGCAAAAAGAAAGAAGAAATCTTATTAAAAATAGGATTATCATTTGATGCATATAGAACTGAAGAGGATATGAAGAACGCAGGGAAAGCATTTTACGAAAGGTGGATGGAATATGAAAACGTTAATGAAAATTTAGAAAGTAAATTAAATGAAAATGCAATATTGACATTTTCTAATGAACTAAACGATGAAGGTATAGTTGCTGGTATTTTTGACGGAGTTGGAGATGGTAAAACAGTCAAAGCTCAATTTACAAAAAAGAAATGGGATGATGGAGTACCCGTAACTAAATTTTTTACAAGAGGCGGATATAAAGATATTAAGACACCTAAAGGTAAATTCCAATTAATCGAAACACCTCATTTTTGGTACTATGAAATAAACAAAGGATGGGCTGCAGTAAACAAAGAAGATTATGGAACACCACCATTTGAATACTAAAATAATAAAAACAACGATATGAAAATAACAGAACAAAAACTAAGAGAAATCATTAGAGAAGAATTTAATTCGTTAAACGAAGGAAGGGCAGAAAAGGCAGCACAAGACCCTTACGGATTTATTATATGGGTACAGGAGACACATCAATACCGCTATCAAATAAGTGGTGAAAACGCATTAGGATATATTCAAACGAAAAGGAGTAAAGGTGTAGGTGGTGGTGCAATTGATTCCAAAGACATATATAAGTTTGATGACGTAGTAGAGAAATCTTTCAAAGAAGTTATTGCCAAAAAAGAGAAACAATTTGAAACACTGACAAATGAATATCCACCACACAGGGATGCATCTGATTTGATGGGCAAATACGACTATAGTTGGAGAAGCCATTATGGTTCCAGTGTAAGCACAAGCGTGGGCGCTATTGAGAAGGATGAAACTAAATATGACCAGAAAGTTTATTCGCAACTGATAGAGCTAGAATACACCAACCCAGATGGTACTTCGGGTAAATCGTACGTAAAAATAGAATGTATTATAGATAGAAGCACAGGCAAAGCTGCACCTATTACGTCTATTGTAACGAACAGCAAAGGTAAAGTCTTAAAGAACTTTAAGAGTCAATAGAAAACATGAAACATATTAAAACATTTGAACAATTTATATTAGAGTCTGGAAATGCTATTAGCGATTCTAGACCATTTGAACAGGAAGAGATTCCTGGTACTATTAAATGGATTGAGAAAAATGTGTTTCCATCCCTTGGTATAAACGGAGTTGGTGATGATGCTGCTATTTTAGGTAGTGCTGGTAAAAAAGTATCAGGCGCTACTAGTGGAGATATTGATATGGCTCTTTCAGCAGATAAAATTGCTGGAGAATTAGGAGCCTCTTTAGATGATGTCATTTTCAAATTTAATGATGCTTTAGAACATTTAGGTCTTTCAACTGCTATGAATGTTGGTCTTAAACAAATAAGTATTGGTGCACCTATTGATGGTGACTTTAAGAATGGAACTGGTCAAGTAGACTTTATGTTATCAAGAGATTTGAAATGGTCAGAATTTATGTATCATTCGCCAGATTTTACTAAAGATGAATCAAAATATAAAGGAGCATACAGAAATATTTTATTGATGGCAATGATTGGTAAATCTTTTTATGAAATTACTAAAGGAACTGAAAAAGGAGAAATTGCAGAATATGAGGCATATGTTATTAGATTAAATAAAGGAGTTTTCAAAGTTCGTAAGAGTTTTGAAGGTAAGAAAGGTCTACTTAAAAATGCAAAACTATTAAAAGAATTCGATAAAGAAATCACAAATGCACCAGAAGATATTGTAAAACTTTTATTTGATGGAAATTATAGTCCTAAAGATATTATGACTTATGAAAATCTTAAGGCACTTTTAGAATCTCCATCGTTTAAGTTTCCTGATAAAGTATCAGAAATTATTGAAGATTTCAAAAATAAACTTATAGCAAGTAAATTACCATTACCAAACGAATTATCCTAATATATAATATACTATGGCACTTAAAACATTAAAAGAAATATACAACTCCACGAATAGAAATGACTTTGATAAGTTATTAAAACATAGAGTGGTAGTATCTGAAAAGATTTCTTCAGCATCATTCCATGTTCAAAGGAAAACAAATGGAGTGGAGTTTTTTAAGTCAAATAGTAATACACCAATAACAATAATTGATAGAACATTATCTTCGTTATACGAAACGGCTATTAAATATATCAAAGCTATAGATACTGCTGCACTTTTAGACATGCCAACTGATTGGAAGTTTGGTTTTGAATATCTTCCAACCTTAGAATTTTCAAAGATAAAATATGATAATATACCAACGAACACATTAATCTTAACACATATACAAGAAGTAAATGCTGAAGGGAAGGTAAAGAAAGTCTTAACAGACCCTATCATCTTGAACAAATGGTCAAATGTATTAGGGGTTCAGGCACCAAATATTGTGTTCGACGGTTATTTAGATTTTGGACAAAGGTCTGCTCTTAAAGAACTTTTAGGAGAAAGACTTAATAAATATGCATACGAATCTATTGATAAAGTTTCATTTACTAGAGCAGCATATAGTATATTCGACAAGAATGTATATAAGACAGCATTAAATGATACTTTGGATAAAGAAATAGATTCTTTGGTTTTATCTTTTGCTGATAATAATAAAGTAAACACATATAAAATTGAAGACCCTTATAGAAAAATAAATGAGGAAAAATCTTCTAATCATGTTTATCAAATTACCGTACTAGACTTATTAGAGTATTTGTCAACGTATGATATTTCAAAAATACAATTAACTGAAGAAACAGCAAATAAAAGATATATTGAAACAATGTCTGTTATATTCAATGAGTATATCGCAAAGAACGCTACTAAATATATTGGAGTAGATTTTGGAGGCGCTGAATTTTCAAAGAATGAATTATTTGAAATCAATAAGGCATTTATAAATAATGAAACAACATTAAAATATATTGAAAATAAACTATTAGCTGAATTATTCAAAATAACATTAGGTACTTTTAGAAAGAAAAAGAACAAATCAAATGATTTATTAAGCGAAGATATGGTAAATGTTCTAAATGGTATTGTTGATAAAATTAAAGAAAAGATATTTGTAGAAAGTACTGATGAAAATTCAGTTTATGACTATAATAATTTTGTAATATACAATAAAGTTAAAGGTACCGAATCTATAACTGAAAATAAAAATAATGAAGACGATACATTAACCTTCAAACAATTTATAAAGTAATGATAGGAAAAGGACATATTATGGTATCTTTTGAAAGAGCACTAAACCGTTCTTTAGACCTCGCAAAAAAAGCGGAGATAGAAAAACTACTGGAACAACTAGAGTCAGGACAATTGAATGAGGGCGTTTCTGCTGATTTAATTGCCAAAATAACTGGATTGTTGAAAGAGGTAAAAGATAGCGCAATAATTCAAGATATTTTAATAAGATTATATAAATCAACATTCGATCAAAGAATCGATGCGATAAACCTCGAAAAAGAAATTCCGCCTAAAGATGGTGAAGATTTTAAGAGAAAGTTTTATGCAATACGAGGTTCATATGACGAAAAGAATGAGTTTTTAGATATTTTAGAAAAGGGAGTATTCGATTTCAAATCAATAGATAATAATAGCGTTGTAAGTATAGGTTCAATTGTCCCTATGACGAATCAGTTTATAATGTCAATGACTCAGGAAATGACTGAATGGACACCTAAGATGGGTGCGAAATCAGCGGTCGGTGCGGGTGAAGCGTTTTTCATATATTTTGTTGCTGGAGGTAAAAAAGCATCTTCTGGTGATTTTTCTTTAGGCTCAAATAAATATGAAGTTAAGGCTACTAAGATGTCAAATGGAAGTGGTGGAGGTAGAGTTAAGGGTATGGGTAAATATTCTCCAAATCTTGTTCAGCATTTAGATTTTTTTATGGAGGAGCTAAAGGCGATTCATGGCAGAAAGTTAAAACTACCTAAAAACCCAAATTCTTATAATTTCAGAACGAAGTTCAAAGAGTTAAACTCAATATTACCAGATACCAAGGAGAAAACAAAAGAATTATTAGCCAAATTATTTACAAAGATATATGGCAGTACTGATTTAGGCTGGCTCGATAATGCAATAACAAAGCGTGGTAATGTAGTCGATGATTTTCATAAACACTTTGGATATTATCAAGCATCTAGTTATATCGAGGCTGAGAACTTTAAGAAATATATATTTATAAATACCGCAAATCAAACGATTTTAGTCACATCAATAAAGCAATTGAAAAAACACATAGATAATGAGGTTATTGCAGTAAAAGGAAGTTGTTCGTTTAACGACGCTGTATCATCAACATACCAATTTGGACTAGCAAATTAAAATAAAAAATTATAATATATAATAAAGAAATATAAAATACAAAATTATGAAAAATTATAAAATAGGAGAACACAAACTTAACGAGGCTCGTTCAATTACAAAAATATCTAAAGAACTTGCTAGCGTTACTTCTAAAATGAAAGACCTTGCTGATGAATTTTATAGTAAGCCAGAAGAAGAAAGAGCTGAAGAAATTAAGAATGAATTAAGAGAATTAACTCCAAAGAAAAAGGCTTTAATAGCTGAATTAGATGCTTCAGTTGCTGGTAAAGATAGAAACGTAGAATTGATAATTCAAGAAAAATCAGATAGAGAATTATTCTATAATCATATAAATGAAGAATTGAGAAGCTCAGCTCCTCAACAAAAAGATTTCAGAATTAAATGGTTAAAAGACTGGCCTGAACTTGCAGATATACTTAATAAAGATGTTTCTAAACTTTGGAAAAAACACAAGTTAGATGACAAAAAACACAATAGACCTAAAGATAGTAAGTGGGGTCCTAGTAAGTGGGGTGCTAGTTATACCTTCAGAAAAGGACATAATA
>Ga0315322_10004038_pt1 | contig 11291 bp, 9 predicted proteins | sample M110021515metaG_FD_203461 | JGI IMG/M metagenome (GOLD analysis project Ga0315322, IMG submission 203461) | Ammonia-oxidizing marine archaeal communities from Monterey Bay, California, United States - M1 100m 21515 | ecosystem: Environmental > Aquatic > Marine > Intertidal zone | place: USA... | reverse complement strand
ATTTGAACGGGAACATCCAGATCAACTCGCACAAAAACGATCCCGGTATTCACCGGAGCGGGGCGTAATGTCAGGTAAACTTTTTCTCCAGTGTGCAAGCCGACACCGGTCGCACGAATCACATTCTTGAGTGTTCTTTGTTTTAACATAGGTCTTCTGCGACGCCTTTGCTGGGTAGACTAGCAAATCCAGGATTTGTTCCCTCCACGAAGCAAGGGAGCTGGCTAGTTCAAAACTAACGCATAGTATCAAACTCAGCGCCAGAACCCAATATATAGGTGTATTTCTCTACATCCAGATTGCTCACAAAGCTCTTATTACGAACAATCCTTACTTCTCAAACACCAGAAAATGGGTATTCAGGCAGGCTAATCAGCCTGCCTTCTAAGGAATGCCGGAATATCCAGATAGTCCATATCCGTTTCGGCACCTGCCGCCTGCGCAATCACAGGTGCTGGCTCACTAGATTCCCTGTTACGAAGAACCGCAGGTCGGTCCAAATTTCTATAGTCTGTAGAAGCTTCTTTCTGCGTGTTATCCACAACTTTCGTGGGCATGGCATATTCGGAATTCAGACCCGTAGCAACCACAGTAACCCGCATTTCGTTATCGAGGCTTGGATCAATAACGGTTCCGACTACTACAGTAGCATCTTCGGAAGCAAATTCTTCAACTGTGTCTCCAACTTCGGAAAACTCACCCAATGACAAATTTTCTCCAGCAGTGATGTTAACCAAGATCCCTCTCGCGCCTTGCAGATTAACATCTTCAAGTAGCGGGCTACGGATTGCTGATTCAGCAGCAAGTCTGGCTCTATCCTCGCCAACCGCTGTTCCTGTCCCCATCATGGCCATTCCCATCTCGGACATCACAGTCTTAACATCGGCAAAATCCACATTGATCATGCCTTTGTTCATAATTAAGTCGGCAATGCCTTTCACAGCACCGAGCAATACATCATTCGCAGCTTTAAAAGCTTCAAGAAGTGATGCTTCCTTACCCAATACATCCATAAGTTTCTCATTAGGAATAGTGATTAATGAGTCAACTTGCTGGGATAACTGACTTATGCCCTCTTCGGCAATTTTCGAGCGCTTTTTACCTTCGAAGGAAAACGGTCGAGTAACAACGGCTACAGTTAGAATGCCGAGCTCTCTTGCAACTTCAGCAACAATAGGAGCAGCACCTGTTCCGGTTCCACCGCCCATACCGGCGGTTATGAATACCATATCTGCACCGGACAGGATTTCTGCGATCTCATCGCGATCTTCCAATGCAGCCTGACGTCCCCTTTCCGGATCCGCGCCAGCACCCAGACCTTTTGTGATGGAAGAGCCCATCTGCAAAATAGTCTTTGCCTTGAGATTATCAAGAGCCTGAGCATCTGTATTGGCACAGATAAATTCAACCCCTTCAACTTCATTATTAATCATGTGATGAACGGCATTACCACCGCCACCACCAACACCGATAACCTTAATCTCTGCACTTTGTGTAACATTTTCGACTAATTCAAACATATAGCCCCCTTATTATTTATAAAATTCTTTAACTCGTGTTGGTTAAAACTGTTAATTTAAAAATTACCCTGGAACCAGTTTTTCACTCTATCCACCATTTGAATCTGTGGTTCCTGCCTGGAATCAATTCCGCCCCTTTCCTGATATTGCTTCAGTCCATAGAGTAATAACCCAACACCAGTAGAATAAATCGGGTTTCTTACGATATCGGCTAATCCATTGACATTATTAGGCTTCCCTATGCGTACCGGAGCATGAAATATCTCTTCAGCCAATTCGACCACGCCTTCCATTTTGCTTGTGCCACCTGTTAGCACTACCCCTGCTGCAAGCAAGTTTTCAAAACCGCTTCTTTGCACTTCAGCCTGAACGAGAGTGAACAATTCGTCGTAGCGGGGCTCGACAACTTCGGCCAGCGCCTGCCTCGAAAGCTCTCTCGGCGGACGGTCTCCTACACTGGGAACTTTGATAGTTTCACTTGCACTCGCTAACTGCGTCAGCGCACATGCGTATTTAATTTTTATGTCATCAGCATTTTCTGTCGGTGTTCGTAGTGCCATTGCTATATCGTTTGTCACCTGATCACCGGCGATAGGTATTACACCTGTGTGACGAATAGCACCTTCAGTAAAGATAGCTATGTCTGTAGTTCCGCCACCTATATCAACGAGACAAACACCTAGCTCTTTTTCATCTTCAGTGAGAACCGCATATGCAGAAGCCAACTGCTCGAGAATTATTTCATCAGTCTCGAGCCCACATCGCTTTATACATTTTTCTATATTCTGCGCAGCATTAATGGCACAGGTAACAAGATGAACTTTGGCTTCCAATCTCACACCGGACATTCCCAACGGCTCTTTAACACCTTCCTGAGAATCAATAATGTATTCCTGAGGCAGAATGTGAAGAACTTTTTGGTCGGCGGGAATAGCAACGGCTTGCGCAGCATCAATAACCCTTTCGATATCCGCCCTCATCACTTCGCCATCCCTAATAGCAACGATGCCATGGGAATTCATGCTGCGAATATGGCTTCCGGCGATACCGGCATAAACGGAATGTATCTGACACCCAGCCATCAACTCAGTTTCTTCCACTGCACGTTGAATAGACTCAACGGTAGATTCAATGTTTACCACCGTTCCTTTTTTCAGCCCTCTGGACTGATGACTGCCAATACCAACTATGTCGAGTCCGCCGTCATCGTTTATCTCACCAACGATAGCAACCACCTTCGACGTGCCGATATCAAGGCCTACAATCATATTTTCATTTACTGTTTCATTCATATCTTGGTTTCTCCAGGTAGCGATTAGCTATCGTTTCCTGGTTTATTAGTAACAGCCTTACCGTACTGCCAGTTCTGTTAATTCCGATGACACATTTCTAACCGCGACACCATTGCTGTAACGCAAATCTACTGATTCAATCTGCTGAGCTAGATCAGTGTCTTGCGATACATAAAAATCGACAAATCGCTGCGTTCTTTCCAGCACATCAACTCTTCCTACAATAACCTGGAAATCATCATTCAATTCTAATTCCCAGCTACCCCTATCACTTAAGTACAAGGCGGATAATCGCAAAGCGGCTGGGAACAATAGCTGACTGAGTCGTTGATATTGCTCCATTACTTCAAACTGACTGTCCTCCGGACCTGTAAGAACTGGCAGGTTCGAATTACCCGCGGCACTTACAGGCTCAAAGATTTCACCATGCTGGTTCAGTAATCGGGATTCTCCCCAACGTGCTATTGCAACCTGCTCGTTAACTTTCAAGGATAAGGTATCTGGCCAAACTCGCTTGGCTGCAACACTTGCAACCCAAGGGTGGGTTTCTAAATCAGACTTAACCTTTTCCACATCAAAGTAGAAAAAGCCCTCCCCCATATAGGCTGAGAGCAGCTGGCGAATCTCAGCCTCACCGATATGCTGCCAGGTATTTTCCATTCTCACTTTGCTTATCGGGCGATTCATAAACCGGGAAACTTCATGGCTATAACTTGAAAGCAAAAGAGCAAGGCTTAAACAAAATGCTGTCAGCAAAATCACATTGCGCTTCGCCGAATACTTTGGCTTCAATGGTTGCTTGGTTCGCAGCGAAATCCGTCTGGTAGCCCGAATGCCACTCGCAGAACCCATTGTTTTTCTAGGAGTACTCATTTTGTAATTAGCGCTAACTCAACGTCCAGAATGTTCAACAATAATTCATCAAATTCAATACCAGATTGCTTCGCTGACATTGGCACGAAGCTATGCTCAGTCATACCTGGTATGGTATTTAGTTCCAGCAAATAAAACTCACCTTCTGTATCTTGCATGACATCAACTCTTGCAAGACCTTTACACCCTAAACTTTGAAACGCCGAAAGAACTAAATCGTTAAGCTCTTTCTGTTTCCCTGCTTCCAAGTTCGGAGGACAGATTATTTTCGTATCCTCATCAATATACTTGGCTTCGTAATCAAAAAATTGCTTTCTCGTTTGCAACTGCACGGTAAGTAGAACTTCGTTCTGAATTACCGGTACTGAAAACTCCAAACCACTTATGAACTGTTCTGCCATCACTCTGGAGTCCAGTTCCCTAGCTATTTTAAATTGGTTTTTCAATGCTCCCGCATCATCTACAATCGCAATTCCAATACTCGAACCACCGTTTACCGGTTTGACTACAACCCTTCCCAATTCGTCAATTACCGACTGCCAGTCTGTATCGAGTGTCAATTCCCTGAAACCAGCAGTTAGTAAATCATGTTGCCGCCAGATTAATTTGCTCTGGATCTTATCCATCGCTAGAGCTGAAGCGAGCACACCACTACCGGTATAGGGAATCCCCAAAGTTTCGAGAAAGCCCTGAATGACCCCGTCTTCGCCTCCCTGACCGTGAAGCATGTTGAATACCAGGTCCGGCTTCAACTGATTTAGCTGATCTGCTATATCTTCGCCAACATCCAGCAACGACGATTTCACCCCCGCACGCTGCAATCCGTCGAAAACGGCCTGACCACTTATAAGCGAGATTTCCCGCTCTGCCGACAGACCTCCATTGAGGACAATTACATGCCCCAACTTTTGAACTAGTTCATCTCTATTTATCGTTCTCATTTCACTATTTCTTGACTTAAAATCGTTAAATTCTTCTATAAAAATCAATTAATTATGCTTTAAAGCCCATTTTAGCCAATCGCTTCGCCAAACTGCCTACAGAACCCGCTCCCTGGGTCAGAACTATGTCTCCCGGCTGCAATAATCCTTGTAGAATCTCATGGACATCTGACTCATCCTGAACATAAACTGGGTCCACTTTGCCCCGCATTCGAATACTTCTACACAGACTTTTCGAATCCGCCCCAGGGACCTTCTTCTCCCCGGCAGAATAAACTTCCAGCATCAACAAAACGTCAGCCTCACAGAGCACATCAACGAAATCTTCGTAAAGGTCTTTGGTACGGCTGTATCGATGGGGCTGATAGATCATCACCAGCCGATTGTCCGGCCAACCATCCCTGAGCGCGGAAATTGTTGCTCCAACCTCGGTTGGATGGTGGCCATAGTCGTCAATAAGCAGCACTGAACCACCATCGACTTCGAACTCTCCTTGCACATCGAATCGTCGACCCACTCCGGAGAAATTCTTGATACCTTTTCGTATATCCTTAACTGCGATATTTTCATCACAAGCAATCACTACTGCTGCCGTGGCATTTAGGGCGTTATGTTTACCAGGCATTCCTAGGGAAATTTCCATTCGTTCCCCGGTATCTTGTCTTAGCACTTCAAAATTCGTCACTTCCTCACACTGGCTCAGATTCTCTATTCTGTAATCAGCTTCTTCGGAGAATCCGTAAGTAATTTTGGGTCGTGAAATTCTGGGAAGAATTTCTCTCACGGTAGGATCATCGATACAAAGAACAACCAGACCATAAAATGGCAGGTTATGCAGAAAGTCTACAAAATACTTCTTCAGATTTTCGAAATCTCCTCCGTAGGTACTCATGTGGTCCGCTTCAATATTAGTAACCACGGCTACCATCGGCTGAAGGTGCATAAATGAAGCATCGCTTTCGTCAGCCTCAGCCACCAGATACCGACTCTCACCCAACCTGGCATTTGTCCCGGCGCTGTTGAGCAAGCCCCCTATAACAAATGTTGGGTCAAAACCGCCCTCTGCCAAAATAGAAGCCACTATACTGGTAGTAGTTGTTTTTCCATGGGTACCGGCAATAGCAATTGAATGCCTATAGCGCATAAGTTCCGCCAACATTTCCGCTCGCGCGATCAAAGGCTTACCTTCGGATATTGCTGCGCTTAACTCGGGATTCTTGGTATCAATAGCACTTGAGTACACCACCACATCTGCGTCTTGCACATTTGAAGCATCATGTCCGATAAATATAGTCGCACCCATGCTCGCCAATCTTTCTGTGTTGGCAGACCCTCTGATATCCGAACCTGTGATTGAATAACCCTGATTCAGTAGAACCTCGGCAATACCGCACATTCCGGCACCACCAATTCCAACAAAATGAATGGTCTTAATTCGACGCATTTCCGGAACTGCATGTATGTTTTGAACATCAACCATTTGCAATCTCCAGACACTGCCGAGCAATTAACTCATCTGCATTACAAATTGCCTGGGACTTTGCCTTATTACTCATTTCCGCTAACTGTGAACGGTTTTCCTGCAAACCCAGAAGAATATTTTTCAGAGCGTCCGTATTCAAATCGACCTGCTCCAGTTGAATGGCCGCTCCGGCATCCGCAAGCCATTTAGCATTATGGCTTTGCTGCCTGTCACTATGATGGGGATAGGGAACCAGAATTGAAGGCAGTCCCGCCGCTGCCAATTCACTAACTGTGCTCGCACCGGATCGACAAATTACCAAATCTGCCCACTGGTACACTTCTGCCATGTCATTTATGAAAGCCTGTACTTTTATATTCTCTGATAATTCGAGCCCTGCTTTTTTATAACAACCGACAGTTTGCTCAAGCGTTGCTTTGCCCGCTTGATGAACCAGCGCAGGCCTAGTTGCCGAATCCCACTGCGCTATTACTTTAGGCACAATTTCATTAATGGCAAGAGCTCCCTGACTGCCACCTAGCACCAGAATTCTGAGAGGGTTTTCCCCATTGGAAATTCTCCGCTCAACCTTATGCAAGGCAGCGATATCTTCCCTGATCGGATTTCCGGTAAACATCACTTTGTCGCTACTTTTGAATGTCTGGGGAAATGCCTCGAACACCTTGTTGGAAATTTTGGACAGCATTCTGTTGGTAAAACCCGGCACGGCATTTTGCTCATGAATTAGCAATTTTTTCCCCAGCAGCTTTGTAGCCAACCCACCTGGCCCGGATACAAAGCCACCCATACCCAAAACACAATTAGGCTTAACTCTTAAAATAACCTGCATCGATTGTGTCAATGCGATCAGCATCATAAACGGGGCCAATAACAAACGAACCAGACCCTTTCCCTTTAGGCCTTTTACTGAAACTGGATGGATTGGGATGCCGGAATTTTCGAGCAACCGGTTTTCCATTCCTTGACGAGTACCAAGCCATTCGGTTCTGATTCCCTGTTCTTTCAGGCATTCAGCGATAGACAGAGCAGGAAATACATGCCCTCCTGTTCCAGCCGCCATAATTAAAACTGTTGTGCCTTGGGAATTCACTCTTTTCCCTTCCTTGCTGATACTGCTGGTTTCAAATATTCAGTTTCGTATTGAATTCTCACCAACAGCGCAATCATGAAACAACTCACAATAAGACTCGCTCCACCCTGACTCAGGAAGGGTAGAGTCAACCCTTTAGTAGGCAGCAATCCGATATTCACACCAACGTTAATAAGAGCTTGACCGGCAAACAACAGGCCCAGCCCATAGGCAAAGAATGCCTCAAATAAACATCCCTTTAGATGAGCAGTTTTTCCGATTAAAAATGCTTTATAGACCAATAGGGTGAACAGCAAGATGACCACACCCACTCCGAACAAACCAAGCTCTTCGCCGATTATTGCCAAAACAAAGTCAGTGTGTGCCTCGGGAAGAAAATATAATTTCTGAATACTGTTGCCGAGTCCGACTCCCATCCACTCGCCCCGACCGAAAGCTATCAAGGCTTGCGTAAGCTGATAGCCACCACCATAAACATTTTCTGCTGCCCAGGGGTTCAAATAGGACGAAAAACGCACCAACACATAAGGCTTGGCAATCGCGATTGCCATGACCGCTCCACTACAGAGAATCAACATCAGCACAAAACGGTAAAATTTTGCTCCTGCCAAAAAAATCATACAAAAAGCAGTAAGTAGCAGAATAACCATAGCTCCATGATCAGGCTCAAAATGAAGCAATACGACTGCCGCGCCGATCACACCTAATGGTTTGATGAAACCGGACCAGTTTTCCTGCACCTCTGGTAAATGTCTTTCCAAAAAAGATGCCAGATAGATAATTATAAAAACCTTGGCCAACTCAGAAGGCTGAAGATTAAAGAAGCCGAGATCGATCCAACGCATCGAACCATTAACTGCCTTGCCAACTCCCGGGACCAGCACCAGAAGCAGTAGCGCATAAGAAGCCATTAGCAGAAACCAGCTATACTTTTTCCATAGCCTTAGCGGGATATAAAGCGTAACCAACATAACCGCTATTCCTACTGCAGCAAACAACCCCTGCCGTTTCAAGTGATAGAAGGGATCGCCATACTGGCTACTGGCGATCTCTACTGATGCAGAGGTCATCATTAACAATCCGCTTACCAATAGAATTAGCGCCAGAAACAACACCAGGTTCAGCGGCCTCTCCTCATTCAAGTTGTTGATTCGGGGAGGCCGCATTGCTGCTTTCGCCATTGTCATTGTAAAGTTTCCACGGATTCCATGAACACCATTCCTCTGTGTTGGAAATTTTCAAACATGTCAAAACTTGCGCAAGCAGGTGATAATAAAACAGCATCTCCGGCACTTGCATGTTGTAAAGCAACTTCAACCGCATCCTGCATGTCATTTGCAAAATAGGTTTTGATATCTGTATCGAAATGACCAGCCAACTCAACTGCATCCTGCCCGATAAGAACCAATTCCTTCCCCCACTTATTAATGGCGGGAACAAGCGTTGCGAAATCCGCACCTTTACCTATACCCCCGGCAATCAGAATAATATGGCCGGATATTCTCTGACCCAGCCCTTCTACAGCAGCAACTGTAGCGCCAACATTTGTACCTTTGGAATCGTTGTAAAACTCAACACCCGAAACATTGGCCACCCATTGGCAGCGATGGGGAAGCCCTGTGAATTCAGCTATAGCCTTTTTAATTGGTCTTAAATCAATGCCTACTGCTCTCGCCAGGGCAATGGCTGCCAACACATTGGAAATATTGTGTTGCCCAAAAACCTTCAGTTCACTAACTGAAATGATTTTGTCGAACTGATATGCCAGATACTGTTCACCACCGTCCTCCAGCAAACCAAAGCCGTTTACATCCGGCCGACTAAAACCGAAATCCCACTTCGGGACGTCAAGTGTCTCAAATGGATAGCTATACCTATCATCACGATTGATCACAATCTGTTTACACCCTCTGAATATTCTTTGCTTTGCACGATGGTAGTCATCTAGACTCTCATAACGATCCATATGATCTTCACTAAGATTCAGCAACACAGCGACCTCAGCATTTAGGCTTTCAGTGGTTTCTAACTGAAAACTGGAGAGCTCCAAAATATAATAGTCCTTATTCTCTTCCTGCAACAAATCCAATGCGGGCTTGAAGTTCGCTCCATCCAGATTACCGCCAAGTGCATATTTCTTCCCAGCCTTTTGAAATATTTCAGCCAACAAGGCAACGACTGTGCTCTTGCCGTTCGAGCCTGTAACTCCGATAATCGGGGCATTGACTTCCTTTGAAAATATATCGATGTCCCCGGTAATTGGGACACCCACCGCTTTCGCAGCCACTATCTCCTTAGTCTTTAAACTTACACCGGGGCTTACCACCAGCAATCCGGCATTCACAAAAGTGTCCTCTTGAAATTCACCCAATTCTAGCTGCGCATCAGGAATTAGAGCTTTCAATTCCGCCAAACCAGGCGGCGATTTTCTACTATCAACCACCTTAAATTTCTTTCCCTTGGAAGCAAAATACTTCGCACAGGAAAAACCGGTACCACCCAGGCCAACAATAACAATCAGTTTGTCTGTAGACTCTGTTGCCATTCCCATCGCTCTCCGGGACCTACTATCGCAGCTTCAAAGTTGCCAAGCCAAATAGCACCAGCATTACGGTAATTATCCAGAATCGAACTATTACTCTGGGTTCGGGCCAGCCTTTTAATTCGAAATGGTGATGCAAAGGCGCCATCCTGAAAATTCGCTTGCCTGTCATCTTGAATGAGGCAACTTGTAAAATTACCGATGCCGTCTCTACTACAAAGACTCCACCCATAATAAAAAGAATAATTTCATGGCGGGAAATAATTGCCATTACACCTAGGGCTGCGCCTAGAGCCAATGCGCCAACATCACCCATAAAGATTTGCGCAGGATAGGTGTTGAACCAAAGAAATCCCAGACCTGCCCCGGCCAATGCGCCTGCAAAGATTACAATTTCACCCGAACCTACCACGTAGGGAATATTCAAATAGGCAGAAAATTCCGAGTTACCAGCCAGATAGGCAATAATTCCCAACGCGCCTCCAACCATTACCGTCGGCAGGATAGCCAGACCGTCCAATCCGTCAGTCAGGTTAACTGCATTACTAAAGCCTACAATCATGAAGTAGCTAATAACGATATAAAAAATTCCTAGATCTATGGCGACGTCTTTGAAGAACGGAATTATGTACTCCACTTCAACAGCACCAAAAGCCGTGTAATAAAGAACTATAGCCGCGATCAAACCGATTACTGATTGCCAAAAATATTTCCAGCCTGCGGACAAGCCCTTTGGGTTCTGCTCGAACACTTTTCTATAGTCGTCAACCCAACCTACCGCTCCGAAAAATATGGTTACCAACAGAACTATCCACACATAGTGATTACTGAGGTCTGACCAGAGCAGAGTACTCATTGCTATACTTACCAAAATTAACGCCCCGCCCATGGTGGGGGTGCCAGCTTTCGAAAAATGAGTTTCTGGTCCATCATCGCGAACTACTTGACCAATCTGGTGATAGTTCAAACGCTTGATCATGGTTGGGCCAATAAGCAGAGAGACACCCAATGCTGTAAGGACACTAAAGATACCGCGCACAGTTATGTACTGAATTACAGCAAAACTGCTATCGAGTTGAATCAGATAATCTGAAAGCCATACCAACATTAGAGTTCACCACCCATTGTTATTTTTTTCGCATTTCGTTAACAATCAAATCCATTCTTGCGCCGCGGGATCCCTTGATCAGAAACGTAACATCGGAAAATGCTACCTCCTTGCAAGCCTTGATTAATTCCGACTGATCCTGAAATAATCTAGCCTTGCTCCCGAATGCGTCGGTTACTGCTTTACATGACTCACCGCTGGCCCAAAGATCATCTATACCCGATTCGGCGGCATATCTACCGACGAATCTATGAGCTTCTTCCGATTCCAAGCCCAGTTCCTTCATCTCTCCTGCCAGGAGAATTGTTCTTCCTTTGCAATTACGCAATACCTTGATCGCTGCGATGAAAGAATCGGGGCTGGCATTGTAACTATCATCAATCAACCTGCTTCCAGAGATACCTTCGACAGGTGATAAGCGCCCTTTTATTGCCTGCAATTC
>Ga0315322_10004036_pt1 | contig 11293 bp, 9 predicted proteins | sample M110021515metaG_FD_203461 | JGI IMG/M metagenome (GOLD analysis project Ga0315322, IMG submission 203461) | Ammonia-oxidizing marine archaeal communities from Monterey Bay, California, United States - M1 100m 21515 | ecosystem: Environmental > Aquatic > Marine > Intertidal zone | place: USA... | reverse complement strand
AACAATTTGTCACTCCAGTAAAACCTGAAGTAACTTCAAAGGATAAACGGGCAAAGGTGCCCAAGAAGAAGGCACAGGTTGTCGGAGCTGCTTCAATCATGGACTTGTTGGGATTCGACCCTTCATCCAAAAGTAACCGCGAAGAAGATGAACAGGCCAAGGTGCCCAAGCAATGGCTATCCTATTATAAATCACTAGTGCAGTTAAGAAAGCATTTTACAAATGAGCTGGATGCCCACTCCAAGGACTCACTTGCCCTAGACGCCAACTCAGATTTAGATCAATTTAACGAACGAACAGATTCAGACTCCGGACAGTTCGACCGGGAAGTCGCCCTCAGCATGTTGGCCTCTGAACAGGACGCTCTTTACGAAATCGATGAAGCAATTCAGAGGATTCTCAACAACAAATACGGCATCTGTGAAATAACAGGAAAGCCTATCAAGAAAACGCGCTTGAGGGCAGTCCCTTTCACCCGCTTCTCATTGGAAGGCCAAGAGCAATTCGAAAGCCAAAAACGCCGAGGCGGGCGGGGGCATGAAGAAGTGTTTGCAGAAAGAGATGATGATGCTGCTCGATTGCTAGCGTCAGACGATCAGGAGGAATAATTTACCCAGAGGAACCAAACCCCCTGAAAAAAATTCAGGCATATTTACTGTTCTGGAGTATATTCGCCGTATTCCTGATCACAGATCAAATTTCCAAGCAATGGATTCACTCCCACTTGGGAATGATGGATCGGATCGAGATCATAGAAAATTTCTTCTGGATAGTCCACGTACATAATAAGGGTGCGGCATGGGGTATTCTCCATGGATTCGGATGGTTGCTTTCTCTTCTTGCCCTTGTCGCCTTAACCGGAATTTTTCTGTACAGGCGAACCCTTCAACTGGAGACCAATTACATGCAGGTAGTCTTTGGCCTCCTCTGTGCAGGCATTGTAGGCAATCTCGTCGACCGATTGAGACTGGGGTACGTAATTGATTTTTTGGACTTCCTGCTGGGCAGTTACCATTGGCCCGCGTTCAATGTCGCAGATTCAGCAATATTCTGTGGTGTTGGACTGTACCTCATCTATTCTTGGCGTAATCCGGATGGGCAGCCAAAAAAATAAGGCGGGTAATATTTTAAGGTAAGCCTTCTACTCCGCGTTAAGAGACTGCTCCCGCAGTTTTTCGATCTCTGATTTTGCACTAAGAACGGCTTGAATAATCTCCAAGTTTGAGGATTTATTTCCCAGAGTATTGATCTCTCGGAAAATTTCCTGAAGTAAAAATTCAAGTTTCCGCCCAATGGCGCCATCCTCCCGAAGGGTTGTGCGCATCTGATCCAAATGACTTCGCAAGCGGGTCAATTCCTCTGCTACATCACATTTTTCAGCATAGAGGGCAATTTCCTTGAGGACACGCTCATCGTTGAGATCAATATCCAATCCAAAATCATGCAACCGTTTTAGCAAAGATTCACGATATACTGGCACCTGCCCTGGCACCAGGGGCTCAACACTATCCACTATTTGGGCGAGGGATTCAAGATGCGCCAACATATCGGTCTGCATAGCAGCACCTTCCTTAGCACGCATCGTGACAAACTCTTCCAACGCGGTATCAATCCCCTGAAAAAATGCATCTTTGTGATCCTGCCAAAGAGGCAAGTTACCTTCACTCTGAGATGTAGCAATCCGGTATAGCAATGCTGGGTCTGGTTCGAATGGTACGTCGTTAAGCTCAAGCAGTTGACGAAGGCTGGTTAACGTAGCAGAAACAGTTTCTTGATCCCAACCAACGGAAACTGAATTTCGAGACGCATTGACTTTAACGGAAACGTTGATCCGACCACGTAGAAGTTTTTTCCGAAGACATCGCTGTATATGTGGGTCAATATCCTGCCAGTCCTTTGGCAATGACATTCCGATCTCCAGGTTGCGCCGATTGACGGCGAAGATTTCAATAACTGCATCATGTGTGTCCAGTGACACTGTTGCACGGCCAAATCCTGTCATACTTTTCATTGGATCATTTAGGTCTTGAGTTCTCCAAGCAGTCTACCGGCTTCCTGCATATCCTTATCGCCACGCCCACTCAGGTTAATACAAAGAATCTGTTCACTACCCATCTCCGGGGCACGCTGAAGCGCGTAGGCAATGGCATGGGAACTTTCAAGGGCAGGGATAATGCCCTCTTGTTTCGAAAGAGCCTCAAACCCCTTGAGTGCCTCCTCGTCAGTGGCATAGCCGAAACGGATGCGTCCACGGTCCTTATAAAAAGCATGCTCAGGGCCTACGGCTGCATAATCTAGACCTGCAGAAACAGAATGCGTCAGCTCTATTTGACCTTCTGCATCCTGTAGAATCCATGTCTTGCAGCCTTGAAGGATGCCAAGCTTTCCACCCTCAAATCGGGCGGCATGATCACCACGGCGCAAGCCACGACCTCCTGCCTCGATACCGACGAGATTGACATCGAGATCCTCCAGAAACTCAAAGAAAAAGCCGATGGCGTTGCTACCACCTCCAACACAAGCAGCCATCTCATCTGGCAACCGCCCCTCCTTTTCCAATATCTGCTGGCGGACTTCACGGCCAATTACCTGATGAAAATCCCTCACAATCATGGGATAAGGATGAGACCCCAACGCAGAGCCGAGTATATAATAGGTTGAACGGACGTTTGTAACCCAGTCACGCATGGCTTCGTTGATTGCCTCCTTCAGCGTCTTCTGACCCGCCTCTACGCCGCGGACCTCGGCACCGCACAAACGCATTCGGTAAACATTGAGCGCCTGCCGACGCATATCCTCCGCACCCATGTAAATGACGCACTCCAAGCCAAAGCGGGCACAAGCAGCAGCGGTGGCGATTCCATGCTGTCCAGCGCCGGTTTCGGCGATAACGCGTTGCTTACCCATATGCTGTGCGAGTAAAACCTGACCGAGTACATTATTTATCTTATGTGCACCTGTATGCAGCATGTCCTCGCGCTTGAGATAAATCTTTGCACCCCCAAGATGCTTTGTCAGTCGCTCGGCGTAATAGAGCTCTGTTGGTCGACCGGCAAACTCCTTGAGTTGGTTTGCAAGCTCATTTTGAAAGTCCGGATCTGAGCGGGTTTCAAGATAAGCATCAGTAAGGTCATAGAGTGGCCCCATGAGTGTTTCCGGCACGTACATACCGCCATAGGGTCCAAAATGTCCGCGGGTGTCAGGAAGCGAAAAACGATCAATGGCTTTAGCTGTTAAGCTCATAAAAGTTAGTTAAGTTAAGTCGTTATTGGGAACGGTGGGCTTGTGCCGAACCGAGACGAGGGTGATGTCATCTTGAAGATGATTATCACCCTTGAATTGCTCAAGGCTTTCAAATATTTCCTGATTGATACGTTCTGGGCTTTCTTCTCGAAGGCTTTTGAAAAGATTTCGCAGGCGCTTGGCGGAGTATTCCTCGTCATCGAAGTTGGTAGTCTCGGTGACACCATCGGTGTAAAGAAGGAAAGTCTCACCTGGGCCAAAGGGGATGGTCTTGTCCTCAATAACCTCGTCAAAAATTTCACAGGGAACCATACCAAGAGCCATACCGTCAGACTCTATAGATGTAGTCAAATATTCACCCGTTGCATTTTTATGAAGGACAAGAGGTAATTCATGGCCTGCGCGGGCCAAGGTGATTATCCCCTTTTTCTCATTAATTACGGCATAGATAAGGGTGATGAACATGTCTTTGCGCATTTCTGCGGACATCTCGGTATTCATGGCACGCAATACAGCAGATGGCGACTCATGGGCCTGCGCATAATGACGGAGGCTGGTATGGCAGATTGCCATGAGAAGTGACGCCGGTACGCCTTTGCCAGAAACATCAGCAATAGCAACACCGGTGCAGCCTTCCTTTAGTGGAATAACATCGTAGAAGTCCCCGCTGACCTTTTGGGCAGGAGTGTACAGAGCATGGATTTCCAGGGCCTCCGTCTCTGGAAACTTGGTAGGCAAAAGAAGACGTTGGACGTCATGGGCGAGGGTAAGATCCAGATCAAGCTTCTGCTTTTCAATGCGGTCATTGAGATTGTCGAGGTTGTGCAGGGCAAGAGCGGCCTGCTCTGCCATTGAGACAACAAGGTTCTGGTCCATGTTATCAAATGAACGATCATCATCAGGGTTCGCCACAGCGAGAACACCAAGCAGTTCATCGTCGAAAAGCAAAGGTGTGACGATCATGGAGCGTACGATGAGGGAGGGGTCTTTATGCTGGACGATGCGAGGATCTTTCTCTGCAGAAGGAATCAGGACGCCTTCGCGGGTCTGCGCCACGGCACCGATGATACCCTCTCCCATCTCAATCTCTTCGGACCGAAGTATTTGCTCAAGCAACTGGGAGCGGGTGCGTGCCTGATCAATGGTTTTCTCTGACATTAGTCGCTGGGGAGGGAATAGTCCTTCAACAGCTACACCCTTAAGTTTTTCACCATCTACAATTTCAAAAATGCAGGAACAGAGAGCGCCAGTGCCATTGACAATTGCATGATTTATTCGGCCAAGAAGATCTTTGCGAGACGGTTCCTTGGCCATGGCATGGGCCATATTGTGCATGAAATTAAGGGCGATTTCCTTTTCCTGCTCAACGTGGAGACGACGCTCCTCCATGCGTTTCAACTCCCGCCGGTTCAGCAGGAACAGGAACAATGATACTACGAGGCCGGCCAGCAACCCTATCAGGAACGGGAACATGCGAAGGCGAAAACTAAGGGGGGTGATCGTAGAAGACGAGGCCGCAAGCGCAACCTTTATTGATCGGCACCTTCCCGGGTTCGACTTTTAAGATATTCCACTATGTCTTGAAACTTCTCCAAGTTCTCCTCGTTGATTCCAGCTAGGTTCTCGTGAGCTTCGATCAGAACCTTCCGCGTGACAGCTTGATCCCCCTCAAGAGGTTGCGTGGCATCCGTATCTTCAAGTTGTTGCTCGAGTTTCCCGGTGTCCACTTTGGCTAGACGGTGCAGCCCGAGATTGCGAACCAGCTCCAAGTTGCGTTCTCCCAGACGCATGAGGGCAAGGTAGCCGCCACTTCCTTTTCGGGTCTCCAAAGCTGCCCCGGCAATAATACCCAGAAAAGTACTGTCCATTCCCGTGCAGTTTTCAAAATCGATAATAAAACGAGGGGGCCCCTCAACAACCATTTCCTGAAAAAAAGTACTCAATGGGGCCGAGTTCTGAAAGCTGGCCCGTCCACATATTCTGACAACCACCGGGTCCGAATACGGATCGACTTGAAAAATTGGCTGCGCATCAACAGCCATAGAAAATCAGATCATCGAACATTTTGTAGAATTTGACGAAGTACATAGGGAAGGATGCCCCCATTCCGGAAATATTCAACCTCGATCTGGGTATCGATTCGGACCTTGGCCTGTACAGTGACAGTGGCGCCGTCTAACTGCTGAATCACGAGATCGAGGCTTTGCCCGGGTTGAAGATCATTTCCAAGACCAGGTAGACTAAATATCTCTGTGCCATCAAGATCGAGAGTCTCGGCGCTGTCACCATTTGTGAATTCCAACGGCAGGACTCCCATACCAATTAGATTGCTGCGATGGATACGTTCGAAGCTTTTGGCCACAACAGCTCGAACTCCAAGCAGATTAGTCCCCTTTGCGGCCCAATCTCGTGAGCTACCCATTCCATAGTCAATACCAGCGAGAACAATAAGGGGTGTCTTCCGCTCACTATACTTCTGGCATGCATCATAAATGGAAAGGATTTCGCCTTCCGGTTGTAGCTTGGTGTAGCCACCTTCTCTACCTTCGGCCATGTTATTGCGAATGCGAACATTCGCAAAAGTACCACGGGTCATAATTCGGTCATTACCACGCCGGGATCCGAAAGAGTTGAAGTTAACCTTCTTTACCCCGTTGGACTTAAGGAAGCGACCGGCAGGACCATCTTCAAGAATGGCACCCGCGGGAGAAATGTGGTCTGTTGTAACAGAATCTCCAAGCAGTGCCAGCGGGCGCATGCCAGTAACAGGAAGAATTTCGCCGACCTCCGGTGTAAAACCATCAAAGAAAGGCGGATGCTGAATATAGGTGCTTTCGGAATCCCAACCATAAAGCGCTCCGGTTGAAGTTTGAATTCCGGACCACTGTGGGTTCGCATCATAAAGATTCGAATACTTGCTCGTAAACATCTCAGGGGAAAGGCTACTGGAAACGGCTGCATTGACCTCCTCCAGAGTGGGCCATAGATCCTTAAGGTGGACCGGTTGGCCGTCTGGACTATGCCCGAGGGGTTCAGAGTCAAAGTCGATGTCAACCTTGCCTGCTATGGCGTAGGCCACAACGAGTGGGGGGGACATTAGGAAATTAGCCTTTATCGAGCCATGAACCCGAGCCTCAAAGTTACGGTTTCCTGAAAGAACGCTGGCGGCAACAAGATTACCCTCCTTGATGGCATTCTCGATGTCGGCTGCGAGTGGACCACTGTTGCCGATACAGGTGGTACACCCGTACCCAACGAGGTTGAAGCCCAATTGGTTGAGCGAGTCCTGAAGGCCAGCAGCCTTAAGGTAATCGGTGACGACCCGTGATCCGGGCGCAAGGCTGGTCTTCACAGAAGAGTTCACTCTCAAGCCCTTATCAACAGCCTTTTGAGCCAAAAGTCCTGCCGCAACCATGACACTGGGATTGCTGGTATTGGTGCAACTGGTGATAGCGGCAATAAGGACAGAACCATGACCAAGCGTTGTGGAATCGCCATTGCGGGAAACTTTGACTGAGGTGGTAGAATCAGCCTCTGAAAGGCCGAACCCACCGCTAGAGACAGGTTGACCAAGCATCTCCAGAAAATTACCTTTTAACTTGTTGACAGAAACACGATCCTGCGGCCGGCGGGGACCTGCGACACTGGGTTCTATGGACCCAAGGTCGAGATCGATACTTCGGGTATAGTCAATCTGGCCTTTGACAGGAATCCCGTAGAGGCCTTGGGCTTCAAAGTAGCCTTTAATAAGGGCAATCTGAGCCTCGTCTCTTCCCGTGATCCGAAGATAGTCGAGGGTTTTATCGTCTACAGGAAAAAAGCCCATGGTCGCTCCGTATTCGGGAGCCATGTTGGCAATAGTGGCGCGATCTGCCAATGGAAGAGCCTCGGCTCCTTCACCAAAGAATTCCACAAACTTGCCAACAACCTGCTCTTTACGGAGCATCTCGGTAATCCTGAGAGCCAGATCAGTAGCGGTGGCACCTTCGTGAAGGCAACCTGTCAGGTTAACACCGATCACTTCCGGAGTGCGAAAATAGACAGGCTGGCCAAGCATGCCGGCTTCTGCCTCAATTCCACCAACACCCCAACCGACAATTCCAAGACCATTGATCATTGTGGTGTGTGAATCGGTGCCGACGAGAGTATCCGGGTAGAGAATATTCTGCCCGGCAATCTTCTTGGAGAAAACAACCTTGGCAAGATACTCAAGATTGACCTGATGAACGATTCCAATGGCGGGCGGAACAACGGTAAAGGTATCAAATGCCTCCTGACCCCATTTAAGAAATTCATACCGTTCGCGGTTACGCTCAAATTCCAGCTGAAGATTGTTCTCATAGGAGCTCGGGCTTCCTGCGCTATCAACCTGAACAGAGTGATCCACAACAAGGTCCACGGGAACCAATGGCTCGATCAGAGCTGGGTCGGCACCTTGCGCAGACACAGCATCACGCATGGCAGCCAAATCAACCAGCAGTGGAACTCCGGTAAAATCCTGCAGCACAATACGCGAGACCACAAAGGGAATCTCCGATAGGGAGGGGGATTTTGACTCCCAGGCAGCCAACCGCTTCACATCAGCCTCATCAACACGGCTGCCATCGCAGTTGCGCAAAAGAGACTCCAAGACAATGCGGATGCTGACTGGAAGGCGTGATATATTACCAAGCCCGGCTTCTTCCAGTGCGGGAAGTGAATGGATAGAACCCACAGGGGTTCCATCAACTTCTAAGGGGCGTATGCTGTTAAAGGGATCGTGGGACATCAGAGGTGGATCAGTTTTGGAAAATAGAATCAACCAAGCGCTGACTGGATTTGATCAAAGGGTGGCAGGTTGGCAGGATCATCAGAAGACCAACTATAGGTGATCTTTCCATCTTGGTTGATAACGAAAGCCGAGCGCTTGGAAACCCCGTTAAAGCCAAGCTTGCCGGGAAGAAAAACATCGTAAAGCACATCGTAGGATTTGGAGACTTCACGATTAAAATCGCTGAGAAGCTTGAAATTAATATTTTCCTGTTTAGACATGATTTCCTGGGTGAAAGGACTGTCAACGCTGATACCGTAAACGGTGGCTCCAAGGGCTTCGTATTCGCCGAGGGTGTCACGAATGGTACACATTTCATTCATGCAGACACCGGTAAAGGCTAGCGGAAAAAAGAGCAGGACCGTTTGGGTGTTCCCGAAGTTGCTACTGAGAGTAACGTCCTCAAGTCCTTCTGCGTGCTTGTATTTGAGAGTAAAATCGGGGGCTTGGGTGTTGGATGGAAGAGCCATGTTGATTGGTTAATTTGTTGTTGGATTGATGATTGAAAATGGGGGGAAGAGAGTTGTAGGTTCAAGTAAGCCCTTTGCAAGCGGTTATTAAAAAAAGGCGCAAGCCCAACGCTTAAAGGAAAGGGCTTGCAGTTGTACAGGCTTCTCCGCTTCTATGCCGTTCAATGGACATTATTGAGCAAATCCGCCTGGGAACAGAGATATTCATCGGCGACGAGGAGATAGCTGCCCGGCTTAAGCAATCCAAGCCCCTGCGCGTTAAGCTTGGTGTCGATCCGACACGGCCTGACCTAACCTTCGGGCATATGGTGGTCTTCAATAAGCTAAGACAATTCCAGACAATGGGGCATCAGGCAGTCCTCATCATCGGCGATTACACCGCGATGATCGGCGACCCCAGCGGTCGCTCATCAACACGGCCAGTACTCACACAGGAGGAAGTCGATGAAAATGCACAGTCCTATTTGGATCAGGCCTTCAAGATTCTAGACAAGGAGAAGACGGAGGTTCGGTTCAATAGTGAATGGTTTGGTAAAATGTCATTCGGAGACACGTTGGCTCTTTCACGAAGAATGACAGTGGCACGCATGTTGGAGCGCGACGATTTCTCCAAGCGCTACAAGGAAAATGAGCCCATCTCGATCGTTGAATTCCTCTATCCGCTCATCCAGGGATATGACTCCGTGGTGCTGAACGCAGACATTGAACTGGGCGGTAGTGACCAACTTTTCAACATGCTTGTGGGACGCTCTCTACAAAAAGAGGAAGGCGCGCTTGGGCAGGCAGTGGCAACACTACCCCTGCTTGTGGGTCTGGATGGTGTGCGTAAAATGTCCAAGAGCTACGACAACTATATATCTTTCAATGACACGCCCAAGGACATGTTCGGCAAGATCATGTCAGTCAATGACGAGGTGATGTGGGATTACTATAGTCTCCTCCTCGAGCTCCCCGATGAGGAAATTGAGGCACTCAAGGCAATCCATCCGATGGAGGCCAAGAAGCAACTTGCCTCACGCCTGACAGCCAGGTTTCATGGTGATGAGGCAGGAGCCCACGAACGCGAACAGTTCGAGGCTGTCTTTGCGAAAAACCAAAATCCGGATGAAATGACTGAGATCGCTTGGCCTCTCCAGTCCGGTGATGATGCGGAAAAATCCCTCGTAGATCTGCTAGGCGAAACTGATCAATTTGACTCAAAGGGGGAAATTCGCCGGCTCATCAAGCAGGGTGCCGTGAAAATCGATGGAGTACGCTTCGCCGACCCCAACGGCAAAATCGGCAAGCCGAAAGGGGAAGTTGTCGTGCAATGCGGCAAACGGAAGTTTTTCCGGGTGATGGAGTAGCCGGATGTCCTGACACCCTTGAGCCTCTCTCATCATTATCACAAAGGCTGAAACAAAAAACGGCTGGGCTTAGCAATTCAACCGAACTTTCACGGTCACTTTCGAACCTCAGAACTTCTTCCGGATACTAAGGAAAAACGACCGTTCGATCTTGGCTTTGTTCTTCTTGTAATAAGTGCTGTGGTACTCTTCGTGGGAAGGTTCGAGCAAGTTCTGTCCCCAGAGACTAACTTCGGTGGTGTCGTTGGGGCGCCAAGTCATACCAAGGTCAAGTCGCATAAAGGAATCCACGGTGTATTGTGGAATGCGGTCCACATAGTAGAGATTCTGGTGAATATCCAAGTTATCACGGAAATTATAAGTGGAGCGAATCTGCCATTTGCGCTCAGGGTCAATACCATCGATGCTGGCACCATTGGGACCAGTCGGGTCAAATTTGGTCCAACTGTAGGATGCATCGACCTTCCACTTTGCATTAGCCTGCCAGGCTCCGGCTAGCTCCATTCCGTAGGCCTCTGCAGAATCAACGTTGGTGAATGTCCTGCGGAATGAAGGTAATGGGCCAGTCATGTCGAGGTCGGGCAACCCCGGGGCGCCCTGTGGCAGAAGGAGAAGGTTCTCGTAATTATAGATGAAAGCCGTGGCATCGAGAACGAGGTCAGCCCGGACTTCTTCGCGCCACCCAATTTCGTAGGACTTGAGTACCTCTGGTCCAATATCATCATTCCCATAGATCGTGTAGGGCAGGTACACACCTGCAAAGGCCGGATTAACCAAGTCTCCTTGGATATAATGCAACGTAAACTCACCACTATTAAGGTAGAAGGAAGGCATGCGAACTGCCTTGGATGCAGATGCCCATAGAGTCCTGTTCGGAGTTCCGGTCCACCAGATGCGAGCTCCTGGCAACCACTCACTTCCTGTATATTCATTGTTCTCGAACTTGGAGCCTAACATTAAATGCAAGTCATCACTTAAATCGATGGTGTCCTGAATGAAGCCTTGGTAGGTGTCTAATTTATCAGGAGGGAAGTTTGATTGCTCAACAGCCCCGAGGAAGGTAAGGCCTGAATGCACCTCCGTAACGCTGGCAAGATTCTGGTATCGATAACTTGCTCCAAGAACAAAATTGTGTAGGTCCTTGCTGAAGCTGACACGTAAATCCAAGGCGAAGGTGTCCTCCTCAAGTCGGATTCCGTAGTTGTCAAGGTGATCGTGGTAACGGGTGAAGAAGAAGGTGTTGAAATCCCACTTCAATCCATTGTCTAAAATACCGCCAGCAAGTAACTGAATATTTCCTGCCTCGGCTGTACTATTTCCAGTATAGGCGGACAAGGTCTTCGGCGGGAAGGCAGTAAAGCTTGGGCTGACTGAATCTGCCTCAAGACTACCCTGGAAATAATCAGCAAGAAGGGAATAGTTTC
>Ga0315322_10004034_pt1 | contig 11294 bp, 7 predicted proteins | sample M110021515metaG_FD_203461 | JGI IMG/M metagenome (GOLD analysis project Ga0315322, IMG submission 203461) | Ammonia-oxidizing marine archaeal communities from Monterey Bay, California, United States - M1 100m 21515 | ecosystem: Environmental > Aquatic > Marine > Intertidal zone | place: USA... | reverse complement strand
GGCGTCGACTCACTTTTACAAGAATGGCAAATATCATTTGCAAGCTGAGCAGGGACGAGTGCTTTCGAGTAGTGAAATGATCGATACGTTGGAATCTTGGGTCAATGAATTTCCGATCATTTCAATTGAAGATGGACTTGCCGAAGATGACTGGGAAGGTTGGCAGGAGTTGCAGAGACGACTCGGAGACAGAATATTGCTGGTAGGCGACGATTTATTTACTACCAATGCTGATCGTGTTCGTAAGGGAATCGAAATGCAGGCAGCAAATAGTGTATTGGTAAAGGTCAATCAAATTGGTTCGCTGACGGAGACGATTGAAACAATGGCCGTAGGACGTCAGGCAGGATTTAGTCTTGTGGTCTCGGCTCGTAGTGGAGAGACCGAGGATTCAACTCTGGCAGATCTGGCCACCGCTGCTGCTGGAGAGCAAATTAAGATTGGGTCGATTGTTCGAAGTGAACGACTTGCAAAGTACAATCGGTTATTACAGATTGCTGAGCGAGTGCCTGATTTTCAGAATACGTTGAGGTGAGACACAGCACTTTATGCTATAAAGTCGGAATAATCCGTCCCGGCTCAGGTGGACGCCCTGATTTTCCATCAACTCTTGCCTGGTCACTTCCTCCCCAAAGCCTTGGTCTTAACTGAAATTAACCGTTGAGAAATCCTGATGTCCTCTAAGTACTTTCTGTCTGCTGATGATTGCACACCGAAGAAGATTTTCCCGGGAGTGGATATCTATACCGCAGCGGGCGAAAAGATGATGCTTTCGTTCGTTAAATTTGAGCCTGGGGCAGTCGTTGAATTACATCAGCATGAACACGAACAGTGTGGGATTTTGATTTCCGGTGAGCTTACATTTACGGTGGGAGAAGAAACGCGAGTACTCCATCCTGGTGATATGTGGCGCATCCCGGGAGATATTCCTCATACGTGTTTTGCGGGCGATGAGAGTGTAACAGCTCTTGATATCTTTGCCCCTGTTCGTGAAGATTATCTGTAATTAATTCAAGGTTCATTGCTGGTCTTTGACGATGATACTCATATAATGCACAAACGATGTGAACGCTCGCTTAATGAGTCGAACAGTTATTTAGAGACATGAATCAGCAACAAAAATTTTATTGGTCGTTTTTCTTTAGAGGCCCGTGGCAACGCGGGGTTGGAAGAGATATGTGCTGATGGTGTGCGAACCATTCATATTGAAAAAACTTTCCAACCCGGCAGAAACTGTCGGGTTTTTTAATGTAATCGAAACCTCCAAATATTTATTTAATAGGGAAAAAAGTCATGATCGTCGTTATGAAGAATGGTGCCAGCTCCGAAGAAATCGCTGAAACCGTTGAACGCATCAAGGCACTAGGTCTTAAAGCCCATATCATCGAAGGGACTGAGCGTACGGTAGTAGCGGCCATTGGTGAAAAGCGAGAGGAGATGAAAGAAGCGCTTGCATCTGGAGAGGGCGTTGAGGAAGTAATGCCTATCCTAGCTCCTTATAAGGTTGCTAGTCTCGAGGTGAAACCTGAACCGACAGTCGTCACTGCTGGTAGTCTCTCGATCGGTGGAACTGAAATTGGTGTTATTGGAGGCCCCTGTAGTGTCGAGTCAGAAGAACAATTAATGGATTCGGCCCGAGTTGTGAAAGCTGCCGGAGCGACAGCACTTCGAGGTGGAGCATTTAAGCCACGTACAAGCCCTTACAGTTTCCAGGGTATGAAAGAAGAAGGCCTGAAAATTCTGGCAGCAGCGCGAGAAGAAACGGGTCTGGCAGTAGTGACTGAAGTTCTGGCAACCGATGATGTTGATCTGGTTGCCAATTACGCAGATGTGTTGCAGGTCGGGGCTCGTAATATGCAGAATTACCGTCTGCTGGAAGCCGTTGGGAACACGGATAAAGCAGTCATGCTAAAGCGTGGTGCATCGGCAACGATGGACGAGTTTCTGCTGGCTGCGGAGTATATTCTCAATGAAGGCAATTCCAATGTCATGCTTTGTGAACGAGGTATTCGAACTTTCGAATCGCACACCCGTTTTACCCTTCCGTTGGCCTCGGTTACTTACCTGCATCACAAGACTCACTTGCCCGTTGTAATTGACCCTAGTCATGGCACGGGACATGCTTACATGGTACCGGACATGGCTGTTGCTGCCGTGGCTGCCGGTGCCGACGGTTTAATCATCGAAATGCATCCGAACCCACCGGAGGCCATGAGTGATGGTTACCAGTCCCTCACGCCTGATCAGTTTGAAGAAACGATCGCTCGCTGTAAGGTAGTGGCCGGAGCTATAGGTAAGTCAATTTAGACGCCCTCGATGAGGGCTCCATTCTCTACAACACGGATTGGGCGTCCGACGCTGCTCATGTTTTCATGAAACGCGTCGATGCCTAATTTATCATAGATGGTAGTGAGTAGATTCGGGACTGAGTTCTTTCCTTCGAGGATCTCTTCACCAGATTCACTTGTGCGGCCGATTACCTGACCACCACTGACTCCACAACCGGCTAACGCAATACTGTACGCCCGAGGGAAGTGATCACGACCTCCTCTGGCATTGATTCGTGGTGTACGCCCGAATTCCCCCATCCAAATGACCAGCGTCGTGTCGAGCATTCCCCGATCTTTCAGGTCTTCCAGAAGACGTGCATAGGGGCGATCCACTTGTTTGCACAGATCGGTTGTGCGTTCATAGTTATCGAAGTGTGTATCCCAGTTACCAGAAGTGACTTCTACAAACGTTACGCCGGATTCTATCAATCGGCGAGCCATGAGGCATCCGGCTGCAAAATTTCCTTCCCCGTAAGATTCACGACTGGCCACGTTTTCCTGTTCCAGGTCAAAGGCTTCCATCAGTGGACTCGTGATCATGCGAGTTGCTTTTCCGTAGACCTTGCGATTGGCTTTGGTCCAGTGATCGGCTCCCGTACGACTGCTGTCCTGTTCGAGTTGTTCAAGTAGGCTTAGCCGCCTCGTAAATCTTGGTTTGGTGGTCGGGATTTGTGTGTTTGCCGGTTTTTGATTTGGATTCCCGATCTTGAAGGGGTCGTGATCCACTCCCAGTAACCCTGCCCCAGTCAGATTTCGGCCTGCTCCGACGCGGACAAACGATGGTAAGTCCGCATTTGGATTGCCTATGTGATGCGAGACGTGAGAGCCGATTGTAGGGTGTTTAATACTCGCCGAGGGAAGGTAGCCGGTTTGAGCCCAATAGGAGGCTCGTGGGTGACTTCCTTCCGGACCATGCATTCCGCGGAGTAGGCAAACGTCTTTCATTGCTTTAGCCGTTTCCGGCAAGCGGTCACTGATCTGAACGCCGGTTAATGCCGTTGGCGTTGCCTGTGCAGCCCCCGCGTTCCCCGTGCCAGGTTTAGGATCCCAGGTGTCGAGTTGACTTGGGGCACCTCCCATCCAGAGTAGGATGCAGGACGTTGCGTTGGACTGCATCGTGGTTGCCTGCCCGATAATGTTGGCCTGCCATGCACTAATTGCCGTTGTTCCCAATAAGGTGCGTTGAATTAATTCTCGGCGATTTAGTTTTGATGTCGACATGGGTTCGTCCCGCCTTCGTTGTAGTGCTCTGGTTAATATCTGGCTCTTAATTACGAGTCTTGAATTCAGAGGTGTTGATCAACGCCCAGAAGATATCCTCAAATGCTTCGCCTCGGTTATCAATCTGTTGGATATATTGCAGGTTCGTTGCCAGTTCTTTACGATTCGGGCGCCGCGAAAGAGTCTTGAGATAGAGTTCCTGTAACGCCTGACGATTGTTACTGACTTCTGAAAGTAAATTCCCTAGCATCGTGCCTGATCGTGCTGTGATTTGCCGGTGGATTACTTCCGCATTCATCAACATGAGTGCTTGCGGAATAGTACCCGCTACTTCTTCACGAAGATTGTTTGGATCATATCCAAATGTCTCGGCGAACTGCCGGCGAATTCCTAATTCGGCTCGTTCAGGTAATTCAGGGAACCGAAGGGTATTCAGGATGGCATCCATCAGTTGGTCCGAACGTAAGGGCTGAACGGTGTTCGCTTGAAAAGGTAATTGATCGTATGGCCGTCGATCCTGACTTTCCAATTGGTAATGTTGAGTAGAGACAATCGTAGCGATAAGCCATTTCATATCGTATCCGGATTCGGTAAATTTGGCTGCTAAGTAATCAAAGGCTGCCGGTGCAATTGCTTCGCGATCGGGGCCCATGTCATCGACAGGTTCGTGAAAACCTTCACCGACCAGTTCTGACCACATGCGATTAACTGCCGCCTTGGCAAACCATGGGTTGTCCGGGGAGGTAATCCATTGCGCCAGCATTCTTCTTCGATCCATATCGGTGGTGCCGAGTGGTAGTTGCTGATCATTGATAAAGAATTTGGGAGTGACTTGAGGGCCTGGCGTGGCAGGATCTTCGAAGTTTGGCATCCGGTGTTCTAACGTGCCCATGAAGCGGTTGTTGTTCGTGCGTGGTTGAAACCGGATTCGATCGACCGCGTAGACCAGAAAAGTTCGTGGGTCCATTTGAGGTCGTACGGCTACACGTGGGAAGAACGCTGCAAGTTCATGAAACTGTTCTTGTTTCCAGCGGTCGGTTGGATGGTCATGACACTGCGCGCATTGAATTTGAATTCCAAGGAAGATGCGGGATATTTCTGATACAGTTTCTTCGGGACGCCCTTGTTGCGCCGCGATTAAAGCCGTACTTCCGTCTTCACGGATATCGCCGAGGGCAGTAATCAAGTCGGTAGCGAACTGATCCCACGGTATGTTGGTGTTAAGTGTGTCCTTGAAGTAATTTTCGGCAACGGAAGCTCCCAGCAGTATCTGGTCATTACTGCGACGATAATAAATGACATCGCGCCAGAATCTTCCCCAATTGGCTCCGTAATCCGGGTCCTGAAGCAATATTTCGGCTACTTTGGTTCGTTTTTCAGGATGAGTTTCCAGATTGAATACGAGAATGTCGTCAAGTGAGGGAGTTTTTCCTGTGATATCCAGAAACAGACGACGCAGGTAAATCTCATCATCACAGAGGTTGTTGGAGGACGGCTGGGTCTGCTGGTCAAGTAAACGATCGACTTCAGCAGCGACTTCCAGTACGGACTGACTGTATGAAGTATTGATGGCTGCGAACAGTCCTAGCAGGCTAACAACGGCAAGCTTTAGCATACGAGTGATCATGGGTTATACTTCTCTGTAGTGCCCCGGAATAGTTATTTAACTCATGTTATCAATAAGTGTTTCGCTAATTCTATCCGATATAATTTATGTTAGCCGAAACTTTCGAAGCGTTCTGATTGTTTAATGAAACATAGGAAGCAATGTTCAAGCATTAAGCCAAAATGAATTATGAGAAATTTATATAGCCTCATCGTATTCTTGTTGTTTGTCGTTTGTGCCGAGCAGTTAATTGCTCAGCCACCGGTGAATGTGCAACAACGCCAGCAACGGTATCGTCAGTTGTTACAACGATTTGATGTGGATGGTAACGGACAATTAGACCCCAGTGAAAAGCAGGCATTACAGAGGTTTGTCCAGCAGCGTAATGGCAATAACCCAACACAACGGATACCACTGCAGCGACCTCAACAGAACCCGCCGCCACAAATGCGTCCTGAAAATCAACCACAACAGCGTCCTAGTGCTGGGCAACGCCCTGGTAACCGGCAACGTCGTGAAGGCTTTCTCTTCCAGCCTCGCAAAAGACAGGATAAACTGGATAAAACGCGTTTACTAATTCGATTTGATGCTAATCGAGATGGACAGTTGAGTGCCGCTGAACGTGCTGCAGCCATCGAAGCGATGAGTCAGTAACGCGTTACTTTTTCTCCAACTGTTTGGCAACTAGCCGGTGAATGGCAGCGGGGGCTGAGAGGCCAAGGCGTCCATCGGGTAATGCTTCGATTAGCCGGATGGAGACATCGTTTTCTTCGCCCTTGGTTAGCTTGTCGAGAGTTTCTACTAGGGCATCTCTTTTGGTAACAGGCATTTTGCTGATGTCGTAAAGCCCAATCTGGTTAGCGGCTAGTGCATCTTCTGCCGTCGTGATTTCAAGTACCCCATTTGCGCGGGCAATATAAGACAATCCGACCTTTGTAAGGATTTGCTCAAGACAGTCCTGTAGTGGTTCGTCTGCAGTGGCAATCTTGACCTGACTCTTAGGTGTCCAACCCGATTGCCAGAGGTTTTTCCAGTTGGCCTGAAGCTGCAGTCCAGAGTTAGAGTTGAGGTAAATCAAAACCTGTAACAGGGGTGCTCCCTTGCTGAAATTCATCGTGAATGTCTTTTGATATTGAGCCCACGAACGCAATTCGTAGGAACCAGTGCCTGTCAGTGGATCACTAATCCTTGCTAGAAGTTGCCGCACTTTATCCTGAGTGCGGTTATTGCCGGAAATCTCGAGATGGAAGATCTCTGTGGTTTTGTTGTCAGCAATAGGCTTGGCTATTTGCGAATCAGCTGTTGCCAGCAAGGTGTTGATGATGTCACTCAGAGTGGCAACCGTTTCTTCGTCCTGTGGAGTGTTGGCAAGATTTTGCATATAGACGGTGGTGTTAATCGTTGGGTCCGTATGAGCTTGCGCCAGAATCAGGACATGTCCGTCTTCAATTTGGAAAGTCAGTTGTAATGGATTTAAGACAGCCATTAAAATTTGCTCAATGGTCTGGTTGGAGGAGTTATGTTGTACTCCGGCGGTATGCCCTAAATTAGTTAGTTCCAGCGACTCAAAATCGAATGTGAATGGAATGTTTCCAAGGGTTCCCAAAAACTCTAGAAACTGATTGAGCGGTATTGGATTCGCTATATCTATCTCAGGTACGGTGAAACTAAGGCCTCCCTCGATATTCACGGGAACTGCTGGATTTCGAGTTGTCTCATTGCTGGTCATGGGGAGTTTAGCCACAGGAACTGCATCCGCGACATCAATCGGGGAGTTGCTTAGGAACGGTGCCACATCATCAATCACAGAATTGAGATCTTCGGGCGTGTCATTGTTCGTTGGATTCTTTGGCGTTTCGGGGATGAGTCCTTCGGGTGCTACAGGCAGTGGGCTTTCCGGCTCGTTAGAGGCTGGTATTTCACTTTCTACATTTTCGACGGATGCTTTAGGATTGTTTGGTGTTTCGGAGTTTGGCCCCATTGTTTCCGGGTCCATAGTGTCTTCATTGCTATTCTCATCCGAGGTAGTCTTAGATTTGCCAGACGGTTTTGCCGACGTGGTGACTTCCTCTTCAGTTTGCTCATTTGGTTCCGTCGAGTTGTTCTGGAGTTGTGAATTGCCTTGGTTGTTGATCGCGGTCTCGGATGCATTTTCACCTGTGAAGCTGAATGTGATAATGACGCCGATCAGGATTAAGGCGGAGATGCATGAAAATGAGACTAGAAGTTTTTTATGTTTTTCAGTCGCTGAGGTATCTGTCCAATCGGACAAGGTTTTTTGGTTGAAAGAATCATTGGAGTCGACAACAGATTGAGAATCTCCGTCCGAATCGGGAGAAGTTTGACCACTTACTTTCTGGTTGTCTGGGCTATCCGAACTCCCTGTTGAATTTTGATTGGCAGAGTAGCCGAAATCTTCTACCGTATCGGTGTGGTCGTGCTGTTGTTGAGCGACCGGAACCTCAGAGTTGGCAGAAACCGGAGTAAGGCCTTCAGTTTCTGAAGGATGGCTTTCCGGGATTTGCACCATGCTATTGCATTTAGGGCAGACGAGGATTTGCCCGAGCAATGACGGCTTACTTACCATCAGTTTTGACTTGCAGGTGACGCACTGAATTGAAAAGGGCTGCATGGAATCCCAGTTACGTTTACTCGTTGTCTTCTAACATGTTTAAGACTTGTCAGTACTTTTGTTTCTTCTCGTTATTCTACGAAAACAGCAGGAAGAGTGTATTGTTTAGTTTCGGCAGCCTTGCGCGTCGTCAATAGGATAATCTTGGTACCGGCTTTTAATGGGTCGTCAGTAATCAGCCAAACAAGCTTCTGATCTTTCTCGGTCGGAGACTGAACGGTGGTCACAGGGTTTGCTTTCATAACGATTCCTGTGAGGATTTCCTGGAGTGGTTTGTCCACCATGACAAAGTCGCGAATGGCCTGGTTTCGTGTAATTCCTTCGTCCATTAAATCATTCCCATCGATTTTGATATTGAATTCAAAAGGAAGCCCGCGAATCGAATTGCGGACGTCCATTGCAATATCAGCAATGGCCAAGTTTAGGTCTTGTTGTGGAATGTCGACTGACATCGGTACGTTCAATAGTTCAGTGATACTTTGAGGTGTGGTAGTAGTCGTTGGATTGCCCGGGACTGAAACGCCCCCCGCCTCGGAAGCTAGGCTAAGTTCGCCAGCAATCAGCAGATTGGGGGCAGCTTCGATTGGTAAGGCAATATTGAGTACTGGGGTTTGGTCTTCGACTTGGATTCTAGTTTGTGAATGCAGGAATCGAATCATACCGGGGAAGCGAAAGGCCAACGCTCGCCAGTGCTTGGATGGATTGATGTCAACAATGTAATTTTCGATTTGCTCAGGGATTTCATTCATGCGATCACGCATTTGAGTGATGAGTTCACGTTTGTCGACCGTTAGTCCGGCTGACATTCTCGCTTCAACATAAAAAACCTGATCAAAGTGAAAACTGACTAGCATTGCCTCGAGTCCTTCCCCGAGCAACCACTGTAACGGTTCACGGACTTTCTTAGGGTCACCAAAGTAAAACGTATTGCCGTCGCGGAAAAGTGAATTAAACAGGAAGCTGGGGGCAAGTAAAACATTGATGTGGCGTTGGTTGTCAGAATTTTTAAGCAGTTGTGTCATCGTGCGACGAAGGAGTGGTGGTTTTCCTCCCCATTCGAGCGTTGCCCTCAGGGTGGATGCTGACCCAAATACGAGTATACCGTCCTGTTCCGGAATCAAGGCGCTATACTGTCCCACCTGGAAGATAAGGCCATTTTCGGTTTCTTCGGAATCCGGATCACCAAGCAAACCACTGCGAGTTCCGCGGTCGGGGGCTTCAGACAGGTAGGCGACAATGTTAGGTGTGGTACTCTGCCCCTGTTCATCCTCAAGCCAGCTGAGAATAATCCGATCGACTTTGTCGAGAGCCACACCGGTTGACGTTTCAAAGGTTGAAATTATTAATGAGACTTGGGGACCAAATGCCTGCAAAACGGATAGTCCATTTTCTGTGGCGAGGAGATCGGCTACGTTGATAGTGACAAAGAGCTGAGCTCCGGGAGGAGTCCAGGCCAAATCGACTGGGGCACCCTCGGTTGGAGATGCCCATAGTGTTTCGCCGTCGTCCTCAATCAGCAATACACTACCCTCGATTTCGGTTGATGTGTCTTCATCCTTATCCGTCTCGACGTCTGTTTCCTTAGGGATGCGTGGTGCTTCAGGATCGGTTTTCGCTATTGTTGTAGTGTCATCGCCTTTGTTGCGATCCCCTTCCCCGTCGTTATCGATGGTGGTGTTACTCAGGAAAGCGAAGACCATTATGATTCCCAGTACTCCCAATCCGATTCCGCCCCATAGAATCGGATTGGCCCAGGGGGATCTCTTTTTTCGACGGCCGTGACGGTGCGACGTACGTGTCGGTTTCGTAGTTGGTTTGTTTTCTGCGATCGGTTTTGATCTGGCTGTTTCAGAGTCGGCGGCATTATTGTCGGGATTTGGTCTGACATCTACAGCAGGCTCAGAGGCCTGTGAGGGTGGCAATGGGCCCAGGTTAAGGATTGCACTTTCAGTTGTCAGAGCCGCTTCGTAATCGATCAAAGTCTCCCCAACCTCCGTCTGCTTGACTTGCTGGCGGAGGGATTCCGGTACGAGCAGTCCTAGCTTGTTGACAATTTCCTCTGCAGATTGAAAGCGTGTGTCGGGATTCTTCGCCATTAAGTAGTTGAGGAATTGACTGACATTGTCACCTACGCCGAAAAGGGAAAGGTCATCGATTGGATCCTTAGCGTGTCGATCAAGTTTTTCTTTGATTGAACCGCCGGGGAACGGGACCATGCCGGTAAGCATTTGGAACAAGAGGCTTCCCAAACTATAAATATCAGATTGTGCCGTGGGCATTGCACCGGGCAATTGCCATTCGGGACTCATGTAATCAGCTGCTTTAACGAAGTGTTCGTTCGATTCGTCTGCTGGTAAGTTGAGCGGTCTCAATAATTGCTCGGCTGGCAACAATAGCTTGACTCGGTTTTGTTGGTCCAGCCAGACCTGATCCGGTGTCAGTAGTCCAAACAGAGTGTTGCATTGATGGAGATGAGCTAATGCTCCTGCGACCTGCCAGGCGATGAAGCAGGCGGTTGTACTATCTAACCGTGCGGTAGACCGTAATTTGTCTGACAGTGATGTGAATCCATCCGTACCTATGCCTGGATCTTCCAACACGATATAGCGATAGGATGTTTGATCGATCAAATCGTATATTCGCCAAACGTTGGTATCTTTAATCGTCGCAGTTGCTTTGGCTCGATTAGTGATCTGTCCCCAAACAATTGGGTTTTTGAATTCGTCACCTTTGAGAAACCGCAAGACGACGGGATGACCTGTGTCCTTATGTCTTGCTTGGAATCGGCCTTTTAGCGGCCCCTTGGAAATGCGGTTTTGCACTCGATAACGTCCAAAGTCAAAGGGGCCGTTGTGTCCCTTGAGTAGAACGGTCGCCTGATAGTTAGTAAGCTTACCGTTCTTGATCAGCCAGGCTGCAATGCTCTTAGCCTGATCCAGTTCAGGATTGTTAGCCACAAGCTTGGCAAACTGTTGGCGCAACTGCATACATTCCTGGTTTTCCAGTAATTTACTCTCGCGAAAATTGAGCCAGAATTCAGAGGGTGTGGTCATATCTTAATTATTAGTATTGAGCACCTGTTCCGGAAAGCTCTCGGCTTCCGGCTAGTACTTCATTTGCCGTCTTGCTAATGATTTCACAGGCTGTGGAAACTTGTTCGGTTGAGACATCTAGGTGAGTTACCAACCGAATTCGCTGTGGGCCTAATGCTAAACATCGGACACCTTGCGAGTCTAGTTCACCGGCAAGTTCCGCGGCCGTTCCAATTTTTTGATCAATATCCATCATGACGATGTTTGTATCGACCGGGCCGGATAATGAGAGTCCGTCAGTGGTCTTGACCATAGCGGCTAGGTGCTGAGCGTTTTCGTGGTCCTGTGTCATGCGTTCGAGGTTGTTTTGTAAAGCGAAAAGAGCACCGGCGGCGATAATGCCTGCCTGACGCATGCCCCCCCCAAATGCTTTGCGGTGTCGACGAGCGTAATACATTTGTTCTTTAGTCCCG
>Ga0315322_10004033_pt1 | contig 11295 bp, 8 predicted proteins | sample M110021515metaG_FD_203461 | JGI IMG/M metagenome (GOLD analysis project Ga0315322, IMG submission 203461) | Ammonia-oxidizing marine archaeal communities from Monterey Bay, California, United States - M1 100m 21515 | ecosystem: Environmental > Aquatic > Marine > Intertidal zone | place: USA... | reverse complement strand
CATCGGCTCTCGGGGAGGAAGCGTTAAGAAAAGGTCGCGTTGCGGCATTTACTGTTGCAGGCGGACAAGGTACCCGACTTGGTTATGATGGGCCGAAGGGGACATTCCCCTCCACTCCCGTTAAGGGCAAACCATTGTTTCAGGTATTTGCTGAAAAGATCCGGGCATCCAGTGACAGGTACGGACAGCTTATCGAATGGCTCATCATGACAAGCATCCAGAACGATGCTGATACCCGAGCATTTTTCGAGGAGCATGACTTTTTCGGCCTCAATTGCCGATATGTTCATTTTTTCACGCAGGGATTAATGCCTGCAGTGGATATCTCTGGAAAAATTCTTATGAGGGACAGGGGGCGGATTGCCATGAGTCCGGACGGGCATGGCGGTTCCCTGCGTGCCTTGGTGCGAAGTGGCCACGTGGATCGGTTGCGAGCAAAGGGTGTGGACACGATCTCCTATTTCCAGGTGGACAATCCATTGGTGCAATGTGTCGATCCGGCCTTCATCGGATTTCACTTGAGGGAGCGTGCTGAGATTTCGAGCAAAATGGTTCAAAAAGCCTATGCAGGCGAGAAGGTCGGGCATTTTTGCATACAGGGCCATCGACAGGTTGTCATAGAATACAGTGACCTGCCCAAGGAACTGCAGGAGAAACGCATTCCTGAGACTGGAGAATTGCTTTACCCTGCCGGAAGTATTGCGATTCATATTCTGGATTTGAATTTTGTTGCTCGTGTTGGTGGCGGGAATGATCCCGCTTTGGCCCTGCCATTCCATTTTGCTCGCAAGAAAGTGTCCTGCATTGATGCTGCAGGAAGTCTTTTGTGTCCCTCAGAGCCGAATGGGATCAAGTTTGAGATGTTTATTTTTGATTCGCTTCCTCTGGCAAAGCGCTCGGTCATCATTGAGACACGGCGGGAGGAAGAATTTAGTCCGATCAAGAATGCATCAGGTCAGGATTCTGCAGAAACTTCAAAACGAGACCAGTCTGCCCAGCATATAAGATGGTTGAAGACTGCAGGAGAAGAAGTCAATTGTCTGGAAACGATTGAGATCAGCCCACTTTGCGCCCAGACGGAGGGCGAATTTGTAAAATATTGGCAGGCTCTTCTGCCAAAGCCTCAGTTAAAGGATGGAATGTATTTAAATCTCAAAGATTAATTTGTGCTCGAAGGAAATATTATGAACTTGGAATGTAGGATTGAGACCCTTTCGGCTGATGAGCCTTTGCTCGAATCAAGCCGTGAAATCATGCTGAACTGGCTACGAGGAGGCTTTCTACCCAATTGGGCGCTGAGTAGCCTTGAGGAACTGATAAATCTGCAGGCTTGGGAGGAATTGAACGATCGTTTCTACAAGAACCTGACTTTTGGAACCGGTGGAATGCGCGGCCGAACGGTCGGAAAGGTTACTGCATCGGTGGAGCAGGGGACAGGCAATGAGCCGGTGCATCCAGCCGTGGGGGCAAGCTATCTGAATGATTTTAACCTCTTGAAAGCGACCATCGGGCTATTTCACTATGTGGAAGGCTTTTTGCAGGAGTCTGGTCGTGGATATGAAGTCCCGATGCTGGTAATCGGGCATGATGTCCGGTATTTTTCTCGGCATTTCTGTGAACTTTCGGCTTCGGTATGGGGGCGTCTCGGTGGGATTGCGCAGATCTTTGACGGGCCTCGTTCGACACCTCAGGTAAGTTTCACAGTAAGGCATGTTGCGGCTCATGCCGGGATTGTCATTACAGCCAGTCATAATCCACCTCATGATAATGGCTTTAAAGTTTATTTCGAGGACGGTGCGCAGATTGTGCCGCCACATGCGGAGGGAATTATTGCCCAAGTTCAAGCAGTGGACTGGGCGATTGTTGCACAATATCTTGAAAAGGATTTATCCCATGTCAGGGTTTTGCCTGCCGGGCTTGATGTTATTTATCAGGATTCCGTGAAAGAAAGTTTGGTTAACGCGGAACTGATTCATCAATATTCTCCCAAGGTGGTCTTTACATCGATCCACGGGACGGGAAGGATTGCCTCCATACCATTACTGAAGGATCTTGGCGTAGAAGTCTCTGAGGTTAAGGCACAGGCTGTAATGGACGGTGGGTTTCCCACTGTGGAATCGCCGAATCCGGAAAATGTAGAAGCCTTGCAGATGGGCATCGATCAAGCCAAGGCTACTGATTCAGATGTGCTTATTGCCACTGATCCGGATGCTGACCGCATGGGCGTGGCAGTGCGAGACAAGAATGGTGAGATGGTTCTACTCACGGGCAATATGATTGGGTCTATGCTTGCGGAATACCGCGTAACCCTTCTCAAGGATAAAGGGGTACTTTCTCCGGAAGGATCCCCCAATGCCGCTCTTATAAAGACCTTTGTCACGACTCCTTTACAGGAGTCCATTGCGAAGGCGCATGGATTGAAGCTGATTAATACATTAACCGGCTTCAAGTGGATCGGCGAAAAGCTACGTCATTACGAGGAGACGCTTTGCGAAAAATATCTGGAGGCTACTGGGGTGGCGCTAGACTACGATGCTACTCCACCAGAATCCCGGGCGAAGCTTCTTCAGGAATACAGTACCTACTATGTATTTGGTGGGGAGGAGAGTTATGGCTACCTCGCCAGCGATCGGGTTCGTGACAAGGATGCCAATGCTGCTGTAGTTATGTTTTGTGAGCTTGGCGCATGGTTGCGCAGTTCTGGCCAGTCCTATCTGGAGTACCTTGATGCAATCTATTTAAAATACGGGTTCTATTACGAGAAACTTGGTAACATATATTATGAAGGGGCTGCCGGTACGGAGCGTATTCAAGCGATCCTTAAGGCTTACCAGGAACAGCCTCCCAAAAGCTTTGCAGACCGGTCGGTAACAATCTTTAAGGATTTCTCGGCAGGAGAACATCATGACGCCGATGGCAAGCTGATCCCTCCCGAGAAATTTTTCTTCTTGGAATTGGAAGGCGGCTATAGTTTTGCTGTTCGAGCCAGTGGTACGGAGCCAAAGATTAAGTTTTACGTCTTTGGAAGCGAGCCAGTGGAAGGTGAGTCTGAATTGCCTGCGGTGAAGGAGAAGACAGTCGTATCCGTTGAGGCATTGCTCGATGCAATTCTCACGGATGCACGCAACAAGGCGGGTGAGTAGCGCGTTATTCCTTCTATTTTTAGAGGGGCAGTCATGGCCTATCCCTTATTAATCCTCCTACACCAGCATTATTGCCGGGTTCTCCAGATTCTCTGCAAGTGCTTGGAGAAATAGCGCGCCGACAGCGCCATCAACAACACGATGGTCTCCACTAATGCCAATACTCATGCGGTGGCCGATGACGATATTGTCGTTTTCATCAACAATGGGTTTTTTAAAGGTGCCGCCAACAGAGAGAATACCTGCATTTGGTGGATTTATAATGCCGTAGAAGCTATTGACGCCATACATCCCAAGATTGGTCACGGTGAAGGTGGAGCCGCTCATCTCTTCCGGTGTAAGCTTTTTCGCCCGCGCCTTATCTATTAGTTCTCGGGCTTCTCGACTGATTGTAACAAGATCTTTTTTCTCAGCATCACGTATGACCGGAGTAACCAATCCGTCTTCCAGCGCCACTCCAAATGAGAGGTGTACGGCGCCGTGCTGGCGTATGTTTTCGCCTTCCCAGGAGGTGTTCATTGCAGGGACGGTCCGGAGGGCCTCCGCGGATGCCTTAAGGATGTAGTCGTTAACCGTGAGCTTGATCGATTGGCCCAGTTTCTTTAGTTTTTCATTCAGGGCTACACGGGTTTTGAGCAGTGGTGCAGCATTCACCTCTTTTTCCAGATAGAAGTGTGGGACTTGAGTCTTGGATTCCAGGAGCCGTCTTGCGATAACTTCGCGTATGGTGGAAACGGGTGTGAGCTTTTCCTCAAGGGGAACTGCAGCTGCCGGTATGCCTTTTACGCCGGCCTGAGCGGCTGCGATGACATCGGCTTGGACGATGCGTCCACTGGGACCAGACCCCTTGATGGCTTCAAGGGGAATACCTTTATCTTCGGCAATTTTGCGGGCAAGAGGCGAGGCAAAGGTGCGTCGTCCTGAACTTGTTGCCGATGGAGCTTTTGATGCCTTGGGCTCTGGTTTGGGCGGGGAGACTTTCTCTTCTTTTGGCTTCTCGCTTTCTGCCGGGGCTGGTTTTGCTTTTTCGGCGTCAGGGGCAGCAGTCGGTGACTCCACCTTGGGGGCCTCTTCGCCTTTTTCACCAACAGCGCAGAGCGGTTGGCCGCAGGGAGCTTTGCCACCGGCCTGAATATAAATTTTCAGGATTGTGCCTTCGTCAAAGCATTCAAGTTCCTGTGTCGCCTTGTCAGTCTCGATTTCGGCAAGAATGTCACCGCTTTCGACGACATCGCCTTCTTTCTTTAACCAACTGACAACGGTTCCACCTGTCATGGTGTCACTGAGTTTGGGCATTTCTATAATATTGGCCATGGGAAGTGCGGATTGATTAATTGGAGGGCGATTTAATTTCAGGCAATTTCAAGGACTGTGTCGACAATGCGTTCGACATTGGGTATCTGCTGCTGCTCCAGAGGCATACTATATATCTGCGGTGCGTCGATGGAAGAGACTCGCTTGATGGGCGCATCGAGGTAGTCGAAGACTTTTTCCTGAATGATGGAGCAGATTTGTGCACCGACACCGCAAAAGGGTTTGTTCTCTTCGACGAGAACGGCGCGATTCGTTTTCTTCACGGATTTAAGGATGGTATCCTCATCAAGTGGACGTATGGAACGCAGGTCAACAACCTCGGCATTAATCCCATGTTCTGCAGCAAGGACTTCTGCTGCCTCCAAGCAAAGGATGGCGCAGCGACCATGGGCGACTAAAGATATATCTGAACCTTCTTTTTTCACCTCTGCCACGCCCAGTGGAATGACATAATCGTCTTCCGGGACTTCACCTTGATTACCGTAGAGGAGGGTGTTTTCCATAACGAAAACTGGATCATTATCCCGGATGGCTGACTTTAGGAGTCCTTTTGCGTCGTAGGGAGTCGATGGGCAGACGACCTTGAGCCCGGGCGTGTTTGCGACAAAATTTTCTGGGGTATGGGAGTGCGTGGCACCAACGTTGGTCCCCCCATTGCCTGGACCTCGGAAAACGATGGGAATATTTATAAGGCCACCTGACATATAGCGAATGTTAGCCGCATTATTGATGACTTGGTCGAATGCCACGTAGCAGAAACTCCAGAACATGAATTCGACGACTGGCCTAAGCCCCATCATCGCTGCGCCTACTCCGAGGCCACAGAAACCAGCTTCACTGATTGGGGCATCGATAATACGTTCAGGGCCAAATTTTTCCAGAAGACCGCGGGTTACTTTGTAAGCACCTTTATATTGGGCAACTTCCTCGCCCATGATAAATACGTCAGAGTCACGGGCGAGTTCCTCTGCCATGGCTTGATTGATGGCGTCGCGATAGGTGATGAGGGCCATTTTATTTTAAAAGTCTGTTATTGCTTTAGCGGATGCTGAATTAGTTAAAAAAGAGGGTGCCTTCTGAAGCTTTTTCGTCCGGGTTATCTGTTTCCCAGTAGACGTCAGCCTGAATATCTGAGACGGGAGGGAAGGGGCTTTCTTCTGCAAATTGTGCTGACGTTTCAGCTTCTTCCTTAGCCTCGGTATTAATTTGCTTAAGGGTATCCTCGCTGGCCACATTGTCTTCAATAAGGTGATCTTTGAACAGGTTAAGCGGATCTTTTTTATCTTTGTATTCTTGTATATCCTGTTTTGTTCGGTAGGTGTCGTCTGCATCGGCGACAGAGTGTCCCCGATATCGATAGGTTATTATTTCCAGTACCGTCGGTCGCGATTTTTCGCGTGCGCGTGTCATGGCTTCACCAACGTTGTGACGCACCTCATAAACGTCATGTCCATAGCAGGTACTCCAATCAATATCGTAGCCTTCTGCTCGGCGGGCGAGTGGGGTTCCGATGCTGTGTCGGTGCATGGCTGTTCCCATTGAAAAGCCATTATTCTCAATAATGAAGACAACTGGTAGATTCCAGAGGGATGCCAAATTAAGAGATTCGTACCAAGGGCCTTGGTTGGTTGCGCCATCGCCCATGAAGCAGAGGCAACAACCCTTTATTTTTTTATATTTGAGCGCAAATGCAATGCCCGCACCAAGAGGAGTTTGGCCGGCAACGATGCCGTGACCGCCCCAATAATTCTTGTCCGGGGCGAAAAAGTGCATGGAACCACCCTTGCCCTTGGAGCAACCGGTGTGTTTGCCGAAAAGTTCAGCCATGCATTCATTCATGGTCATGCCGACTGCAAGTGCATGACCATGGTCGCGGTAGGCTGTAATGATATGGTCATCCCCAGCCATTAGGGAGACGCATCCCACCGCAACGGCTTCTTGCCCGATATACAGATGCAGAAAACCACCGATGTGACCTTGCTGGTAAGCACGGATAGAGCGTTCTTCAAATCTACGAATTCGCAACATGTCCCGATAAAACAGGAGGCGGGTCTCGGCTGTGAGGTCCTTATTGATGCCTGACTTGGCAAACTCGCGCATTGAAGATGCAACATCCGGGACCTTGTCACCTGTTGGTTTTTTGGCTTTGGCACTCATTTTTTGAAATAGATCAATGTGGGGTTAGCTGCAGTCTTAAAGTTCAATAAGGCATCTGCTACACTGCTGGCGAATGGGAAATTAAAGGTTAAATCTGAATATTGGCACGAAGATTTTCTTCAACAACAATTTCCAGCTTTTTGTCGGGATTACAGTCGGCGCGCATTATTACAAAATCACGATGGTGTTTATCGTAGAAAGGCCACAGGATGTCGTGGTCTGTCTCCGGGATGACAAGTGTATCAATCTCCTGGCGACTAAAATAGGAAAATTGTCCCTCATCGATTGTGGGCGGAAGTTGATCAATGGGTTTACTGCAGTCGAACAGAAACATTAACCAGTGCCCGGCGCCCTCAAAGCTCTTTTCCGCAACAATGCTGAAGAGATGTAAATCCTTGTTGGTAATTTCATGCCCCGTTTCTTCATGGCATTCCCGTATTGCGCATTCAAAAGGTGACTCGCCCGTCTCCATATTCAGCTTTCCACCAATAGGGCTCCATTTATTCTGGTTGGGTGGTTTTGTGCGATTGAGCAGCAAAAATTGCCCCGCTGAATCCCTGAGGAATAGAAGTGTGCTAATTTTGTAGGGAAGAGGGGTTTTCACAGGAATGGTCATACAGTTTTGAGGGATTGTGACCTTAGGCAATGGAAAATTACGCCTAGCCGATAGGGGTTTAAAGAATTCTGGAAATAATAGCGGTTTAACAAATATTTCTATATAAGAATATGGTGGAGCTTAATAAAGCAATTATAATCCATTTTGTGTGGATACATAACCCACTATCACTATGTAATATATTACAGTATATTAATACATTATTTAATGAAAACTTTTATGGACAGCAAATAATCTAGCATTAGTTGTCAGGGGATCAAGGCTATGGCATCGATTTATAATAGGAGAAAACGGGGTTGCGAAACTAATTCAAGATCCAATTATTACGAAATACTACATAATTCTAAAAGCCTTTTAAGGGTACATAAATTTGTACCTTATCCATTCCCTGATAGTAATCTCTGCTACAAGGGTTTCCGAATTCATCAATTTAAATAATTAAATAGACGTTATTTTGAGTTTTAGAATCCGTTTTTGTTTTTATACGATAATATTTCGAAAGTATCACCTGCTTGCTAACGATAGCCTTCGGGATGCGTTTGTTGCCACAAATTTTAAAATAAACTTTCGAGTCTGACCGCACTCGATTGGGGATCATTCCCCCTCCTCCTTTCCATTAAGAAATGGCAAAATGGAATTCCGAGAATCCACTCAGTTGATTCCTCTGGGCATATTGCTCTATCATTTGTAAAAAAGGGTTGCACAATTGCTCTTTCAGCGCATCTTTTATTAGTTGATTTAGCAATCCAAAATCATGCGCGCATTAGTCAAAACCTTCTTCCTATTCGTCTGCTTTGCTATCGCTTGGTCTGCACCGATATTTAGTCAGGTGCAAAAAAATGCAGCAGCAGGGGCTGCAGCGGCCCAGCCTTTGGACAAAATTCCTGCCGAAACCATTGCGCTCGGTCGCGACGTTGTTTTTGATACAATTCGATCGCGTGGAGCTGGCGGAGGGACATGGACGACAGCATTCATGGAATTGGTTCCGAACCAAAACCCTGACCCGAAGGCACGAAATCCGGAATTTCTTGAGGAGGTTGAATTATCTTTGCACCTAGCATATGAGAGGGCGCCAGATGCAACGGGAAAAAAAGCATTTGATTTTTATTCTTCCAAGGTGCGGATTGCCATACTCAAGGCAAGGGAGCGGGTGCCGCTAAGTTTTTTTCTGCCTGGCTATATTGTTGAGCGGGACCGTCTGCCTCGTGAACCTAAGTATTGGGCGGTTGAAATCTCTATGTCAGGTATTCCGCAAGAGACCAGTCCAAATCTGGTATGCAGGGACTACAAGACCCCTCAAATGCTAAAATTTCTTCCCAGTTTTCTTGGCAAGGTTGCCCAGGAGGGTCGTAGGACCGAGGGACTTCTTATGCCTCAGTATCTTGCGCCTCGGGGTATCTCAGGGCAGGTTAGGACACTGGACACAACCATTCCTTTTATTCGCGAAGAAGGAGGCCAACGCTGATTCGGCCATCGTCTTCACAACACCTATTTCTTTTTTGCTAACCCCATCGCTCGTATGGCCTCGAGTGACGAATCATTTCTTGTAGTCAATTGCGGGAACACCCATGTTTCTGCGGCAGTCTTTTCCTCTGACGGGGATGAGACTCTGGCCCTTGAGTCAGTGCAGTCGATTGATCTTCAGTACGATTTTACGGACGAGGAATCTTGGCTGCAAGCCCTGCAGATTGCTGTAAAGCAATTGAAGAAGGAATCGCGGTTACCCGGGAAGGGTATTTTTATTCTGCCCGGAAATCGAATTTTGACCAAGCAACTTCAGGTTCCGCATGTTGACCCAGCCAAGCAGCGCCAGATCATTGCTGTTGAGGCCCAGCAGAGTGTCCACCAGTTTGGCCACTTGGAGTGGGACAGCCAGGTTCTGCATGACGATGGGATTGAAGCAGATGTCCTTTTTCTGGCTGCAAAAAAGGAAGACCTTAAGAATTTCTATGGTTCGATGAAGTCCGCGGGGGTGGTGCCAACTGAGATCACGGCGTCCTCAGTCCTCGACTATAACACCTTCCTGCACACCTACCCCGATTTCGGGGAGGATTGTATACTCCTTAATATTGGCGCGCGCACGGCCAATCTTCTCTTTGCAACACCAGATGGCTTTTCGGCCCGGACAATTAATCTTGGTGGCAACGTGCTGACACAGAACCTGGCAGATGCTCTGGGCATCTCTTTTGAGAAGGCTGAGCAACAGAAGGTAGACTACTGCATGGGCACTTTGGAATTGGCTGAGGACGACCCTTTTGTCGAGACCATGGAGTTGCAGCGAATGAAATTCCTCAAGCGGCTTAATCAGGAACTGACACGTTCAATGGTCGCCTACCGTAACCAGCAGAAGAAGCAACCACCTCAATATCTACTAATCACTGGCAAGGGAAGTCTTCTCTATGGGTTGACTGAGTTCTTGGGAGAGTCCCAAAACGTGGAAATTCATCATCTCGACCCCCTTGCAAATGTTTCCCTTGATGGGTCGATATCTGAGGAAGCGGTGACCATGCTTTATTATGAATTAAGCGAGAGTGTCGGCGAAGCGGTGCGCGTGGCTTTCCCTGATCGGGACGGTGTGGGCGTAAACCTTTTGCCCTCATCGATTCAGCGCCAGGTCTCGATGGGGCGTCGTAAACCGGCGATTTTGGTGGCCTCATTATTTCTGGCACTTGCGCCCTTATACCCATTTTTACAGCTGCATGATTATGTAAGTCACTATGAACAGGAAGTTGTTAAGCTGAATCGCGAGACGGCTCTTGCGCAAAGAAACGCCAAGAAAATAAAATCCAATCAGGAAGTCTGTAAGCAGTTAAATGAACAGATTCTTAAACTGGAGGGTCTCGTTAATACCAAAAATAACTGGATCGTCTTCTTTTCTGACATTCAGGCAAATTTGCAGAAGGTGGAGGATGTCTGGTTGGAAGACCTTTCCCTTATCCGAAGTGAACGGCAGGAGATTGTCCCTCCCAAAAGGCGTGGGGAAGAGGGGCAGATTATTATCCACAAAGACTATCATGTAAATCTTAAGGGTCGCCTACTTTTACGGAATACCTCGTTGGCGGGTATTGCTCCTGGTGCCCAACCTACAGTCCCGGGTAATGGTAGCGTCGACAGCAAACTACAGGAGGAGCGTATCCTTGCTTTGGCTGATAATATCAAGAAATCTGAGTTTGTGAAGGAGGCTAAATCCACATTCTCTTACGAGGCGCTAGCACGAGGGTTTCTGGATTTTGAATTCGACCTAACCATCGATCCGGAGAAACCACTCTAATTTTTTGTGAGAGCCTTTAAGGAAAACCCAATATTTTTCTCGGTGACTGGCCTGCTTTTGCTGGTCTCCCTGGTATTCTCAGTTTTGTTTTTCATGGGCAGTCTGCAAAAGACGAACTTGGCTCAGCAGTTCGGCATCGGGCAGGACGGGCTGAGTCGTGCCATCTCTAAGAAACCATATCCTACCAAGGATAATCTAGAGAAATCGGATCAGAATGTTTCTAAACTTCAGGTTCGCAAGACAGAGCATGAGGAAAACCTTCTGGGAAAAGGAAAATTGCAACTGACCCCGGAAGACGTGCCTGATTATGAATTTACTGTTAAGCGAAGAATTCGAGAATACGCCTTAGCCAAGCGGGCTCAGGCCAAGAAAAATAATGTTAAACTGAAGAAAGGGGCAAACAAAGAGACCTTTGGTTTTTCCAATTATGTCGACCAGACCACCACTACAAATAATAATGCCTTGGCTCGTGAGATCGATAAACAGCGGACCATCCTTGACCATGTTCTTACGCAATTACTTGATTCTGGAATTACTGAATTCATAGCTGTGCGCAGGGAGAATCTGGAGAACCAGCTTGACCCCACCCTGCCGATTGCTGCAGACGATGTATTTCAGTTGGACCAAAAAATGAGTGCGAGAGTTATCGGAGCAATTGATACCTACGCCTTTCAGTTCGAGTTTGCTGGCTACACGAGTGGCCTTCGCAGGTTTTTCAACCAGATTTCTTCTTTTGAATTGCCGGTTGTCGTTCGAGATGTGAATGCCACTCGTGTGCAGCAGGACACGTTAAT
>Ga0315322_10004032_pt1 | contig 11295 bp, 10 predicted proteins | sample M110021515metaG_FD_203461 | JGI IMG/M metagenome (GOLD analysis project Ga0315322, IMG submission 203461) | Ammonia-oxidizing marine archaeal communities from Monterey Bay, California, United States - M1 100m 21515 | ecosystem: Environmental > Aquatic > Marine > Intertidal zone | place: USA... | reverse complement strand
GAAAGCGGGCTATGCCGGAACCTTGGATCCGTTAGCCTCCGGACTCCTCCCAATTAGCTTAGGCGAAGCGACGAAGTTTATAAGCTTTTTCAGCGACTCTGATAAAGTCTATGAGGCTACAATTCAGCTTGGTTTCAAGAGCACGACGGGTGACGCTGAAGGAGAGATAGTTAAAGCTCAAGAGATAGTTGCAAATCCAGCGCAGTTAGACGAAGTAACTGAATCGTTTATTGGCACGCAAGATCAAGTGCCACCGATGTACAGTGCGATAAAGGTCAATGGGCAACCCCTTTATAAATTAGCGCGGAAGGGAAAAAATATTGATCGAGTCGCAAGGCAAATCGCTATCCACTCTATGCGTCTGACAAAGGTGTCTGATGCTGTGGTTCACTTGTCGGTTTCTTGCTCCAAAGGTACGTATATTAGGGTATTAGCTGAGGACATAGCTAATGCTCTCGGAACTGAGGGCTATTTATTGTCATTACGTCGAACAAGTATTGAGCAAGTTGCAATTTCTGATGCGATAAGCTTTAAGGATTTAGAGGAATTGGATTTGGCATCAAGACTTGAACTTTTGGAAAATACGGATTTTACGTTATCAAAATTACCGAAAATTTCTCTTTCCGATAACCTTGAAAAGGCGTTCACTAATGGACTAGTGCTAAATATGCCTGATCTAACGTGTGAGCGGGGTTTGGTGTCCGTGTATACCTATGACGGAATTTTTGCTGGACTCGCTGATATCGATGATGCAGGAGTCCTTAAAGCTAAACGTTTAATGTCGCAAGAGTCTATTGTTTCGACTCGTCGTTAAAGGTTAACTAATTATGATTTATGCTGTATAATTCGCCCTTTTTCGACCATTAGGAAAACGAATACATGTCAATAACTGCTGCGGATAGAGCAAAGACTGTAGGTGATTACCAAAAAGCGAAGGGAGACACTGGGTCTCCTGAGGTTCAAATCGCTTTACTGACCCAAAGAATTAATCACTTAACTGGCCATTTTAAGGTTAACGCAAAAGACAATCATTCCAGACGAGGACTTTTGAAGATGGTAAGCCGTCGTAGGAAGATGCTTGATTACGTGAAGCGCAACGATGTTGATCGTTACCGAAAGGTAATCGAAAGCCTTGGCCTGAGAAAATAAAGCGGCGGAAGGTGAACAACTCAAGGAATCAGTTTGTATTGAATGTGAGCAACTTGGGAGTCAATTAATTTATATATGGCGCGGATGTCCGCGCCTATTTTTTTGAGGTTACAATTTTGAAAGCTACGAAAAAAACTATCCAGTACGGCGAGCATCAATTAAGTATAGAGACAGGTGAGATTGCCAGACAAGCCTCAGGGGCGGTTTTGGTATCGCTTGGTGAGACTGTCGTTATGGTGACAGTTGTCGGTAAAAAAGAGGCGCGACCAGGACAAGATTTCTTCCCATTGACAGTCGATTATCAGGAGAAAACTTACGCTGCAGGAAAAATTCCTGGTGGCTTTTTTAAGCGCGAAGGGCGACCTTCGGAAAAAGAGACGCTTACTTGTCGCTTAATAGATCGACCAATTAGACCTCTATTTCCAGATGGGTTTCTAAACGAAGTCCAAGTTATTGCAACCGTTATGTCATCTGACCCAGAAATAGATGCCGACATCCCAGCGATGATTGGCGCCTCGGCGGCCTTATCCATATCGGGTATCCCATTCGATGGGCCGATTGGCGCGGCGCGCGTCGGCTACATTAACGGTGAGTATGTGCTTAACCCATCCGCTGCTCAGCTTGCCGAGAGCGAGTTGAATCTCGTTGTAGCAGGAACCGAGCAAGCAGTGTTGATGGTTGAGTCAGAAGCGCAACAACTACCTGAAAGTGTAATGTTGGGTGCGGTAGTGCATGGACATGAGCAAATGCAGGCTGTTATTGGGGTTATTAATGAACTTGCTGATGAGGCGGGTAAGCCGCTTTGGGACTGGAAAGCTCCGGAAAAAGATATGGCTCTTGACGCACGCGTGAAGGAGCTTGCAGAAACGGGCCTCAGAGAGGCCTACTCAATTAAACAAAAACAAGAACGAACACATAAAATCAATGCGGTTTTTGATGCGACCACTGCAGCGCTTTGTGGCGATGAAGAAGGCGCTTTCGAGAAGGGTGTCGTCTATGACCAATTGGGACATCTTGAAAAGGATATTGTGCGAGGCCAAATTCTCGCCGGCGAACCAAGAATCGATGGGCGAGACACTCGTACAGTTCGACCTATCTCAATACGTACAGGTGTGTTACCTAGAACACATGGCTCCGCACTATTTACGAGGGGAGAGACTCAAGCGCTAGTGGTTTCTACTTTGGGAACAGCTCGTGACGAGCAAATTATTGATGCGATCGAGGGGGAGTATCGAGACCATTTTATGCTTCATTACAACATGCCTCCTTATGCGACCGGTGAGGCGGGTCGTTTTGGAATGCCGAAAAGAAGAGAAATTGGTCATGGTCGGCTAGCAAAAAGGGCTTTATTGGCTGTGTTGCCTTCTAAAGAAGAATTCGGTTATTCGCTCAGAGTGGTGTCAGAAATTACTGAATCAAATGGATCCAGTTCGATGGCATCGGTGTGCGGTGGATGTTTAGCGTTGATGGACGCGGGTGTACCTCTTAAGGCGCACGTTGCCGGTATTGCTATGGGCTTAATTAAAGACGGCGGTCGATTTGCGGTTTTGACAGACATTTTGGGTGACGAGGACCACCTCGGCGATATGGACTTCAAAGTCGCTGGGTCGGAGGCAGGTATCACTGCACTGCAGATGGATATCAAGATCCAAGGCATCACAAAAGAAATTATGCAAATTGCACTGGAGCAGGCGAAAGAAGCGAGAATGCACATCTTGGGTAAAATGAAAGACGCCATGGGTGAATCTCGTGAAGAGTTGTCGAATTACGCACCAAGGATGATTCAGCTTAAGATCAAGCCTGAAAAAATAAGAGACGTGATTGGTAAGGGAGGGGCGGTGATTCGAGCCATTACCGAGGAGACTGGTACGACTATTGATATTCAGGACGACGGTTCAGTCACGATCGCTTGTATTTCAGCGGCTGGCGGGGAAGCTGCTCGTCAAAAAATAGAAGAGTTAACTGCTGACGTTGAAGTAGGTCAAATTTATCAAGGAGAGGTATTAAAACTCTTAGATTTTGGAGCAATTGTCAGCGTATTGCCTGGCAGAGATGGTTTATTACATATATCTCAAATTGCTGAGGAGCGAGTCAACGCTGTGTCAGATTACCTCAAGGATGGCCAGCAAGTTAGGGTGAAAGTGCTTGAGGCCGATGATAAAGGCAGGTTGAGACTCAGCATGAAGGCTGCAGCGGCGGATGACGCAGCAGCTGACTCGTCGAGTACCGAGGAGGAAACTGATTAAACTCAGTTCATTCTAAAAAAAACCCGTCCAAGTGGCGGGTTTTTTTTTGATAATATAAAACGTTAATACATATTTTAGGGGTGGCAAATGGATATGAGTATTAGAAGCGGTGGTGAAGTTTTAGTGGACCAACTCATTGTTCAAGGCGTCACGAATGCATTTTGCGTTCCGGGAGAAAGTTATCTCGCCGTCTTAGACGCGCTCTATTTAAAGCGTAAAGACATCTCTTTGTATGTGGCCCGTCAAGATGGCGGGGCAGCATTCATGGCAGAGGCGTATGGTAAGGCCACTGGCGAAGTCGGTATTTGTTTTGTTACACGGGGCCCTGGAGCAACGAATGCGAGTATTGGAGTCCATACGGCATTCCAAGATTCAACCCCGATGATTCTGTTCGTCGGTCAAGTTGGCGGAGATATGGTTGATCGTGAGGCCTTCCAGGAAATCGATTATCGGCGCATGTTTGGCCAAATGACTAAATGGGTCGCGCAAATTGATCGAGTTGAACGAATTCCGGAATACGTAGCGCGTGCTTTCCAAGTTGCAAGCTCTGGAAGACCTGGGCCAGTTGTATTAGCTTTACCGGAGGATATGTTAGTTGAGAAAGTCAGGATTGAAGATTCCGAGAGAGCGAAGCGCGTTACACACCAGCCCTCGATGCAAAATATGCAAGAAGTCCGTTCATTATTGGAATTGAGTGAACGGCCGCTTGTTATTCTAGGGGGTGGCGGTTGGTCGGAAAGCGCGCGCAGACAAATTGAAATGTTTGCCGAAAAGAACCACTTACCAGTAGGTTGCTCGTTTCGTAGACAAGATTTATTTGATAATCGCCACCCTAATTACATCGGTGATATCGGAATTGGGATTAACCCAAAGTTAGCAAGCATAGTAAAAGAATCGGATTTGCTATTAGTTGTCGGAGCGAGATTAGGAGAAATGACGACTGGTGGATATGCACTTATTGAGGCACCGACACCGAAACAAAAGCTTATACACATCCATCCGGGAATCGAAGAGCTTGGTAGGGTATTTCAGGCCTCTGTGATGATTAACTCTAATATTGAAGAGGCTGCCGAGGCTTTAAATTTGTTAGAGCCCTCGGAGTCGGTGTCTACCGATTGGTTAAATAAAGCTAACAAAACTTATATAGAAAATATTATTCCTCAGCCATCGACCGGTGATGTCGATTTGAGCGAATTAATGATTGCCATGCGTGAACTGCTTCCACGTGACACGGTCATGACCAACGGTGCAGGAAATTTTAGTGGATGGATTCATCGGTATTGGCAGTATGAGGATTTTCGTAGTCAAATTGCTCCAACTAACGGAGCGATGGGTTACGGGGTTCCGGCTGGGGTTGCTGCCAAGATTGCATGTCCAGATAAATTGGTGGTCAGCGTATCCGGAGACGGATGTTTTCTGATGAATGGGCAAGAAATTGCGACTGCCATTCAATATAATCTTAAAATTTTATTTATTGTTTTTGATAATGGTATGTACGGAACGATTCGGATGCACCAGGAACGGGATTATCCGTCACACGTCTACGGAACCGCTTTAAAAAATCCTGACTTCGCGGCTCTTGCGAAGGCCTATGGATTACATGCCGAAACCGTGACATCTACGCGTGATATTCGCGGGGCTATTAAACGTTGCATCGATCAGAACTCAGCTAGTTTGATTCACATTAAAGTGGATCCGGAAGCTATCACTACTAGGACGACGTTAACAGCGATTCGTAATAAAGCGATGTCCGAAAACAAGGCGTAATTCAATTCCCGACCGCTTGGCCATCTCGCCTTGGCTCTGACCCAGCAACGTATCCGTGTGCGCTTCGTATGATCATCTGAGCGGCGCCAAATTCGTAGGAGCCGTATGGCATCTTTTTTAACCGATGCCCTAGTGTCTCGAGGCTAATAAGAATATCGTTACCGAAGGTTTCCTCTAATAATAACGTTCCATCTTTATTGAGTTTCCATCTAGGAGCATTGATTATGTTTTGCGGGTCTCTTTCGCCGTTAACAAGCTTCCGGTAAAGCTGGAGATGGCCTTGAGCCTGCATATCACCACCCATCACGCCGAAACTTGAAAATGGTTTCTTATCTCTAGTGATGAAGCCAGGAATGATAGTGTGGAACGGTTTTTTATCTCCTGCGACGCAATTAGGGTGCTTATGATCAAGACAAAAACCAGCCGCTCGATTTTGTAAACTAATACCGGTATTTGGAACAACAACGCCGGACCCGAATCCCATGTAATTTGATTGAATAAACGAAACCATCATACCGTCGGTGTCCGCAGTGGTTAAGTAGACTGTATCTGATACGATCTGATGAGTGAGCGGTAATTGAAGCGCTTTATTAATTGAAATTTTCGCAGCTAATCTTCGGTGGTATGTGTCAGATAACAATTCCTCAACAGATTTCTTCATGAAAGATGGGTCGCTGAATTCTGAGTAGGCCTCCCGCAGCGCAAGCTTCATGGACTCAATTTCAAAGTGGAGTCTTGTCAGTCTCGACAAAGATTTGGTTGTATCCTCTAGGCAATTTAAAATTCCTACCGCAATTAAAGCGGCTAAACCTTGGCCACTTGGTGGAATTTCATGTAATTCAAATTCCTTCTGTGATCCTGAAATTGGTGAAACCCAGTCAACGGAATGATCCCCTAGGTCGTAGATGCTTAATTGGCCATTATGTTTATCGGAGTCCTCGACCATAAGTTCAGCTAACGCACCTTGATAAAATGCTTGTCCGTTAGAAGAGGCAATTTTTGTTAACGTATCCGCATGGTCAGGTAGGGAAACACGGTCTCCAGGCGTCGGTGTGAGACCGTTATTTGTGAATACTCTATTAAATTCTTCGAATTCTTTGAAACGGTTCACTTGCCCAGCCCACTGGTCGGCAACAATATTAGAAACCAAGAACCCGTCGGTTGCGTAGCGGACTGCCGGTTCAAATAGTTCTTCAAAGGCTAACCGGCCGAATCGACGCGATAGCTCAACCCATGACGAAACTGCGCCAGGAACTGTGACCGAGCCCCAACCGCTAATCGGCATCTCAGAATATTTTTTATAATGTTCGTACGTCCATTTGGCTGGAAATTTACCTGCACCATTGAGACCATGCAGTCTTTGCCCATCCCACACTAAACAGAATGCATCTGAGCCGATTCCATTCATGGTGGGCTCGACTACCGTGAGTGTTATTGCTGTAGCGATAGCCGCATCCACTGCATTACCACCTTTGTTCATTACCGCTAACCCTGCCTGTGCCGCAAGGGGTTGAGACGTGGCGACTATATTATCGCCACGAATAGGACTCCTGTATGAATTTGGCTGAATATGCATATTTTTGGTAAGTTGCATGCTTTAAATCAACTATAATCTGTATTTGTAATGCGTGTAACGGTGTTGACCAAAATCTTTGCGGCAACCCTCAAGTATTAGTGGTGTAAAAACAAATTTTCTCTCTATGCGCGAAATCTTATTTTGGCTGGAATAACTGAGGAGTTAAATTGGATATAGGTTATTGGGTTCAATTATTAAGTCTATACGCAATTCCAGCAGTATTGGCGATTACATTGCATGAAGCTGCACATGGCTATGCAGCTAAGCGTTTTGGAGACTTGACTGCTTTTCAAGAGGGTCGAATCACATTAAATCCGATCAAACATGTGGATTTAGTGGGTACTCTTGTAGTTCCAGCTGTTCTTTTACTAGCAAGTGGAGGGAAGCTAGCGTTTGGCTGGGCGAAGCCTGTGCCGGTAAATTTTTCTGCGTTAAAAAACCCAAAGCGAGACATGCTTTGGGTTGCCGCCGCTGGTCCCGGTGCGAATCTGGTTATGGCGGTCGGCTGGTCGTTGTTATACAAGCTCACCTTGTTAGCCCCGGAGCACTATTTCTCGTCTCCCTTATTGGAGATGTCAAAAGGTGGAATCTTGATTAATTTAGTATTGATGGTTTTAAATTTAATACCTGTTCCTCCGTTAGACGGTGGGAGAATAGCCATCAGCGCTCTGCCGCACAGAATGGCTTACAATTTAGCCAAGCTCGAGCCCTATGGTCTATTAGTTATTATGCTGCTGATGGCCTCTGGGCTTCTTAGTACTGTCATGTACCCTGTTTTGGGATTTTTGGTGGGAATTTTATCTTTTGTTTTTGGTATATAGAGGGATGTTGTAATGTTTGATGACCGAGTATTATCCGGGATGCGACCGACCGGCGCATTGCACTTAGGCCACTACAATGGGGTTTTGGAGAATTGGTTAAAGCTTCAACACGAATATCAGTGTTTATTTTTTGTGGCTGATTGGCATGCATTAACAACACATTACGAGTCACCCGAGGCCATCGAAAAAAATGTTTGGGATATGCTCATCGACTGGTTGGCGGCGGGAGTTGATCCGTCACAAGCCACATTGTTTATTCAGTCTAAAGTTCCCGAGCATGCTGAATTACATTTGCTGATGTCGATGATGACTCCTCTAGGGTGGTTAGAAAGAGTTCCAACCTACAAGGACCAACAAGAGAAATTGTCCGAAAAAGATTTGTCTACTTATGGGTTTCTAGGTTACCCATTGCTGCAAAGTGCAGATATTCTCATATACAGGGCCAACTTAGTTCCAGTGGGTGAGGATCAGGTTGCTCATATTGAGTTTACTCGTGAGATAGCTCGACGATTTAATCATATATACGGAAAAGAGCCGGGTTTTGAAGCGAAAGCGGAGGCAGCCGTCAAGCAGCTTGGGAGCAAACGGGCAAAGTTATACCGGCAATTAAAGAATCGTTTTCAAGAGCAAGGGGATGATTCTGCTCTTGAATCTGCCCGAGCTTTGCTCGAAGAATCGGCAAATTTATCCCTCGGTGATAGAGAGCGACTGTTCGGCTATTTGGACGGCGGTGGAAAAATGATCTTATCTGAGCCGCAAGCGTTGCTGACAGCCGCTTCGAAAATGCCTGGATTGGATGGACAAAAAATGTCCAAGTCCTACAACAATACTATTTCTCTCAGGGAGGACGTTGAATCAATACAGAAAAAGATTAGGACTATGCCTACAGACCCTGCAAGAATAAGAAGGACGGACCCTGGGGATCCGAAAAAATGTCCAGTTTGGCAGTTGCATGAAGTGTATTCCGATGAGTCGAAAAAAACATGGGTTCAAGAGGAATGTAAGTCAGCAGGTATCGGTTGTCTCGAGTGTAAGCAACCCCTTGTTGATTCCATTAGTTCTGCGTTGAGTCCTATGCGAGACCGTGCCCAACAATATATTGATGATCCTGCGTTGGTGAGAAATATTATCGCTGACGGAAATGAACGGGCGCGGAAACTTGCGTCGGAGACAATGAGAGATGTTCGAGAGGCCATGGGGCTTGATTACGGCTAGCTAGATTTTAATCAACGCTTTTGGCGCATTAACCTTTGTTGCTCGCGTTGCCAATCTTTTTCTTTTGTGACTGCGCGTTTGTCGTGTTGTTTTTTTCCCTTGGCTAGTCCAATGGATAGTTTGATCCTCCCTTTAGAGTAATGGAGATCCAGTGGCGTCAATGTGTATCCAGATATTTCTACTTTACCGATTAATTTGGCAATTTGATCTCCATGCATCAATAATTTTCTAGTGCGAACGGGATCCGTATTGACGTGAGTAGATGCTGAATTCAATGGGCTGATGTGTGACCCTATTAGAAAAAGTTCACCGCTTCTAATTATGACGTAGGATTCTTGAAGTTGGCTCCGACCTGCACGAATGGCTTTCACTTCCCAACCGAGTAGGCAGAGTCCTGCTTCAAATTTTTCTTCGATAAAAAAATCATGGTAGGCTTTTCTATTCTGGATAATACTCATTACACTTGTCGTTTAGTTATTTACGAGCTATGTTATTCCAAAAACTACGTTCATGCTCCGTGATAAGAAATAAAAGCTAATTCCCTATGCCAACCGTAAGTAAATCCGCACTAGTACCGCATTCCGCAGAGCGAATTTTTGATCTTGTGAATGCCGTTGATCAATATCCAGTTTTTCTTCCTTGGTGCGGTGGATCAACGATTTACGAACAATCAGAGAGCCTGATGATTGCTGAAATCGTCATAGGCTACAAAAGTGTGAATAAAGGGTTTAAGACAACTAACGTACTGAAGAGGCCTGATCACGCTAATCAAGGAACAATAAAAGTTAAGCTGCTTCAGGGGCCATTTGATTCGCTCAATGGCGAATGGACTTTTACGCCGCTTAATGATGATGGGAGTCGTATTGACTTCGAATTAAATTATGAGTTTTCTGGTGTTTTTATGGCGAGATTAATTGGTCCGGTTTTTAATAAAATTGCCGAAACATTCGTGGATTCATTTGTAAGTAGGGCGGACGAATTATATGGCCAATGATCCTACTATTCACGTTGAAATTTTGTTCGTGTCAGACAGGGATGAATATTCTCAAAATTTGTTAGTCACGGCGAATTCGACCGTAGACGAAGTTTTAAAAGCCTCCGAGACTGCTGCAGTCGCAAAAGATTTCATCTCGGGAAACTCGCTATGTGTAGGAATTTGGGGTAAACGGGTCAAGTCTAGTGCAGTAGTTCAGGAGGGTGATCGAATCGAGATTTACAGGCCACTGAAAGCTGATCCCAAAGAACTCAGGCGTAGCGGTCGTTTAATCACCAAAAGAAAATAAATAGCGTTGTTGTATCAGTACTTATTTGTGTTGGTAGAGCGGTAATTGTTTTTGATTGATTCCTAGATTAAGAAAATAAATCGCTTTCTCCGCGTGGTTTACGGAGCCAATGTAGTCAGCGGTCAACATCAGTTCTTTTGATTTTTTTAGATGTTCAATCGCAATAATCCAACGAGAGCCTTCGCTGGCGGCCTGTTCGTTCAGAGCTTGCGCTTTCTTAAGAAGGTTAGACGCCTCAGTATGAGTTGCAGAATGCGCGTACGAAGCGATTAAGAACGACTGACTCAATAAAGCGAGTATAAGAATCAGGGCGTAATTTATTTTTGAGGTCATTCGGTCACAAAATATCGAGCTCGTTGTAGATCACTGAAATCTAGATATCGTATAATAACGTCTTTGGATGGCAGATAGCTATGCGTTTACAGCAGAAGGCTCTAACATTTGATGACGTCCTACTTGTGCCAGCACACTCCACAGTGCTACCCAAAGATGTCTCCCTCGCTTCTCAATTAACCCGTAACATCACGTTGAACATTCCTGTTGTTTCAGCGGCGATGGACACTGTGACTGAATCACGACTTGCGATTGCCGTGGCACTTGAAGGCGGTGTCGGGGTGCTACATAAAAATATGTCTATTGAGAGTCAGGCGCAGGAGGTCTCACGGGTCAAAAGATTCGAAAATGGAGTCGTTAAAGATCCCGTGACGATTTCGCCAGATATGACGGTCGGAGCAGTTTTGGACCTCACGAAACAATATAAAATTTCCGGACTACCGGTCTTGGATGGAAAAAAAGTTGTTGGTCTTGTGACAAATAGAGACCTAAGATTTGAAAGGAACCTGGAGCAACCTATCAGTAAGATTATGACTGTTGCTGAAAAGCTGATTACGGTTGATGAAAGTGCGACTAGCGAAGATGCGATCACATTGATGCATCGACACAGAATTGAGCGAGTACTTGTCGTTGATGATGATTTTTACTTGAAAGGACTTATCACCGTTAAAGATATTCTAATGTCCTCCGAGTACCCAATAGCTGCTAAAGATAAGCAAGGTAGTTTGTATGTCGGTGCGGCAGTGGGTGTCGGAGACGACACCGACGAAAGAGTAAACGCATTGGTGGCTGCTGGCGTGGACGTAATTGTGGTTGATACGGCTCATGGGCACTCTCAAGGCGTCATTGACCGAGTGTCCTTGATAAAGAAACAATATCCTAAGGTCGATGTCATTGGTGGAAAC
>Ga0315322_10004020_pt1 | contig 11316 bp, 10 predicted proteins | sample M110021515metaG_FD_203461 | JGI IMG/M metagenome (GOLD analysis project Ga0315322, IMG submission 203461) | Ammonia-oxidizing marine archaeal communities from Monterey Bay, California, United States - M1 100m 21515 | ecosystem: Environmental > Aquatic > Marine > Intertidal zone | place: USA... | reverse complement strand
TCGCCGTCGACGATCAGCCGTGAGTTGCGTCGCAACTGCAGCCCGCAGGGCTATCGAGCGGTGACCACTCACAAGCAAGCATCAAAGCGTCGACGTGAGCGTTCACTCACGCGGAAGATGGATGATCCTCAGATCAACGAAGCGGTTCGCACGGGACACTCTCAGGAATGGCATGGACGGTCGAGGCCGCATCAGGAATCGTATCAGCATCGAAGAATGCCTTGCAGATGTTGATTCTCGACGTTACTTCGGTGACTGGGAGGGCGACACCGTTCATGGTGCAGGACACTCGGGCATGATCATGACCTGTGTCGAACGCAAGAGCGAATATCTCGTCGCCGCAAAGATGCAGGACGGCACAAGTGCTCGACTCAACGCAGCGAAAGAGCGAGCGTTTCGCACGCGTCCCGCAGAAGTTGCGTCAGCCATGAAACGACTAAGTCAGCGTCTCGCCATGACGATCTACTTCGCTCATCCCTACCCATCCAACGAACGAGAACACCAACAGCCTGCTGGGTCAGTACTTCCCAAAGAAGACCGACTTCCGAGACATCTCACACCACGCCCTTGCATACGTGACCGCGCGACTCAACAATCGACTACGAAAAAGACTCAACTATCTAACTCCACTGAAAACTCTCAACAAAGCCGGCTTTGCACTTCAGATGTGAATTCACGAAGCGAAAATCATGTGATAACCTGGATGTGCGATGGCTTAGAGATCCTCTTAACTCTTTTCCGAATAACAAATTCGTCCCCTCGTCTAATCTCATGAGAATTAATACACAGCTCTTCATTCTTGTCGGCAGTGGTACGCTGGGTGGACTCGGACTGGCCTACTTTATCGGTGCGAGCTATTTCGCCATCCAGAAAACCGAACATGAACTGGGCGAGAACTCAGTAGCAATTCAGCAGGTTTACCGACTGGAAGAGTGGTCCCGGCAATATCTCATGACCAGTGATTTGATTACCGGTGGCGGAGCGAGCTATCTGCTTGACGGCAGTATTGAGCAATCGGAAAAGCTCAGCGCGATCGTCAGCGAACTGGAATTGTCCGCACAGGCAACTAATGAAGTCCAGATAGTCCTGCAGCAGATCAGAGAGAGCGTACGCGAGAATCAGAAACTGATTGTCAGATTTGCAATTCCGCCGACCTCAACCGCGTGGACGCCAGCAGAACTGTTGGCTCTGACTAATGAGATTGATGTGGTCTCCACACCAATCGAACCAGCCATTGAATTTCTCAAAATTAATTTTGAGAAAAGCAGCAGGCGGGTCAATTTACAGGCAGAGCTGGAACGACAACATACCCTTCAAATGACAATTGTGGTCGGAGCGTGCTATCTGTTTGTCGTGATGGTCGGCTGGTCGTGGTTTCGTCAGCAGATTGTGACCCCTCTGGAGCGTTTAACCAGCGTCACAGACGCGCCATCACGAATTTCTCAGGGGGTGTCCGTTGAGACCTTGAGCCAGTCCGGACCAACGGAAATTCGTTCCCTTACAAACGCGATCCAGAATGCCTTCCAAGACCTGCGTGCAGCGCGTGACAACGCGATCGAAGCCAACAAGGCCAAAGACCTGTTCCTGGCGAACATCAGCCATGAACTGCGAACGCCAATGAACTCAGTTATTGGCATGTCTGAGCTTTTATCGGATACCAGCCTGACTTCTCAGCAGAGTGAATACCTCCGCATCCTAGAGGGATCAGCAGCTTCCCTGATGCAGTTTATCAGCGATCTGCTGGACATCTCCCGGATCGAGAGCCATACACTGCGTTTGCATTCCAAGCCCTTCAAGTTGCGTGAACTGATCAGCGATGTCATCGACATGGTCTCCACAAAAGCCTATGAACAGGGGAGCAAACTGACGCTGGCGATTACGGAGGATGTGCCCGAAAACCTGGTGGGGGACTCGCTTCGGTTGAAGCAGGTGCTTCTCAATCTGTTATCAAATGCAATCAGATTTTCACCCGCGGGAGAGGTGGGAGTCACTGTCGCCTGCAGCGGCGTCAACCCTGATTCTTCCCGGCCAGATCAACACACGGACCTGCTTGTCACGGTTTTCGATACGGGAATTGGAATCGCCAGGGACAAATGGGAAATCATCTTCCGCCCCTTCGAACAGATCGACGGATCAAGGACAAGGGCCCATGAGGGAGCAGGTATGGGCCTAGCAATTTCCCATCAACTGGTGGACTTAATGGGAGGACGCATATGGGTGGAAAAAAACCATCCGACAGGTTCCCGCTTTCACTTCACGGTCAGCATTGAAGTCCAGCAGAACAGCCCGGTCAGTATGCCACCAGGCATGGACAAACTGAAGAATCAAGCAGTACTCATTATCGACGACGGCGACATGAACCGGGCTACCCTGGAAAATCTTCTCTCTACCTGGAGAATGAAACCCGTCTGTCTCGATGACTTCAACAGTGGACTGTCGACGTTAGGTCAGTCGGCTGAATCTGGATCACAGTTCGACCTCGTGATCTGGGGCCTTAACGATCCCACAACCAGCGTCCGTGCACAGAATGAACAGATACGAAGCGTCCCATCTCATGCGCAGGTTCCAATCATCGTCCTTACTCCCAGCGCGTTACTCATCAATGACTCTCAACTCGGTCAAGGCTGTGCTTTTCTTCCAAAACCAATCCGGCACCTGCAATTGATGAACACAATTGTCGCTTTAGAAATGCAACCCAGGCCGCAGAGCCCTGCTGTACCGAACGACTGCTATCCTGCCACATCGTTGTCATTAAGAATCCTGGTTGCTGAGGATAACATCCCCAATCAGAAGATCTTTTCGATCGTGCTGACCAAGGCAGGTCATACTGTAACTCTGGTCGACACCGGGCTGCAGGCGATTACGGCATTCTCATCACACTCGTTCGACCTGCTGTTCATGGATTTCCAGATGCCGGAAATGGATGGGTTGCAGGCGACAATTGAAATCCGAAAAATGGAGCAGGAGAGGGGTACACATATTCCGATTGTCGGAATCACCGGCCATGCAATGCAGCAACACCTTGATGAAGCGCGTCGTGCCGGAATGGACCGCTTTGTCACAAAGCCGTTCAAATCCAGCGAGCTTCTGGCAGCATTAGAATAATTTAACAGCTTGGTATGCCACAGGACTAATCGCTGTTCTATTGTGTGTGGCTGCTCCTGATTTCTGACGCGCCACGCCATACTCGCCCGCGACTTCTCTGAACCCGGCCTTTCCATCATTCAACCACAGTAGGTTCAGTTGTAAGCGATAGTTGGACACGTATACGTCGAGATCACCATCCTGATCAAAATCGCAAGCAGTCACGCCACGAGTCGCATGATGCTCCGCTCGACGCGAAAACGTTTTCCACCTTCGTTAATAAGAACCAGTAGCGACCGTTCACTTCTCTCAGTAACCTCCCACATAAAGGTCCATAAAACTATCGTTGTTCAAATCGGCCCACACAGTTCGCTCGGCTACATGACCCCCAGCGACTTCGCGACGCAGTGGCCAGCTTCCGCTCAGTCCGCTGCGCTCCCCCCCCCACTCCAGCAGGCCACTGCGACAGCAGAAACTCAACCACATACCCAATCCGAACTCTCATAAGACCTGGTACAGAATTCGGGGGCATTCCACTTCGTCAGTTTGCACGCACAACATGTAGATAAGTATGTAGTCGTTGAATGTAACGTGAGTCATTCCTGCTCGGAGCACTTGAGTGCTAATACAGCGTCAATAATCCTGAGGCTGAAGAGTCCAAACTGGAGCGCTCATCTTGAGCGGCCTTTCGGTTCTCTGAAACCTGAATGCATGCGCCGTACGATTTGCTTTGGTAAGCGATTGCTGGAACGGGCCGTTCGTAAATACGCTGTGCGATGCAGTGACAGCAACGTTGAGACACAACAGCGGTCGCATTCATGGATGAATCGGCCACTCAATTCCTGATTGTCAAAGAACTTGATGACCATCTCATTTTTTTGAGCGTACGGGGTGACTTAGCTTTCTGTCTCGAAGAAAGCGGCATGGTCACTTCTTTAATGCGGCTGCGGTCTCCTGGTGCTGAGCCCACGCGGTCTCTTGCAGCGTCCTGGCGATGTCGGCCGGGATGGCTTCGGGAGCGACGAGGCCAATCGGGTTCCGCTGCGTGATCGTGCTGTAGATCATGCAGGCGTAGAGGTACGAGCCCCACAGTCCCGGATGAGCCTTATCCGTGGCGAAGAGACTTTCAAGCCGTTCGGTCGATGGCGTTACGCCGAAGTACCGGAAGTAAGCCTGGCTGGCGTCGACGATTGGGACGCCGAGTTCCTTTCCCATCGCAAAGTGCATTCGATGCTGTCGCTCGAAGCCTTTGGGATAGTCACTGAGGATCGAGGCGGTGCCGAACAGCACCGTCTTTAAACCTGTCTTTTTAATCAACGCATGGAACTGCCTCGCGTACGGCTGAAAGGCGGACTCCTGGACGTTGTAGATATCCTGCACCACGACGTAGTCCCACGCGCCGCCAGAGATCATCGCGCGCGCCGTCCCTGCACCCGTTCCAGCGTCCCAGTGCGATCGCAACGACGCACCCCCTTTGATGCAGCCGCCAACTTTGACAGGCCGCGCACCCAGGTCCGACTCGGCGATTTTTTCCAGTATCCTGTTGCTGATGATTGTCGGGCACTGGCTGTTGCCGACGAGCAGGACGTTGATCGGCTGCAGCGTCTGCTGGGCCGGCGCGTCGTCGGCCAGGACGTAATTTAGAACGAGGCTGCCGAGCAACAATGCCATCAATCTTCGGATCGTCTTCATCTGCATGCGGAATGTCCTTATCGAGTGATATTCTATGGGACAGGCGGAAAATATTTCTCTCATTCTACGAAACGGATCGAAAACAAATCGGCGGCGCGTATTTCTACCGACAGCCACACTGTTTGTCCCGCGTGAGCGCTGACATCATCGCCGCTCTTCCACGTCACGATGCGGGCGATGTGGTCACCTTAGATTGGTTCACAGTCTTCGCGCGTGACCAAATCCCAAGTCGACCACTCTCGACACACCTCAGTTTTCGCGATAGCTTGACCATCGATTCATGAATCGTCGTTCAGTTCATTCGTCGAACCGAACGGCACAAAACACCACCGATGCACGGGCTGGACGCCGCAGGCTCTTACCCCTACGTGGATGACATCAGATGATTGCAAGAGCAGACCCCAACGAATCGCTCAATGTTCTGGGCGAAGCACTCCAGACGTGCAGCACTAATCCAATGACGGGATTCCTGCGCGACGGTTGTTGTAACACCAATGATCAGGATCATGGTTCGCACACCGTTTGTGTTGAAATGACAGCCGAGTTCCTTGAATTCTCCAAACTCGCGGGGAACGACCTTTCCACGCCCATGCCGGAATACGGTTTCCCTGGTCTTGAACCAGGAGACCGCTGGTGCCTCTGCGCCGCGCGCTGGCAGGAAGCATACGAGAACAACGCCGCTCCACGCGTCGTTCTTGAATCCACGCACCAACGTGCTCTGGAAATCGTCTCGCTGGAAGCGATACGTGAGTTCGCGGTCGACCAATAGGCTGCAAATCGGTGTTATCTAATCGTTGAGACTTCGCGTACGTTTTGTCCTTAGTGAACTGCGTGCCGAGTGACGCTCGCGGTTGACGTGTTGTCTGAGTTCATTCCGTATTGTCTAATTCGCCTGGGCAGCGATCAAACACAAACGGACCAAATGGCAAGCCGGTGGCGATAATGTCCGCTGTCGCGAGCTTTCTGGAGATCGGCACGTGCTGGGTGGCGAGCAGAAATCCAATGGCCAGGCAGACGAACAACAGGCCGTGAAGTGAGCCGGCGATCCGCACAGCCAACGGCAAATCGCCGAGATATTTCAGCGGCATGGCGATGCCAGACAGCAACATCGTTGATGTCCCTGCAACGGTGCCGAGCAATCCCTTGATGGGTACAGAAAACTGGAACTTCCCGCTGCCCCAAATGCCGGAGGGTCGAAAAACTCAGCCGAACTCCAAACGACTTTCAGTAGCGGGGTTGCGATCACGCAGATTCTCCCATTTCAGCCGCTTGAATTCACGTGACTCGACACGGAGGCTGGTCGCTTTTGCTTCACACGACCGAGCTTCCAATGCTCTCAATGCTCCAGCCCTGCTACATTCTGCTGGCCGCCCTCGTTGGCTGGGCTAACGAACGTCAGCAGCAGATCATCGCGTTCCAGAACGATCAGATCGAAGCGCCGCTGAAGAAACTCACATGAAGCGTGTGCTGCCGACTGATGATCAGCGTCGAGTGCTGGGCGTGAGCGGCCATGCACCACCGGGATACCACTACCAGCACCGCGTTATGAAATTCGCTGTTATGAAATTTGCTCGCCAATCGCTTTGCATTTTCACCGCCCGATGCAGGCGGGCGTTCAGTTGCTGCCCCGAAGTGCTGATTCAACTCACTGGTTTTTCCCGCTCGCACCGGAATGTCGCGGTAATGGCGGATGAGGAGTTGTTGGCCGCGGCGGTTCCGGGTATTTGTAGAGACCCGCAAACACCTTCCATCCTCATCAGAATGGTCCATCCGTTTTTGCCCGTTGCCCCAACGAGCTGCCTTTCGATGATCGGACTGGACTGACAGCCAACGTTCCCGGACTCCGACGAACGCCCCCCGCCATGAAATATCTCCTGCTGGCCTTGTTAGGTCTTGTCTCTGCACAGAATGTAATTGCAGCCAACCTGCCACCGCAGTTCGCGGAGTCGGGTGTTGTGTTTCTGAAGCAGCACTGCATCGACTGCCACAGCGGCGATGATCCGGAAGCCGGCTTGTTGCTGACGGCGTTTACGACCAATGCATCGCTGATTCCCATGCGGACGAAGTGGGACGGTGTGCTGAGAATGGTCGAGACGGGCGTGATGCCACCAGCCGATGCGGAGCAACCCTCGCAGGAGCAGCGAGTCGATTTTGTCAAACTGGTGCGAAGCATCTTTGCCGAGTATGACCGAACGGCACCGCCCGATCCTGGACGAATCACCATGCGACGACTGAATCGTCGCGAGTATGCCAATACTGTTCGCGATCTGTTGCTCATCGATTTCGATCCAACCGAGAACTTTCCGGCCGACGATGTCGGACACGGCTTCGATAATATCAGCGACGTACTCACGCTTTCGCCGTTGCTGATGGAGCGTTACCTCGGCGCTGCCGAAACCATCTCGAACCGAGTGATCGTCGTCGATCCGCCGAAGCCTTCTAAACGCTATCTGGCCGGGCGATATCTGCAGCCCGGATGCAGCACGGTGAACGATCGGTTTCGGCCTCTTGATCCGACTTCAGAGGAGCCGAAGGTTTCCGGTCCACTGACAGGCCCCGGCAGTTACATGAAATTCGCCAATGACGCGGACCTCTATTTCCGAGCCACACTCTACGCCGAAACCGACAGCAAGGACCCGGTCAAGGTTGCCCTGTTCGTCTCGGGATCCAATCTCAAAGACGTGTCGACGGATGAGGAACTGGCTTCATTGATGGGTAAAAATCGAGGTGTGCTGAAGTCGGCCAAACTGCTCAAGGTTTACGACATCACAGCTCGCAAGCCGGAAGAGAAACAGACGATCGAATTTCTCGTGCGTGGCAACGGCGCAATTCAAAACGCCGGCATCGCGGTCGTACAACCACCCGAAGGTAAAAAACCGGCAAAACTCCGCATCGAGCATCTGTGGAGTGAAGGCCCACTGGAAACGCGACCCGCTTCGCAGCTGAGGCTGCTCGCCAGTTCGCCCAATAAAACGGAAAACGGACAGCACGTCGAAGTCATCTCGCGACTGCTGCGGCGTGCGTTTCGCCGGACACCCTCGCCGGCTGAAGTCCAGCGCGTGGCCAGTTTTGCCGAAGCTGCCATCGCGGGTGGTGACAAGTGGGAAGCGGCCATGCAGAAGGTGATTCAGATCGTTCTGTGCTCTCCAAAGTTTCTGTTCCGAGTGGAACTCGACGACCGCCCATCGAACCCGGAACCGCGGCCGATCGATTCGTTCCATCTGGCGTCGCGACTCGCGTATTTCCTGTGGTCGTCGATGCCCGATGACGAACTGCTGGATCTCGCGGAAAAGGGGCAACTGCGAGCGGCTCTCGACGCGCAGATTGTCCGCATGCTGGCTGACGAAAAGTCATCCGAGTTCGTGCGCAGCTTTGCTCGGCAGTGGCTGCAGATCGGTCGGCTGGAACAATTCAGTCCGGATGCGAAGCGGTTTCCGACATTCTCCGAAGTGCTGCGTGCCGCGATGCTGAAGGAGACGGAACTTTTCTTTACGACGGTGATGCGCGAAGACCGAAGCATTCTCGATTTGATCGACGCGGACTTCACGTTTCTCAACCTGCCACTGGCAAGGCATTACAGCATCGCGGATACCAACGGAAACTGGATGGGGCAGAAGCCGGAGCAACCGCGCGGGCAACCTTTCACGGATAAAGATTTCCTTCGAGTCTCCATCCCCCACGATCTGCGAGGTGGGTTGTTGACTCACGCAAGTGTTTTGACTGTGACTTCAAACCCGACCCGCACGTCGCCGGTAAAACGGGGCAAGTGGGTGCTGGAGCAACTGCTCGGTGCTCCCCCGCCACCACCACCTCCCAACATCCCGGAACTGGAAGCAGACGACCGCAAGCTGACCGGAACGTTGCGTGAGCAGATGGAGCAGCATCGTGCCAATCCGAGTTGTGCGGCGTGTCACTCGACGATGGACCCACTCGGCTTCGCCTTCGAAAACTACAACGCGATCGGTGCCTGGCGTGAAAAAGACGGCGAGCACGACATTAACGCGGCGGGCGAACTCCCAGGTGGTCAGCAGTTCTCCGGACCGACCGGACTGAAGGAAGTGCTGCTCGCTCGCAAGGACGACTTCACCAAATGCCTCGTCGAAAAAATGCTCATCTACGCTCTCGGCCGCGGTATGGAATACTATGATCGACCGACGCTGTCCCGCATTGCGAAAACCGTAGCCGACAACGATTACAGATTTTCGTCGCTGGTGGTCGAAATTGTGAAAAGCGAACCGTTCGTCAATCGCCGAGGGTTCGGTAACGAGAAGTAAGGCCCGTTCACGTTCCGCGAAAATGTTACAAACACGAAACTTCAGGAAATCCGAAATGCGAAACCTGCAACTCAATCGTCGCTCGCTGCTGCGTGGAACCGGCATGACTCTGGCGTTGCCGTGGCTGGAAGCGATGGGCCCGCAACTGGGCTGGGCGGACGACACGAAAAAGAGCGAGGCCGCTCCAAACCGCATGGCACTGCTTTACGTGCCCAACGGCAAGAACATGGTCGACTGGACTCCGGATGAAACCGGTGCGGATTACCAGCTTAAGCCGATCATGAAGCCACTCGAAGCGCTCAAGAAAAAGTTCACGGTCATCACAGGGCTGGCGGCCGACGGAGCGCGAGCTCACGGTGACGGCGGCGGGGACCACGCTCGTGCACTGGCTGCGTTCCTTACTGGAGCACATCCAAAAAAGACAGACGGCACGGACATCCGCAATGGCATCTCGGTTGATCAGGTGGCGGCGAGTCAGATCGGCGACCAGACACGTCTGCCTTCGCTCGAGATTGGCTGCGAACGAGGTGCAATGGCCGGCAACTGCGACTCGGGTTATTCATGCGTTTACTCGGCAACGATGGCGTGGCGATCAGCGACCCAGCCACTGCCCAAAGAAGTGAATCCGAAACTGGTATTCGAACGACTCTTTGCGACCGGGCCCAACGTCGATCGTAAAAAGCGTGATGCTCAACGCAAAAGTATCCTCGACTTCGTACGGGAAGACTCGAAGGATCTTGCCGGGAAGCTGGGCGTCTCAGACGTGCGGAAACTCGATGAGTACTTTTCGGCCGTCCGCGATGTCGAACTGCGCATCGATCGAGCAGCAAAGCTGCCACCCATCGACCCACCGGATTACCCGGTTCCCACTGGCATTCCCAGCTCTTACAAAAAACATATCCGGCTCATGTACGACCTGTTAGTACTCGCGTTTCAAACCGACGTCACGCGAGTCTCCACCTGCGTGCTTGCGAATGAAGGCAGTAACAAACCGTATCCGTTCATCAACGTAGCTGAGGGGCACCATGATCTCTCGCATCACAGCAACAAGGACGAGAAGAAAGCGAAGATCCGGCTGATCAATCTCTTCCATGCCGAACAACTGGCTTACTTCCTGAAAAAGCTGGATGCCGTACAGGAAGGCGACGGTACTTTGCTGGACCACTCCATGATTGCGTACGGCAGCGGCAATTCCGACGGCAACCGCCACAACCACGACGACCTGCCGATTCTCGTTGCCGGCTCCGGCTGCGGTACGATCAAGCCTGGCCGACACATCCGCTTCGACCAGGAAACACCGCTGAGCAATTTGTGGGTTTCAATGCTGAACCGCATGAACGTCGACATCGCCAAACTCGGCGACAGCAGCGGCGAACTTCCCGGTCTACTGTCCGACGCCTGATCCTGTTGATTCCAATTTGCGTTCGTTGGCTGGGCCAACGAACGCCAGCGGCAAATCATAAAGTTCCAGGACGACCAGATCGAAATAAAGCCCTGATGCTGAAAGCTGAATTAACACGCACGACGGGTCAGCCTCTTGAATTGCCCCTGAAGATCGACAACGTCAGCCCGAGCAAACGGCGGGATTCAATCGCGATATTCTCCGTCAGATAATCAGTGTTCGATCCGGCAGAGCTGGTTGCACCAGATCAGGAGCTCGATTCAACGGAGACTCGTTAGCGTCCAGTAACCAAACTGACATCCGCCATTGAACTTCATGGCCGACGGAGTATTTTGACCCTGCGAGGTCAGTCGTTCCTGCTCTCACCGAATCAGCAGTTTATCCTGTGGAACCTGACCGGCTGGCTGACGGGTGCCGGCGTTTCAGGCGGGCATAACCTGCCCCCTTAACTGCGACCAGTTCCAGAGTGCTTCACGTCACTCAACTGGTGCGGTGGCTGGACGTTCTGAATGCGAAAGTCGCAGGACACTGCCCCGTCAGCTCTGTCGTTATTCAAAAAACGGCGGATTCCGCCTATGAAAATGACTGGCAAACCGTCTCGTCTCTCAGTCGATGCCTGTGAACACCCGAAATTACGAACTTCATCGGAACAACCACGTGAAACCGGTTTTCAGTTGTCGATCAGCGTTGATCGCAGCCTGCGTGACATTTTTGACACTGGTCACGTTTCGTTCGGGAATGAACCGTATTCACCCGAAATATCGACCGTTAGCCCTCAAATCGTTTTGACAATCGGACATAAATACCGGTCGCATGGAGACGGCGCTCACCCGGTAGTCGAGCGAGGATTGTGAGGAGGTGTGC
>Ga0315322_10004017_pt1 | contig 11319 bp, 10 predicted proteins | sample M110021515metaG_FD_203461 | JGI IMG/M metagenome (GOLD analysis project Ga0315322, IMG submission 203461) | Ammonia-oxidizing marine archaeal communities from Monterey Bay, California, United States - M1 100m 21515 | ecosystem: Environmental > Aquatic > Marine > Intertidal zone | place: USA... | reverse complement strand
TGATATCGAAGAAATTGAAGGTGGCGTTACATTTGCCGGAGGCGTGCCGGTATATCGAAACGGCCAGATTATAGGTGCCATTGCTACCAGCGGCGTTAGAGCACTTCAGGATGAAGAAGTATCAATCGCAGGTGCTGAAACGATTGGTAGCATTTCGCAGTAGCAGGGAATCAAACTATTAGATTCTTAAACTAAAAGGAGAGTCAGGCGTGTTTCCGATTTTGGTAAAGCATGACCTGGCTTTCTTTTAGTTGCACTCACATGGGCAAGCAGTGCTATTAACTGAAGGCTAGCAAGCGCTCTAACCAAGGAAGAATGACAGCCGCCATAATGATCGCCTGTGTCCAAACGAAGATTAGGTGATTGCTGTCAATCTTACTATTTTGCCCGGCAAAGCGTGTATCAATTGAAGCATCCTGCTCAGCAAACGAGCCGCAAGAAAATCTTTGGTAACCAGCGTATCAAGGTTCATGTTAAATGCCTCGGTAAGTACATCAGCTTGAACTTCGGCTTGTTGTGCAGGAACACCTGCGGCCTGCAGCCGGCGAACAAACTTCAGCGTATCGAATGTCTATATGGCCATTTCACGTTCCTTGTGAAGTTCTTAATATTGCGTTAACTGATAAAGACCGCTATACAGTATCGGCAGCGAACGGCGATTCACGCAAGAACGCTGGAAAAAGGGCCTTCCAGTGCCGTTTAACTTACCAGGTCAAATCATCCGGGATGCGAAAGTCCGCATAGGGGTCATCTTCCTCACTTAAAATAGCAGTATTTTCCTGCGCCTTGAACACGACAACACTAGCATCACGCTGTTCAATTTTCTTTGCTACACCCATGGGGACCAATACGTAATTCGGCTTTTGGTCCTTTTTCTGCGAGATCTTCTGTAAAACGATAGCAAGAGTGCCGCCACTGAGTTGGTCGATCTGGTTTTGGCTGACATAAATATGTTTGATGACACTGGCATCGCTAAAGCTGAATTTCTGATCACCGTCTTTGGCGATTGTGTTCATCTCGATAAGCTGTTTTATCTGGGCAGCCAACGCAATTTTCTGGGCTTGCCTATTCTTTTCCTGATTCAGTTGCCGGTCTTTTTCTATTTGTTTTGCCTTGGTCCGCTCCAGTTCTAACTTGTTCTGGTCCGTCGCAGGTATTTTGGTCTTGCGGGCAAGCTTCTCCTGTTTGGCTTTGTTGCGCTGGAGTTGCTTCGCCTTCTTGTCGTCTATCAGGCCGGATTTTTTGAGCTGGTCTTGTAAAGATATAGGCATAGTGATTGAGTGAAAAGATATATAAGTAAATGGTTGTTTAGGGAATTAGAACCTAGTAAGTCAGGTGCAAGCTAACTCGGATAAGCTTAACATGGACTATTTGAAAAACGAGTGTTAAAACACAGCAGTGATCAGGTTGTGATCCCCCTTAGTCAAGGCCAAGAAAATTAGATACACAAGTTAACAGGCAAACAAGTCAATGAACAAACAAGATTTTTTAGTAGATCGAACAGACCTGACATCCGTAAGGACAGCAAATACAGAGCAGCTCACGCCTGCGCAGGGGCAAGCGGTTCTGAATATCGAGCGCTTTGCCTTAACGGCAAATAATATAACCTATGGTGTAGCCGGAGATATGATCGGCTACTGGAAGTTCTTTCCCGCCCCTGACCCATGGGGCCGCATACCTGTATGGGGTATAGCCACCGTTAGCGAATCGAATGATTCCGGGCTAGAGCCTGGCCAGCGCTTCTACGGTTACTTCCCTATGTCTTCCCAGTTGTTAGTGACCCCCGGCAAGATATCTGCGCGAGGGTTTACCGATGCCAGCAAGCACCGAGCAGACCTGCCGGTGGTGTATAACCAATACACTCTGGTGAGCGAGGACAATGGCTTCGCCCCGGCGCTGGAAAATCACATGATGGTGTACCGACCTCTTTTTACCACCTCCTTCGTGCTCGACGACTATTTTCGGGACAACGACGACTTCGGAGCCAGAGCCGTCGTGCTTGGCAGTGCTTCCAGCAAGACCGCCTTCGGCATGGCGTTTATGTTGCATCGCTCGAAGCGCGTCAAGGTAATAGGTTTAACTTCCAATACCAACCTCGAGTTCGTAAAGAGCCTGGGCCTTTATGACGAGATCTATACCTATGACGATGTGGAAGCGATGGATAATACGGCAGCAACAGCCTACGTGGATATGTCCGGAAACCGTTCCGTGCTGGTGCGAGTTCACAAACATCTCGGCGAGAATCTCGTGGCCAGCTGCGGTGTCGGTATTACCCATTGGGAGACCCGTGATAATGCGCCGCTGGAGGACTTGCCCGGTGCCAAGCCGACCATGTTCTTCGCCCCTAGCCAGATCGTTAAGCGCACCGAAGAATGGGGCTCTGCGCAGCTACAGGCGAAAATAGGCGAGGCTACAGCTGCATTCTTCGCCGAGGTCGATCGCTGGGTTGGTATCGAAGATCATGATTTCAGCTCAGTGGAAGAGACCTATCGCATGGTGCTAAACGGCGCCCCTGCGGATAGGGGAGTGGTGATTGTGTTAGAGAATGTGTAACAGGAAGCAGTTCCGCCGCGAGATTACGCAAGCAAGGCTTTGAGTTCTGTATCTATCGCTTCTTTGTCTCTTAATCCTTTGTAGAACTCATCTATGGTTGCGTCGTTCGCCAATCCCAACAAAGTGCCCAGTACAGTACCACGATGCACATTGTCACCCCCTAGGTTTGTGTTTGCCAGCAAGCCAGCTTTAGGTTTGTCGGCATACTTATAAGCGAGATATAAGACACTGGGCCATGAATCACTAATGTAGCAGGCTGATGAGAACAAGCCTCCCACTACATCGTTGTCTGAATATACCTTGGCTAAAAGTTCAGGCATCGAGATGCTTATGCTTCGTTTGCCCCATACCCGGATAATTTCTTTCGGGCATTGAGAATTTTCGCGAAAAAGTAGGGCATCCAGCAGGCCTACATAGTCCCTGCAAACTTTCCCAAGAAACTCATCAGGGTGAGTTAGTTGCAGGTGTTTCTGACAAATTTCAGTCACGGATTCTAAAGAGGTGCCATGCAAGCGCTCGGAGATAACGATAGGAGCTATGGTGACCAAACCGCCAATGGAGGCGGTATCGTGTGTAACCGCAGCACATTTACTAGGTAATTTTCCTGCGGAGAGGTTGGCGAAAAAGCCACGGTGATAGGATTCCGCATAGGTATCTGGATGCTCAGCAGGCTTGGCTGTCATCAGTGCAATATATGCATCAAGAAATAGTTCTTCCGAGTAGTGGCCATTATTAACTGCAAGAATTCGGAAAAGCAGCCGCGCACAATGTGCATTAAGCGTGTTCTCGCCAGCAAGCATGCCTTGATGGTAATGTTCATTGGGCTTGTTCCAGAATTTACGCTTGCCTTTAAGTATTACATCACCAACGATTTCAGCCTGTGGCTTTGAACGGTCTTTTGAGCTGCGACCACCGCGTTTTGTGGAATGCAGAGACATTATAGATGAGGGATGGTGTGCAGGAGCGTCCTCTAGTTTTGCGATTCCTCCCGAGAATTGTCTGAAGATATCCATCGTGTTGTAGTACCAATGCACGGGCATGGCCAAAGAGTCCCCTACAAACATGGACTTTAATGCGGCTTCAGCCCGCTGTTGGCTTAGAGATAGACTTGGCATATTGTCTTCATGTACTCGTTTTCAATTGAGCTTGGGTTGTTGCACTACGCCCAGCTGTCAACTTTGACTTGCTGCGCGAAAGAGCCCGTTCTTACTTCGCCAAGCGGTAACTAGCTTTTGAAAGAACACTACTTCGATGAGGTCGATACTCGAACAGCGTCGCTCTCGTTGCAGAATTAGCTTTGGCGAGTCATTGTCCAAGGAACTTCCGCGCCCATAGCGCTGGCAGTGCCAGTAGCGTCATTGCCAATAATAGTGGCCGACATCTCGTAGATCATGGGGGAGCCATCCCGGTCGATTTTGAACGAGATTTCATTGCCGTTGATCATGCCATCTTCTATAGCCCAGGTACGACCATTGCCCAGATCAAATGAGCCGCTCAGAGAGTTCTCACTGGTTACGATCATAACTGTCGCGTTGACCGACCCCATCGGACTGCTCATAGCGAAATTCCAGGTGCCGTCGGCTGGAGAGCCAGTAGGACCTGCTGCGCAGGAAGCGAGTGTGGCAATTACGGTAAGAAGAAGCGCTGGAAAGAGTTTTGTGTTCATTGATCATCTCCTGAGTTGTCTGCTTTGGTGTTATGAAAATCGAATTAACGTCTCTGCATATATTAACGTCAAACTGAGGAAATCGGATCAATTCCACAAAAAAGCTGTGGTGATATGGCATGCAGACTAGTGGTCTATAGGTTCATCTATTCGGAAGTAGTCAGATCCCATGACACGTGGGCTAGTTCAATATTCAGTCAAGTGATAGTCTAGACGGCGCAAAAAAGAATTTCGCCCTAGGGGTCTAAAGGTCTACGTACAGGAATTTCCTGGTAGCTCCGGATACCGCAGGACACAAGAATCGTTGGTTACTGGAATACAGAATCGAATGTTGGAACTTCGCAATGTCTCACGCCGTGTTGACGGAGAATTGCATATTGATGACGTGAGTCTTCAATTGCAGCGCGGTGAGCTAAATATTCTGCTTGGCCCAACGCTTTCCGGCAAAACATCCTTGATGCGATTGATGGCTGGTCTGGATCAGCCGGATTCCGGTGATATCCTTTTTGATGGCAACTCCGTGCTGGGCGTGCCCGTGCAGCAGCGTAATGTTGCCATGGTATATCAGCAGTTCATCAACTATCCCACGCTATCTGTTTATGAAAACATTGCCTCTCCATTGCGCGTTGCCCGACTCGCCAAAGAGGAAATTGAGAAGCGCGTAAATGAAGTTGCCAGCCTCCTGCAATTAACACCGATGCTGCAGCGCAAGCCCAGCGAACTTTCTGGCGGGCAGCAACAGCGAGTTGCTTTGGCTAGAGCCATGGTCAAGCGGGCCGAGCTTGTTCTATTGGACGAACCGCTAGCGAATCTCGACTACAAGCTGCGCGAAGAACTGCGCAGTGAATTGCCTTCGCTGTTTGCCGAGCAGGGTGCTGTGTTGGTGTATGCCACCACCGAGCCGATGGAGGCACTGGCTCTGGGTGGTTCTACCGCCTGTCTGCATGAGGGCTGGGTAGCACAATTTGGCCCGACTCTGGGCATCTTCAAGCGGCCGAAACTTTTACAGGCTGCCAAAGTATTCTCCGACCCGCCCCTTAATATGGCCAGCCTGACACTCGAAAGCGGTACATTTTCAATGCCAGCTGCCAATGGCACACGCCAGAATCTCTCGCTGGGTGATAAGAACCTGCCGGAATCAACATCCAGTGAATTCGTAATGGGTATAAGGCCTCACCACCTGACTTTAGAGCGCTGTTCGGAAAATGACTTCGAACTGGAAGCCAGAATAGACGTAACAGAATTTTCAGGCTCTGAAAGCTTTATTCATTTCGAGTTCGATCAGCAGGCCTGGGTGGCGCTTGTTCACGGCGTAGTTGATGCGCCCATTGGTAGTACTTTGAAGTTTTTCGCCGACCCGAACAAGGCATTCATCTTCGATGCCGCCAACCATAATTCGCTCTACCAATAAGGGCGAAGCAGACTATGGCAAACATCGAATTACAGAACATCGCGCATCAGTACGGCTCTGGTCAGAACAGCCCTGGCCAAAACAGTCCAGACGAAAACATTCCCTACGCGCTGAAAAACATGAACGAGCTTTGGCAAGACGGCGGGGCATACGCGTTGCTGGGGCCGTCCGGCTGTGGCAAGACCACTTTGTTAAATATAATTTCCGGCCTGCTGCAGCCCAGCGAGGGCCGGGTGCTGTTCGATGGCCTCGATGTCACCGGGCTTAGTCCGGAACAGCGCAATATCGCCCAGGTGTTTCAGTTCCCTGTGGTCTACGATACCCTCACCGTGGCCCAGAATCTGGCGTTTCCATTGCGCAATCGCAAGTTACCCAAACAGCAGATAGAGGCCCGGGTCGCTGAGGTGCTTAAGCTGTTGGGCATGACCGACAGGGCAGGGCAGCGCGCCCATAGCCTGAGCGCAGACGACAAGCAGAAGATATCGCTGGGCCGTGGACTGGTGCGAACCGATGTTAATGCCATCTTGTTCGATGAGCCGCTCACGGTTATCGACCCCCATCTGAAATGGCAATTGCGAACAGAACTGAAGAAGATACATCAGCAGTTTCAGCACACCATGATTTATGTCACCCATGATCAAACCGAGGCATTAACCTTCGCCGATAAGGTCATCGTGATGTATGAGGGCGCGGTAGTGCAGATAGGCACACCGCAGGAACTATTCGAACACCCTGCTCATACATTTGTCGGCAAGTTCATCGGTTCCCCGGGGATGAATGTTATGCAAGTAGATTTGCATGGCACATCTGCGAGACTTGGCGATGCCGAGATTCAGCTGCCTAAAAGCTACGAGAGCGCTGTTAGTGAAGAAGAAGGGGCTGCTAGCAGCGGGTTTAAACAAAAAGTCGAGCTAGGCATTAGGCCGGAACACCTAAGTCTGTTACCAACCGGCCCCGATGAGCTGCGAGCAGATATCGTCGGCATAGAAGACGTCGGCAAACACATTGTTGTCAGAGCCAAGGTTCAGGGCCAGGGCATAGATGTAATAGTGAAAGAAGGAGTCGGCATTCCCGAGAGCCCGTATCTGAGCCTCACGCCGGAAAAACTCAACGTCTACCAAAATTCATACTTGGTGCAGGGGCAGCCAAGATGAAAACACAAAACAACAAGGCATGGTTTTTCGTATCACCGGTTTTACTGCTGGTCGCTTTGAGCGCGATCATCCCGCTAATGACCGTTGTTAATTATTCCGTGCAGGACTCCTTCGGCAACAATGAATTCTTCTGGGTGGGCACCGAATGGTTTCAGGAGATTTTAAACTCCGAGCGCTTTCACAATGCTTTGCAGCGCACCTTGTTGTTCTCTGGCCTGGTATTGCTTATCGAAATCCCGCTGGGCATTGCCATAGCCTTGGCCATGCCCAAGCGTGGCATCGGTGTGTCTGTCTGCCTGGTGCTTATGGCACTGCCATTGCTAATACCGTGGAATGTAGTTGGTACTATCTGGCAGGTATTCGGGCGGGTGGATATTGGCTTGCTGGGTTACGGGCTTAGCAGTCTCGGCTTTGACTATAACTATACTCAGGACATATTCGATGCCTGGGTAACCTTGATAGTCATGGACGTATGGCATTGGACCAGTCTGGTTGTTCTGCTGTGCTACTCCGGCCTGGTGTCGATTCCCGAGGTTTACTATCAGGCGGCACGCATCGACGGAGCCTCGCGCTGGTCGGTGTTCCGCTTTATCCAGCTGCCTAAGATAAAACGTGTACTTCTCATTGCCGTACTGCTGCGATTCATGGACTCATTCATGATCTACACCGAACCCTTCGTGGTAACCGGCGGCGGGCCCGGTAATTCCACTACTTTTCTCTCTATAGATCTGGTGCAAATGGCTGTCGGTCAGTTCGACCTGGGCCCTGCGGCAGCGATGTCCTTGATCTACTTCCTCATCATCCTGTTGGTGTGCTGGGTGTTCTATACGGTGATGACCAATTACGATCAGCAGCAGGGAGGGCAGAACTAAGTGAAAGATGATCTGCGAAATTTGAAACGCGTTACTGTCACGACGTACATTCTGTTTCTGATGCTGCCTATTTATTGGTTGCTGAACATGAGCTTCAAGACCAATCAGGAAATACTCTCCACCTTTAGTCTGTGGCCGGAAGATTTCACCCTGGCTAACTACATAACTATATTCACCGACCCTTCCTGGTATAGCGGCTACATTAATTCCCTCAGTTATGTGTTGCTGAATACCACCATAGCCTTAACCGTGGCGCTGCCCGCAGCCTATGCGTTTTCCCGCTACAGATTCCTCGGTGACAAGCATCTGTTCTTCTGGCTGCTAACCAATCGCATGGCGCCGCCGGCGGTGTTCGTGTTGCCATTCTTTCAGTTGTACTCAGCCTTCGGCCTTATCGATACCTACCTCGCGGTTGCCTTGGCCCATTGCCTATTCAATGTGCCTTTGGCGGTATGGATTCTGGAGGGCTTTATGTCTTCTGTGCCCAAGGAGATAGACGAGACCGCCTATATAGATGGCTACTCGTTCCCACGCTTCTTCGTGAAGATATTCTCACCGATGATAGCTTCTGGAATTGGCGTAGCGGCCTTCTTCTGCTTCATGTTTTCCTGGGTGGAGTTGTTAATAGCGAGAACATTAACAGTCACCGATGCCAAGCCAATCTCTGCCGTCATGACCCGCACCGTATCGGCCTCCGGTCTGGACTGGGGCGTGTTGGCGGCTGCCGGTGTGTTGACTATTATCCCGGGCGCACTGGTTATCTATTTTGTACGCAATCACATAGCCAAGGGCTTCGCGCTGGGTAGGGTATAGGTAGAGGTATATATAGGTATAGGCGAAATAGCCTGCTGAAATAGCAATTGGGCTGTCACAGAAACTTTGCTAGGCTCAATGTCTGTGTGCTTTCTCGCTATGTTAACGAGGAGAAAGCGCACAGCAAGCGAGAAAGCGCACATTAAGAGACCATATGGAACAAGCTTTAGATCCTTCCTGGATGGGGTGGACTCAACCCACAGCCATCTTCTTTGCCAGCATAGCTTGCTTCATTCTGGCGATGTGCGTGTGGGAATATTTTAGCCCCGGCGGGGGTCCGCGTGTCGGCATACTACGATTCGAAACCACCCGTGGCGACAGGCTGTTTATCTCCCTGTTATGCAGCGCGTTTATCTGCCTGGCATGGTTGGCTCTGGCATCCGGCCCACTGTGGTGGGGTGTGTTGCTAAGTAGCGTATTTGCGCTGCTGATATTTATCTTTGTCTAAAACTAAGATAGAAACTAAAAGTTATTAATAGCGCCGCGTAGAGTTACGCAGCCAACTAAAAAAATTACCTATAAAAAGAAACTATAAAGAGAATCTATAATAAGAAACTAACAATACTTGTTTAGATTACCCAGCTACCCAACTTGAGGATTAACATGACTACTCTAAACAAAATTCACCAGTTTGCATCGGTCCTGGTACTACTTTCCTTCACGACCTCAGTCAGTGCTGACATCGATGACGCGCGTAATTGGTTAGGGGAGTTTCAGCCCTCGACATTAACCGAAGAACAACAACTTGATGAAATGAGCTGGTTCATAGAAGCAGCCAGACCCTTTGCCGGCATGGAAATTAAAGTGGTGTCGGAAACCATCACCACCCATGAATATGAATCACAAACTCTGGCGCGAGCATTTAGCGAGATCACCGGCATTCAAGTTACCCACGACCTGATCGGTGAAGGTGACGTAGTTGAGAAGCTGCAGACGCAAATGCAATCCGGTGAAAACATATACGATGCTTACGTTAACGATTCCGATTTAATAGGCACGCACTTCCGTTATCAGCAGGTAAGAAACCTGACCGACTGGATGGCAGGCGAGGGCGCTTCTGTTACTTCACCAACACTAGATCTTGAAGATTTTATTGGCCTGTCATTTACCACAGGCCCCGACGGTAAAGTCTATCAACTACCCAGCCAACAGTTTGCGAATTTATATTGGTTCAGATATGACTGGTTCACCGACCCGGCAATCAAGCAGCAGTTTCAAGCCAAATATGGTTACGAATTAGGCGTGCCGGTTAACTGGTCTGCCTACGAGGACATAGCCGAATTCTTCACCAACGATGTCGGCGAGATAGACGGCGAGAAGGTCTATGGTCACATGGACTATGGCAAGAAAGACCCCTCGCTGGGTTGGCGTTTTACCGATGCCTGGTTAAGCATGGCCGGAGCAGGGGATGTGGGTATTCCCAATGGGCTTCCGGTTGATGAATGGGGTATTCGGGTTGAGGGCTGCAGCCCTGTTGGTTCTACCGTTGAGCGCGGCGGAGCAACCGATGGCCCTGCGGCCGTGTACTCGGTGAGTAAGTATATTGACTGGTTACAGAACTACGCGCCACCGGAAGCTGCCGGCATGGTGTTCAGTGAGGCCGGCCCAGTTCCTGCACAGGGCAATATCGCCCAACAGATATTCTGGTACACCACCTTCACAGCCGACATGGTGGCCCCGGGCTTACCAGTGATGAACGATGATGGCACGCCCAAGTGGCGTATGGCGCCATCGCCACATGGAGCCTATTGGGAAGAGGGGCAGAAGCTGGGTTATCAGGACACAGGTTCCTGGACCCTAATGAACTCAACCCCAACCGACCGCGCACAGGCGGCATGGTTATATGCCCAGTTCGTCACCTCGAAGACAGTATCCTTAAAGAAAAGCCACGTCGGCCTGACTGTCATCCGCGACTCGGATATACGCCACGAAAGTTTTACCGAGCGCTCTGCCGAACTGGGTGGCCTGGTGGAGTTCTACCGTTCCCCGGCAAGAGTTCAATGGACTCCAACCGGAACAAACGTTCCAGACTATCCCAGGCTGGCGCAGCTATGGTGGCAGAACATTGGCGATGCAGCTTCCGGCGCAAAAACGCCACAAGAAGCAATGACCTCATTGGCAGTTGCACAAGAGAGACTGATGCAACGCTTGCAGCGAGCGGATGTGTTGGGTGAGTGTGGCCCACAGCTCAACGACCGCCAGAGCAGAGAGTATTGGTTCGCCCAGCCAGGTGCACCGAAGGCGCCGTTAGCCAATGAAAAGCCACAGGGAATTACGGTGGACTATGATGAGTTGGTTCAGAGTTGGCAGTAAGGCTTTACTCGTAAAAAAACCCAGAACAATTAAAAGAAAATTAGAGAGCGAGGATAGATTATGACTGCTTATAGATTCAGTTTTAGAAAGCTATTTGTTGGAGTTCGTTCGCTGGCTGCACTTGCCATGCTATTGATTTGCACTGCCGCCTTCGCCCAGCAACCGCCACCACCTGCCGGTGCATATGACGCTGCTCCCTATTTGGGGCAGATCCGCAATACCTATGTTTACGGCGACATCTGGGAACGCCCCGGTCTGTCGGCCCGTGACCGCAGTATGATTACAGTCGCTGTGAATCAGGCGCTTTATGCAACCTATGAGTTAAAGCTGCATATGGGCAGAGCACTGGACAACGGCATCACCCAGGCCGAACTGTCGGAGATTATTGCCCATACTCTGTGGTACTCGGGTTTTCCAACGGGTGTTAACGCTGCCAGAGTGGCAGCTGAGATATTCGAGGAAAGAGGTCTGCCAGCCCGTCCTCCTGGCGCTTCCAATCGTCAACCGCCGGTTGACCCCGACCTTGAGTTCCCCGGG